>Ga0302215_10000040_pt1 | contig 106084 bp, 111 predicted proteins | sample II_Fen_N3_1_FD_194580 | JGI IMG/M metagenome (GOLD analysis project Ga0302215, IMG submission 194580) | Peat permafrost microbial communities from Stordalen Mire near Abisko, Sweden - II_Fen_N3_1 | ecosystem: Environmental > Terrestrial > Soil > Wetlands > Permafrost | place: Sweden: Abisko... | reverse complement strand
GCACTTGTCTTGGAACAAACAGGAGATCCTAGAGTACAAAGTGTCATTCCATTGAATCAATCAATGACACCACCAGTAACACAATCAAGATAAGGATAGATATTGCTTTATTAATTTTAAAAAATTTACATTATGTTAGATTTTACAACCGAAACAATTTTAAATGACCTTTCTAAGGTCAAAGTCGTATTAGGAGCATTAAGTGCCCCTGCATCTGCAGTAAGCTGGGATCCAGGTATTGAAGCAGGTAAAAAAGCTTTTCAAGTAGAAAGAGTCAACAAATTTATTGTTGGTGGTACCTCAGATAGTATCAAGGGTTCAAAAGTATACAGACGTTCCGCCACTGCTACTGTATTAGCTTCTAGTCAAGTTACTATCCCTACTGTAGTTGTAGGTACTTTGTATAAAGTTGGTTTGTATATTCATACAAATAACTATGCTGATGGTCAATATGCTCGTGATAGGACTACTTATGGTAAACCTTTCTTTATTGAATTAGTGGCTACTGCTACAAGTTCAACAACTGCTGCTGCTGCTATTGCAGCTGCTTGGAATAAAACTTATATTACTTACGATAACTTCGTAAATGCTACTTCTTCTGGGGCAAATTTAGTTTTCACTGCTGTGGGTAATCCATTTATTTCTTTCAAGAATATTACTCTTGAATCAATTGATCTTATCTCTGGAACTCCTACAGATTTAGCACCTACTGTTACTGTATTGGCTGCTGGTCTTGAATCATTTGGTGATTTCACTTACCTTATTAAAAATCATAGATTACCCACTCTTGATAACAATCGTCCATTTGGTGAAAACCAAGAAGAACTACCTGTTATGGGAGCCACCTACAATCAATATACTTTAGAGTATGTTACTGATCGTGGAAGTATGGATGCAAGTGTTGTTGGAGGACTTTCAACTTCTAAAACAACTCATGTATTCTATGTGAACAATACTGCTGCTAGAGTTAGTCGCCATCTTTCTGGAATTTCTACAGTTACAGGTTCTTATAACTTTGAGGAAATGTTAAAATCAGCTGGTTTAACAGTAATTGACATTACCTCTGGGGATGTTACTGCTGGTATTGCTGTTGTTACAGAAGCCTAAGATTATAATTTTACTAATTAACCGAAAGGTAGGTAGGGTAACCTATCTACCTTTTTTAATATAATAATATGACACTTGAACAAATGACTTCAGCTTGCTTCAATAATATAGTTTCTGGATTAAAAGGAATGAACGTAAATGTTCCAATCACACATGAACAAGTTGAAGATGCAATAATTGCAGAGAGATTATTAATAATGAAGGAATATATGGCAAAGGGGTTATTACCTAGAAAAGATTTTTTAGTATCTATTCCGTGCATTACCTTAGATTGCTACCCAATTGAAAAATGTCCAGTGAATTGTGGTGTAAAATCTGGGACAGATTATCTTCATTTTACCATTCCTTTAATTATACAAGATTTTGCAGAAGAAGCTATTGAATACTTAGGTTCTAAAGACCGTAGAAACCCTTTTAAGGTATATGTAGACAATTCTTTTATGTATAATCAATATCGCACTAGAAGGTCTAATAAACCTTATGCTTGGATTGATATGACACCTAACTCAGAGAATAGATATGATGGATATGTATTCAATTCCCCAATGTTAAAAGAAATAACTGCGGTAATTATTCCTAAAGATCCTAGACAAATAAATGAGTACTCTTGTTGCCCATCAGAAGTAGATCCATTTTCTTTTTTTGCCTCTGATGTAGAAAAAAGAGTCTCTGAAAAATTCTTAAGATATCATAGACAGATAATGTATATGCACCAACCATCTGATAACTCAATAAAACCATAATATGAACTACCCTTTTTACACAGCAATTACTCATTTAAAAGATATTTATGGTATAACTATAAATCCTGATGAATTTGAATCTCTTGCCTGGCATGCTTGGAATCATATAGGTAATAAGAATACCAAACTTTATAGATATATTACTAATATAGTTGACGGTAAAATAGATCTTCCATGTAATGTAGATATCATTGACTCAGTACATTCTACTACTGAGGATTTTTATAAACCTGAGAATATTACTAGAGAAGATTACTCTGCATTAACTGTAGAATCCTATGTAGAAAGTAGAAAAACTAATCAATCTCCTTTTTATCAAAGAGGTGCTTTTGTAAAGTATGAATTAGTTGGAAATACTCTTTATTTTCCAAATGATTCAACTGCGCAGATTGTAATAGTTTACAAAGGAATTATCTCAGATGAAGATGGTCTTCCTTTATTAAATTTTAAAGAATTAGATGCTATTACTAATTATTGTGCTTTTATACAACTACGTAAAAAAGGAATGATTACTCAAAATGCAAATTTAATACAGATGTCACAAAGTATTCAAATTGAGTGGAAAAGAACTTGTGACGATGCACGTACTCCTATTACTCTTACACAAAACTTTATGGATGAGATGCTTGACGTACAAGGAAGTTGGGATCGTAAACGATTTGGTAAGTCATTTAAACCATTGAAATAATGATTAGGGGAACACATAGTTTTACACAAGGAGATTTATTTCATGTGTATGATTTAAAGAAGTTTAAATTTAAAAAAGAGTCTGGGGATAAGAAAAAGATGAAGGCTCTTTATAAATATGGGTGTAAAAATGACTTAATTGCTAAAATATTCTTAACTTTGATGAAAATGATTGTGGAAGATATGGTTGAGAATGGTAATACTTTTCATTTACCTACTAAGACAATAGCAATGTTTACTTGGAAGAAGTTGCAAGAAGATAAATTCTATAAGGCATATCATTCCGGTAAATTTAATAAAGTAGATTTTATACAAACTAATTTTACTATTTATTTACCTGTATTTAAATATTACTATCGAGAAAGATTTCAAGAAAAGGACATCATACTTAATGATGAGATGAAAGAGAGAACCACAGAGATCTCAAATAAAGGATTTAAATACTGTTGAAAATGGCACAAAGAAAATATGAGGATTTTGCTCAAAGGCTTTATAAAGAATTTCCTGATATAGAAGAAACTGCAATAGATGTTCTTGCAGATTATGGATTAAAGAGAATTTATCATTACACTAAAACTGGAGAAGATGTTTTTTTAAAAGATGCACATTTTTTTACATTTATAGGAGCAAGTAAAAAAGATTCTGAAGCACAATGGGTTGAGAGTAAAGTTAAAGAACATTCAAAACGTAGAAAAATGTTCAAAGAAAAAGGAGAAAATTGGGATGGTTGGCATTATATAGGACTTACTCAATTGGAGAATGAAGAGTTCTTAGAAAATAGCATACTTCCTGAAGTTAATCTCTATAAGTTATTCAAAGAGAGTGTTATCAGAAAAGATATTAAGTTTATATATAGAACTAAGTTAGGATATACTACTCCAGAAAAGGAAATCTTATGGATGGAAAAACGAGAGATTAAAAAAGAAGATTGTGAACTCTCAGAAGAAGGAACTGTCTGGTTAAACAGGAGAAATAAAATTAAAAGTACTTAAATATGAAGAAGATAACACAAAATAATTTTGGAAAAGGACTCAATATGGATTTAAATCCATTATCTACTCCAAAAGATGTACTAACAGATTGTTTAAACGGGACCATCATTACTTATAATGGAGATGAATTTAATCTACAAACTGAATTAGGAAATGTTAAAGTCAAAACTACTGGAACTGAAGATGCATTACCTCAAGGTTTTATTCCATTAGGAGTAAAAGAATTTGATGGAATTATGTATATTGTAGCTCATAATCCATTTACAAAAGAGACTAGTGTAGGAAGTTTACCTTCTCCACAAAGATATATAACAATAGCTGATGGAGATAACAAATCACTTAAAAGCATTTCTGATATTTCTGCAGAAACCTCACAAGGAGGTATTGAATTAATGCAATCAGACTCAATTAACCATGGTATGAATCTATTAAATGCATTTATATCGCCCGGAGATAAATTTAAAATAGCTATTACTTTAATTGGTGTTGACACCTGGAATGACTCCAATCAAATTTTTAGTAAGTTTATTAATAATTATGGAACTGGTAGTGAAGGATACTTTGATTTTAAGTACTACACAATGAATACTGATGGAGGTTTAACAAGTATTCCTCTTAATCTATTACCTAACTATTCAGAAGATTATTCTACTGTTAGTTATTCTCCAGAACCTACTGGAATCACAGGAGAAAATAATGGAAAGGATATAGTTTATAATGGCGACTCTAAAGGAGTAATTACTGTAGTTATGTCTCCCTCAACCATCCAAAGTTTTGATTTTGGTTTAGTTGGGGATAATACAGGTGGTATTTTAAAAGCTAAAGTAACTTTTACTTCTGATAACATAGTGTCAAATTCAGCTATAAGAGTTAAAACTATAGAAATAAAGACAATAAGTTCAAATGGAGAAACTGTAGCAAACAAATTTTTTGACTACCAAACATACATTGGAAACTCAGATGTAATGATTTCTAAATTAACTTCCGGGGAAGTTCCAGTTAGTTTTGAAGTAGGTACAGTATTAACAATAACATGTACTCCTATAGACCAATTTGGAAGAAGACTTACTCAATTTGCTAAGACTAAATATTATGTGATTAGTGATTTACCTTTAGGTTTAAATGCACATGATAATTTTGTATATGATGTCACAGGTGATATTTTGACTGTAACATTTAATTATTTATATAAAGGTCAGACTTCTATGCCCACAGTAAATGTAGAATTTTATGATTTTTGGAGTAATGTTAGTCTTTTAAAAGAAAATATTCCATTAATAGATCAAAAAGCTACAATTACAGTACCCCTGGCTACATTTAATAGAGACACTATTTTCAACGGAAGTTTTAAAGGAGGATTAGCTACTTCTGATATTGATAATTACACAGGAAGTGTTGAACTAATATCTCCAAATAAAATCATGCATGGGGCAGCTTTAAGAAAAGATCATTGTTATCTAGTTAGAATCTTTGGAGTTGAATCTGGTATCAGTTATAATATTTTTCAGCTTTTATATACTCTTCCTATTGCTAAATTTAAAAATAGCAACATGAGAAATTATGGTATGATTGATATTGTGAAAGGTATGGAAATTCTTGATAAGTATGATTTAAATTATACTGGTACAGGAATCTTAGATAAAACTTTAACTCCAATACAACCTTCTGGTACTATAACGATTGGTGATAATCATCCTAATTATTTACCTATTACAGGTCATCCTTCTCCTTCTCTAACAGAAGCATATAGGTTATATGGTGGTCCAGTATTTTGTGAGGCATCTGTATTAGGAAGTACTATTAAAAGATCTGATTGGACAGGTGTTAAAAAATATTATAGAAATGCATATACTGGAGAATTTTATGATATATCAGAGGATAATTTAAAAAATATAGGATACCATACTTTTTCTGAAATTTCTACTAAACTAGGAATTACAGGAGGAGATATTTCTATGTCATCTGATTATTTCTCTCTAAATAAAAAATACTTAACTACTAGTTTATCCACGGCTATAGATGGAGCAAAAGATTTTAAATTTGCTATATTTAGCGATTGTACTTTAACAGTTCCTTCTCAAACTGGTACTATTAAGATACTACCTATAAGTTCAAGTAACAAACCTTTATTATTTGGAGAAATTGATAATACTTTATTTAAGAAGAAATTAACCTTAAAATCTACAGAGCATACTTCTGCAACAAATGAGTTTTCTCATATTATGAATTTTACTTCCGATCAAGTAACTTCACAATATACTTGGCTTTCTGGAAATCCTAATAGTGATATAAGTACTAATGCTGCACTACAGGCAGATTTAACATCTACAAGTGCTTTAGATACATTTACTATCTCAAATATAGCATTATCTTCACAGAGACCTACCATAGCCCCATCTTTATTTAAAAGTTATACTAGGAGTTATGCAAGAAATAAAACCTTTAAATACTTCTCCTGGACCCATTCTCAAGTAGTGAAATCCACCAGAGTATCCATTGAGAATACTGGAGATTTAAGTTCTTATAGTTCTTTTGATTTAATGGGGACAGATGATGTTGACTTTAGTTTAAGTTTATTCACTCCACTATCAGGAACTCCCTTAGAACATTTTCAGTTCTTAACATATTTATGGGGGAATCTTAAATTAGAATGGGAATTGCTAGAACCTGGTAATAATCAAATAATCCTCACAACTATTAGAGATATTGGAGGAGTTATTCCTAACATTGATGATGGCACTTTAGGTACTTTTAATTCAGCTCTTGGAGATAATCATTTAAATAGTAGTAGATTTGTAATTGGATGTAACTACTCAAGTCCAGGAAATACTATTCCGCAAACTATTCATCAATCTTATAAGACTGATATTCCAGTTAATGTAGAAATTAAATATAATGATGCAGTTTCATTATTAACTACTTATAATAATTTATGGTTCTCGGGAGATTACCCTCTACATCATCAAGATGTAATTGACAATAAATATATAGGATTTAAACAAACTAATACTTATTTAACAGATTTACTTGTTAACCAAAAATATAGTGAAGTTATTTTAGCACAATATGCAGATAAAGATTTAATTAATTATGTAACCTCTGGAGTAAATACTTTAGCATTAGTAGGCAATTCAATAACTTATACATTATTAGATCAATCTGTAGATAGAACACTTAAGTATATTACTAAAAGTTGTTTTGGATCTTCAACACTCTCTCCTTTTAATATAAATAATGTAAAACTTATTATTGATAATTGGAAAGGTGTATATCCTTTAGCTAAAATATTATATAATTTTGTGGATTCCTCTATGTTTCCGGATGGAGCTAAAAATATTCCTTGGAATTTCTCTAGTAAAGAATCCTGTAAACCATTAATAAATCCTATAAATATAGTTCTAAGTGCCTCAACTCCTACTGGAGTAAGAGATACGTTTACAAACGCTTTAACTACTATGGAATCCTCTTCATATCTTGTTTCTTCTACTGGAGTAACACCAAGTGTAAAAGTAATTTACGATAATAGTATTACTACTGCAAGTAGTGAATTTGTAAATTTAACAGATAGTTTGGCCATAAGTAATATTAATAATTCTGATTTAAAAATACCTAGATTTAGTCCAGCATTACTAGGAGGAAGATTAACAACTATAGATACACCAGTTTATGGAATTGATACTTTTTGTTTGAATCCCCCAAGTATAAAAGATATACGTGATGGAGTTACTTATACTATAGGTATGTTATTTGGCGGAGGAGTAATCTTCTATATTTTGCAATTAGGAGATATTGGATTTGATACTAATGTACAACATGGATTAATAGCATCTTTAAAAGACCAATCTCCAAATGTTTGGGGACTTAAAAGTGATTATGACCCTCTTACTGTAGGAGCTAGTGGTTCAGCAATTGGAACTGGTAAAACTAATAGTGCTTTAATGTCTCTTAGTAGCTCAAAAGGTCATGCTATACAAACAATAAATAATTATGTCATTGATAATTACAGTGATTGGTATTTACCTAGTTTAAATGAGATGTTACAAATGTATGCACATAGAAATGTTCTTGGATATCCCACAAACGTTTACTGGAGTTCAACAGAATCTGGTTGGGATAAAGCCTATGCAGTAAATCTAAATGATGGAGGTAATGGAACATATCTTAAAAATAATACTTACCATCTAAGAGCAATACGTTCATTTTAATTAAAATAAAAATATGATAAAACTTTATTATACAAGTACGGGATTAGAACTTCCTACCATCGATCCAAATATTGGAAATTATTTAACTCTATTACAAGATTTTACAGCAAGATTACTCTCCTCAGGAATAGTCTTGTCTGAATCTTTTAAATTTGAGTTTAATGTTCTATTAAATAAAAATCCAACAGAAGGAAATCTATCTTATGTATTTAGACCTTTTAAAAATGTAAGATACTCTGGAAATAAAGATCTTATTCCGGGTATTTTACCAAATGAATTAGTGGATTTTACTTCTAAGGATTTAAATTTTTCTATTAATTATCCAGTTGAAATAGAAATACAACCCTCATACGATGGAACTGTTAACTTAATACTCTCAGATAATAATACTCCACCTCGATTAATCAACTCTAGATTTAGTGTTACTGAAGGAAGAAGATTTTATATAGTTGATAGAGAAGGAAATAAAGATACAAACATTTATGATGATGATAGGATAGATCCACAATCTCGTTTATATAAAACTATCAACAGAATACCTAAACTTGAGTTAGTAGGACTTGATAATGGAGGAAGATTAAAAGTTGGAAATTATGTTTTTTATTTTAGACTTGTAGATGCTGATGGAAATGAGACTGATATTATTACAGAAAGTAGTATAGTAAGTTGCCATGTAGGTAACTTAAATGATCCACAATCAATAAGAGGAGGAATGGGTCAAGAAAATTCTGGCAAATCAGTAATATTTAATTTAAGTAACTTAGATAGTAATTACAACTTTTTAAGTGTATACTACTCTAGATCTACCTCAGATTACACAGAAAAAGAAATTACAGAGTTTGCTAAAATTGAGACTAAATTCTCTATTAAGTCAACTACTATTAACCTCACTATTACTGGATATGAAGCTACTTCTCCGATTACTAAGGATAAAATAAATGTTCAGTATAATATTATTGATAGAAATAAAACAGTAGCTCAAGCGCAGAATAGATTATTTCTCGCAAATATTCATAAGACTACTGTTCCTTATAGAGAATTAAAAGATTTATCTTTAAGAGTTTTACCTTTTCCTCAACAAGATTCTTCTCAAAATATAGGTGTTTTATCACAGAATTTTATTTCAAGTGATAAAAAAGTTGCATATTTTGATAGTAATAATGTATATTCTTACACAGGATATTGGGATGAAGAACTTTATAGATTAGCTATCGTCTATATTATGAATGACTTTGCTCTTTCTGACCCATATAGTATTAGAGGTAAAGACTTTACAGATAGTCCTACCCCCTCAATTAATATGACAGATCCTTATTATAATGTCTATACTCCACAAGCATTGTATGATAATAAAAAGAATAGAGTATTTATACAAGAAGAGGATAATTTAATAGTAGGTTCTGCTTATAAATTAGAAAATACTAAAGGTGTTATTAAAATTGGTGGAGCTTCTATTACTTCACAAATCAACACAAATACTACTATTCCTATATCATTTAAGATTATTATTCCAAATGATGTACAAATGGAATTACAAAAATATACTAAAGGATTCTTTATAGTTCGTCAAAAAAGAATCCCTACGATTTTATGTCAGGCATTTTCCATAGGACATGACAAAATGTCTGGACTACCTTTACTTCCTGAAACTATAAATGGAAATTTAGTTCATACTATTCAAGGAGTTCATATTTATAAACCAGTAGCAGGTACTTATCCTAATACACCATATGGAAGTATTAATTCTGCATTAGGCATACAATCAAATACTTCATTCATAGCTCAAGCCTTAGGAGAAGAACATTATTATAAGTTACCTTCGAAAGGAGAAAGTTACTTTTCATTTGTAAATGATGCTTTTTCAGAGTTATTACCTTTTAAATCAAATATAAATTCTGGAGGAGCTTTACTTGTCCCAGATGTTCTGTTAAATTCTGAATATTTAGTTCAAATATTTAGTGGATCTGATTTTACTTTAACTGGAGCTAATTTTAAAGGACATACCTCAGGTTTTCTTAGAGATTTTTTTCCAGATAATTTACCTTCTTCTAAAACATTGGAAGAACTTGATGATTATGCTACTCATTTTTATTTAAATCAGTATGACCATAATACTATAAAGTTATCTCAAAAAGTTAAATTAGTATTAGTTCCGGAAGATGTAGCTTCTACAAGTTTAGATTCTACTTATTTCTCTTCTCGTGCCGGTATTGCAGAGGAACCTTGGCATTTTTCAGCATTTTTAAAGAAAGAACTACAATTAGTTGACAGTATTACTCCTATTATAATTGACGATATTTCCCAAAGTAAAAAACAGAACTCTTTAATTAGAGGAATGTTTGCTCCATTTGTTGGAGTAGTTGGAAATACAGCAACTTCTGGTGGGTTTTATAATATCAGAACATTAGGATATTCGGAAAATAATGTGAAAGATTACTTTAATATACGGTATAATGATAACTCTCCATTTATGGCTATATCAGATAGATATGATTGGGAAAGATTTAATTTAGAACAATCTAGTACTAGTGCCTATAAATCTTTAGATGTCTATAGAGGTGATTGCTTTATAAATCAAGTTTCTATTAGAATGTTAAGAAATTTTCAAGATCCTGAAGCACCAATAAATGATATCATTGTTGATGTTAATACTTTGGATAATTTTAAAGGGTATAGATCAAATGATACTGCTACTTTGGAGTTAAATAAAGAAAATCTTGAAAAAATTAATAGAGGCGATGTGAATGCAGTTAGACTAGGATATTGGGCCACATTTAAATTTTGTAGTGATATTAACTTTGCTTTTAGATGTGTGGATCCTACATATACCTCTGAATATGCTCTGGCAGGAAGACCTAGATCATTTACTCCTTTATATAGTAGAAGTCTTGCAGGATCAGCTAAAATCGCTGATTCTGGAGCTATGAATGTTGGATATAATTCTACTACTTCTGATAAAGAGTATTATGTTATTCCAGATATCCCTGCAATAAAAAATGACTATACTAATAGAGTTATGTATTCAGAAACTCATGTTAATGATGCATTTAAAAATGGATTTAGAATATTTGAAGGGCTTAATTATCAAGATTATACTATTGAATTTGGCACTATTACTAAAGTAATTTCCTGGTTTGGAAATTTAATTGTTATATTTGAGGGTGGTGTAGGTGTTCTTCCTATTAATGAGAGAACTATGGCAGGACAATCTGAAGGTGAAAATATATTTTTACGTAATGCTGGAGTACTTCCAGAGAAACCTATGATGGTATCTCACGGAATAGGTAGTGCATGGCCAGATTCTATTAGAACTTCTGATAATTATATTTATGGAGTAGATACAGTAAGCAAAAAAATCTGGAGAACTGATGGAAAGAAATTTGATATTATCTCTGACTTTAGAGTACAGAAATTCTTAAATGATAATATATCATTTACTGTGTATGATAAAACTCCTATGATTGGCCTTCGTAATGTAGTAACACATTTTAATGTCTTTAAAAAAGATATTATGTTTACCTTTTACGACCAGACATTTAATGATCCAGACAAAGTATGGAATTTATGTTATAATGAACAATTAAACAATTGGGTAACAAAATTTTCATGGGTTCCAGCATTTTCAGAAAATATCAGCAATACATTTTTTACTTTCTCTAGAGGAACTTGTAAAGTAACCTCAATGATTGCTAAATCTATTGATAGTGCTGATGGATTAGGAAGTATTTATATTAATTCTCCAGAAGAAAACTATTTAACTGAGGGAGATTATCTCTCATTATTTTATGAGAGTAAATTAGAGGAAACACTTCCTACAGTTGCCGGGGTTCCAATAACTGGAACCTTATCATCTCCTTATCCTGTTCTAGTAACTCCACCAGTATTATTTTCTGATGGCCCAAGTTTACACCGTATGTATGAGGATGGATTACCTACACAAGGATATACTCATACATGGAATTTTTATCCAACAACTGGTAGAGTATTAGTAGTTTATGATAAAAATAATGCATTTTTATCACTCTCAAGTAATAGTAAATTATCATTTTATCGTTCCGCAAATAATGATAATGAGATTTCTAGTGGAGATGAATTTATTTTGAATAAATTAAATGGAGATACTATTACTGATATTCAAACTACTTTATTAAAACCTAATTTAAAGATTAAATTTACAGTTGGAGCAGTTGCTTCTCAAGAACTTGCAGATTCTATGGCAAGAGAAGGATGGAATTTCTCTATAGCTAATGTAACTTATACTGCTTCTCTATTGAATACTAGAGAATATTTCTTAACTTTGCAAGGTCAAGAATTGTATAGTAAAGTATCTACTTATGATTATGCTTTATCTTCAATAGCAGATCCTATTGTATATGATAATCAATTTTTTAAGATTACAAAGAATTTAGTAGATGGTACTGCTAGTTATATATCTATAAATCCCGATAGTTTCTCTGCTTTATCACTTACAGATAAATTTAATGGAATACTTCAAGTTTTAAGTCGAATTTATTTTGCATTTTTAATAGATTTAGATGTAGTATTGGGAACATCACAAACCGGATTATCAGGAACAGACCAATTTCAAGATTCTCTTTATATAAGACCTAGTATTGAAACATTAAACAATTTAAGATATAATATTTTTAATAATCTTACAAATTGTCCTCCATTACGCGTAGGTACGGATGTAGATCACCCAACTGTTTATCTTACAGAAGGACAACGAATACAAATTGTAAATCTATTAGATTTAACTATTGCAAAATATCTTGCTAATACTACAACTAATTTATGGAAACATGGACAATCTGGAATTTTTGAACATGAAAGTGCTTTTAAACCTGCATTATGGTATGGTGAACAGCATAAATTTGAATTTCAATTTGTAGTTAATGGTAATGAATTAGGAATACATAAAATGTTTGATAATCTTAAGATTATCTCTAATAAAGCAGAACCTGAATCATTTCAATTTGAAATTGTAGGTGATGCTTATGATTTCACAGATGATTTTCCAACATATAGTGATGAAGGATTGATTGGTGGTAGAATAAAAGATACTTATGAATTACTTCCTCCTTCACAACAAACTGTTTATGATAAGACTAAAGAATATAGAATTCTTTCTTTTCAAGAAGCTAAAAATGTACAAAAAGTAGGACAACGAAAAGGAAATATTTATTATAAAGAAGATATGTGGGAAGTTCAAATACAACCTATAAGAGTTAAAAAGAAAAGTAACAATCAAATAGTAGAATCAAAGATAAGAGATAAGTATTGTTCTGTGAGAGTTATTTACTCAGGTGAACAATTAGCAATTATTACAGCTCTTCAAACATTATACACATTAAGTTACGCATAATAAATTAAATTTATGGCTGATACACAAACATCAAACCCACAATCGTACCAATTTAAACTCTCAGATATTGCCAGTATAGGCAATATCTTTGGAGATGGTACTCCAAAAGGAGCTAAGACATCTTCTTTAATAGATAATGGTATAAATACTCTTGGAGCAGGGGCTATGTCTTATGCTATGGGAAATACTGGAGGTAAAACTGCTTACCAAAAGAAAATGAACACTATTGGTGCAGGATTTGGAGCAGTTACTGCAGGTATTGGAGCTATACCTGGGGTAGGTACTGCTCTTTCTGCTAGTTTAACTGGATTAGATTGGTTAGGTGGAAAACTTGGTAAAAAAGCAGATAAAATAGGTTTAGCAGGAAATGTAGGAACTTCTTCTGGATACACTGGATTAGCATCTAATATTGGAGATCAAATGACTGATACTAATACTCAAAGAAATGCTGGAGGATTCGCTAAATTATTTGGGGGAAGAAAAGATTTAGATGCACAAACTGCAAAATTAAAAGCAATGCAAGTTAAAACTTCTGGTATCTTAAATCAATCTAAAGATCAATTTGCTGCTTTAGGAAATGCCTCTCAAACTCTATCAAATAAAAATATGTTGGATTTCAATAATCCAGATCAAAATCAAGTTCGTGTTGGTAAAAAAGGTTTAAATACAACTTTTCTAAAAGAATTTAGAAAATTTAAAGCAGGAGGAACTATTGAGTCCCCTCAAAATGTAATAGTCGATGGTAAACTTCATAAAGAATTAAATCATATGGAAGATATTACTGAATCTGATATTACTAGAAAAGGAATTCCTGTACTTGCTATGGGAGAAGGTGGAGATTTAGGAGATCAAACAGCTGAATTAGAACGTGATGAAATTATCTTTCATTTACAGTTAACTAAGAAATTAGAAGAATTGTCAAAGGAAAACACAGAAGAAAGTATGGTTGAGGCAGGTAAAATTCTTGCTAAAGAGATATTAAAAAATACAAAAGATTCTAGAAGTAAATTATTAAAAAATATACAATGACAGAAGTAACAGTTAACAATAAACGATATAATGTTGAGGTAGCTTACACAGAAGAAGAAAAGGAACAAGGCCTAATGAATGTAGATGATCTACAAGAAGATGAAGGAATGCTTTTTATCTATGATGCTCCACAAGAAGTGGCATTCTGGATGAAAAATACTCCTATTCCTTTAGATATTATTTTCTTAGATGAAGACGGAGAAGTTATTTCAGTAACTACTGGTAAACCTGACGATGAAACACCTATTACAGAAACTGGAGTTAGTTATGTTTTGGAAGTAAATGCTAATTCTGGAATTTCTTCAGGAGATGATGTAGATCTCTCAGATCTAGATGAAGAGTATGAGGAAGAAGATGAAGAGGAAGATATACAGGAAGATAAGAGAGGTGGAGAAATTGGAAAAGAAACTCCTAAAATGCATGTACTTGCTGAAAATGGAGATACTCAGATGGAATTGGATGGAGGAGAGAGGATATTTAGTCGTAAAAATACCAGAGTATTAATTAGTTACGCTAAAAAGGCAGTTAAATCAAAAAAAGATATTGATTATAAAAAATTAGGAAAAAAAGTTTTTCAATTTATTCATACTCAGGACACTCAGAAACAGGAGTATACTTCTATTTAAAATTATTTGGAGGAGAAAGAATTTTTTATTATATTTGTAGTTATTAAAATTACAAATTTATGAAAAACACAATTCTAGAAAATAAACTTCATTTTATTGATAAAGCTAATAACACCCATAAAAATAAATATGATTACTCAAAAGTAATTTATATTAATGCTAAATTACCTATAGAAATAATATGTCCTGAACATGGATCATTTTTTCAAGTACCAAAGGAACATAGTAAAGGATATGGATGTAGTAAATGCTCTAATAAAAATAAACCTTCTACAGAAGAATGGATAGAGAAAGCAAAAAAAGTGCATGGGGGTTTATATGATTATTCTTTAGTAAATTATATTAATAACAAAACTCCAATTACAGTAATTTGTTCTAAACATGGAATATTTAATCCGTACCCTGGAAATCATTTATTTAAAAAGTCAACTTGTTCAAAATGTGCAGCAGAAGAACGTTCTATACGATACACAAAAAGTGTAGATGTTTTTATTAAACAGGCAAAATTAAAACACAATAATAAATATGATTACACTAATGCTATTTATATAGGTAAAGGAGTACCTTTAGAAATTACATGTAAAAAACATGGTATTTTTATGCAAACTCCTTCTATTCATTTAGCAGGAAGTGGATGTCCAAAATGCAGTTTAAAAGCACAAGCTAAAGTATTTGATGCTATAGCACTTAATTTTCCAGAATTGGAAATAAGATGGGAAGCTGCATTATCTTGGTTGAGAGGTCAAAGATTTGATATATACATTCCTATATTAAATTTAGCTATAGAATATAATGGAATACAACATTATGAAAGTATGGAATTTATGGGAGGAATTGAAAAGTTTAAACTTACTCAAAAAAGAGATAAAAGTAAAAAAGAAAAATGTATAAAAAATAATTGTGAATTGCATGAACTAAAATATGACTACACAAAAGAAGATATGAGTGATCTAATTTCAAGAATTCATTTTCTATTACAAAAACAGATATAAAAAAGAAAGCCAGAGTATCTCTGGCTTATTAACTTATAAGGATATTTTAAATTGGTTAAAGAGAGTCATAAAAGACATACCTACTTTCTGTTTAAACCCTAAGTTTATCCTACAAATATAAGTATAATTTTTAATAATTCCTCTAAAATTATATTTATTTTAATGCTGTATTTTTCAAAAAATTGATTACTTTTGAGGAGTATATATGCGAACAAAATGTTTAATTAAACTATTTATTATTATGAAATTCAAAGTCAAGTACTTACAGGAAGGTGGGCAAATGGCCCCAGATCCATCACAAGGAGGCGCTCCGGGTGGAGCACCAGACGCATCACAAGGTGGGGCACCAGGTGGAGACCAAGGTGGACAACCTGCTCCTGCAGGTGCAGAAGGTGGTGGACAAGATCCTTTAATGCAAATTGCACAAATGTTTGCCACAGCTTTACAATCACAAGATTGTGCAGCTTTATCACAAGGAGCACAAATGTTTTTACAATTAATTTCCCAAGCGCAAGGCGGAGGCGGAGCACAAGGAGCACCCCCAACAGAACAACCTGTGTATAAATCAGGTGGAAAATTTGGTAAAATTCAACTTAAGGGAAAGAAACCTATCGCTAAAGGAACAGAGGAATCTGTAGAAGAAGCTAAAAAAGGTGGAAAAATGAAAATTGGAGCTAAGTGCTAATTATTAAAACAAGAAAAAAAGGCAGGGAAGTATCTCTGCTTTTTTTCTATTAAAAAGAATTTATTATGGGACAAATACCAAAAAATATAATATACGCAGAAGCTGGTACAAAATTACGATTCAATGTTGATGGTAAAGATATTGACTTAGATGAAAATACTATTGATGCTATGGCTGCGGAAGAAGGAAATAAACTAGTACAATCTGGAGAATTACGTCAAACTGATTTACCTAAATTTATGTCTACTTATTCTACTTTTAAAAATCAAGCTAAAACAGGTAAATATAAATTAGATACAGCTGGGACAGGTATGTTGACTTCTATGGGATATGAAGCTCCTGGATCTACAGTGGGTTCAAATGTTAAAGGTCAATCTGATTTAGGTTTTGATTCAAATGGGGAAGTAGCACAAAGAACTGGTGTAGGTAGATTCCTAGCTAGACAAGGTCTACAATCTGCTATTAAACCTAAAGAAGAAAATATGATGGCTAGACTTAATAACGTATTAGGTGCCAGAATTGGTGGTATGGCTTTAGGGGAAAATGCAAAAGTTCAAAAAACAGCAGATGATTTAAAAGCAAAAACTGAGGGAGAAGCTAAAGCTTTAGCAGATGCTCAAACTAAAAAATATGCTGGAGATATAGAACAATTTCAAGGATACTTTAATGATCAAACTGGTGGAGTATCTGATAATGACGAAGTTGTTAAAGCTATGTCTCCTGAGGATAGATTAAAATATGCTAAAGGTTATTTTGATAAAGTATATCCTGATTTAAAAAAATATGATAGATTTAAAAATACAGATCTTTCTGATATAGAAACACAAAGAACTTCAGGGAAAATGGATTCCGATTTCTTTACTAATTTTTATGGTAGATTATATGGTGATCCTGGTAGAGTATTTATGCAAAAATACTTTGGTAATACCCTACAAACACAAGAAGCTAAAGTAGCTGACGAAGCACATAAAGCATCTTTAGAAGCTATTAAAAATGATCAAATAGCGGATCCTAATTATTATAATGTAGGAAATAATAATATTTCAAAGAAACCAGATTTTAACCATAATGGAATAAACTATCATATAGAATATACTATAGATCCTAAAACAGGAAAATCAATAATTCAATATGTGGGACTCCCAGAAGAATTAGAAAGTGCTAAACCCGATGCATTGTTTACTGAATTAAATAAAGCCCCAAGATTACAAGTTATTCCTGGAGATAATGGAGAAATTCTTTTAAAAGATTCCACTGGTAAAATAATTCATATTCCACCAACTGGATCTGGGATACATAAGAAACAAATTAATCAGCCCTTACCCTCTTTTGTGGGTGCTGAATCCTTAACCAATATAGCTCCATCACTTAAAAATGTACCATTTATAGAAGATTCAACTCCTACTCCTACAGTAAAGAAAGAAACTCGTATCGGAGGAAAAGATGACTGGGTGAATACGTATATTCACAATGCTTTAGGTATGAGAAAAAAAGGAGGAACTATTGATTTTATGCAATCTGGAGGATCTTTTGAGGAAAACTTACAAAAACGTTTAGCTGATCATGCTAAATATGTTGCATCACAACAAACTTCAGAAACTCCAGAGGCTCCTATTGAAACTTTTAAAGACTCTGAATCTCCTGCTTCTCAAGTAGTCGAGAGAGTACAGGGTAAATCTTTAAAAGGAGCTCCATCTATTAAAACATTATACAATGCTGCGGAAGGAGAAGGAGAATTATCTACTTCTGATAAGCTTGATGCAGCCGCTTTGGCCGCTGATATTGCTGGGTTAGGTATTGGATTAACTACAGGTGAAATAGGTGGTTCTATAGTCTCTTCTGCTTTAGGATTTGGATCTACAGGAGCAAGTGCTTATGCAGATTATTTAAGAGAGGGAAAAATGACTGCTGGAAATATAGGACGCACTGCATTATCAGGATTAGCTGATGCTGCTACTTTAGTTCCTTTTTTAGGAGAAGCTGCTCAGGGTTGGAAAATTGCAAAAGCACTTCCTAAAATTGGAAAAATTTTAAAATACACTGGTTATGCAGGAATGGCTGCTGGAGGTAAAGAATTAGTAGAAGATTTAGTATCAGGAGATAAATCAATTACTGACTTAAATACTAATGATTTACGTATGATTGTAGGTGGTCTTAGAATGGCATCCGCTGGGAAAACTATTGGAAAAGCAGTAAAAACACAACCTGTTTCTGAATTTCAAGGAAAAGTAATTAATGCTGATGGCGAAGCAGTTCCAGCTACATTCGCAAAACAAGAAGATGGAAGTTATACACCAAAAGATGCAGCACAAGCAAATATGAAACCAGTTATGGGAAGAACTTTAACTAGTCCTTTTACTAAAAAAATAATTGGTAGTGGAGGTACTGAAGTTGTTGCAACTCCAGAAGAATCTACTGCTACTTCTATGTTAGGAAATGCAGCAGAAAGACGTAGAAATTCTTTAAGATGGGGATTAAATAAAGAAGATAGACTAAATGAAATTTATGAATTAATGGGGTCTAGACAAGCTAAAAATTTAGAGATTCTAAATACTAAAAGAGTTCCAGGAAGCCCTCCTCCTACAAATATGACTGCTAGTAGTCCTTTAAAAGAACCTATTGTACCTAAAGCTCCTATAGATAAATCTACTCCTACTATTACTAGAAGTAATAAAAATGTACCTCCTTTGCCTACAGAAAAGAAAGTATTTCCTACTACAGATGAACTAGCTAAAGATATTTCTCAAATGCCATTATCTCCAAAAATTCAAGAGATATTAGATAGAGTAAGTAAAACTGTTCCTACTACATCAAATTTAGGAAAAAGTACTATTTCTATTCCAGAGGTAGAGACAATACCTACATCTACTTCTGTACCAGCTAAAAAAGTTGCTAAAGTTACTACAACCCCTAAAAATCCTACAAGACCTAAAATAGTAGCAAAAGTTACTGAGCCAAAAGTAGAACCTCAAAAAGTGGAGAGTAAAACTCCCAAATTCTCTGAAAATAATACTCCTTCATGGAAAAAAGTTTCTAAGAAATTTAAAGGAGGAATATTAAAAGCAGATGGTGGCGCAGTTTTAGGAACTCCGTATACTCCAGAATCTTCTAGAAATCCTTTTGAAGAAATGGTTGATTTACCTTGGTTTCAAAGAGCAATGGGTTCTACAAAATATGTTGCACCTATTCCTGATGGGGCTTCTCGTATAGCAAATCCAATTTCTTCAATGTCTAATAGTTTTAATAGGTTAAAACCTATACAATCACCAGTAGGTTCTACAAAAGTTGCACAGGCAGGAGCACAAAATGCAGGCACTGGATTTTTATCAAAAATGCAAACAGGTTTAGGAAGTAAATCAGGAATACAAGGAGCTGAATTTTTTAGAACTTTACTAGCAAATAAAGCTACTCAAAACATTGATACTAGAGTAGAAGCTCCCTTAGTACAACCTGCCGCCTCAACATCTACTTCAGTAAGAGGAGATTTACAAACTAAATCTGCTTATTATGATCGAGCTAATAAAATTAGGGGATCTTTTGTTGCTGGCTCTGACCCAGTTAGAAATGCAATGATGAAAAGACAACTTGATTCACAAGCTTCTCAATTAGAAGAACAAGGAGACCAAGCAGATTCTCAAATGAGACAAAATACGCAAGGTCAACAAACTGAAAATACTCAACGTGATTCAGCAGCTCGTGCAGAAGTAGCCGCTAGAAATCAATCTAGTTTGGCTAGTGCAGTACAAGGGCAAAGACAAGGAGAAAATGCTAAACAATCACAAATTGCTAATAATTGGGATGCTTTCTTATCTTCCCAAACTATGCAGAGTAAAGCAGATTTGGATAGAAAAACTGCTATGGATAAAGACTTTAGAACTAGAAATTTACAACGTACTTTAGATATGAAATATCCAAACTTATCATGGAGAGCTTATCAAGCACGTCTTACTCCAGGTGGAATAACTCCAGAAATAAGTTCAGATTTACAAAAATATCAAGATGAATTAGATGCAGGAAGTAGACAAATTGCTTTCTCAAAAGAAGGAGGATCTATAGAAAAAGAACAAAATAAAGCAGATTTAGCCTTATATAAATCAAGAAGTAAATCTAATGTATATGATAGTCAAATAGGAAATAAATGGTTAAATAAGCAAGATGAAAATGCTACTAAATTTTCTATTATTGCCTCTAAAAAACTTACCGATTATATATCTAAAATTTTAAAATAAATGAAAGTTAACATACAGAAATTACAAATAGGAGGGGTTGTTTATAAACCCCTTCCTATGCTTCCTACTAGAGAACAAGCTCCAAAACAACCTGAAGCCCCTTTAGAGAAAGATCTATTAGAAGGTATGATTGGTGAAGGAATTACAAATGATGTTATGTCATACTCTGATCAAGTTAATCAAGCTTATCAGGCATATAGTATGCTCCCGGAAGATCTTAGAACTTCTTATCAAGGACAAATGATTCGTAGAACTTTAAAGGGAGATCCTGCAAAATTAAATGCTATTAAAAGAAATAAACAAGACTTTGATAAAATTCTTACTCAAAAAGAAAAAGCATTAGATGAAACTGCTGTTAGTCAGGGTAAAGTAATAGTAAGAGATGAGCAAGGAAATCTCTCAAATTTATCTTTAGGACAATATGCCCAAGCACACTCTGCAGATCCAAATAAATATCAAGCTTTAACTAATTCTGATATTGCACAATTAAGAGAGAATGATCCAAGATTTGCATTTAATGATAATTTAGTGGGAATTCTTAAAAGTGCTACTTCTACAGATGAAGTGGTTGAAAGAGTTCGTAAATCATTAACTGGTTTAGGAAGTTTTAGTAAAGGACAATCTAATGTTTCATTTGAACAACAGAAAATTGAAGATGGAGCAAATGCTGCATTAAATCAAGGTCTCTCATATGTTAAAACTTCTGAGGGAGAATCTAAACAATCCAATGCTGAGAATATTAAAATGGCCGGTAATGCTATGTGGGCTAATTTGGATGGAGCCTCAAAAGATCTATTGAGGGTTAAAGCTATTCATGCTGGATATAAACCTGAGCAAATAGAAGGTGCTGCAATGGGGTTAGCTATGGCATTACTTAAACCTAGTATATCTGAGAGAATTATAGAAAAATCGGGAGAAACTCCTGGTAAAAGTGGTGGAAAAACTGGAAGTGGAGATTACAAAGGTGAGGAAGGTTATTACGGCGCTATAGCAAACTTTGATGGGAGAATGAAAGACTTACATTTAAATACCGGAACTAATGCAAGAGCCACTGTTAAAGCATCTATGATGCCGGGATTAATGGAGGGAGAAAATTTTGCTGGTATCTCTAAATTTACTGATTTAAAAGCTCTTAATGGAATAGTAGATATGAATGACTTGGTCATGGGAGATACTAGAATTCCAAAGGAAAAATTATCTTCTTTAGTATACGATGGTGGAGAAGTAGCTGCTGCATTATTGCCTTTTAAAACAATAGATGGTCATATACAACCGGATCTTGATAGACAAAATGATATAGTGAATGCACAGAAAGCAATAGCTGCTTATGGACCTAATATACCACTTGATGTGAAGATAGGCATTTATGAGAAAAATAATATCAGTGATTTAACTCCTAAAGGAGACCCTGCAGGAACAATGCTTAGACCTTTTGTAATAGTACATGGTACAACTACTACTAATGTAGTTAAAAATCCCACAGATAAAGTAGTAGTTTCCTCAGATGATGATCTTAAAAATTGGTATAAAAAAGTTTACACAAAAACCTCTGCAAATGGTAAAGAAGACGTAAAAAATGACGATCTTACATGGCGTTCAGATATGGTAGAAGGATTAGTCTATATACCTATGACTGAAGGAGCTAAGAAAGCTTCTATGTACTCAGATAAGTTAAAAGTTAAAACTAGCGAGTACAATAATAGTGTTCAACATTTTAATCAAGTAGGTTTAGGATTTAATGAAGGCCCGACTGAAGTTAGAAGTGGACTAGCAGGTAATAACTCTATAGACCAACTACTTATAAAATAATAATAATAAAACAAATATGGCAAATACTAATGACTGGTTAGTAGCAAATATGAATCTTCCAGATGCTACTCATGATGATTTTCAAGCAAATGATGTAAATCCAGAAAACACAACTCTTAAGGATAAAGACTATTATAAAGCAAGTCCTGTAGTCCAAGATATGTTTAAAGATCCTACAACAGGTACTTTTAATGATGATAAATATGGACAATATTATAATGCTTTGTTATACTCATATAATGAGTTTGCAAAAGATGATTATTCAAAAAAAGCAATAAATGACTTTGAATATAATCCCTACAATTCATATGCACCTAAAGATGCAAAAATTGAAACTGATTTATATAAAACTGATAAAGTAAGTAATCCATTTCATCAAAAAACTGGTATTTCTGACTTTAATGAGACTTCAAAACCAGAATTTTCAATTAGAGAAGTGGCTCAGATGAATAGTGTGTATGATGGAGTAACAGGTAAAGCATTAAATTGGAGTCCAGATGATGATGATTCAAGAGGTCTATGGAATTTTTGGAAAAAACCTACATTAGTACTTGGCCAATATGATAAGGAAGGTACACATTATGATGCTCAACAAGGAAGAAAAGTAGTACATCATGCTGGAGATTATAAAACTGATAGTGATGGTAATTTCTTCTATGAAACTTTAGGAGATAGACCCTCACATGGCAAAGAAGTTTTAAGTTGGGCGGATACATTAACCAAGGATGGTTCATGGGCAAATAAGTATGATTTCATGGACTCTGATGGCATAGATAAATCTATTGCTGGAGTAGTTACTAAAACGTTTGTAAAGACAATTCCTTTTTTCATCCCATATGTAGGACAAGTGTATGCTGCAGGTTTAATAGGGCTAGAATTAACTGAATTAGCTCCAACTTTAATTAAGTCTGGAGCAGCTTTATTTGTTGGGGATGATGATGTTGATAAAGATTACTGGAAAACTTTAAATAAAGTACAAAGTTTTGGTAAAACCATGTCTTCTAATGGAACCTCTGATAATGCAAAGCTTAAATCTATTAATCCTGAGGGATTGGCTGCTATGGTAGGAGATTTGTTTCCTTTAATGTATTCTCAAAAACTTATCTCAAGTATCCCAAAATTATTAGGAGTTGGTTCTGAGAGTAAACCAATTTTAAAAGCAATAGAAACTTCTTTTGGTGCAGATGCTGCTAAAGGAATGTTAGATGGAACCTTAGCAGTAGGAAAACAAGCAGAGATTATGGGAACTATTCCTGGAGCTGCAAAACTTATGGGTAAAATAGCTTCCAGTACTAAGTTAGGTCATGGATTAGGTACTAGTTACTTAGCAGCTTCTATGGCCACAAGTATAACTGAGGTAGCTAAAGAAAGAGGAATGGATGAAAGAGATACTGCAGCATTATTTTTAGGAACCAGTTTAGGTTTCTTTGGTATGATGACAGCTCTTCCTATAGGACATTGGATTTTAAATGGTATGGGATTAGATGAGGCAGGTAAAGCATTAGAAACTCAAATTAAACAGCAATCTGAAAAATTCTCTACAATTTTTGAAAAAGGTAGTACAGATGCTACTAAAGAAGCTTCCACTTCTCGATATAATAAATTATTTACTTTAGGTAAAAGTATTGGAACTAAAATTAGTACCACTTTTAAAGGTAACGTAACTGATATTCCTAGTGCTATGATAGCTCAAGGTTTAGAAATGGGAGCACAAGATGTTATGCAAGATGCTATTAAAGGGATATATAATGGTATGTCTGCTTTAGGTATAACTTCTTCTAAAGATAAAGATTTTGAATTCGGAAACTTAGGACAAATATCTTCTAGATATGGAATGAGTTTATTAGGAGGTGCTATCGGTGGGGCAGTATTTAAAATACACGATCAGATAATGAATCCTGTAAAAGAAAGTCTTGACGACCCCACTAAAAAAGAATTATATTATATTGCTAGAAATGGTTTAGGAGAAAGATATATTAAAGAAGTTCTCAAAAGAAAAGATAAAGGACAATTAGGAAGTACAAGTTTATCTACAGATATTGTGACTTTAGATATTAAAGGTTTAGGTAAACAATCTATATTTTTACCTATGAGCGATGGAAGAACATCTCAAAATGATGCTACAGGAGATTTACTTGTTGGTATGATGAAGAATATGCAAAATCAAATATTTCAAGAAGGCCCTGTAAGTGATATGTCTCTTTCTAAAATATTAGATGCTCGTACTGATATGTTAATTGATTTAAAAGCCAATTCTCCACTCTTTGAGGATTTTGGTAATATAATAAACGATATAATAGACATCAAAAGTAAGATCACTAAAGCAAGTGAAGTTAAAGAATCTGATCCTGTTTCTGCAGTCGAAACTGCAGCAAGAGCTGTACAAGATTTGAATGTACAATTAGGTCAGAAAAAAGAAGAATTACGATTAATCACTAGTGGAGAGAAATTTGTAGATTATCAAAAATTTGCAATCTTTGGAATCAGTCCTATGATTAATAGATCTTTTGCTAAACTCTCTTTAGAGGATTATGCAATGAGTACGAAAGGAACTGAATATGCAAATCTTACTGAAATACAAAAACAAGAGACCTCAAAAGAATATAATGTTTGGAAAGACTTAGAGTGGAAAGATAAAATTAAAGTAGCCTATAAAAGATTTACCCAAGTTAATGAAAAGTTCTCTACGGTTTTAAGAGATTTAGCTGTATATGCAGATCAAAGAGAAGGGCATTATAGTCTTATAAACATGGAAAGAACTTTCAATCCATCAATTGTAATACCTGGGTTACCTTCGCCACCCCCAACTTTTCAAGATCATGGAACTTTAAGAACACTTTCTTTTCTCTCTAAAGATACCATGGATGTTTTGGCTCAAGAAAAGTTATTTTTAAATAGAAATAACTATGCTAGTCAATTACTTAATGTTACTGCTGCAAATGAAATAGGACCAAGAGTTGCCGCAAGAGATGAAATCATGAATGTCATTGCTAATCCAGAATATCAAAGATTGGATGCCTCAGTAGTGAAAGATATGAGAAATGTCATGACTAGTTTTACTCTTAAAGATGTGGGATTAGACAGGGAAGCTTATGACTTAACAAAAGGACCTTCATCTTTAGATGAAGATGGTAATTTCCAAGATGGAGATACTAAACTTTTAGGTTTTGGTGATGGAACTTTAGAACAAATTGCTAATGACACTTACGCGAGTAAAATTTCAGAACTAGACAATCTAAGAAAGAAATATTTAGAAAAAGCAAAGACTGATTCTACTGATCCTGCTGTTGATAAACAAACTATAAATGAATATTTTGACCAATTAATTGCTTCAAATGAAGCACAAGATGTTTTACAACAACTTGCTACTTTCGATAATATTACTAAAAGTAAATCTATAGATACTCTAAATGAATTACTTAAAAAATATGCGATCATTCACGATGGAAAACCCTCAGATATCTTAACACTATTAACTTCTGAATTTGATTCTATTGAGAAATTAGAAAAAATGACAGATTATGAAATTAATAAACCAGATGTTCATCAAAATTTGGAACATGCCATGGATTTATTAAGTCAAGTTGTTAGTGTAATGAATGCCTCAACTAATTATGATTATAAAACTGATGGGTTTAATGGCTATAATAATGTTATTAATAACAGTTTTAAAGATAGTAACTTAGGTACTATTTCTCAAGATCAATTCACAGCATTAGGAAATGAGATTGGAATAATAGGTCAAAAAATAGATTTTTTACTTAGACTAAGTAAATTAAATTCTGAGGATAAAATAAAAGATGCGAGAGAATCGGGTCTTAATATGGAAGCTATGTTCTATGAACAACTAACTCCTAATGCCCCTTTATTTAAATTATTAGATAATGTATCTATTGATGGTGAGAAATTCTTTGATAGTTCCATTACCGCAGCAATAGCCAATGCTTCTGTTTTACAAAACATTATTACGTCAAAAAGAGGTACTAATAAACAAGCTTTACCTTCTTCTCCTGAAGATTTATTGAACTTTGAAATTCAAAGAAACACTATTCAACAGACTCTATATAATAGAGTTCAAGATTTAGTAGATAAGAATATGAAAAATGGAGGTAAAGAATATGTATTTAATAAACTATTTGGTATAGATGCTAACGGTGTTATGTCAAAAGATACACAAGACATATTTTCTCCAATAGCATTATCACATCCAAAATTAACTGATTTTTCTTCTACAGCCGACACTATTCAACCTTTAGACACATATATATGGTTAAATACCAGTTTTATGGTAAATCCTTCTGAGTTTATTAATGCATTAAGAGGAAACGATTTAGGAGGAGGACACTATGATGGAATTGAAGCTGGCAAATATGCTCCATTTTATAGTCAAGAGTACTCTGTAAAAATTGCTTATGGAGCTATTATAGATCCTACATGGATGAACATGGCTATCTCAAAAATTGGAAATACTGAGGGAGCTTATTTATCTAAAATTATTGAACCTTTAACTAATACAGTTGCTGCAGATGGTGTACCAGGCGCAGGAAAAACTTCAGCTTTAGGAAATGCATTAGGAAAATTATTAAAAGCTAGAGGATTAACTTTTTGGGCATCTGCTCCTCATTTAAGTCAAGCAGAACAATTACAAGATAGTTTAGAAGGTAGAGCTACCAAAGTAATGGATAAAGCTACTTTATTAAAAGCTATTGTTGGAGATAAAAAACAATCCGGAATAGTGGATGAGATAATGGCCACTACAACTATGGATAGTAAATCCGCTAAAAATTCAAAATATATCTCAAAAATAGAGGACACTTATTTTATACCAACAAATGATGGAAAACCTGCCCAAACTGATATTAAAGGTTTAGAAGAAGGTAAAGGTTATAAAAAATTCGCTTTCTGGAAATTAAATAAAGTTGATACTTCTTTATTAAATGGGGACGCTGAGAGAAAAAATCTTCCAGATGTTATCTTTATAGATGAGGCAACCCATCTCTCTAATATTGAGTTACAATTAGTTAAACAAACTTTTGATAATATGAGTAATCCTCCAAGATTAGTATTATTAGGGGATACTAGACAAAATGGAGCATTAATAAATAATGAGAAGCATAATCTTAATCTATTCCATGTTTGGAGAACTCCTAAATTAGGGTCTTCCTTACGTAATTCTAATAATATTAAAAGAAAGAATCTCATTGGAGTAGTAAACTTATATAATTATATAGATGAGTTATATAGAAAAGTAGAAGTTACTAGCGATTATACTTACACGAATGTTATTGCAGATTTAATGAAATTTACTGGTACTTCCGGAAATGAATTTAAATTAGCTAGTTTTACTGGAGAAGGCGGTGCAATTTATGGGGAAAAAATCATTGATCAGTCAGAATTAACTTCTGCAACTCTACGAAAATTGGCCAGTACAGCTAAAGGCAAAATAGGATTTATCACTGATAATTTAGAGTCTAGACTTGCTAAAGAAATTGCAAATGATCCTATTTTAAGTGATAAGATAGAGATTAAATCTATTGGTGAAGTTCAAGGTAAAGAATATGATAATACTGTAATTGATGTTAATTGGGAAAAATTTACCACTGACCCAAATTTTGGGATAAGTAATTTGATCTCAAATATATATACTTTAACTTCTCGTTCTCGTTCAGGTACTTTAATCTCTGATAATGGATTAACTAAAAATAAACTATTTAGTGTAACTCATATGATAGAGAAAGATGTTTTGCCTACAGAATTAGATCCTAAATTAGTACAAGATTATAAAGATGGTAGAGTTACTATTTTAAATCAACTTGCTGCATCATTTCCATTTGATCAACCAGAACCTAAGGCTACTAAAGCAGCACAAGTTGCTAATACTTCAAGTCCAAGTGTTCCGGAAGTATCTTTACTCTCTAATATTTTTGATGAACTACAAAATACTCGTCAAATTATAGATAATAGAGGAGGAGTAGTACGTTCTTATGAATCAGATCCTAATAAATATGTTAATAATAAGATTATAACTTATCCATTTTATAATAGATGGTCAGCATCCTATGATAAACAAACTAAAAAATGGGATTTAGGAGAGGGAAATGAGGATATGGGGTATTTATTAAGTACTGTGAGTGACCCTTCTAAATATCAAGATCGATTTGAGAATATTTTAAAAAATATTAAAGCCTCTTTATTTTACTATAAAGACATGGATATGGTTGAGAAACTTATTGGTGAAATAGATAGTTCTCTTCAATTTAATAAAGCTCAAATAGTAATTAGAGTTTCTAAATATGATTCTAAATTTGATAGAACTCATACAGCTAATTATGATTCTACTTTAGAAAATAAAAATGAACCATTCTTTAGAATGGCTTTAGAAATTCCTAGAGTAGACCAAGAGACTAATGAAGATTTATCTCCTGTATACTTTACTTTAGCTCCATTTAGTTCTTTAAAGAGAATTAAAGAACACAAAGAGGGTAGTATGTTAGATACAACATTTTCTAAAATGACAGCAGATCTTAAAAGTAAAGTGGAAACAGGTCCAGTAAATTTGATGATTGATAAGGATAATACTTTTGATGCTTTAGAAGTAATGACTAATGCTCAATTACGTTATTACAAAGAAAGAATGACTTTTGATGATGTTAAAAAAGATAGAGAAACTGGGTTATCTTCTCCAACTTATTTAATTACAGGACATGCACCAATTAAAGATACTGATGGAGATTCTGCTTTTGTACAATGGGCTAAAGATAGAAAACTTATCGGAAGGACTATATATTTCAGCACTTTTGATCCTACAATTAGAGATTCCTCTGAATTAAAGAATATGTACATATCACAGATGATTGAGAATAGAAGACTTATGAAAGAAGGAGTTGCTATTTCAGATCTTCCAGTTCCTAGAGTTAAATTAGTAGTTTTAGATGAATCAGGAGTGGAACCAAGTCAATGGATTTCAAATCTAATGGAGGAAGTTAGAAAACCTAAAGGAACAGCAAAACCAATTGGATTAAGTTCGTCACCCGAAATGGCTGCCAGAATTTATAATTCAATTACCAATATGGTTGCTATTACTAAAAATAAAATAGACGAAAAAACAGCAACTGCTACAGAGAAAGTATTATATCGTGGAGGTAAAGAAATCTTAACGAGAATTCATGAAATGTTTCAAGCGGATCCTTTAGTAATTGATACTCTTAAGTCTGCTAAATATCAAGAAGCTAAAATTTCTGAAATTAGTAGAATAATTACCGGATTAAATTCAGATCCAACAGCTAAAGTAAATGGAGTAGGGATGAGATATAACTTTAAGTATAACCATACTTATAGATTATTAGTAGCTCTAGGAGTTGCAATTGACGGAGGTATGGAAAATGGAAAATACTATGCTCAACTTGGAGAATTTGCAGGACCTGATCTTAGAAAACAATTTTTTGATGGTTTTAATGATTATCTTAAAGTAGAATACCCTCATGGTATTTTTACACATGCTATTTATGAGAGAAATTTAGGTGGAAAACCGGATACCACTCCTATAACGGACTATGTTGAAATTGCGGCAGGTAAGTTTACTACAAATGTACTTCCAACTATGTTTGATTCGATCTTAGATTTAGACCATGTAGTAACTTCAGAACAAAAGAATGCTAAAAGTATAGATTCTGAAAATTTGGCAAAACAAACTCTTAAAGAACATTTGATTGAAGCGGGTAAAAATGTTGGAAAAGATGATATACATGAATTTATGACAGAAGGAATGGAAAGTATTGAGAATAAATCATTTAAAGGTATGTCAGATGATGAAATTGTAAAAGAAGTAACTACTATGAAAGATAATATGACTTCTATAGCAACAGTTTTAACACCTAAAGAAATAATACATACTGATACTGTAAATCCAGAGGACATAACTAATGCTATAGAATCTCAATCACTTATCCCAGAAATAAAAGATAGTAAGATAGACGAAGATTCTATTGTTTACAATAAAAACACTAAAAGGTTTGATTTTAAGGCAGAAAATAGTACTTTTGTAGTAGAAGGATCATATGATCCAATCACAAAAGAATTAAATGTAGTAACCAAGGCTCCTAAATTCGAGCCACCAACTTTTGAACAAATGATAGAATTACAAACAAATTTAGGGGAAAGTGTCACCCAATTAATACAAGATAATCCGAGAAATGCAGAATTACAAGTTCTCTTAACTTATATTAAAGGAGATAGACAAGCATTGATTGATATTGCAGAGGGAAAGCAACCAAATGTTAATTATGAGAATGCCACAGATTTATTAATGTTACCAAAAAATGCAAAGACTCTAGAAATGTTAAAAGATTATCTTACTACAACTGATAATAAAACCTGTAAATCATAAAATATGAGTAAAAATAATTGTTCATTAATAAGTGGTAGAGAAGCTTTAATATTTAAAGAATTACTCTCTAAATTTGCCATAAATAATTTGGATCTAAAGAAATTTGGATCCAATGATTTTATAAAAGATAATGTAGATGAATTCGTAAACCATGTGTTAGCCAGTGATCTGGCTAACCGTTATGGTAGAGAAATTACTCATGATGAAATGGAATTTATAAATAGTAGATTAGGTGGAATGGCACTTAATATGGCTGCTATTTATAGAGGTTTAGCTAGAAATTTTGACCCAAATGTTGGAATAGAAAATAAAAATTTAACAGAAACTGCTAAATTTTATAATGATTTTTCAAGCAGATTTGGAACTAATCTTTTCGATAAAAATTCTTTAAACAAAAGTATGAGAGCATTTATGCCCTCTGAAGATGTTCCTATAGGATCTTCTCTTGTTCCTGTTAATCCACCGGTGGACGAAAGCCCTGCAAAGACTATTATATTATCACCAGAGGTTGCTATTACTTCCTTTACAGGTTTAAAAACTGCAAATGACCTCAATAAAGTATTTATGGGATCTCTTTCTGCTAAAACTATTATGGAAAAAACTATGAACTTAAATATAGTTCGTAGATTCATGGTAAATAAAGAAAAAGGAATTTACAATACTACTAACTCTGATATAGATAGAACTATTAAAGACTATAAAGCAAAGACATTCTTTGATTTAGTGGAATTCATTAAATCAAAGAATGCCCCTGGCATTGAATTTGCTGATACTGATAATCAACTATATATTTATAATGCAGATCCTTCAGTAAATAATTTAAATCCAAATTATCAAAATATTATTGAAAAGATTTCTGATTATTACACTAAAGTAGCTAAAGTAAAAAATACTACATTAGAAGCTTGGAGTAAAGGAATTAGTGTCAATAGTCAAATGGAGAGAAAAAATTATATTGACTTTGTTATTTCCGCTAACTTTGATAACTTACTTAAAATATATGGTGAGGATGTATTTCATGTAGCAGATACTCAAGCAAATAATCCTCTTGAATCTAGAGAAACTCCAAAGTATGCAGTAAGTATAAAAAATAATATAAGTGGAAATGTTTTTTCTGCTCAGGAAGTTTTTGGACTCTCAGAAGAAAAAACTCCTCTATATAAAATGTTAATGGGTTCTATGCCTTTTATTAGTAAAAATGGAAGAATTGACGTTACGAAAGAAATAGATGGTGTAACCATTGACTCAACAGTAGCAAGAATGCTTAGTTTTGTTAAAACTGCAAATAATATATTAGGAAAGAAAAGTAAAATTCCTAATTATGACAGAAGTAGTCCAACTTCCACATTAAAAGAAGTACTTGAATTTTTTGTTAAAGAGCATGTTAACCCAGATAAAGTAAGATTACTTTCAGATGAATGGTGTAATTCCTCAGAATTGGATGTATTGCTCTCTACATATCTTACTTTTTACAGACATAGCGATGGAGCTGAATTAAAAGCCATTATAGGAGATAACTTCTATAGAATATTAAATGAGAAACAACCCTATTTAAATGGGGAAAGTATTCTTTCATTTATAGGGCCTTCCTATTATCAATTATCGGCAAAAACTTACTCAGATACTGAAAATTTTGGTTTAGATTACACTAGTGTAATAACTTCTAACTTCAATAAAACTTATTTTAATAATTATACTGAAGTTACCTATGATAATGACCTAAAACAAGTAACTATTAATAATCCTGATTCTAAATTGTATGAGGGAGATGCTGCTACATTAAGAAATAGTATGAATACTCTCTCAAATTATTCATATTCTGAAGACCAAATAGCCACAGACTTAAAAGGAATAAAAGTAAATCTAAATACCGGAACTGTTACTTTTACAAAAGTAAAAGATGGAAAAGATTTATCTGTAGACTTAAAGAATGGTGTTGTTACTTTAGGTAATAATAAATTAGATCCTAGTTTGGATAATGATTTATTAACAAGTATGGATTCAGTATTAGCAGATTATGTTGAGAAAAATCTTCCCACCATTAATGTTAAAACAGATACTGATTTATTAGAGGCTATTCATTTAAAAGTTGATACTCTTAATAATAGTTACCTTAGTACTACAGAAACTCTTAGTAAGATGGCTGCTTCATGTATTTTTGTAAAAAAATTAATGTCAGAAACTGGCGGAGATATAGAAGAAGCAAAGAAGAATAAATTTTTAAAAGCAAGAAAAGATAATGGGTTTACTATTATAAATGAAAAACGTGGTAATGGAGAAGTTCTTACTACTAGTTTATATAGTAAAATGAGTGATGATATTAATTTAGTAGCGAAAGCCATTGCCTTAATAAATGGTAGTATGTATAGAGCTGTTGTCAAGGTAGCTAATGGTACTAATATGCCTTTACAAGCAGAAGTACGACACATGTACTTAACAGGAGATCATTTAAAAATGATGGTTAAAGACAATGGAGGACATACTAAGGGATTACCTTTAGAAAATAATTTTTTCTTGAATAATCCACATATGGTATTGGATCCGTCGATCCGAACTTATGTTAAAGTAGGTGATCAAATAAAACATTCAAGTGATTTATCTCCCTCAGAATTAGCCCAAACCATGATTTTACATGAATATTTTGGGTCAATGGTAAAATCAGATACTGTTTTTACTCAACCTACTGTATTCACAGATAAAAGCACACATAACACATTAAAAATACCTTTAAATGTTAAAGTTACTTTAAATGGCCCGTTTGGTCAAGAAAGTGACTATACATTATTAGAAGCCGGTCCACAAAGACTGAAAGAATCTCTATTTTATAGTAATAGAAAATATTATAAAAATTTAGGGGAAAGAATGCTTGTGCCTTATTTAAGTGCATTTACTAATCATGCAGAATCCTCTCTCTCAACTTTAGAAGATTTTGCACTTATGCACAAATTACCTACTTTAAATCAAAGTACTAAGAATAAAATTGAGGTAATTGATAAATGGATGAAAGTTATTCCAGAGAATGTCTTTCGCTCAGCTTTTGCAAAAGCAAATGGTAGTAAATTCAGTTTAGTAGAAGATTTAGGTATTAGAAACTTTAAAGATGAAAATGGCAATAAATACATAGGATTACCAGAAACTCTTATAGAGTACTCAAAAATATATAGCGGAACAGCTAAAGAAACTTCTGAGAAGTTTGAGAAAGTAATGTCTAAAAGTATTAATGAATTTGCAGAAAGTTTAAAAGAATTTGGTGTTAGAATTCAATATACAAAATTTGGAAAAGCAGACGAACTTCTTTCTCAAGCTTTAGATAAAATTGGAGAGAATCAAACAGAATTTGAAAAAAATTGGGTTACTCCTAGTGGTTACTTAAAAATTAGAAATGAAAATAATGATTTAAATCCTTTATTTAATCATTATTTTTGGACAGATGTTCTTATGTCAGATAGTTATCAACAAGCAACAATGGGGACTATCCATTCACATCCTGCAAAAGGAAAAATAGATAGCAAGAAAGATAGATTAACTCAAGTTACTTCTCTCCAAACAGCTATGATGGCTAAGAGACAATCACAAGGTTCACCTTTTAAACCCTTATTACAAGGGCATATCACCGGAGTTACTGATAAAACTAATATCGCATATTTAACTGATGTTAATTTACCTGTATTCAATTCTTTTGGTACAGAAGATTTTATGAAAACTTCTGATGGGGTATCTATTGTACCTATGGCACAAATGATCATGCAAAATAATGCTTTATTAGATAATAAAGTAGGGCATAACATGAAAACTTTAGGATTTAGTATGGATCCATATTATAACTCATTTGGTTTAATGAAACATGCTGAATTCGGAGCTACTAATGAATGGACTCGTAGAAGTGTTAATGGAAGATTTGATTTAAGAAATTTATATTCAAATGCTTATGGAATACCATTTACCTCAACTTTACCAAATGGTGTGGAATTTAGACCAAATTTATTAACAGATTTTAATGGAAGACCTATCACTATTAATACTATAGCCCCTGATGGACTATTTTACTATAAAGATACACTGTTTTTCAAGTTACTAAAATGGCTCATGAACAGACTATTACTGGAGGAAAAAGAGCCCTGGAAGATGCTTTAAGTCCTAATTATATCTTTTCAATTAAAAATACAATTACAGGAGAGACTATAGATACTCCTCCAACACCTATTAATACATTATTTGATCTGTGGCAGAATCTAGGAGCTGAAAATTCAGTATCTTATAATCCAGATGGAGCTATTCAGGCATCCTATTCTTATTCTGATACTTCTCATTATGCTTTAGCTGAGGTAATGAATAGAGTTGGAGTATGGCAAGATGAAAAAGGAAAAAGATATCTTAAAGAAAGATATAATTTAACTGATAGTCAAATTATGGAATGGATGCCTACTAGGAAATTTGATAAAACTCGTGTAGGAAAAATTCCAACACAAAATGAAGTATGGCAACCTTTAAAAGATAACTTTATTGGTAAATTTGTTTTCTCTTCAGCTCAAAAGGCAGGAGCACAATCTATTCAATCAGTAGATAGAGCTTTTTCTATAAGAGATGCTGAGAATCCTATGGTACATTCTAAAGTTTCTATCTTATCTACTGGTCTATTATTAGACTATGAGCATCACGTAGAAAATTCAGAGTTAACAGAGATGAGTCAGATTGTGTCTGCTCTTATTTTTAACGGAGAAACTTATTCTATTGCTAATGATGCATATTCTTCTTTAGGCAAATTAGTTGGAGTAAAACTTCAAAAACTTATTAATGGTATTGATGAGTTTAAACAATTTAAAAATAAAGATAAACTATACAAAGAAGTTACTAAATTTTTAGTAAAAACCTTTGAATCAAAAGATCAACAATCTATTGCTGGATTTATTGCAAGTCTTGCAAAAAGAGATATGATTAATTCTGCTTCTGCTTTACCAGTTGCAAAAGAAGAAATTCAAACAGAAGCTCTTAGAAATTTAGCAGAGGAGGAAGGTGATTCCGATAAAATGAATTCTTTATTAGAAATGGGAGCAAAAATGCCATTTAGTTCTAATTTATACAACTCATTTGTCTCACTTCTCTCTAATAATCTAAATAAAAGTGCTATAAAAAGAAAACATCCTGGGATGTCTGCGGTTATTAAGCCTTCAGGAGGTATAGTACAAGTGTATGATATTCCTACAGTTGATAATAATGGAGTTACTAATATAAGAACAGTTACCTCTGATGTTTTCCGTAATAAATACAAGAGTCAAATCTCCTCAGTTGCTATGAAAGCAGATGATGCGTCTTTATTTGACTGGGTTACTGGAAAAGATGGAGTAAACATCTATTTAGATACTACTTATAAATTAAGAGCCTTTAAAAAAGCTAATTTAGGTGACGATGTGATGAAAATGTATGGTATGGCCAGAGATCTAAAACCAGAAGAGGTTAAATTTAACATTCCTGGGAAAGGGCAATCTATGACTATTTTTGAAACTAAAGACTTTGGAGTAGTTATGTCATTTTTAGATATCCAAAAAATAATTGATAATGCTCAAATAAATGATGTTCAGAAAGTAAAGAATATTAAAGCTTTAATGGCTAGTAAAGATTTTGATTCACAACTATTTACAGAAATTCTTTCTAAATCTTATACTCCAGAGGCTTTAAAATTACTTATGTCTAATCCACTATCATTTAAATCTCAAGGGAATAAAATTTCACAGATATTTAAAAATAGAATGAGAAATATCTACAGAGAACTTGATAAAAACTCTAGAATAATGATAGATGGTAAATGGGTAGAAGTTTCTGAGGTAAATACTATTCCTGGAGAAGCTTTAGGCCCACATATCTATAGAAGTAAATTTGGACTTCCAGAAGGTCTATCATTAGATGATGTGACTCCTGAATATATAGAAAATCGTCTAAATCTTAAAAGCATGCCTAAAACAGACGATGCTGATTTATATTTAGTAAGAAATGATGGGAATCATGTGTATATATTTAATGAGTTATCATATGAAGCTAATAAAGATAATTTTTTACCTTCAGATCTTAACGTACAGAACATTGATGGAGAAAATTGGGTAGTAGATGATTTTGGAGATAAAGAATACAAAGTAGATGAAGGAACTCAGATTTTTAAATATAAAAGTTTAAAAGGAGAACTTTTAGATGCTGTAGTTGTAGATAGTCCAGAAACTATACAGAAATACTTCAAAGGAGCCACTCCAAATGATGATTTAGGTAAAAGAGATATGTTGGCACTAAATAAACTTAATGCTCAACATGTATATTCTAGTTTTCATATAGCTAATGAATTTACTTCAGCACGTATCCCTGGTCAGGGACCTCAGTCTTTTACTGCTTTACGTATTGTAGAATTTTTACATACTGAGGCTAATACAGTTATGACAAACCATTTTACCACATGGTTAAAAGGTGAGGATTATGATATTGATAAAGGTTTTTGGTTAGGAAGTACCATTAATAAACAAGGTAAATACGTTGGATGGTCTATATTGTTTGATTACTCTACTCCAGATCAACTTAGATTATCTACAAGATTACCAATACCAGATGGAAATCCTAAAAAATTCACAGAACATCAACCAGAAATTACTTTATCCCCTGAAGAAGGATTAAGTATATTAAATCCTATTTTAACAAGACAAAAGGTAGATGCTCTTAATAAAATAGCAAGAGTTGATACTTATGATATTGCAGGATTGTCTAGTGAAGAATATAGCCAAATAAGTGAAAGTGTAGATAATTATTTCTCAGAACAATTAGATGAGAAAACCATGGAAGATGGTGTGAAAAATAAAATATCTCGCTCAATGTTCCATATGATTGCTTCTCCTTTAAATCAAGTACATGCTGAGTCTCCTATTACTTTAGGAGATGTACAAGAAGCCGCGGCTAAGAGTTCTTCCTCTGAGATATTAAATCCATATAATCCAGCACTTAAGTATTTATTACAAGATGCTAATATGGTTGGAAAACAAGTAATTGGTATTGCAGCTGTAGGATTAAAAGTATGGAGTGTATTATCTTATTGGGGGAATAATAAATTAGTCAATAATAATTTAGAGGATGCTTTTATCAATAAAGAAGTTACTATTAATGGTAAAAAACATACTTTCCCAATAATAGCTAACTTAAATTTTGGTAACCATAACTCAGAACATGAAGAAGTGGCTAAAGAGAAATTTATGAATTTTGTCATAAATAAACTTGAACTTTTAGGGGAATCTAAAGAAGCTATAGATCAAGTGATTAAAGAAACAAAAGATCAGTTTAATTTAAATTATGACCAAAGTTTAGTATTAAGTGCTATACTATCAGCTGCTACAGATAATGCTAAAGAATTGGCTCTCTCAAAGATCAATGCCGGTCCACTTACTGCTGGAGTATATGTTTATTTAACTATGCTTGGTGTTCCTTTTAATGAAATTTCAGATATGATGATTACTCCTGATATTAAATGGATTGTAAAAAATTCACGTACAGATATCTATGATAAATCTACTATATTTAATAACGTTAAAAATGCGACAAAAGCCTGGACTAATGGACCAAGTTTATTCAATACAGTAGATAAAATTGATAAATTCTTTGCAATTGAAGATTGGGCTAGAACTAATATTCCTAAAATAATGGAGTTAACTCCTTGGCAGAAAAAATTTATATCTATAAAAAAGGGAGAACCCCCAATAGATGTATTATCAGTACAAGGTGTTAGAAAATTATTAGCAGGACAAGATGCCGATAGTGAAGGTAATATTCCACAAGTGCCATTTGAAAAAATTCAAAAGTATTTTAAAGATTTACGTAAATTAGGATTTCCAGAAAATCTATCTCCAGTAGCTAAAGGAGCTCTCTCAGAAGAAGATTCATTTGCTGCAGAAGAACTTGGAGATGAATTTGGACAATCTATTGGTACAGTAATAAGAGGTATTAGTAAAGATATACATAAACATTTTGATACTGTAGAGAGATACTTAGAAGAAGTAGGGGATACTACTTCCGGAAATAGACAAAGCAGAGTAGATGAATTTGACCAAATTTATAAAGATTCAGAAGAAGTAAAAACTTTAGGAAGAATTTTAAATGCAAATCAAGGAATTAAAACAAATCCATATACTCAATATTCTTTTCATCAAGCAGTTGATGGATTTGTATTAGATAGATATGCTATGTTTATGTATGGTGACCCTAAAAAACCTTTTGATACAGAAACTACTCAAGAAAAACAACAAATTTTATCTGGACAAATTGCAAATAAATTTGGTATAACAAGATTAGATGCCCAAAAACTATTAAATGAGACTATGGGAAGATTTAACTTCAAAAGATACTTGGCAAGTGATGGTATTGAAAGAGATGTTGTAAAATTTGTATACAATAAAATAAAAGCAACCTTTAATATCTTTGATATTATAGATACAGCACCTCATTTTAAAGAAATGCTTAAAGTTCCTGGTTTAATGGAAGATATTAAAGATACTCTCTCAGTTAAAGCACGTTCTATTAACAATATGATTGAGGAAATTTTTGATAATAATATCTTAGCTAAGAAAGTAGTTAAAAATGAGGCTACTGGAGAGATAGAATTTGAAAGAAAACCTACTATTAGTGATAAAAATTATATTAAAATCTCAGATTTCTGTAATGATATATTAATTTTAAAGTGGTTGAGACAACTTCCAGAAGAAAAGAGTTCATTTGATTATGAAGCTAATGGAGCATATAAATTTAATGATAAAAATGAATTAAATTATGTTCCTTTTGAAAATGGCCCTACTACTGTAAAAATTGATCTCTCTACAATTGAGGGAAGAAGAGGATTTATTGATATATTCCATGATTTAATGATTGATTTTAAAAGAGATCCAAAATATTTACAAAATTCATTTCTACAAGCATTAAGAGTTGACTGGAAAATGGATAATCTCACAGGAGAAGAATATCAGTTCTATAAACTTCCAATTAATATACTTTCTGTAAATGATTATAATAGAGGAGCATTTAATTCTTATGTACTCTCATTTAATGATTTAACTTACGATGTAGAGCCTAAAACAAGAATGAAAGTTAAAGATCTCTTTTATTTATATGATACTTTAGTACATAAAGGCAAAGTAAATAGAGAATCATTAGGTAAATTATTTGAGTATGATAATAACTACTCTACCGACTCATTACTATACGATTTTATTAATACTATTGGTAAAATGGATTATAATAATGAGAATCTAACCGAAATATCTAAAGTAGGAGCTAAAGGAGATTATGATATTGATGAGATCATCATAAAAGGATTTGCTGAGAAAATTTTCCCTAGTGAATTAGATAAATTTAGAGGAAAATATGCTTATTCTGTAACAAGTAATGCTGATGACACAAGGTCAATTCAATATTATAAATGGGATGAGGCTTCTGAAAGTTATGATGAATATTCTCATTTTATGGATTCAAGAGCAATGCCTTTTAGTACTGATTCTCCTAGAGCACTTGATAAAGTGAACAAATTAAAAACGAATCTTTACGATTTGATCAAGGAAAAATTGTTAACTTTGAGGAATATCAAAAACATACAAATAAATTGCGATTAATATGAGTTGTACAGTAAATTTTACTATAAATGGGATCGTCTACAAAATAGGCGATCTCCCTTTAGACGATTATATGGCACAAAGGGCCAAAGAAGGAAAATCAACACACATAGATACAGTAGATGACCTTATGAAAGTAGTTAGTCTATTGGACCCAACTGCTCTTAAACATTTTAGTTCTACTCTTTTAGCTGAAAATAAAGCAAAAACAGAAACAAAATATACATATACTGCAGCTGTACCATTAAATGATTTAATTGGTAATCCGTTACCACCAAATCAAAATAATATTGATGTGATAAACTTGCTTAATGAGAGAGGTACAAATACTTCTCCATTAGCTAGTTTTATTACTAGAACTCTCTCAGATGATGGGAGGGAAATTTCTTTTTTATCACAACCTATACGTACAACCAATGGAGGTACTGCACAAGGTTTCTTTGATAATACTACTGGACATATTTATATACATGTTGGGGAGAAAGAAAGTATAAATTCTCCTGAAAAGATAGAATTACTCTCTCATGAATTAATTCATAAGTATTTGAGTGATGGTATCTATAAAGATGGTAAGATAAGAGATTTATTACTAAATGGTTATGATTTAATTAAAGCTAAATGGGGTAAAGGAGGAAAACAATTAGAAACTGCTTATCCTGCTATGAATGGAGTACTTAAAGCTATTGCAAGAAAAGAAGGAGATAGTAAATTAGAAGAAATTTTAGCTTATGCTCTTACTAATTCAGATTTTCAAAAATTTGCAAATGATGTAGAAAAAGGTCAACCTATCCCTATTTTAGATGCATTAATTAAAGAAGTTCAAAATAGACAAGGTTCTGTACAGTCATTAAATAATGTTTTTCAAAGATATAGTAATAATGAAGTAAGAGAAGAACCTGTTTCTATGCAACAATATTTAGATAAGGGAATCAACGATGGTTCTATTATAGAAATAAAAACTCCTGGAATGTTCCCGATTGATCCTAAAATTAAAGAGGGAGAGAGTTTTTATATTAGAAATATTGACCCTTCATATGCACTATTAGTTACTATTGATAAGGTAACTCCTTCAGAAATTACTGCAACAAGTTATAATGGAGATTCAATAACTTTAAAAGAGGGAGATTTTTTAGAATCTACAAATTCTCCTTTTGGTCATGAATCCACTGCTTCTCTTGTACGTGCCACTATTGACCCAGAAAGATATGATAGAACAGGTTATGTAGAACAATCTAATAAAGTTAGAGATAGATTTATTGATAATACTAAAGAATTACAACAAACTGATAAATATCATAAGTTTAATACTAATTATAGCAAAACTTATGAGATGTCAGAAACAAGTTCTGATGTACAATTACAAAGACTGAGACAAAATGACTTGGTCCTTCTTCCTATGAGTTTAAGATTTGATAAATCTTCTAAATCATGGGAACATGTAGAACCCACTGAAAAGAAATTTGCTGGATCTTCTTTTAGACCAATTATTAAAACTTTTCGTAAAAATGGAGTAATGATGGTTAGAGTTCCATCAGCTGATGGAGCTAATAACTATGATATTGAGGGGAAATATGTAACCGGTTATAGATATTATGAGGGAGACTTAAAAGAACAACATCATGATCCTAAATTAGTTAAAACAGCTTTTGATAAACTAATTTCTTATTATCCAGATCCAGAAACAGGTATGGATCCAGAATCTGTTTTACGTAGTTTTAAATCTAAGTATAAGAATGAAAATGGAGATGAAGAATCTTATGAAAAGTTTATTCCTTCTAATAAAAATAGTATGGGATTTGCTTTTACTAATGGAGAAGCCGCTCAAACTCTATTTGATGGAATTGTCACAGGAGATGTTGTTAAAGTTTTATTTACTTCAAAAAATAAAAAATATTCTCCTTTTCGTGGTATAGTACTTAGAAAATTAGCCAATTCACTTGAAATAGTGTCAACTGCTGGTAAAGTACAGTATGTAGGATTAAATGATTTAAGAGAAATCATTTATCAGAATGAAAATCATCCAGAATTTAAGGCCCTTTTAGATAAAGAAGGTAAAACTGTTGATGTTAAAAGTTATTTTTATGTAGAAGATACTGCTGGTGAAAAAACTATTAATAATATGTTTAAAACAGAGTATTTAGATCAGTATAACCCTGAGACTAATACTTCTCAAACAAAAGATTATTATAGTTTTGGTCCTAAACCTTTAACACAAACTCAAGCCACTAAAGATGCTTTTAAAGAAGTATTAGGAAGAAGAAGAAGACTTATAGAAAATTTAAAAACTGGAGATTTAATTAAGGTTGCTTGGAATATTAAAGATAAAGTTACTAAAATTGCAAAACCTGTTTCCGGATGGTATCCAGTAATTGCAACTACAGCTAATACCGTTTATTTTTATGGAAAAGAAGGTAATATTATGCATGTGAATATTTCAAAATCATTTGGAGATGAATCAAGTCTTGCTGCAATTGCCCATAACAATATTAGTGAAGCTAAATTATTTGATGCTTTTGATGTTAAAAAGAAAAAATATCAAGAAATCTTTGATGATAAAGATTATAGAAGTGAAAATAGGATTAAAGCTTTAAAAGCTAAGGAATCTACTGAATTACAAGAAGAATATTACTTAACTGAGTACTCTGATTATGATCCAAATAATTCTGGAGAATTAAAAGACGCAGTCTCCAAATTAACTCGTGGAGATATACTTAAAGGTAAAGTATTTACTGATAAATCTGGAAAAGACATAGAAAAATGGCATGTAATCACAGATGTCAATGAGGAAGGACTTCCTTTATGTGTGACTTTTACTGGCTCTTACAATAAACAATTTACCTCTGGTAAAGAGTTTACTACAAAACCTGGTTATAAAGTATACCCTATTCAATTAGAGAATATTAGAGCTTTGGGTATCAATATTAAACCAGATGCAGAAAATGAAGTTCACGGTAATCAAGATATGTTAGATACTATTAAGAATTATCAAGAGAAATTCAAAGCATTTAAAACTCCTAAGTTTTTTACCCCAGAAGAAGCCACTACAGCAGGATTTGCCAAAGTAAGACAAGTAAAAGATGCTATATACGGTGAAAAAAATGGTAAAGCTACCTGGGCTGTTAGTGAAAAATACTTGGATAAGGTATATGACAAACTTCCAGAAGGAGTTACACAAATGAAATATGCCGTAGAAAAAAATGGTAAATTCTATACTGAAGGTCAATCTGGGTATGATGAATTATGGTATCCATATAGAGTTAAAGGAAAAATTCACGATAGTTTAAAAGTAGGAGATATTATTACAGAAACTTGGGATTATCAAGGAAAAAAAATATACATGGATGGAATTATTATCAAGAAAAATAAAGGAAGTTTAAATATACTTCGTTTTGATAATAAGGAAGAAAGTAAAATGTTAACATTCTCTAATGCAACTGTTTTAAGAAAATTTCCTAAAGCAGGAGAAGAAGCTGTAGTAGAATATCCTGGAATTAATGCCATTAAGTTTGAGAAAAAAGGAAGAGGAATGAAAGGCACAAAACAACTTATAGATAGTCTAAAAACCTCAAGGGAAGATTCTCCTACTACTCCGGAAGCAACTACTCAGCCTAAACCTAGAAAAGCTTCAGCTAGATTTTCTAGAGAAACTACTGCTTTTACAAAGAGTAGAGATGGGTCTGCTAAAATAGAACAAGTTAGTGATTTATTAAAATCTATGTATGATGTTGATATTGAATTATTAAGATCAGATGAAATTGCAGAGAGGTTTAATAGTACTGTTGAGGGAACTCCTTCAAAAGAACGGGCGTTCATCTCCGATGGTAAAATCTATATTAACCTTGATTTGGCTTCATCTGCCGAACCTTTACATGAGATGGCACACTTAGTATTAAGTAGTATTAAGTCTCGAAATTTAGACCTATATAAGGAAATGATTGCTTCTGTAGAATCTCATCCAGATTATGATAATATAGCAAAATCTTATCCTGGAAGACCTAAAGATACTTTAGATGAAGAAGTATTTGCTACTCTTTTTGGGGAACACTATAGAGGTAATTTAGATAAAAATAAGTATACCAAACAGTGGAACGATGAAAATACTGGATTATTCCAAAAAATTCTTAACTTTGTAAAGAAAATATTCTCAGATACTTTTAATTCTCCTAAAATACTAGATTACAGTGATAAAGATTTTATGAATCTATCCTTAGATCAATTATTAAATAGATTTGGAGATAACTTATTAGAGGGTAAATTTAATCACGCGTTACATCAATATGATAATGTGGTTAGTAGAAAAATAAAAAACTTGCATGCTGAATTAATGAAAGATGAAACATTAACGTCAATATGCTTTAAATAATAAGAATCGATGGGAAAATGTAAATTTAATTTAAATTTCAAAGGTAAAAACATAGAATTTAACTCAGAAATAGAGTTAAACAAATTTTTAGAAAAACATTATGATATTCTATCATCAGGGAGGGAAATCTCTGATATAGAATATTCTAAAGTTTTAAATGATGAGGAAGATACTCCTACTCAGAAAACAGTAACTAAACTTATGAATATATCTCACAAAGGTCCAGAAGTTACTACTGCTATTACTGATATGGGAGAGAAACTTGTTACTCCTAAAAGTAAATGGTATAAATCTGTTTTAAAGTATCTTAATGAAGTAGCTAAATCTGGGGAAACTAAAGGTTTAATCTATTTTGATGAAGAAAATTATCGAGAAAGTAGAAAAGATTATATTATTAAGCAATTACAATTAAATGATCCAGCAGGTGTAGAACATTTTCAAGATTTATCTTTAGAGTATGCTAAACTAAAGTCCGATAATAAAAGACATTTAATTACTGATGAGGAATTTAATACAAAACTCTCAGCATTAGCCGAGAGTACTATTACACAAGATTTAGCTAACTGGAAAAAGCTAGCAGGTATTGGAACAAACATACATAAACTTGCGGAAGTTTACTTTAAACATGTATTAAGTCCAGATGACTCTACCTTTACTACTGCTATGTTTCCAGCTGATATACGAGACCTAGGTCATCAAGGTAAAGTAAACTATTTAGATTTTTTAAAGAGTCTAGAAACAACTCTAAGAGATAAACATGGGGAAGACTGTGTAATTCTTCCAGAATACAAAGTATATGACGAAGCATCTAAATTAGTAGGGGTAATTGACTTACTTGTTATAGATTCTGAGGGTAAAGCTCATATATATGACTATAAAACTTCTTATAAAGATCCCCAATCCTGGAATTCAGGAAAAGTAACTACATTTAAGTATCAATTAGGTACTTATGCCAATATGTTAAGAAATAAAGGTATAAATGTTAAAGGTAAATACATTATACCATTAACTATGGATGATATTGACTTTGAAAGACAAACCATCTCTAGTGTTACACCATATAAGATTGCGGAGATTGCTGATAGTGATATGTCTCCTCAAATGAATTATAATATTAATCAAATTGTAAAAGTAGACAACTCTGCTTTTTATGAATCACAATCTGCTTCTACAAATGTCACAGAACAGTTAAAATCAGCATTTAACTATAATTTAAAGATGAAAATCTCTAAATCTAATGTTGATGAATTTATGAAAGATCCAAATAAAGTTAAATCTGATATTCGTGACCCTAATAAATTAGCTTTCTTTGATATTACTGCCAGAAAATATATTTCTGCTCCTAAAGATAAAATTAGAGAAGAAGTAGAAGCGTATTTTAAAAGAGAAAGTGAAAATTCTTACTCTGCTTTAGTTAGTTTTAAAGATTACTTAAATGATATTATTGAGAAGAAAAAATCTTTTGATGATACTACTCTAGGGGGTAAAAATGAAGATATTAGAAGAAAAGAAACATTAGTGAGGGCATTTAGTAAGTATGTGGGAGGAGATTGGTCCTTAATAATGAATGATGGGGCATTAGATAGTTTAGGTATCTTAATGTTTGTGAATAATAACACTAAGACGGCTGAATTTGTATCATATACTGTTAATAGACTTAATAACAAAGTAAAACTTAGTACAGGTAACTCAATTTTAGGTAATTTTACCTCAGATGTTATTGCTGAGAGAGAACCTAACTTATTAGCGGCTACAAATGGTAATATTGAGTTAATGAAGACATTGTTCTACATAAATGATAATATTGATGTATTTACGGCTAAAAATTATAATATTGGTAGAATAATGAGTTTTAATCCAGTAGATTCTTCTTTTTATACCCAAAATAGTGATAAATTGATGTTTAACTTTGATTATATCACTAAAAAGATGAAAATAGATAACAATATTAGTAACATACCTATGGCTAGTAAGACTGATTTATTGCTAAGTAGATTTGCTACATTGATGCAAGAAGACAGTTTTACTGATAAAACTAAGTCTAAAATAGAGAGATTTATCACTGTTTTAGGAGATAAAAGAGGCACAGGCAAATTGATTGCTTTACGACAAATAGAGCAGGAATTACGAGATGTTGTTATGAAACAGGGTAATATCAATGATATTAACAAATTCACTACTCCTGAGGAAAAACTCTATGGAATGGTAAATGATGCTATAGTTTATGAAGGAGGTATACCCTTAACTTTTGAACAAGACATCTCTTACATTACGGCCCAAGCAACGAATCCTACTAGTATGCCCTCTAAAAATCTATTATCTTTAGTAGAATTAACAAAAGCTGCGATGAATCAAATTAAGATAAATCAAAGTAAATTTAAAGAAGGAAGTAAAGGCATAGTAGATGAATTTTTAAAAAATCAAGGTTTTACTTATGCTAGAATAAAAACAATTGGAGATCAAGCTAATGCCTATAAAAATCTATTTGTACAAACAGATGGAGATATAGATTCTAGATTAATTTTAAAGAATCCTTATGATCCTACTTCTAAATTATCTCCAGAAGAACGTAAATTCTCTATATACTTTTTAGATAAGATTAACAAACTACGTTATGGTACCTCAGATCCTACCTCAGAAGTTGGACTTCAAAAACAAGATACACAAGAATGGTTTCAGGTGCCATTATTAAGAGGATCAGCGGTTACTAAAATGATAAATAAAAATGTTACTTCAGGTATTAAAGAATGGTACAATGGTTTATTAAATATCAATAATATATTTGATCAAGATAAAACTCAACTAGATAGATATGCTAATGGTATGTTTGAGATGTTTAATTCCTTTGAATTTCATTCTGATATGGAAGGCAGAAATAAACTTATACAAGAGGAAACCTTAGGAGCATTTGAAACTAACTTAGAAACTGTATTAGACACTTTTGTATTTGCCTATAATAGACAAGAAGAATATAATAAGATTTTACCAGTAGTTAATGCTTTAAAAGTAGCAATGTCTTGGCAAGCTTTTGAATTAAATATTGAAATACCTAATACAGAGACATTTATTAAAGAATATGTTAAGAGTAGTATTTACTCTGATAATAGTATACTCCCGGGAATTGAAGCACTTCACCAAGGAATGAATGCTATTAAACAAGTAGCTAGTATTGCAAATATTGGATTAAACCCTATCACGGGAGTTATGGCTTTATTTCAAGGACAGTGGGGAAATTTAACCCGATTAATGTCCAGAAGCTATGGAGAGAATATGTTTAATAAAAGTGAGTATTTCTCTGCTATAAAGTTTATGACAGGTTTAAGCCAATCCGTAGATAACCATGGTTTAGCCGATGCTTTAAATATGGAGTATGGTCTAAATAATATGGATGTTAACATGCTTCCAGAATTAATGACTAGAAATAGAGGAGGACTATTAGGGTTTAGATCAGGGGGTATGTACTGGACTTCTTCAGCACCTGACTACTTTAATCGTATGTTGATATTTACAGCTCAAATGAAACATGATGGATGCTTTGATGCTCATAGTGTAGTAGATGGCAAAATGGTGTATGATTTTAAAAAAGATAAACGTTTTGATGTATTTGCCGAGGGTAAAACTTCTAATCCTAAATATGGAGAACAAAAAGCTTTGTATGATGTAATGCGTTCAGATTTTAATAAATTTGGCGAAAACATTGCTGAAGGAGAAGCTCTTCCTAGAGCTTACACTTTAAAACAAAGAGAGAGTATGAAGATGTTTGCTGATGGAATTCACGGTTATTATGATCATGAAACTAAAATCATGTTTAATAATAATATTGTTGGTATGATGTTTTTACAATTTAAACGTTGGTTAACTTCTAAAAAAGATCAATATATTTTAAAACCTGGATCTTATGCTCAAGGAGATTATGTTGATTTAGAAGTCGATGGTGTTAAGTATTATGTAGACAGCAATGGAGAACACACTACTACTAATACTGGAACTCCAATCAAAGTTTGGAAAGGAAAATATATGGAGGGTATTTTAATATCTATGGCTCATATGTTTACTGAAGTAACCCACAGTGAAAACAAAATAGACACTTTTTGGAATCTATTAAAAGATAGGCCTGAACGTACAGCTAATATGAAATTATTAGCTTGGGATATGGGTATTGTTTCATGTTTATTAGCTATAGCTGGATTAATTGATTGGCCTACTGTCCAAAAAGATGATGAATACGCTGCAGCAATTTATAAAGCAATACTTCGATCAGGTAATGATTTAAATGTATTTAGTTTAGTAGGTACAGGATTAAGCGCAGAACCTTTTGCAGCATTAAGTTATGGAAAAGATGTAAAGGATAGTTTCTTAAAAGCAACCTCTGGAAGTGAATCAGTTGGAAAAGCTATTACTTCTAACATTGGATTTGCTCGACCTTTTGCTCCTTTATTCACAAACAACTAAGACAAAAAAATAGCCCCTCTAGATTTCTCTAGAGGGGCTTTTATTTTAATTCAGAAATATAGGACCACATTTAAAAATAACAATGATGTCATGTTCTACACACCATTCGTGATATTCAAATAATTTCTTTAACTGAGATCGAGTTTTCTTATCTATTTCTATATCTAATTGAGTATTATACATTTTGTCCTGCATTTAGTATGGGTGAAGAAAAATTATTATGAATTTGTGCAGTTACTTGTCTTAGTACTTCTTCATAATTTTTAGCTGAAGCATATCTACGATTTTTTAAATCAACATAATTATTCATTAAATCATTTGCTGTTTTATTTTTTCCTAAATATGCAGTTGCTACTAAATCAAAATATTTATCAACAGCTTCTTTAATTGTAGGAAAATATCTATTTTTGTTATCATCTGTATTTCCTACATTAAAAGGATTATTAGTATATATAGGTCTTTTTTTAGGATCCTTACCAAGTCCTCCTTCTGTATATAATTGTGCCAATGCTAACTCTGGAGGTACATATATACCATATTTATTATAAGTAGCTTTGGCAGAGTCTGCTAACATTTTACCAGTTACTCCTGCCTTTGGATTTTTAGAATCAATAAATTTTTGACTAATTTCTGTATATTTAGCATGTCCATTAGGGTTACTTACATCTATATCTGAAAATGCAGGACTTTGTCTTGTAACATAATCTTTTCTAATAGGTTTACTAGGTATCTTAGAATCTTCTTGAGAATCTTCTTGAGAAGCTTCTGGAGTCACATCATTTCCATATGGAAGATTTGCCATAAAATTCATATATTCTTTTATATAAGTATTTGGCTGATCATCAGCCATTCTAGTGGCAATAGGTTGAGTACCATTATTATAATTGTCAATTTTTTCTTTTGCTGTTTTATTAAATAATTCCATATTGTATAATTTTAACCACAAAGTTACAGAAAAAAAATAGCCTATGCAAGACTTTCGTCTCACATAGGCTATAATTATTTTTCGATTTCTTTTTTGAAAGATTTTTTCACTGTTGAAGAAAAACTTGGTTTTATAATTTTTCTTCTTTGTTTCCTTGGAAAAGTTTTAAATTTCTCCATAGTTTCAATCATTTGATTAAAATCTTCTTTACTTTTATGAATATCTTCTATTGAGATAGATTCTTTATGTGGGGAAGCACTAGAAAAAGATGTATAATCTATATCTGGTTGACGATCACCTAAATCTATATCACGTGATAAGTGATTTATTTCTGGCATTTTACTGATATACAAAGGCTTTATGAGAAGCACGAGAATAAGCTACATACTTAATCTTGTTACGTTCCTCAATATTCCTATTCTTGTTAATATTTGGTTCACTAATAAAAGTAGTATTGTAGGTGCTACCTTGCGTTTTTGAATTACTTTCATAATTCACTGGACTATATCTTGTATTTCTTTAGGACATAGATCAAATTTTTTAAATGTATAATTAGAACTTTTAGCACTATCTGCTTTCTTTAAAGCTTTAGTTATATTTCCTACTCTTCCTGCATGTATTTTATGGTTTTCTTCCCCATAAATATTATCAAAAAAAGTAGTAATTTCAAAAGGCGCTATAAATTTCTTAAGAGGAGTATTGTTTATATCAAAAACTATACAACTAGGCATAGAAGATAATCCTGCCATAGGATTATTACTTCCTAAACGTAATTTTCTTAAGTTTTCTTTATAAACCTCTGTTCTAGTTTTACTTGCATTTTTTAATGCAATCAATTGAGATATATTTGATTTATCAACAGATTGTTGTTGAGTAAATGTATCTCCCCCTGTTCCACCTTTTGTTTGATTAACTATTCCTTTATTTGAGTACTCAGAAATGTATTTAATTTCTATTTGGTATAGATAATCATTTTGTACAATTTCTAAAATTTCAATTTTAACTACTTCTGGGAATATTTTTTCAAAATATTCAAATTTTTTAGTTGAATTTCTTTTACCTTGTAAATACTCTTTAAACTGGGAATAATGTGCTGCTAATCGATCTTTAGGTGTTGATTCTGTAGCACCTATATAAAAAATTTCATCTGTTGTTGGATTCTTTAAACAATAAATAAATCCTAAGTCCACTAACTTACTAGTCTGATCATTAAAGTTTGACATAATTGTGTTTATTAATAAGCCACAAATGTACAAAAAATAAGTCATAAGTCAGTATAAAATACCTCACTTTTTCCAAATATTATAAAATATAATAAATGTACTCTCTTTCGAGATAGTCTCTGAACCTTTCTCTCTGACTAAAAGAGACTTGGCTGCGGATTGTCCAATTTTATTTGATTTTACCATACCTTCCATCATTACTGAAAGCCACTATAATATTTCTATTATAGTTTGGTTAAATAAACTTTAGGAGATCCCCGCAATTTAATGAGTTTTTTAAGAGCCAATATTACCTAACTCTTATGAATAGATACAGCATAACCATAATCTATATCCTTTGTCTTTTTACTACCAGTTTGGCAGTCACGCATTAAGGTGTGTGATTCTTTAAAGGGAAAATATTCTTGAGAAAAAACTTTACTTCTTAACTTACCCGGTTGGTAAGATAAAGCTTTTTGTAAAATTTTATCGTGTGTTTTTAAATATAACCATTCTCCTTGTAGAGTAGGTTCTACCACAAAAATTTGAAATACATTAATACTATCAATTTCTTTAAGACCAATAATATATCCAGGAACACCAAAGTTACTAGTAAAAGATTCTACATAAGTAACTAAATAATCTTCTGAATTTTTAATCATTGCCTCTCCAAGAGGAGTTCTACCAATATTAGCATAACTCATAAGTACATCACCCACAACTAATGGGTCAATTATACCTGGGAATCTCATTTGTCTTATAGCACTATTCCATTGTTTAACAGAGACATTTGTCCACGTTAACATTTTAGCATAAAGAGGATCTTTTAGGTATTCTTCAGAATTGAAAGTAAAGTTTAACTTTTTTTTAAATTCCTCAAAGCTAAGTGCTTCAGTACCTTCATCTTTATAATTTAAAATAGTTTCAATCTCGATATCTTCAAGAGTTTCTACAGAATCCCTTAGTTTATCATTGAGAAGCAGTAATGGATTTCCATCATTCTGCCTCTCAATCTTAGTTAGGGTAAACCGTGATATTTTAGCAGAGAAGACAGGACTAAGTTTCTCACCTACTGGTGGAATCTGTCGTTTGTCTCCTAAGAATATTATTTTAACCTTTGTTCTTTTTGTTACTCTTTCTAAATAAGCAAAAAGATCTGCATTGATCATAGAAGCCTCATCTATTATGATAAGGTCATATAAGGAAATTTCTTCCTTACCTAATGGATCAAATTGTATATTATTTATATCAAAATTATCCACATTTACATTAGGAGAAAATCCTAGAAGAGCTTGTAAGGTCCTTCCTGTTTTCCCAGTAAATCTTGAGATAACTTTTAGTGCTTTATGAGTTGGAGCTGATACTGTAACATCTAGTTTTGTAGAGTCTAGCAATTTCTTTATAGAACAACTTTTACCTGTTCCAGCGAAACCTTCTAACACGAACATTGATTCGGTAGATTTTAGCCATTCTCTAATTTTTTCAATTGCTTCTACTTGCTGATAATTTAATGTTATTAAAATACCAGAAGGTAAAAGCAATTGATTTTTTAGAAGTTTACTCACCATCTTCTCTTAAGGATTTAAATGATGGAAGATTAGGGGCTCCACTAACAGAATAATGAAAGAACTTAACGGTTCCAAATTTTCCAATTAAGTCTTTAATATTAGCAAGATACCATAGTCTTTGTTCTACAGTACCTTTCGGTTTTGCCTCAAAAGCAACACCATCAGCAGTTTTCATCTCAAATACCATATCTTCAGGACGTAGTCCTTCTGCAATACCTGTGATTTCAAACTCGTCATCTTGCATTAGTTTGATTTTAATCATTCTATTATCTTTACCTTCTTTGTAAAGACTTGAGGCTTCTCTCCAGATTCCTCCTTCATAACCCTCTTCAATCCACTTATCATAATAGGCCATAATAATATCAATGTTGTCTGTTACAGCAACATGCTCAACTATTACTACTTTTTCTGTTTTAGGTTGGATAGTTTTAAGAATTTCTAGTCTTTCTTCAAAAGTAAGTCCTTCAGCTACAATATCAAATATCCAATATTGTAATTTTGCATGTCTAGATTCAATCCACTCATGTTTACGTGCATCACCAGAGAGTTCTTCTAAAAGTACACCATGTACATATAGTTCACCATCTAATTGATAGTTAGGATATTTATCAAAAAATTCTCGGATACAGGGATCTTTAACAATTTCTTTAGTTATTGGATTATAACTTTTTCCACTACGACTAGTAGAATTAATTTTATTCGATTTCATACCTTGAAGCATACGAACACCATCTAACTTTTTAGATATATATCCTTTCTTGCCCTTAATAATCTTCTGAATTCTTGAGAGAATCACTTCTCTAGCTTCTTCCTCAGTAATAGTATGAGGTAATTTACCTCTAGGATCCTTAGCTAATTGTGGTTTTTTATTACCATTAGCATCTGTCTTATAAGTAGTTAATTCCTCAACAGTATCTTTATACCCTTTATCTCTAGCTTTATTTACTAAAGAATCAAATTCTAATTGAACTTGTTGTTCAAGAGTTCTTTTTGCTTTTCCTTTATCAATGGTAATAGTAGGTTGGGATACATTCGTTCCTCCAACTAATCCGGAGTCTCTTTTAATCTCATATCCTCCTAATAATCTTGTTGCAGTATGGAAAGTCACATAACGTGTCTTTCCTTTACTGTCAACATTGTATAATATTTTTGTCACGATTGTAAAATTGTTTTACGTTCTATGTTAAAAGGATTATTCCTTTTAAATTCTGATTGAATATGCCTTTTTGTTACTGGATCATTAGCTATTACATCAGTTTCAGATGAAATTAGACATAATCTTTGTAAGATTGCATCTACTTCCTCATAAGATTCTACTCCTAATTGATCAAGATCACTATTTGTGATACCTAAACCATCAGTAGGAACTGCATCAATACACATTTGTAGAGCATATGCTTTATAAGGTTCATGAGAGATTACATATTTATTTACTATATAGTCAGTTAATCCATAAACTTCAGTTTTCCAAAGTCTTTGGATCATACCATAATCACCAACATCCCCATGTAATGTCCAGAAACCTAATAAAAACTCAGTATAATTATCTGTAGAGAGAACCATACCTTTATTCATTTGTGCTTGATTATATAAATAGATCATTCTCATACGAGCTTTAATATTACCCATACGAATTTTTCTTTCCACCTCAGTTTCAACTATATTTGAAGTGTAAGGTCCTTTATATTTAAAAGATACCTCTTGGTATATAACTCCAAGATCTGCTTCATGAAATTTAGTACAAAAGTGCTTTCCAATACCTAAAGCTCTATTAATTTCATCTTTATGGTTACTTTGAATTGGAATACTTATTCCAATTAAAGGAATTCCTAGTTTATCACAAATTGGTTTAGCTAAAGCAGCACATAATGCTGAATCAATACCTCCGGAAATACCAAGAACTAAAGATTTCAATTTTGCTTTAACAATATAAGTTTCTAGTTCATTCTGGATATTACGAACCATATCTTCGTAATTGGTGTGCATTTTCCAATCATCACCAAGTGTTTTAATATACGGTGTTATCATAAATTTAATTCTTTTTTACATGTTAGTATTTCCTGAGAATCACCGGTATTTTTACCTAGATCATCAGATATTTTAACTGTGGGTTTCCCCTCAAATGAAGACATTTTAATAACAATATTTAAAGGTTTAATCCCTTCAATATCATTGGTAAAATAAGTTCCTATACCATAGACTTTATGATTTTCATCAGGTCTATGCTTTTTAATTATAATAGCTTTCTCTATATTTAAAGAATCACTATACATAATAGTTTTATTTCTACTAGGAATGTTTTTATCCTTATAGTATTGTAAAGCTAAGTCAGTGTATTCTATAGGATTACCACTATCTTGTCGTAATCCACTAACTGAAATAGCATCCTCTTTATTAAAGCCTTCAAAGAAAACTTTTGAGGAGTACGTGTCAGTTAAAGCCACATTTAAACTGGTGCCATAAACTTTTTGCCAAGCACGTAATGCTTTATTATTAGCATCTTTATACCCAAACATAGCACCATGAGCCATAGTCCATTCATGAGCAGTAGTACCTTTAACATCAAGATTATGAATCATACCAAAGTACATGTTGCTTGTCCCAACAATAGCTTTATTCATTTTTAAGATACTTATAGCTAACGATTGAGTTAATTTAGAAAATCTTCTTCTTGTGCCAAATTCAATTACTTCTAGTTTTTCACTAAAAATTAATTTTCCTTTTTCCGCAGTATTAGTTTTAAATTGACTTAAACTGGTATTTGGGTGATTAATCCCAAAGTAAGTCTCTGAAATTATACCCATTAATGGAACTTCCCATAAAATAGTATTTTCCCATAAACCTTTATAAGTTACACTAAAATCTCCATGTAACCCTGTAATAGTAACATCGAAAGGATCAAATCTATAATTTTTGATAAATTCAAAAAATTCCTCATCAAACATTGGAAACTTCTTTCTTAAGTAAATTTCTTCTACTTGAGTTAGTTTCACAGTAGACATCAGTCTTACTTGATTACGAATTTCTCCACTTACTTCTTCAGAGATTATTCTACCATCTCTATTATGAAAGGTGTACTCAACCTGTCTACCAGGGTAAGTTTTTAGTACTGCATTCAACATTGTAAACTTGTACACGTCATTGTCTATGAAACTTGTTATTATCTGGTTCATTTTAATTATGTTTATTTTTATACTCTTCTTTAACCATTTCTCTATAAGCTATATACCTATTTTGATATAAATCTCTAAGCTTTTCCTCAATGATAGCAAATTCTGATATTTCATGAGGTGTCCAATATGTTACACCAAGTGGTGCAGTAACCCTAGCATTAGCTTTAAATACAGCAATTCCAGAATTAGCCATCTGAGGATTTGCAATTTGTTGGAATGCTCCCCAGTAGGCATCATTATTAACTCGTTTACACATGCTTAAGGCATTATTCATTTGCCAGAATACCCCACATCTATGTAAATGTCTTTTAGGCCAACTCATTTCAATTTAAATTTAGTAGTACTCTCAAGATTAGGTACATCATATCCTTTTTCCTCGGCAATCATTTTCGTGTACTCAATAAATCTATTATTATATAGATCTTCTAAGTCTTTTTTAATTCTCATAAATACTTCTATTTCATGATTTGACCAATATTTTAAATGAACCTTTGGATCTTTTTTATGAAGATTTATTTCCATTTCTATAGTAGTAAATTTTTGATGCATCTTCATAATATTATGATGGTAAACACCACATCTATGAGTATGCCTTTTAGGCCAAGTATGAGTTGAAGCTATTTTTTGAGCAACATTACTAGATCCAATTCCCGAAGGGAAAAGATATGTAGATGCCGCTGGGGTGTTACTACTTGTAATATTAGGGCTCATATTCATAGGAACAACAGTAGTATTATTTGTTGTTATTCCTACAGAATTATTAAAACTCACTGTTCCATTGGAGTTAACTGTTGCGACTGCTTTCTTTGCCATAAATTTGATTTAAAAAAATAGCGAATTGGTTTCCCAACTCGCTATTAATAGTGGAAACTTTGGTAATTAATGTTCTTGATTTGAACCTGTTGTTTGTTTGGCAACAACCGGTTTATTAGTAATTACTAAGAATAAACTGTAATTCTTTTTGATGAAATTCATCTGTTGTTCTAAGATGGCCTCAATCATTTCTTTTCCAAGGGCACCTCTAGATTCAGTGTCAATTTCTAATAATTGTTTTGAGGGTTTAAGTGCCCTGCCTGTTGCCATTCCTAGGCCTTTATCGTAATTGTAGATATCAACTGGATTAGAGATAGCTAAACCTAAAGATAGTGTCTTAAACACTTTCTTTTCTTGCCAAGAAGTGACTGTGCGGGAATCCTTACCCTTTGCTGAACTGTATTTGACATCCTCAAATGTTTCAACGTATTTAGATACATTCAACACTGCTGCTAAAATTGCTTTGTGTTCAGTTCCCAATTCATCTGTGATTGAGAATTCTTTTACGAATACTGATTGTTGTTCCATGATCTTTTATATTTTTTAAACTATGGGAACTAAGTCTCCATATTTATTGTTTAGTGCCTGATTTATGCCCTGTGAGATAACTCTCACTTCTGGGTGTGCTCCGCTGACACTTCTTAGCTTGAACACTTTATTCCAATTGAATACATACCCACTCATGTAAAACTCTGTTTTTAATCCGAGAGGTAATACTTTTCTAGCGATTTGTGCTGTATTTCCTGCAGCTAATAATTTGAAGTAGTTTTCTTCAGCTGCTTGTACTCCTTCATGATAGATTAATTCTTGTAAAGAATTTTCTCTCATTGTTTCTGGTGTAATTATAGAGATCTCACTGTTAAATGCATCCTTACTATAATTACAATATCGTGTAGATTCAACTGAGAAAGACATTGTTCTATGTCTAACTAGTTCATTCTGAATAGCTCTGTCACATACTATATTAAAAGTCTCAATATTTAACTCTCCAGCATCCTCAATACGTATAATATGTATAGGAATATGATCATCATAAGCGATTCTTTCAAATTGTAAAAATGGATGTAATTCTGGAAATTTTTCTAAAATTGCAAATAGAAAATTTCTAATAATTATATAAGCAGTATGTGATAATAAAGTATGTAAAAGTCTTAAGTTAGTAGAAACAATTACTTGTCTACCAGACCTAGGCTTTTTAAATTTAATAAAAGGTAACAAATCAATAAGATGTTCATCTTCAATTTCTCGAAGAACATTTCTTAAATTTATACTTGTTCCTAACTCCATAGTAAAATAAATTCCACTATGTTCTAATACACTCGTATGACCTCTTTTACAAATACTTTTGATAAAAGTAATATCTGTTCCTTCTTTTATTTTATCTTCGGACTGATAACAAACTCTTCCGGCAAGTTCTATCTTGTCAAGGATTGGGAGTTTAATTAACTCAAATTTTGGGTCAACATATTTCAAACGTCATTTTCATTACTTTGATAGGAAAGGGTTTTAAGTACTTTCCCTGTCTTGATTTCGCTAACTACTACTACAAAGTCAATTAAATTTCTTCTTTTATCATAAGTGGCAATAGTAACACATTTTATATCTACAGGACCTATTTTATCCGTACGGATAGTTGTAGTCATTCCTGATCTTCGTGAACCAGACCTTGTAATTTCATTATGACTTCCGTCAACGGTTCCATATAATATTGGATCTGGAAACATATTTAATCTTTTCTTTCTTGTTTATAATCAAAAACTTTCAGAGTACGACCTGAACCATACTCTGAAATGTTAATGTGTATTTCTTCGAGGTCTTCTTTTATATTATAAGACATCGTAGTATGACATACTAAGTTGTAGGAATTAAGATAAGACTGCATACCAGATTTTTTAGAACCTAATCTTGATACAGTACCTCTATTTCCTACTACTTCTCCTTTAAATGCGCCCATCAGTTCCAGTATGCCCTAAACCTCCAGCACCTCTGTCAGTTATGGATAACTCTTTTACAGATTCCCATTCAACAGAGCCTACTTCAGCCCAAACAAGCTGGGCTATGCGTTCTCCTGGATTAATAGTAAACTGATCTTTTGAGAGATTTACAAGTATTACTTTTATTTCTCCTCTATAATCAGCATCTATCGTTCCTGGGGAATTTAAGACTGTTATACCATGTTTAGCAGCTAGACCTGATCTAGGTCTAACCTGCAATTCAGAGCCCTTAGGAACCTCTGGAAATAGTCCTGTAGGGACAATAGCTCTCTCAAGCATATTGAGAATTATTGGTTCCTCAATATTGGCTCTAATATCTAGTCCAGCTGCCCATCTAGTTTCGTATTTGGGCAAATCAAATTTTGAATTATTTATTATTCTCATATTATCCACATTTATTATATCCGCAAGAAATATCGGAGCATTTAATACATCCTTCTATACGAATTAGTTTCTTTCCACATTCTGGGCAAGTTTCCTCTAAAATACTCTCAACAGCATATTTTGCAAGAGTTCGTGTAAGTGCTTTACAAAAAGCAGTTACAGATGTAGGGACTTGACCTAATTGATCCACAATGAAGTTAAGATCAATGTTTTGTCTAAGTCCTAAGACAGAAATCATTCTTGTTAAAGCCTGCTCCTCATCACTACCAAAATACTTTGCAATATTTTTAATAGTAACTGATTCAGTCTCTAAATTATAATTCTTTCCTACTTTTACTAGGTTACCTTTCTTAACATTCTTTCCTAAAGAGATTTCCATTTCTTTAAAAGCAAAGATTTCATAAGGTTTATTTTTAAATAATCCTACAACTACTAACCAATCATCTCCAGAAGCTTTTAAGTGATGTATATCACAAGGTAATACTTTTGGTCTCTTAGCTGTAATTGTGACTACTTCATCAACTTTCTTAAGAACAGCGGACATTGTTCCTGCACGATAAGTTGTTAATCCTTTAATAGTACCAGTTTTCCACGCATTAATATAAAGATTTTTGAAGTCTTCATAAGGATATGTGTTTGGTAAATTAATGGTTTTGCTTAATGCAGCGTCTACATATGTAGCCACTATTTTCATGATATCTAAATGGGCATCAACACCCAGTTGTTCAGTAGTTTTAGACCAATCAGCTGTAGAATCCCATTCTCCAATGGATTTTAGATAATGCACAGCATAATCCTCAACTAAAGATTCTTTTACATATCCTCCAGTTTGAGACCATTTATATATAACACCATCTAATACAATAGTTTTAAATAGTACATCTCCTTCCATTTGAGTACTAGCCCATTTATCATGAGTAGGTAATCCTTCTGGTAAGAAGTCAACACCATGAGTTCTAAGGTATTCAGTCATAAAGACTGGTTCAAATCCCCCAGAAATATTATTAGCCAAAATTCCAGTATTACCGGTTGGTTGTACTGAAGTTAAATGACTGTTTCTTAAACCATACATCTTAATAAGAGTCATGGTTTCTTCATTAAGGGCACCTTTCCAGAAATTAGAAGCTAAGAAATTCTCATAATTCCATAAAGGAAATGCACCTTTTTCTTTAGCCAATAATGCGGATGCTTGATAGATTTTATTAGTAACAAAATCAAAATAATCTTTAACTAATTGTTTACTCTTTTCTCCGCCATATTCAGCATGCATAATCATAAGAGCTGAGCCTAGACCGGTTACACCGATACCAATTCTCCTCTTATTTTTAATTTCTTCATACTGTTCTGGAAGAGGCATATAGGTAACATCAATGACATTATCTAACATTCTTACAACAGAAGGTATAACTTTTGCTAAACTAGTGTAATCCCAATCGGTTCTATCAGGTGTAATAAATTGTGTAGCATTAAGACTTCCTAGTAAACAAGCTCCACCAATTGGTAAAGGTTGTTCTCCACACGGGTTAGTTGCATTGATAATCTCAATCTTAGTAAGATTATTCATCCTATTAATAGTATCCACAAATAAACAGCCTGGTTCAGCTCTATTATAGGTAGATTTCATAATGAGATCATACAATTCACGAGCAGGTAAAGTTTTATAAACTCTAACTGTACCTCCAGAAGAGATCCATTTTTCAATGTCACCATTCCAAGTTTTCTTATAAAAGTCTTTATCTACTTCAATATCAGGAAATATTAAACTCCAAGATTGATCTCTCTCAACGGCTTCCATAAATTTATCAGTCAGTAAGACAGACATATTGAACTTAGTTAGTCTACCTACTGTTTGTTTAGCAGTTATAAACTCTTCAATATCAGGATGCCAAACATAAGAAGTTACCATTTGAGCACCTTTTCTGTTTTTCTTTTTTCCTTCTTTACTTTCCATGCCACTGCCCTCAGTAATGATTTGGGATTGTTTATCCCACATTTCTAAGAACTTAACCATTCCAGGAGTTGCACTTCCAATACCTTTTATGATTGTTCCTCTTGGTCGTAAAACCGAAGCACAAAAACCATAACCACCCTCGGATTTTAATATTAAAGCTTGTCTTCTTAATTCAGCTAGAATTCCTTCCATTGAATCCTGATCTTCTCCTCGAAAGCCAGAGACAAAACAATTAATATAACTAGTGGATTTGTAATCTGTTCCAGCATTAGAAAGTATTCTTCCACCAGGAATAAATTTAAAATCTTCTAATGCATACTGAAATTCTTTAAACGTAAATTCAGAAAGAATTTCGGACTCAGATAGCTTTTTAGCTACCCGAGTCCACATTCCTTGAATATCCTCACCTTTGTATTGGTAAGTTGTAATAAAAATTTCTTCAGATAATTTACTCAGCATTAACTACCTCATCAATTACTGGAACAGTTTCTTCTTCAAAACCGTCAATTTGGGCTTCTAAATACTTCATATAGATAGCATCAGAAGTTATTACAGCTTCTTTTATACTATTATATAGAGCATCATCTAGGGCTATTCCTAGTTTGTAGTCAATTCCGCTATAGCCACTTTTAATGACTGAACTGAATGTATCTATATTATCTATGTTTTCTTTGGTAAACACAAAGATATAAGAGTATGAATTTATCTCTTTATTGAAGATAAAAATACTAATAGTCTCTTTTTTAGTGTCTTTGTTAATACTTATCTGTACTTTACCTCCTTTATCGGGAGACAAATTACTATCTAAATATTTAAATACTTGATTCAAATTCATAAAATCGAATTAATTAATAAAGTCCTTTCAGCAGGATTAATAATTTCTTTCTTGTCGTCTGTAATTATCTGCGTAAAAGCATTATATACATTAAACATAGAAACTTCTTTTGCCTCTGGCACATAATATTTGGATTCTTCATCCATGAATATACTCTTATAAGCTGAAATCGCAATCTCTGGGGATAGCTTTATAGTGTGTATTGCATTACTATGTGATTTTCTAAGACAGCCATCTACCCATTTACCTAAATGGTTAACAGCTTCAGACCTGTCTAAAAATGATGTTTTAAGAGCCTTAATATCGCTCTCAAATGTACTTTCCATTTCTAGAAGTTCTTTAATATTGTATTTAAGCGGTGTCTCTGCTACTAATTCCTGTACCTCTATCCACTTGGGATCGAACACACTAAGATTCAGGCAGGCCCGGTTTAGATACCCTCTGTATATTTTATAGAGAGGTTTTCTTACGTCTAGGGCATAAATAAACCCTATAACTTCATCATGATCTTCCACAGCATTTTCTGGAGGAAGTATTGCTTGTACCCATACCTTATTATAGGTGATGTCTTTAACAGCTTGATCAGTAGTTAACTGAGCGGGTAACATAGCATTAATGACAAATTTGTCTGTAAAGGCAGACATTTTTTCGATAAAAGGACTCACATACTTTTCAGTCTGAAAGTAATTTTTACCCTTGATTGTTGTAGACTTGCCCTTTAGCAGTTCGTCTAATTGATAAATCATTTATTTATAAGTTCCCCTTTCTCAAAGATATTACCAGCACATGCTGTTTCTCTTCTTTGATTTAGAATTCCTTGACAATAACGTAAAGATTCTATGCCTTTAGTATAATGTTGAAGATTGAAGAATGTCTGAATTAAATCAGCCTCAACTTCTTTAGCACCATCCACATTAGTGGAAACAGCTGCAAACACTAAACCAATCGGTTTACCCCCTAATTTAAAGTCAAGCATAATTTGTTTTAAAAGAGTAGCACTTTGTGTTAAATCTTTCTTAGTCACAATTGTATGGCTTAGGCATCTTTCTAAAGTCCCTTCTCCAATATAAAATATTGGATGACGAAATTCTATACCCGCAATTTTATAAGGAGTTACTTCATAATCTAAGTTTAAAAACATATATACTAATTTAGTACAGTTTCTTGGCTCAATTTTATGATCTTTTCCAAACAATTCTAAATTGGGCCATAAAGGTGATAATTTGCCTAATTTCTCGAATTTAGTAGCATCTGGATTTAACTGAATAGCTTCAAGTTGCTCTAAAGAATATAACTTATTATTATAACAGGTTTTATTCCATTCTGCAATTACTCTTGAATTCTTGGAAGCTTTAATTTTACTCATTAACTGTAGTAGTATCAGGGTCTGCGACGTCAGTATCTTCTACTCCAAAGAATACAAAGCTACCGGGAATTTTTACTTCTTTCTGTACTTTAATTACAGCAACATCTTGATTTCCTTCAACTAGAACTTTACTTAATCTTACAAAAACATCAAGACCAGTTCCTAAAACAAATTCTTTTGCAGCTTTCACAGCAGAACCCTTTGTTTCACTTGTACATGCATGAGTTTTTGTACTATCAGCACATTCTACAAACTGGTAAACAGTTTTCCATTTACGAGTTCCAACACCCACAATATTCTCTGCTTTTGTAGGTTTCTTAGGAGTATTATTTTTAGCAGGTTCCACTATAATAAAAGCTCCTAAGCCTTCAGATAGTGCAGTTTTTTTTCTTAAGAACTCTAATGCGAATTCTGATACGTCTGGTTTTCCTACTTTTTTCCAGGCGGCTGTAGCGTCGATTTCGACTGTATAATTAGCTTGACCATTGAAGGCTTCATCTAATAGCATGCCAGTGGCATATATAATATTTATCATTTAATTTTATGTTTAAAATGGAAGAAAATTATTTACGATTTCCCTTATTTTATCTATTTTTTCTTTGGTTTCTGTTAATCCATAATCAGGAAATTGTTCCTGATCTCCAGCTAATAAAGCCTCACATTGAAAGGATACTTTAACTAGAAATTCTTCTAATCCTGCACCTACATCATTATCTTTAATAATTTTCTCTAATAAGTCTATTACTAACACTTTCGGATCTTTTTTCCTTAATTGTTGTGTAATATTACATAATAGTATGGTTAACTTAATTCTTTGGTTATTATCTACTCCAATAATAACACCATAATTTAACAAAAATTTTGCTAAATTAGTTACATACGATATTCTCTCTATTTTCATGGTATTAAAAAATCATCAATTCCTTCTAATTCAGGAACTTTGTAATAAGAATATTTAGTGTGGTAAGCAACTCTTTTAAGTAAAGCATTATACTCTGCCATACCTTGTTTTAAGGATTGTTCTCCTAGTCTAAATACTTGTGCTCTATATGGATATATTGTTTCCACAGCTACTATATTGATTCGTAAATTCCAAGCTCTTTCACCATATTCTTTATTGCAATATGCAACAAGCATAGCCATATAGAAACTTAATTGTCTATCATAGTGATACTTTTGAAAACTACCTTCTATAAAGATCTGTTCTCCTGGTTTGTACTTATCGTCTTGCCATCTTCCTGGAAAGAACTGCAAAGGTTTACCAGTAGTTTTTAGGTCATTCATAATAATAGTATTAGTTTCAAGATTTATACTCCAATTATCAATTTTTCCCTTAGTTTTTAAAGTAATTTCTTCTGAAAGTACCTCATCTTTAAATAAAGCTTTTACATCCATAAGTATAACATCCTCATCAAAAGAGAGTAATGTTTCAGATACTTTTGGATATAGTAGTTCATGAGCATGTGGATTAGCTATTACAGCTCCTACACACTTTAAACATTTATCTCTTTGATCCGTAGTCAGTACCACCATTCCTGGTTTTGACTCTTCTTTTAGAAATTCAAAATAAGCGGCACCTTTTTCTTTTAGTGTGGTTATTCTATTTTCAGTTAGATTAGTACTGTAGTAATCATGTGTTTTACATGCTACCATAAGAGCCTCATCATAATTTAATGGATTAGACTCTCTAGTACTAAGATTATAAGCTGTTTTAATAAGAAGAGCCACCTTTCCGCTGGGTTTCTCAAATTCCGAGAGAAAGTTCTTTCCTTTCTCAAGCAACAAAGCATGAACTGCTGATCCTAATTCTAAGGCACTGGATTCCGAATTATTTCGTTCCATAAAGAATTTCTGTGGACTCCCATTTTGGTCAGGATTAATAAGTGCTAGTTTACTATTACTTATTGCTTCTAACGCAAAATATTCTGGATCTTCCATTTGAATTCTCTCAACACTTTCTAAAATTGGGATAAGTTCTATGTTTTCAAACATTAATATGCTGTTTGAATGTCAATTAAAAACTCATAAAGTGCATGAGTATTAACACTAACTAAGATGTCTCCACCTATTTGTTCATCAAAATCAAGAAATGAATCATCAAGGGTAATACCACATATATAATTATCAATCTCTTCGTCAGGAACATTTAAATCTTCTAGAATAGCTGTGACATAGTCAAATAGACGTTCATCATCACATAGATATTCAATTTCATCGTAACACTCTCCAGTAAGAGTAAGTGTTTCAAATTCAGTATTAGTTAAAAAAGTCATGATTGCTTCACAATCGCATTCTTCTGGGTCTTCTTGATTGTAATACTCTAATTCAGGAGAAATTACCGTTGTATTAACATTTGCAGCAACTTCTGCTTTTTTCGTATTCTGTAGACTAGCTACAGCTTTTTGTAATAATTTTTGCATTAAATTAAAATTAAAAAAGCCCGGAAATCCCGGGCTTTTATTTATAGACTATTGATCTCAGCTTGTTGAGCTTTAAGTTTCTCAATTTTCTTGTCAGAAAGTTTGATAGCCTCGCTACGTAGTTTATCCCATTCTGCTTCTGTATGAGAAGCATAATCAGATTCTCTGTATAGATTTTTGTTTGGAGCAAAAACTGCAGAGTGAACAAAATATTCTTTCACCATCAAAGCATCGAAGTTATCACCATGGTAAAAAGCTCCAATATTTGCTGGATCCACAAAACAGTTCATCAGAAGACGATCTTCTGCATCGTAAGCTTTGATATAGGAAAGACCACCGATCCACAAGCCCTTAGACATGTTATCATTGTGAGTATTTACCATACTCCACTCAGGTAGAGTGTGTACACCACCAACTTGAATTCTGTGTACTGGTACACCACCATTAATGGAGACTGCATCATTACTTTCACCTTGAATAGGTGGAATAAGTACAAAATCTTCAGCCCAAGAAGGAAGAGCTACGGTTACTTTACCAGATTCTTCATCGTATGTTTTAACATAACGATCTACTGAATCACCAGTAGTTTTATCAAACTTGGTAAATTTGATTTTACCATATTTATAGGTAGAAATCATACCGGTTTTACTTAGAGATACATCTCTAAATGTAGCACGTTCTTTGGCAACTTCAGCGGTAAGACCGTCTTCTTCCATTAAACGTTTCATTTCTTTATTATCTACTACAGTAGTAGTTAGATATTTAGCAAATCTCTCTGCTTTTTCTTCAGTGAAGAAAGGATTTCTTAGGAATCTAACCCAAGCCAATACAACTGGTTCGTAGCTAATACCTTTCTCAATGCTCTCGATGATCCAATCCACAAGTGGAGTAGGTACCGGATGAGAAGAAGTTACACCACGATTTTTTAGGTAATACCTGTTTGTTTTACCATTGAAAACTAAGAATGGGCAAGTAGTGGTAACAATCTCTTGTACATTTGTTTGAATTAAAGGCAAAGTATCAGCAATAATTTGTTGAGCTTCCTCCATAGAGTCAGCATTTGCAAATGCAGCTTCTCTATTTTGTAATTTAGCATACAGTTCTGCTGTAAATGCTACGTTATACTTTTTGTCGCCAATAACTCCGGAGAGGCGTTCTCCAATTTTGTTAATCAACAATTCCATGTGATTTGATTTTTAATTTTTTATTTACACTTAACAACACAAGTCTGGATAATCTTTTTCAAGTCTATCCTTTTTAAACTCAATTATTTCCTTAATCTCCATAGCAAGCTGTGGAGTAATTTTAGCATGATAGTCGTTCAAAGAACCTATCTCTGCAAAGATGATACCGAATACTTTGTCAAAATCTAAGACCCATTCAGCTTTTTCAATTATAGCTGAATCAAATACCTCAACATTAATATAATTATCAGTTCCGTATTTTTCAATACATTTTTTAGTGGCTTCTTCTAAACCATCTACTAATATCCATGTTTGAACTTCTACACTATTAGTGATAAAAGTTTGTTTATCCGCAGGTAATTTACCAAATAAATCTGCCCAACCGTATACACGATTGTGATCTGTTATATATTTAGTAATCTCAGTATAGGTACTAGCTAAAGTTGCACTAAATTCCGCAAGTTTACCAAAATATCTATTTTTCCCATCAATCTTGTTCACCATCCATCTGGCAGTAAAGATTCTTTTTAATTCAGGACAAAGAGTTTTGCCCTCTGCTCCGAATAAATAAGTACTTACTGTATCAAATGGTTTAAAGTGTTTTACAACTTGTTGAGATACAATACATACTCTAGGGTTTCCTTTAAACTTAAGAGAGGAATCATCAATTTGATTTTTATCCTCTTTACTCACCATATATAAGAAATGCAGAAGAGGTAAATCTTCTTTAGTGCCATATACGATTTTATCTGGGCAATCTGCTAAATCTGATAATTTCATTTCTGTTTTACTTGCTATTACTTGAGGACCTTGTTCAATTCTAGGATACTGAATTAAAACTTTTCCATTTAACTTTCTTAGTTTACTATAATCAATTTTTTCAGCAGCTTCTATTTCCTCAGTAGTATCTACTAATTCTTCAGCTTCTGTACTATCTAATAACCCTTTAAAAGTTAACGGAACATCTATTTCTTCATATTTTAAAGTTTTTTCCTTTAATAATAGAGACACAAAATAAAGTCCTTTAGTATAATTTTTGATTTTATCCTTTAATTTAGTAGCATCTTCTGTTGCTTTAAGAATTTCCATTAAAGGAATTAAAGCAGCTGCTTCATCATAAGTAGTTACACCATTAATGAGATTGCCAACAATTTCTTTAAATTCATCTCCACTTCTAGAAGCAGGTTTGATTATTACAGCTGTTTTATCATTAGCAGTAATATAGGAAGATTTTAATGAATTACCTCCACTATATTGTAAGTAAACATCAGAGATACCTAATGAAGTAGTATCAGTGATTTGAGTAGAATTTAAACGTGTTATACTCTTACCTTTTGATCTATTGTACTCAGATATTCTCCTTACTAAATGAGCTTCTATTTGTGTTGACCCACATAATGTAGGTATAGAATTACTATATTTTAGAGAGGTATCTTTATACTTTAAAGACATAGAAGAGAAGCCAGTAAGACTAGCTAAGTTAGCTAATACTTTAATCTCTTTAGTAGCATCATAATTAATCTGATTAATAGACTTACATGCTTTAATCCAATCAATTAATCCTAAGTTACTTAAAGTTTCATTTATAAGTTTCTCAGAACTCTTTGCAAGATTATCGTATGTTTTAAGAGTGGCATCTTTAGTTTTAGTATTCCAAACACATGATTCTCTGGATGGAGTAACACTGATGTCATCAATGTTCATCTTTAATCCAATAGACCCATATTTATCATCTAATTCTAATTCTCGAAAGTCAATGAAACCATAACAGATTCCATTGATTATGAGGTGGGGACGAGAATAATAATGCTGTTCAGCAAGAATATAGTCTTCGGTCTCATGTAAAATCTTAGCTTGAAATTCTATATTCTCCACATAACCATTTCCATGGTCCAATTTAAATTGAATGGGATTTTTTAGATATAATAGCTGTGATTTGATTGCATCTATGTAATCTCTCTTTTGATGTTTCTTAACATCCCAAGAAACTTCTGCATAGTTCTTTTTAGTGGTCTTTCTATAGTAAACTTTATATTCATGATCAGTTCCCTGAGCAAAAACAATAAAATCATTAGTTGTACCATCTGGATTCCATTTAGAATAAGCATTATCAATCTTATCTTTGTAGATTAAGAAAGAGAATTCTTTTCCATTATGTGCGGTATTAAGCGAGTAGAAATCTGCTCCAGTTGATAAAGGAGCTTTACAGCCTAATCCAAAGGTGCCTAAAGTTTTAGTACTAAGTCGTTTAGAACTATATGAAATCTTCATATACCCTTCAAGTCTTTTTGCTCCTAACCCAACACCATTGTCTTTGATTGATATTTTATCCCTCAATTCAGTAGGGCCTGTTTCTTTATAATTGATATAAACAGTATCGTCTGAGGATAGCCAATTTGGGTCGTAGTAATCTTTATCGAATCTACTATCCTTATATATGTCTCCTTCTCTTTCTACGTAAAATTCATTTACCCGTTGAGGGTCCTTTAATAGAATCTTAGCTATGTTCTTCTCTGTTATAGAGTCAATGGAATTTGAAACTGCTTCTCTAGTCGATGATTTGACTGGAAACTGATATATATATATCTGTACAGTATCTAATAACAATGAAAGTCCACCTTCATCTATTTCTTTTTTGTACCCGGATTTACCCTCGGTAACTTCTTGGTTTAATACAGCCATCCGTATCTATAATTTTTGTAATTGTTGTTTATCTATTGACTTTACAGGGTTGTTAATTAATTCTATAATAATAGGTAAATATTCTTTTTCTAGATTACATACATATCTCATATGATTATAAGGTGGATTACCTTGGTTGTGATATAATTCTATTCTACCATTTTGTAATTCTGATAAAGCATATTTAATTACACCATCATTATCATAAGAGACACTAGTTATTTTTTGAATTAAATCCCAGTTCATTAGAATCCATCTAAATTGTAAAGTCTTCTTGCTCCAACATCAAACTTTTGGTTTGCAGGAGTATCCATTAAATATGCAGTGATTCCTATTTCTTCGGCTTCAATCATATTGTCTAATTTATCATCAATCAATATATTAGCACCTGATTGTTTCAGTACTTCTTTTTTTGATTGACCCCAAGGTACTATATAAATAGGCCTACAAGGTAAATTATTCTTCTCTAAAGACTCTTTAATCCATTCAATTGGAATAGAGCGTGCCGTAATATAACAGTGAGGCACAAATTTTGGAAAATGCTTTACAGGCAAATTAACCCAAAATTCTTTATCACTTTCCAGTTCTTTCAACTGGTCCTGAGTAGCATAACTAAAATCCCACCACATCATTTTTTCTTTGATATCATACCTTTTTGCAAAAGTAGGACTCCAATCGAAAACACAATCATCGAGGTCTAAAGCAATTTTGTTATTGTATTTACTCCATGGTTTTGGGCGATTATCCAATTCAGGATGAGTACTATAGTATTCTTTAATAAATGCTGCATTAGTCAAGACATGATCTATATGTAACAATCCACTTTCTGAATCGAAATCTTCACCAGATCTCCATAATTCAAAGTGTCTAAATAAACTAGCTCCTACTGATTCCCAGGATAGTCCTTTTTCCCAATTTCTCTCTCCTCCTTTACTTTTATACTTATTGTCACCGTATGTTAATACTTGTGCTAAGCCATGTAAAGTTGAGGGTGGTATGAGATCATACCTTAATTTATCCGTATTAAATCGTAATGCTTTTTCTTTATTATCTTCCATTATTTCTTTTTTAATCTACCCCAGCAACGAACCTGATTTATTGTAAATCTAAGAGGATATTTTTCGAATTCCACAAATTTAGGTGGAACTGTTGCATATTTAACTAAAGTAACATACTTAAATTCTGGGCTACCAGCTTTTAAAATAATCATTACTCTTTCATGACTTGCAGGCAATTCGTCTTTTGGGTCAAAAAACTCCATTTCTAATTCTTCAAATACTCTTATACTCATGGTTTTAATCTCCCCCAACAAATTATGTCATCTATAGTATGTTGTTCATGTGCTTTATTGACTGAATCAAAAAATACAATTCTGTTTTGTCTATAAACTTTAGTTCTACAAATTCTTAAAAGAGAAAATGGAGGATTACCTATTAGTTGAGTGATTTTTTTATAATCCACATAACTTCTTTGAGGTATTTCTTTTCTTAAAACTATAAGAACAAATTCTCCATCAATAGGACTTTCATCTTGAGGATCAAACATTTCTATTTCAACTCCTTCAAAAATTTTCATGATTTCACCAACCTTCCCCAACACTTTACTTCTGATAGTAAGTACTTTCCATAACCAACTCCAGCAATATGTTCAAATTTTGATTTAACAGTTTTATACTGATAAAATCTACATTGGATTAAACCATTTACATTCATTTGTCTTCTTGAAACTCCAGTTTTTAAAATTATTATAACTGTTTCTCTAGAATTTGGTACTTGATCCTGCGGATCGAAGAATTCTATTTCAATATTTTCAAATACTCTCATTTTTCTTTTAATTTACCCCACAATTCAACATGATCAACTGTATAGCATTTATATCCCTCAGCATCAGAAAATCTAGGAGGACTTTTTCTAGGTCTGTACATAGTACATATACACATTTGTTGTGGGGTACCTTTCCATACAGCATCTTTTTTTATTATTACCAGAACCATTTCACGATCATCAGGTAAATCTACTTGAGGATCAAAGAATTCTATATCAACATTATTTCCTATTTTCATCTGTCTTTAATTTTATATTAAAGTGCTTCATAAAAGCAGTAGCTACCATATTTCTACCAATGGCATCATTAGCAGTCATTTTACTGATTACTCTTTTATCTGTACCATAAGTTAAATTAGCTAACTCTAAAGGACTTATTTCAAGTTCTAGCTTCTTCTCCATCTTGTTTTTGAATTAATTTAATTACTTGATCTACTTGTAAATGATTTTTAGGCATATATAGAGTATAATCTAATTTATTATCCATAAGATACTTTTTAAAAAGTTTAAATCTCATATTAAATACATCAGTTTGTGCTCCTTTTGTCTCAATAATCCAGTTATGCCCAACAAAGTCAGGAGTATACTTTATACTTTGTAGATTCTGTGATTTAGGTGTAAGAAGTTTTCCACTTCGTTTATCAGCCTCATAAGAAACTCCTATAGACTTAAAAGATGGAATAAGAGTATAAGTAGTAGGTTCATATTCAAATGCTAATCCAGCGGTTTTCAATGCTTTATAACAAAATACTTCTAAATTACTTTGAAACTTTATTCCATCATATTCTGACTTAATAGACCGAGATTTTTTAACTCTTGGAATTACAACTTTATCACTTTTTATTTTTTTATTTTTTATCTTGACCAAAATTCTGACTCTTTATGTAATCAAGAAAGGCTTGATGCCATGCTTCTTCCCAAAGTTTTAGAGAGGCAGCATTGCCATATATAACCCATTCAGGGAATTTCTTGATTTTACTTTTTTTAGGTCCCTTGTTTTTGAGCTCTATCATATTTTAATAAATGATAATCAAGTTTACCTGTTTTAATATTTTCTTCTAATTGCTTTAAAAGCAATGAAGTTTTGTCTCTTCCGTATTTTTTATAGTAGTCGGAAATATCCTTTACTTTGTCACATAGTGGTATCCAATAGAACATTGCTCTATACATCTTCCTTAAAGTAGACATACTTTTGAGGCCAGGCCTATCATTATCATACCAAAACACTATATTAGTGAATCTTTTACTAAGTGCTTCAAAATGTTCCTTCTTTGGATATGAATTTTCAGATTGTGGAGCTATTGCATAATAACCTAGTCCTCTTAAAGCCAATACATCCTTCATAGATTTTGTAATTATCAATAATTCACCAGTTTTAGGTAACATATGTAACCCTTGTAACTTAGAAGTATTTAATAAAAATCTATATTTTTGTTTTGTTGGGAAATATATTTTCCACAATTCTTTATCTTCTTCATGACCGAAAAAATAACCATAAATAGGAACTTTGTCACTTGAAAAAAAGGCTGGAATCTTATTTAAAAATACAGTTTTTACTGAGTAAACCCTACCTTTCTGAAGCAACTCAGGAGAAACTCCAAAATTATTCCACCATAGTAATTCTTTCTCTGTAAAATCCTTTACTTCTATTCCAATATTACAAGATTCTTTGTTATCTAGTACTTCTCCTTTATATTCTAAGGGAATTGGTTTTTTTGCTAAAGAAGGTGTATTTGTTAATCCAAAATCATTTGCAATAATTTTAAGAGCTGTGTGATATTTACAGTTATTGGTAACCATAACTATATCTATAAAGTTGCAATTTACCCCATTACCAAAATCTTTAAAACGTAAACCTGTTTTATCGCTTCTATAAAAACTACAAGTCTCTCTATGATCAACTCTAAGAGGAGATTTAAATAATTTCTTTGTAATAGGTACTCCTAAATAGTAACTCATATATTGCTCTTCCGGAAATGCAGCAAGTAACCTATCTTTAGTTATAGGTGCTTCAATTGAGAACATTCATGTGTTTATTTATTTTGTTATATCTAAATATTTAGATATATATTTTTTAAAAGGGGGATTACTCCCCCCCCTTTAATTTTCAATAATCAGCTAAATCATTTAAGGCTAATCCTTCAGATGATGTCTTTACAGGCACATCGTCTAAATCCCCTAAACCATCATTTGCTGGTTGTTTTTTCATTGTGGTAGGAGTTGCAGCTACAAATGCAGCTATTCTCTTGATTTCTTTAGGAGTAAACCCTAAGCCTTCACCAATATAAGTAGTTGTACGATATACACCACCTTCTTTGCCGATTGCTAAAGGAAATCCAGAAAACTGTCCTTCACCTTTACTATTTTTATCCAATTTAATTTGAATTTTTGTTCCAAGACCTGGTTTACAGGCACTAACAAATAAGTCTCTCAAATTTTCCCAAGTATTTGCTTTGATGCCCTTTCCTGATTCTATAGTTTCCTTGTAGAATATAGGATTAACGGCTGCAGTTAATTGTTTGAATGTATCTAAAATGATTTCTACTCTTGAAGGGTTTTCGCCATACTGAGATGTAGTTCTTTTGTAATCCTCTGGTTTTGGTTCAAATATAGTATGTCTAAATTGACCATGTTCATTCTCGAAAGTACAAACAATTACCTTGAATTCACCATTTTTAAACTCACCTTTTTCAACGTTTTTTAATTCTACGTCATGTATTTTAAAACCTTCTAAAAGAGGTTTGCCAGTGCTTGTATTTACACTGTTATCAATATTAAATCCTGCCATTATGCTTAATTAATTATAAAATTTGCTGGGACCAATGATGTATCACCGCCAATAGTGGCGATAATATCCAGCGTCTCTTGTGACATCTTAGGGAGAGCTTCTTGTACCTTATTGGTAACTACTAGTTTAACACTTCCGTCCTTCATATCTTCTATTTCAAAGATATTGCCAAAACGTGCTAAACTAGTCTGCTGATCTCCTCTAAAGGACACGGTTGATGTTTTCGTTAATTTATTCCCACCTTCTTCTGAGAAGATTTTAGCCGGAGCTAAAAAAGGTTGAATAAATCCACCATCATCCTTATATCTAACGACTAATCTATCTCCTTCCTTAACCTGTAGAAGTTCTACAAGTTTAGGAGATAAGACTATCTTATTACTTTCGAGTGTTAGTTGTAACTTCTCGTTTATCTGTTTTTTACCTTTAATGTTTTTTATTACATCACCTACGGTAACCGATACTACTTCTTGTAAAATCGGATCAAAGTCGATTACTATTTTCATTAGTCTTCGTCTTCTTCATAAACTTTAATCTTTTCAAGGACTAAAGCTAAATCATTAGGAATTCTTTTTTCATCGAAGCATCCTCTTGGAGTCTTTGCAACACTCTTCATACCATCGTTGGTAATAAATTCGTATTTAGACACTCCAGCTTCATCTGTTGTTACTTCAGTTATGAATACATAAGTCATCAATCCCTCCAACACTAGGTTGTTCTTAATTGACTTTGATCCAGTTTTTAAAGTAATTTTTGCGGTACCTAATGCCTCAACTTCATCTGTATCAGTATGCATCATGAAAATTAGATTGAGGTCATCCCTCATATCTTTTGCTGCTGCAACGATATTATAAAAATTGGAAGCAATTTGGCTCCATTTTTCAAAACCTTTTTCTGCACTTCTTGAAAATGTTTCAAATACAGTTACATACTGCATATCATCAATAATCACATTTAGAATTTCAGGTCGTTTTGTGTTGATAAAGTTCAACACTTTTGTAATAGACTCAGGATTCGCGGTATTCAAAAGATTACCAGTTTCTTTATTTTGAAGAAAATTGGTATATTTTTTCTTAGATCCTTTAAAAGGAAGTGGTTTATTTGCCACACTAAAGATAAAAGTTTCTTTTGGATTCAAATTAACGATGCTACTTGATTTACCTGACGAACTAGCGCCCCCTACTGCAATTAATCTTGCCATTGTAATAATTTTATTAGTTAAACACGGACTTGAATAATATTCAAGTCAATGGGCAGAGCCATCTTTTTATGTGGTGTTTGCTCTGAATTGTTTAACTTTACATTACAAACATAGGCTTCTCAGCTGTTGTTTGTGATATGTTGTCCTCAACCCATAAAGGGTTGTTAAAGATGGAATAATCCAAGTTTGAATCGTCATTTTCTCCATTTAATTCTGGAAGTTCCTTGACATAATTTACTTTCCCGTAGAAAGATATTGGAATAACTTTTTGTACTTCTCCGTATCTATTTTTTAGAAGGCACAGAAATCTGACATTATCTCGAAGTTGTTTAATATCATAGCTTCTATGTTTCATGAGTTTTTCTTTAAAAGGATTAAAAATCCCAATAACTATCTCAGCATCTTCACTTGGAGCCCCAGTATCCTTGATATCCTCAAGTGTCGGCTCTAATAAATTTGCTGATCTCCTGTCCATAGCATTCTGACCTCTATTTACTTGCATCAATACTAAAATAGCATACTTACATTTATTCCTAAACCATAGAAGATAAGATGAACATAAGTCAATCTCTTCTTTTTTGGTTCTCCCATCTGTCCTACGAACTAGTCCAATATGATCTGTGACAATCAATCTAATCTGTTCTGGATTATTAGGGACATAAAATTCAGAATTCCCAACTATTTCAAATGTTCCTTCATCCTCGGCATGACTTTTTAAAAAGGAATATAAACTTTTAGAGCTTAATGTTTTATCATAAATAATAAAATATTCCTCAATAGTCTTTGTCCATTTAATGGCATCCACTACTAATTTATAGTGATCCTCAGAGATTCTTGTTTTTTTAGAAAAAATCTCTTTATATCCGATTTGAATTCCATAAGTTTCTAGAATATAAATACTCGCTAATTTAGCAAGTAACATAACTCCAGTCATTTCCAGAGAAAAATAGATTATTTTAAAATCTTTCTTCTCTTTAATCATCTCCATTAAAGGTCTATAGATATAAGCATATAGGGCTACTGAAGTCTTTCCACCACCGGTATTACCAAAGAGTACTGTATAAGTTTCTTTAGTTAATCCGTAGATATGTTCTTCTAGTCTAGGTAATCCCATAGAGATACCTATATTTAACCCTTCTTTTCCTCTATTTACTTCTACTAATAACTTATCAGCATAACTCATATTAACTCTGAATTATCAAAAGTTCGTACAAAGTTTACTGAAAGTTCACCAGATTTAAGTTTTCCTAAATCATCCCATTTTCTTGAAATCACAAATTCTGATAAACCAAATTGAATAAGATCATTCTCTTTGGCCCACTCTATAATTGAGAGAATCTCCTCATGCTTTAAACGACTAAACCGAATGGCTTTGGCGTACATGAATGAGAAATCTTCTAAACTTTTAAATTGTTTAGCTATGTTTTTCATTGGAAAAGATCTATTACCAGAAGTAATAAATAAAGGATAAGCTTGAAGAAGTTCTAAACCCATTTCACCAGATACTTTAAAGTATTTTTTACTGAATTTATCAGTTAATTTTATCTTGGTTGGATCAAAACGTTCTCCTTCTGCAGGTATTTTATAAGTAGGATTAATAATTCCTTTGTCTTGAAGCGATTGTAAAGTCGCCTTGGGAATACTATCTTTTTTTGCTTGAGTAAAATATCTAAATAAACTATCTGTATCACCTTCTTCACAGAGGTATAATAACTGGATAAACAGCCACTCTTCAGCGGATATTTGCAGTTCCACCATTACATCTAGTTCTTTATTTAGTTCAAGCTTTAATTTATTCATACAATCTTTGTAGTTCCTGTTGGTGTAGTAATCTTACATAGTTTATAACCTGCTTTTGTTTCCTCAGCAATTTTCATAAACTCTTGTAAGTCTTCTGCATCATTAAATACAATGATGTACTCTTGGTCATCATCTTTGAATTTATAGTTAGTTACACCTATTTGTGTAACAGTTTCCCCAGAAATTATGGTTCCACATTTATAACATATAAATTCATCATCTACTTTTTTAACTCTCAACGAGTTTTTACAATTTGGGCACTCTACTATCATTAATCCACTGCTTCTAAATTATCATCGTGATATGCTTTTGCTACGTACCATAAATCATTATGATTTTTTGGATTACGTGCAATATACCCGCCCTCTAACGAGGGTAACAATTTATCCGCATCTGATATACTAACTCCAGTTAGATCATCCCCAGGCGTATATGCTTTCATTTCTGAGAGCCCTTTACGTCTATATTGTTTATATTCTGCCATTATTTCTTGATGTAAGAAGTTAAAGTTAAGAAATTAATTTGATTTCTCAAAGTAAATCCAGTAAATAATCTAATTTTTTTATGATTCTTTCGTAAGTTTCATCCTTAAAGAAAATGTTTGCAGATAAAAGTTTTGTAAGAACTTCTATTGCTGCAATTGCTTGATCGGTACTCATTTATTTTAAAATCTAAATAAAAATTTATTCTCTTTGTGTTCCTTTTCTTCAATATCTCCATGATTTAAAACAGTTTTAAGTTGTTCCTCATCTATTGTGATAATGTCTGCACCTTTAGAGGCTTTTCGGAACCACTCTTCCTCGACAGTTCCCCTTAGAACAAGGTGAAAAATCTCAGAAGTTTTATCTCCTTCAAGTCGAATTGCCCTTCCTTTTCTTTGATAACTACTAATTGCAGAAGAAGTACCACATAATATTATGGCAAGATTAACATCCTGAATGTCTGCTCCTAATTCTATAGTACGAATACTATTTAGGACTCCAGTTTTTGCAACATTAAACTCATCTTCTACTTTAGTTCTTTTTTTAGCAGTTAACTTAGAATGAATAATCCATCCAACTCCTATACTCTCAGCCATTGGGATACTTTGCGAGAAAGTTATAGCTTTCGCATTTGGTCTAAAAGCTAAAATTTCTTGGGCTATTTGTGATTTAAAAGGATGGTCAAAGATAAACTTTTTCCTAGCCTGCATTGCACGATTAAACCCAAACGCATGTAAATCAACTGCTTTGTATTCTAAATTATTTTGTTTAGCATATTTCCTTCTATTAATTATATTTCCTAGCATAGACATAGCTAACTCAAAGTTAAAATCAAAGAAAGAAAAATGAGAAATAAATTCCACATTTAATTTTTGATATTCAGTGAGATCTACATCTAAGAGAACTTTATACTCTCTAAAAGGTGCTAACCATTTATTTTCAATACATTCAGAAATAGGTACTTCTGCACATATTGGGGCAAATCTTTTAAGAATTGTCTCTTTACCATCAAGTCTCTCTATTGTAGCAGTTAAACCCATGATTATCTTATAGTCTACTTTTCTAAAAACTTGAACAAATAAATCACTAGCAAATGAATGAATTTCATCTAATACTAGAAAATCTATTTTATGTTCTGTTTTCACGACTGAATTGATAACCCATATTTCAACTCCCTCTAACTTCCACTCTTCTAAAAGTTTAACCCATTGGGTTTTAAGATATGTTGTTGGCACAACAATCATTACTTTTGAGGTGGGATTCTTAGCAAGAAACCACTTTATGGCACGTAAGGCGACTCTAGTCTTCCCGACAATTATATTATCTCAAAGGCTCTTTATCCTCTGATTCTATGAATTTATCATCTTCATAGTTTAGACTATCTCATCACATTTCTGTGCCTATATTTCGTGGTAGAATTAGTTAAGTTACTTATCTACTAGTCGTTAAACGTCTATGTTACATTATACTTTTTACATAGTTCGTAATTGATTGCCCATGATTTGAAGGGGTTCCAATTTTAAATAGGTTTATCCTGGTCCAGGAATTTTAACTTATTTCTCCAATATTTCTTTTTTACTTTTAAAGAGTTTATATATTGATCAATATCTAAGTTTTCTTGAAAAACAAAAACGTATTTATTATATACAATTTTATCTTTTATCTTATCCATTGATTTAGTGTGATTAACTCCTATAGATCTAAGAGCATCTGCAATACTATTAAAAGAATCTATAAGTTGATGTGTAATAGCATCATATAAATTAGTTTTGATTTGTAAATGATCTTGTCTATAAGTAGTAATAATACCTTTTTGATATTTTTCTTTTAAAGTATTTGAAATTTTTAATTTTGTTTCTTTTGAACACGGCAGTCCTGTATTTCTTGTAGCATCTAGTCGTTTATTATAGGTAGGTTTTAAAAAATCTATCCAATACTGTTCTTTTATTTCTAAATCTTCAACTTCACATAATTCTAAAATACTAAAATTAAATGCATCTTCCCCATATTTATTGTATGAGGATTGAAGATGTAAAGAATGATGTTTTTTGTATTTTAAATTATGAAAATGTTGATGTAATCTATCATAAAGATTTTTACTAGATCCTATATAGGATTTCTTGTTTTTCAGGTTATTTATTATATAAATGCCTGAAATTTCATTTAATTGTTCAAAATTTATAGTTATCATTTTGTATATTATTTATACACAAAGATAACAAATTTATTTGGATCAACAAGTTATTTTTATTTTATTTAAACCAGTTGCAGCAGTAACTGTCCCTACACATTTTGCATTCACCCAAGTCTTCAAGACATCAGTTTGTCTTTCATCTCTAGTCATTAATGTTTCCAAAATGTATTAATTTCTGCATCAGCTTTTAATGGGATAGTTTTGCAGAAAGGCTCACCACCTTTAATCATTGCTGTTTCCAAAATAACTTTCCATTCTTCACCTTCTGCTTCAGGAACTTCCATAAGAATTTCATCATAAATAAAATTTACAATTTTGATCTCATTGAACCTCTTTCTCGAAATAATAGTGTTGAATAATAAAATTAATGCATATTTACTTATAGATGCGGAAGTTCCTTGAATTCTATAGTTCTGGGCTTTTCTCTGGATTTCTCCTTTAAGTTTAAAATACCCTTTCACTTTAGCTTTTAAAACTAAATCATCTTTGTTTTCTCTGTAATTTTTCCAGAAGTCAGTATCTCTTGTTTCTGATTCTACCTCCTTAAAATCTTCAAAATGAGGAATAAAATATTTATGACGAGTTACATCATTAAATTCAATATAACCATCTCTTACAGCATTTTTATAAACTAGTTTAAAATAAGCAGGTAAATCTGGAAAAGCTTTAAAATAAGCATTAAACACAAATTCTCCTTGTGCCTCAGATATATTACAACTTCTTGCGATAGTTGTACCATTTCCTCCATAAGCAATAGCGACATTGTTTCTTACATTTATCCATTCATGTAAGGTTAGACTATATCATCATCTTAGATTACTCTAAGAGCCGGACGCTTTTTCATTATATCACTACATATAGTTACTTCCTGTTATTAAGCCAATTTATGGCTCAGGTAGTCGTTGCACCTTCGCGAAGTTTACTTCACGCTTGGCTCAGGATTAGCATTACAGCCTTCCCTGAGTTCATCCGATTTTCTAATGAAATCACTTTCATTAGGGGCTCGCATTATAAAATAATGCCCCTTATACAATTTTTGATTTTTAATAGATTTACATAATCTAGATTCACTAACAGTAAACCCAAAATCAGTCAATTTAAACAATTCTAATAGATCAGTCTGACTTCTAAATACAAATAATTCATTTTTATTTTTATCTAAACATACTATCACGTTACTCTTTTCTCTTCCTCTTATTGAAGTGTTTAGATGAGCTTGTAATAAAGCAGCTGTTTTAGTTTTTTTAGTATGATAGTTTGTTGTATTTAAGATTTTCTTACCTTTATTCCAAGGAACATCTCCTTTTTGTATTTGAAATTTAGTTAATCTCCATTCCCCTGTCTCTTTAATTTCCTTTTCTACTAATTTTTTAGCAGCTACTGATATCTTTTCTTTAACTATTTTACAATGTGAAGGACAAGTAGTTGTTGAGGTTAAATTATATCCAATTAGATTATTGGTGGAATTATATTTAACAATATACTCTTGTTCTTTTTGTAAAAGAGTTGAGAAATCTGAAATAACTTCAATAATGTCCATCTTAAATTCTCCTGGATTTAGTTCATAAGAAGATAAAAGATGTTTATTAGAATGTTTTTTAGTAGATAATTTACTTAAATGCTGAATGTATCTATTTTTAAAAGATTTTGTAGATCCTACATAGATCTTATTATTTGAAGTATTTACTATTTTATAAATACCTCCATTATTAAAATTCAAAATTAATTCATTAGTAGCTTTCATTATTAATTTATTTGTGAAACACAAATATAATAAATTAAATGATAACTATCTAATTCTGTATAAGGTTTATTTTTTAGCTGCAACCCTGCAGCTTTGGCTAACTGTCTCTTATCCTTATGTAAAGTTTTAATTTCATCAGCTGTTAAATCTTTTAACTCATCAAACATTTTACTTGCCACAAAACTATGTTGATCTCCAAAACCATTTCTAAAAAACTCAATCATACCTCTATCTTGTGAAAGATTAGCTAGTACTACAGTTTCTTGTCCTGAATAATCTGCATCAATCATGACTTGCCCTGGTTCAGATATAAAACAACTTCTTGTCTCAGCATCTGATGGTAAATTACACATATTTGGAAGACCTCTTTTCTTATCTCCTGAGGAAATTCGAGTGGTATCCATTAATTGAGTAAAATTTGTATGAATTCTTCCAGTAGAAGCTTCACTAAATGTCAACCAACTTTCCCCATAAGTGCTACATTCCTTAAAGAGTTCCTTATATTTAAGATAATCAACTATAAAAGGAAATTCTTTTTTTTGTTTATCAAGTACTTTAGCATTGACTGTCTCATGTTCTTCTCCTTTTTTAAATTCAGTAGTATTAATACCAAGTTTATTAAAGAAAGGTACTACCTGTGTAGAAGAATTCCAATTCATAAGACATATCTTTTCATCAGAAAATAGATTTAATTGAGCGTCAAAGTACTCTTTAAAACCATTGTCTGCAAGATACTGATTTAGACCTTTCTCGGCAGCAATTAAATTCTTTTTATTACGTTCATATTTAGCCATCCACTTGGTAGTGTCTAACTTAATACCACAATGTTCTATATAAGCTAGAACTTTAACAAACGAATTTTCTAAATTTAAAGCAACTTCTAAGTTAAATTGTCTAATAATTAGCATTTGTTTTTCACGAATAGGTAGAATAAATTCTACATCTCGTAAAGCATAGTTTACAGTTGCCTCATTTAGACCATTATAAATAATCTCTCCTCGCACTGTCTTATCTAAAGTTACCCCTAAATAATTAAATGCTAAATCTTTTAGTGTTCTACCATTATACTTTAAACCATTAGTTATAAGTATTTCTGCTAGCCAAGTATCATATACATTTTTAGGAACTATACCATAATAGTATAAATAACGTATATCAAACTTTAGATTTTGCCCAACAAATAGAATATCTGATTCTAACAAAGGTTTTAATAGTTGAATATCAACAGTTTCATGGTCAAAGAGAATTTGGAACTTTGGGGTTCCAAATTGACTTGATAAGATTTTGTCTGTAAAACAATTCAATCCCCTTGTTTCAGTATCAAAACCTAAGATAGGCTCTTTAAAGAGCATATCTAAGGCTTCCTTAATAGATATTGATTTGGCAATTTCCCAACCGAAGAGTTTTGGACTATTTGAAACGATATACTTCATCTCAAATCAATCCCTTTACTTTCAGTGACTTTTTTAAGCTCAATCTCTTTCTTTTCCCAGAAATCAATATGTTTCTTAACATCATCTTCCAATGTGTATAACATCCTCTTTCTTAGAATTTTAAGTTGTTCACTTGTAAGTTCACTATATTTTTTACTTTTTAGAGTGATTAACGCTCTAAATTGCGTGTAACTTAATCCAGTAGGAGTCAATATTAGATTAATATTTTGTGAAAGATTTAGCCTTTCTCTAATAACCTCTTTTTTATCCCGTTCATCTCCAGATTCATTTTTCTCTGTAAGATCCTTGTTCTCTTCCTTAGAGAACCATATACCCTGCTTTAATATAAATGAGAGTGTTATATGTCTTCTATCAAACCTACCTAGTTTGTCTAGACATCCTTCCATGACTATTTCAATCGGTAAACTCCTATATTCAATAGGAACACTTAGTAAGTCAGAAAGCAACATAAACTTCACATCCACAGGACTAATATTATTTTTCTTAATACTACCTCTTATAGCATCAAGAACGGCAGTGCGACTACTGCCAATACTTTCTGAGTATCTTAAAAATAACTCAACACCACATTTAAGTTGTTGTTGTTGTATTTCTTTTAATAGGGATACTCGTCCTAAATTATTTCGATCTTTTGAGTATAACATTGATTGTATGTGATCCCAGAATTTCTGTAAATCATATGTTCCACAATCTACTAATCTTACCTCTTCTTGTGTAAAATTATCACCTATTCTTACTTTTGGAAATTTCCAAACATAAGATGTAATATCATTCTCTTTATCTTCAAGTGCTTTTTGCAACTTTTCCTTTAACTCGCCCATCTACTTTATTATTAATTAATTGATCTTTTCCAATCATTGTAGATTTATGCTTTTCGGAGCCTCTTAAAAGGCTTTTAATTCTTATTTAACAAATAGTTCTGTTGATATAACAGTCCCATCTTTTACTACGTATGAACTTGGAATGAACGACAGGTAATAATTAGCTGAATATTGATAAAATATTTCTTTCATAGTGAATTTATCAGTCCACTTTTCTTGAAATGCTCTAACAAATCGGAAAGTTAAAAAACCTTCTTGACCTACATCAATTTCATCATCCTCCCAATTAGGGCATTTGGTTACAGTAATGTAGTTATTTGTTTCGAGATTCTTAAACACATATACAGTATAATTACCTGTCCTCTTCGCCATTAACTGACAGCTAATGGTTTCTCCATGTTGTTCCATTCTATTTTTCTATTATAAAGCTATAGCATCACTAAGATGCTTTACCTCAAATCCTGCAGCTCTTGCATGACCACCGCCACCTAAGTTTTTGGCTAATACACTACAATCTATTTCATTTACACTTCTTAAACTAAAACTCCACCTATTTCCCACAAAACAAAAACTTAACATTAGATCATGTTTAGTTGGATCGTAGAAACTCTCCATTGTATCACTATCAATGAATGGGGTGTTTAAACAAAGGACTCTATAGCCTTGAAATTGCCTTACAAAGCTATGTGACTTAGATAGTTTTTCATTTTGTTTCTTTGTGTATTCAATAATGATTTTACCATTAGTTACCACAGAAAAAATTGAGTCATTCTCAATTAAATGCAAAACAGCCTGTGGAGTAATACATTTTGCTCTTACCCCATACTGAAAAGGAAGAATCTGTTCTTCCCATTCTGGAGTATCGTTACCTCTCCATGTATCATACTTACTAAGTAATTCAACACTATAAGGTAAGAATAAATCCCAAAAAAGATATTTCCAAGTTACTTCACAAGCAGCTCTCTTATCTCCATAAATGTAAGTAAAATATGCTTCTCCCCATCCTCCGAAATACTCAATGTAATCTTTCCTTGCGGAAGCATGATGGTCAATCCAAGTTAATTTATGACGTTTAGCAACTTCATGCATAATTTCCATTTTAAAGGAAATATCGACCATCATAATATCTTCACTTCCTAGTAATTCTGGAATTGGATCTCCATAATCCCAACCAATTAAAGTACAATCGGGATACTTTTTTAATACAATGGCTGCACTACACAACCCATCGAGATCCTTAGAGTGGTAAATGCATAGCATACAGTGAGTTATAAATGGTTATTTGGAAACATTCTTGTCTTCCGTGAAATTTAATTTCAGGCATATATTTAAATTGTTTAAATTGTTTATGTAATTTTTGTTCTAAATTCCAAACTTCTTCACCAGTTCCTGGAATTTCTTGTAGTATTTCATAATTGTAAGGCATACTTCTCTTTCCTGTAAATCGTTTATTTACAGATCCAGATGTTATTCCTATTTTTATAAAATTTTCAGTTTCATTCCAGCATCGTATCTTGTACAAAGTACAAAATTTATTCTCAGAATACTTTAGCCATTCTGGTTTACTCCAACCTCTTGTTTGATTACATAGAGGGCATCCTTGTTTTTGAGTAATATGATTATTAGGTCTTTGATAAAAAATACCATGGTCTTTGCAAACAATGGATACTATATCTTTATCACTTTGATAGTGTACTAAAGAATAATCATACAGATCTCCATGAATGTCTCCAGCTTTTAATGCAAATGCTTTGTCTTTGTCAATTGCACTTTCAATGGAAGGATACTGCCCTAATAAAATACTTTCAGGTTTTACTAAATATATAATTCCTAAATTATCTAAAACTTCCATCTTTTTATTACCTACTGTATACTCTTTCTCGATGTGTAAATCTGGAAATAGTTTTTGCATTTTAATGTTAAATGCAACAGTTTTATTTAAAGCAGATCTAATTGAAGGTGCTTTATTTTGTAGCAAACTTCTAGCATTTACATCATAGACAATAGTATCTAAATCAGATACTAACACCATTTTTGCCCATCCTTTAAATTCAGATAAAAGAGTTAAGTTAGGATTGTGTTCCTTTAAAAGTTTACTATATTCTTCATTTGTAGTTTTTCTCATATAATTATTTTAATAATTGTAAAGATAGATCTTTTTTATGAGAACTACAAATAAAATACAGATCATTCTTTAGGAGATATAAAAGTAAATATTTCATTCCAATCATCTCTCCCAGCCATCAGATTTAAATCTTGTTCATAGTAATTAATTGTATCAGACGGAATTATGGGGGTTGCCCAACGATTTCCACTTTTTAAATTAATAAGAGTTATTGAGTTTATATCAACTCTAGCTAATATATACATACCCCCGTCTATATGCTGAAACCTATCTCCCCCATGAAAGATTCGAGGTTTTTTCCTTAAAGCAACTTTCTGTACAGCAGCTTCATCGATTTCCCAACCTTCAGGTACATCGATTATTATAGATTTTCTCATTCTTTACCTTTTAAATATTTTAGAGTTTCCTCCAATTGTGGGATATGAGTTTCATCGAGAACCATCTCGTCCCAATCACCGTATTTAGATTTATACCCAAATACATACTTAATTCCTACTAATACTCTTTGGAAGAAATTGCGATAATTTACAAGATGTACTTGCACCACAACAATTCCAGCGCTTAAACTAACTACCAGCTGGTGTTCCAGACTGCAACAACTCATTAACACTAAGTTTTTTTTCGGATTCATCTTTAAATATTTTTAAGCATTCATCTAATAAAATAGGAGTAAAATTATTTGCATCTACTCCACAGTCAATCCAATTCCTATATACTCGATCTTGTGGTCCACTATGTAAGTGGCCACATAGATACTTTTGGGCATTCTCATGATTAGCAGAGGCTTCCGCAGGATCATGCACTAAAATAAAATCATATCCATCTCCAATTAAATGTAATCTATCTACCACATTTTCAAAGGCTGCATAAGGGATATGCCCTTTATCATGATTTCCTTTGATTAGTATTTTAGTTCCATTTAATTTATCAAATATGGCTTTCATGCGTTTTTTACTAAAACCCATGGTAATATCTCCAAGTACATAAACTAGATCATCTTCGCCAACAACTGAATTCCAGTTATCAATAATAACTTGATCCATTTCATCTGTAGATGAAAATGGGCGAAAACAGTATTTGATAATATTAGCATGCCCAAAGTGCTGATCTGCTGTGAAATAAATCATTTCTTATTCTTTTTAATTCCTTTACTATTTTTACCTTTATTATTATCTGTTTGAGAATGGCAATTAGGGCACAAAAGCTGAATATTCTTAATAGTGTTATCTAAAGGATTACCATTGATATGATGCAACTCTAATAACAAATTTTGATTATTCCAAGTAGGTTCTTGTCCACATATTCCACATTTATCCTCTAATACACCATAAAGTAAAGCATATCGTTTAATTGAGGCATTTACCCTCTTATCTGTAATAACAAATACATTTTCTAATGGAACATTACGTCCACTAGCACCTTTAAAATGAGATATATCAATTTTATATTTAGAGACATATCTACCTAAAGTTTTTCTGCTATGATTTGCTTTAATAGCTGCTTCCACAAAGGTAGTAGAAGTTCTAATTGCTTCTTTAATAGCAACATCATCATAGATTATAAATCCATTTTCAGTAATTGGCACTGATTTTCCAGCACATTTAGCACATTGTTTAGCTCTATAATCTTTAATTGCACCACATTCACAAATTTTGGTTCCAGTTGATTTTCTTATACTCATTTTATATTAATTAATGAGACACAAAGATAGTACATTTCAATCAATAATCAAATTTTATTAATGTAATACACCAGATTCTTCTATTCTTCTTCAATTTTTAAGTTCCCTTCAATTTCAGCACACTCACATTCTTCAGCAAGACAAAAACAGTTTGCACAGTTTTTACCTAAATGAATTCTAATAAGCATAGTCTGTAATTCACTCATGTCAGGGGTTTTAAAAACTAAACCACTAAAATTACTGTGAATCTCTTTATTAACAATTTTCTTATCCTCTTTGGGTAATTCTCTATAATCTAACATAGTTTACTTATTTACGGTTAAAATCAGCTGGTATTTCTATACCAATCAGTCTGTTATTGTAATGAATAATATTATCACGATTCAGATCATGTGCTTCACCAAGCATAACCATGATTAGAAGTCTAGTATCCAAAGATATTAAATCAGATTTCATATTATAGATTCCTTTATCAACAGCTGAAATAGCTGTCATGGAATCAGTATAAATATTACAATCTAATTTATGTTCTGCTCTATACTTTACAGCATAGCATAATCCCATTACTTCACCGGTATTATTAGTACCATCTTGATAAGTGGGAGATTTATAGATAACTTCTTTAGTGTCACTCCATACCATCTGGAATTCCCAGAAGTTATGTTTAATTGAACTAGAAGCATCTACGGTAATATGATGACCCTCAGGATATGTTGTTAATACATCCTCAATAGTCTCAAGATAAGCATCAGCAAGATCTTGTGTTGGAAAACTCTTAAATTTAGCTCCTTTAAAGCCTTTAACAGCTTTTTCACAATCTGCCCAGGAAGTATAAACTTGTGGGACATCATGCCCTAAGCGGACTGCATAGTACTTCATTCAATTAATTCAAAGGTGTTAAATTCACTCTCTAATAATTCTTCAAGTTCACTTATTTTAACAGATGCTACATCGGAGACTTTTACTGGACCATTAAATCTTTTACCATTCTCAATATTTATAAAACCTATTGAACCTGGCATAACAGCACATAATAAGTAAGTCTTATCATTGTGTCTAAACCGATTTCCTATCGAATAGGTTTTAGAAGGAACTAAAATTAATTCCTTTAATTTTTCTTGATCAACTTCCCAACCATCTGGAATTCCTATATATTTCATTTCTTAAAAATTTTACCACACCTTTGACAGGTGTATTCATTATGCATGTCTGGTACTTTCTTGATGTCATCCTGTTCCATATGGACATCGTGAAAATTAAAACTAAACCAACATCTATACCAGCCTTTTAAAGCCTCTTTTTTTTCAGTTATCCACTTCATAATTTCATTCTCATTGAAGATTGTAAATCCTTAAAATCTTTATAATATCCTGTCATACCGAGTGTTCCATCAATACGAAATTCAATATTTGTCCCAAGTTCCTCATCTGAATTGTCTAAAGTCATTTCAAAAATAAATGGGACACCTTGAGGTATCCCATTTATAGTCATTTGATTTTGCATGTAACTCTTAATAAAGACATTTTCTGATTTCTCAGAAAAGCCTAAAGGTATAAGATCGTCTTTAGAAACCATTGATAAGTTTTTTAACTTGTCCTTTACATTTTTTGTTAAAGACAAGGATACGATAAGAAAGTACTCTTTTAATATAGGAATTAAGTACTCGTTTGACCAATTCTCCCACTTTTACATCTAAATAAGATTGGGTGTTTGTCACAATCAATCTATCTTTATGTAAAGTAAATTCGATAGTACCGCTAATTATCTTAGTTATAGCACCATCGTCACTAGTTTCGATTGAAGTACTTTTTCTTATATGCAATTTTACAAAATTAAGTAATTCAAGTTCTTCCTCTGTCCATTCGCAGGTAAGTGCTTTGGAAGCACGATATCTAAGCATTGTGTATTTAAAAAATAATCTTATACGTTCTTTCATTTTTTCTTTTTATTAAAATAAAAATGGAGGGATTTCTCTCCATTTATGCTAATTCTTTAATTCTGTTATCTAACATAATCAAATCTTGACTAAAATCAAACTGATCCAATGCAGTACTTTGCTTATTTTCTTCTTCACGTTGCTCAATTACTAAAGGTTGTATAGCGTTAAAAGATATAAAATCTCCTTTTTCTAAGCATACCTTACAGATATTAAGTATTAGTTCAGTAGTTTCAATTTCACGTGTCATAGCTGCTTCATGTAAACTTTTCAATTGTTCAAAGGGAGTTTCCCCCTTAATGTCCAATTCTTGTTCTTCTAGGGCAGGTATAGTGAAACTATAGTTACTCTCAACTAAATGGTCAAGTACTAATTTAGAGTGAACTAGTTCTCCATCAGCAGCTGTTTGAAAATAAACTGAATTTCCTATTAATCCTCGTACATCACACCAAATGTGAGCATTAAGATATAGTAAATTGTTTTGTTTCTCATGTGCTACTTGTTTTATAAACAGTTCCGCTACCTCATCACTAAGGTAAGTCATTCGTCTTTTCTCACTAATTACAATTTTTTCCATAATATTAAATTTTTACAAAGTTAATTATAAAAATCAAATATTAATGAAATTAATTGGAATAAGGGAAGACTTTTCCATTATAATAAACGATAAGGATTTCTCCTTTTAATTTATCAAAAGTGGTTAGAAGATACCCTAAAACTTGATCAGCATATAACTGCTCAGAATAAGTGGTTTTAAATTTTTCCACTTGGTTTGGGTTCTTAAGGTGAACTACAAGTCTGTGTTTTACAGTCCTAATAGTCTTACCTGGGGCAGAAGCCCTTAACCCCTTGATTTTAGCAACACGCTTAGCAGCTGCTTTTTCAGGGGAAGTCTTCCTAGACCACTCTGGATCTTGAATAAATAAAGGATTTCTTAATCCTTCTCTTACCATCATAGCATCATCTGCTGGATTAATGGGTTGCATTTCTTTCTTCTTATCAGAAGATTTTTTTTCGCTTGCGCTCATTGCTAAGTGTCTTTAATGTTGGATTTATAATAATAGTAACGTTATATCAACGTCTTCTCCTTCTTCTACAAGAATTTGAACTTTTTTAATAATTTCTATAACATCTTGTTTAGAGTACCTTTTCTCAATTGGAGTATGTACCGCCACAGTGTTATCAAAAGGTCTTCTAATAGGATTACGATCTGAATCAACCTCTATCTCAAAGAAGTCACCTTCTTTTAATTGTCCTAGAGAAATTGATTTAGAGACGGTTCCTCTAAAATCTTCTGGGTTCAATACAACTTTATCATTCTCGTCAACGCCATATAATTCGTTGCCCTGTAGAATAGTAAGCATTAGCTTTTTTCGCATATATATATTATTTTTTATTGGTTAAATATACACCGGAAGGATTGCTAATAACGATTCCTGCATTTGTGCAGTGAATAACTGAATTTTCTGAAACTACATTACACTGTAATTCTAAGATTGCAACCATGTCAGTTGTTCTCATAAATGATAATTTATCATCTTGAGGAACAACAATAGTAGTTTCATTCAGTGTGTCATAGTATCTCATACCAGTGAAAGAGCAATCAAATAATTCTACTTTTAAATTCTGGATAGAAAACATTTTATAGAAAATTTGATCATTTTCGAAGTACTCTAATATACCAGTTTGCCCTGATTGTACTAGATTTTTAATACTTCTTGGGAGAGTTACACTATTAAGGCCGTGTTTCTCATAAAATAAAATAGAAGAAGTTGCAACTCTCTGGAATAACCCATCAATATTTGTAAATCTTCCGCCATATACATTACCTATTTCCATACGAACAACATTATTAAAAATATCATTCATATAAATCTTATATAACATATTTTCAGATACTATTACTAAAATATTACCAAATTGTCTACATTTAAGTTTCCCCATTCCTTTGAAGTCTTTTACTTCATGAGGTGTTCTATAATCTCCATTTGCATGAAGTAATACAGAATCCCTTAATAGAAAAATTTCTTCATTTGAAATAAATACTAAATCTTTTGGTTTAGCACTAAATGAGTAAAGAACTTTGTAAAGACCTTTGGAAGATACATCGTAAACAATTGTATGTTGAGTAGTTGTAATTGCTAATCTAGTTTTACTACTAATTGTAGTTACTATATTGCCTAAAAGTATTTCTCTCATAATCAATTGGTCTGTTGTAATAGTTATTGTTGTAGGTTTTTGTTGCTGAATATTTACCGAAGCGTTAAGTTGTAAGATAAATCTATCCCCATTTAGAAACAATTTATCAAACTGATCTGATAAATTTTTAGCACTTAATGGAGCATAACACTTTGGTACAAATAAATCAGGATCTGCCTTTGTTATAGGGAGTTTCTTGACCATTCTATCAGCTAAACCTGGTACTCTTTTATTTATCCCTTTAAAAGGATGAACAAAAGTTAATAGATTAAAGATAATTACTCCTAATGAAAAATAGTCTGATTTGACACTTACTACTCCATTATAGAGATAATCTCGAATTTCATCGAACAATAAACCAGAATGTTTACAATTTGGAGTTTCGTAAGAGTCAACATCAATTAAGAATACAGATCCACTATCATTAACTAAAATGTTATAAGGATTGTAATCTCCAATAATGATGTTTTTGCTATGTGCAAATTTCATTGCGTCAATCAGTTTCTCAGCTATATTACCTTTAACTTTATCAGTTATTCCCTCCCTGATACAGAAGGTTTTATTGAACAATGATAGGATTGGAAAGTGATCAGAAGGAACTTTACTCATAGTAAAGCCTAAGATTTTTCCCTTAATATCATACACAAGTTTCTCAGGTTTGACGAATGTATTACTCTTTAGTTCAGTTAGATCTTGGTATTTTCTTTCTGTGATAGTCTTTATACCGGGGAGATATAGTTTCACCACTTCTGGTCCATTATCAATGATCATGCCTTCTCCACCTCTCGCAATTTCTTTTGAGAGATCTAATGTTGTAATTACATTTCCTAGTTTATCGTAGATTTTCATCGTGTAATTATTTCATTTAAAGCTTGCTTTTTGTTATCTGCAAAAAGTAAGATAAATTGTTGTTTTGCATCACTCCAACCATCCCAATTTCCTTCATTATCCTTGTAGATAATTTTAGATGGGAAAGCAGGAAGTTCTTTTTTTAACTCCTCAACTACTTCTTCAATGTTGTTAGTCAAAGACATACCAACGTTTGAATCAACTAAACAAAGAATTCTAACACTTTTATGTAGGACTATTTCCCACGTGTATTTACATTTTGCCATTGCGTTAATTATTTTATGAATCTTACAATTGAGAGATCATCATAGTTAGAGTAACTTTCCTTTAAAAGAAGATTATACTTTCTAGCTAACATAGCTTCGCTTTTTAATAAGGACTCATTTTCAAGTAATATTTGAATTACTGTATCACTAACATCTTTCTTATCTTTATCAGTAAAAGAATAAATTCCATCTGAGCAAACTGATATAGTATGCTCAAAATCAAACGAATACTCCTTAAGAGATAAAAATCCATCTATTGCACCATCTAGGTGATAAGCAAGATAATCAGGTGCATTTCCAGGGCTTTCAATTTTAATTTCTTTCCCGTCCACATAGACACAACCATCTCCAGATACGAGTATATAAGATACTCCATCACGTATTACTACGAGAATCATAGTAGACAGAATCTCAAGATTATCAAGAGTCAACCTATTTTTAAAATGATTCAATTGTGTATAGATTGCACCATAGATGAATTTGCCTAGATAAGAGGGAGATACTAAAGAAATGTCTTTACCTAAGTTATTTCTAAGATTAACACAGATATCTTTTAGAATCTTTCCATATAAAGAGGAAGCGAAGTGGGACTTTATTCCGGTACTACACCCGTCGAAGACAGCTCCAATATAAGTAGAGCCATCATTAAAAGTGAACAAATCATCCTCGCAATTAACGGGATGATCTGTTCCTCTTTTAAGTAAGGTTCTTACTTCCATTAGAAATTAACTGATAAAGGGTTAGCTCCGGAAGAAGATTTTGAAATTGAAGAGCTTATGAAGCTGATCATCTTCTTAATTTCTGCACCAGTATTACCTACTTTAGCAAGATGCTGGAAACCCATTTGATCTTTAGCCCGAGTAAAAGATGAATCTCCACCTACACCAAATAATACAGTTGTGAAAGAGAATGCATTAGCTTCATTTGCCATGATAGTTTCTAATGTATCCTTTATTTTACTTGGACGAATTGAACTTGAGTTGTCTTCACCATCGGTAATACAGAAAACCAAAGTTTTCACATTGATTCCTGTTTTCTCAAGATTTTCCCGATAATCCACAGCATTCTTAATCCCCATTCCTACTGCATCATACAATGCAGTCCCACCACCTTGTGGTTTAAACTGGGTAATAGGAACTCCGGCAATAGGCTGAAAGCCAGAACGTACACGTACACGGTCATCAAACTCAAGAATTGAGACAAAAAGTCTGTCATGAATATGAGACTGTTGCATAGTCTGGATAAAATCGTTAAAAGCAGCATTCAGCTCGCTAATATATCGATTAACGGAAGGTGATACATCAATAACGAATACCGCATTGATAGTTTCTTCAACCTGAATATCTTCAGGATTAAAGTTATTAAAATTCAAGTGTAAATCTAGATCATTAAGATCCATTGAGTCATTTAAATCTGCCATCTTTCTTTTTATTAAAGGGTTACATCTGTTGATTTTACAAACTGAATGCCCATTGCTTTTGCAGCGGCATAAGTAGCGTCTCCTAAGAAACCAAGATTGGGTACATCAGACATACAATCTTCGATGATTACGAATTTCTTCGCAAGTTCAGGAAATTGCATTGCTTGGCGTAATGTGTTTGCTACACAGTGACTTTTAGCTTCACCGGCAAAATAGACTTTATCAAAAGTCTCTAATTTGTGGATTAATCCAGAATTCATTTGAGTTTCTGGGTGACCTTCCACAGGAATGTTAGCACGGAATGCTCCAAAATGCTCTGTAAGGGGCCATGTGCCTTTAGTTACAACCTGATGGAACTTACCATTGGCTCTACACCATTCTTCAACAGAAGCGATGACAGAGGACATAATAGCCGCACCAGGGCTACCAATAATACAATGTTCCGGCCATACAAAATGTGGAAATTCTCCTTGTTTCTCAAGTTCTGCAACATAGTTTGTTGCTTCCTGAGGATAAAATCTTGGAGACCATACACCGGCGAGTACATCAGCAGAGGTGATTTGTGTAAAAGGAGCTGGATAATTACCTTGGGCATCTTGCCAAAAAGATGGATGAGAAATATCAATAACTTGATGACTATCCATAGTCAAACCAATGAAGTTTATTTTCTTCACATTACGATCTATGAAGCTTGATAGGCGAGCCATATCATTTTCTGCGCCAGGAACATAAAGAGATCCTTTAGGATCACAAAAATCGACTTGTGCGTCGATAATCAATAGTGCAATTTTTTCCATTTTACTTTTTTATTAAATTTTTAATTACAAAAAATCCCCAGCTTTTGGCTGAGGATCATATTTAAGATTCATCGTCTTCTTCTTCTTGTCTTACCCTTTTAGGTTTGACTTTTACTTTACCCTTGTCTTTGGTATTACCAATATCTGCGTTACAATTTGGGCAAATAGTGCCAGATAGTATTGCTTCATCGCAGTTACCACACCAATGTTTAATTTTTCGTACTTTTTGTATATCCCTGTTACTCATTATATTGTATAATAAGTTTACAATTTTCTACAAGTTGCTCCTTTGTGAGACTCCCTTTCATTTGATTAAATTCTTTATAAACAATTTGACAATTACTTAATGAGTTATTACCTCCATCTTTTTTAGGAATAATATGATCTAATTCCCAATCAAAATCTAATTTTAAGTTAATAGATTTTCCACTAATTCCACATAATGGGGTTTCAGTAAATTTATTTAAGAATTCATTAATAGTAAAGGGCTCAGTATTATATTTTATTTTGTATTCTCGATTATTTGGTCCAACCGTTTGAAAAGCAATTATTCTTTTCTGAATAAACTTTTTAAATGTTAAATTTTTTCGTAAACTATTGATTCTATGCTCTTCTTTCTTTGGGTTAAAGTGGTACCAAATAATATTTCTACTACAACCTAATTCTTTCATTATTTCTCCAGTAGTAAACTTTTGTTCTTTTAATTTTAGTATTTCGTCTTTTAACATTTTGAGATTGTTTTCACAAATATACGAAATAATTTGAAGATCATCCTACTTTAACCAAAGTTTCTGAATGTAGTGCCTTTCGTATATAACGCATGAGGGTAATTCCGTTATACTCAGCTTCAAATGTAGCGGTTCCTACATCATCTTTATCATTCATATCAATTGAGAATTGATAAACTCCTTCTTCTGTAAATAAATTATAGTACAGAACTCCGGCAATAGCATGTGAAAATTTTGCAATAGTGCCTTTTACTGCATTTGTTAATGAAATCATTTTTGTTTTAATTTAGTTATTTCTAACTGTTAGTTGCGGGAGCATGACTCGAACATGCGTTCTCTTTCGAGTTAGGGCTTATGAGACCCCGCTGGTACCAACTCCAGTCGACCCCGCTATGTATTTTAACTCTATCTAGCTCCATGCCATTTCATGGGTATTAAAACCGCCGTCGAAGGGGTTTGCTAGATAGATTAAGTTGCGGGGCTGGGAAACGAACCCAGGAGCTCAGCCTTATGAGAGCCGGCGGCCACCTAGCTCCCCGCAATGTTTATTTGTTATCTCGGTTCTTTCCGAGGTGATAACCATCACAAAATATACATTTGTATACAGAGAAATGCTTATTCATTTTCTTTCCCATACTATCAGCAGCTTTTTGTGCAGTTGCTTTAGTATTGTACATCACCTTCATTTTACCATTATCTTGCCTTTGGTGTGAGCTCATAAAGAACATACCCCAAGCATTTCTGGTAATACAAAAATTTCTAAACGCCCTTCTAAAAGGCCCTTGCTCTTTTAAAGCTAAATATAGATTAATGAGTTTCATTTAATATTTTTTTAAGTATGAGTCATTAAGTTGCCATTGAGAAGTATATTTATCTGCTTGTATTCTTTCAGCACGATCATGATATTTCCATCTCCAGATTAAAATATCATCTATAAATACCTCTTCACCATGCTTATCAACACCTATCATATATTCTCTAGGTTGTTCAGATACCCATTTTCCTTCTCTATTTTTCCAAGTTTTCATTTTATTGCTCCACTATGAGTTAATCACAGCTTATATAAGGTATGAAATTACCTTGTATTTGAGCAAGTGAACGGAATCGAACCGTCATTATCTGATTGGAAGTCAGGAACACTAGCCATTGTGCTACACTTGCAATTGCGGAAGAAGTAGGTCCTCACCCCAAGTCCCCGAAAGGACCGTACAGATTTCAAGTCTGCCCTGCACGCCGTGCAGTTCATCTTCCATTTGTTTAATCTTTATATTTCAAGATTTTATTTACAGAATCTTTAATTACTGCAAAATGATCAAATACAAGATCTTTTTCTCTCAATTCATCCGGATAAGCTAAACACCATTCAACTTCAGAAGTTTCAATTGTTACTTCTACCTTTGGTAATTCTTTTAATCCTTCAAGTACATATACAGAAGTAATTGAAACATTCTGTCTATTTGACTCAACATTAGAATTAACTCTTGAAGCCGGAAAATTTATAGTAAGATTCTGTCTGTAATCTTTTAAATTTAAAGTAGTTTCTTCTAAGATTTCTCTTTCAACTGCTTCTATTAATGTTTCATCCCAGTCAAGATAACCACATGGTAAACACCATCTTCCTGGCATATCTTCCATGTCTAAACTTCTTTTGGTCAATAATACATAAGTTTCTGCACCTATAATTGCCATAACTACTCCAACTACTGCAACACTCCTTGAGTGCCAAATAGTTCCATCTTCAGTTTTGTACGATTTGTTTTGTCTACTCATTTTTTTTATTTTTTTTATAGAACATTCTCTTAATTTTTGAGAACTCTCTTTGTTTGAAGAAGAGATCTCTTAAATATTTTTTAATTTCTTCAGGTTCAATCAATCCTATTTCAATTAAAGTTTGGTCGAATGTAGTAGATAAAACAACTTCTTTATATCTCTTTTTACCAAAAATATTGATATAAGGTAAATTAACTACCAATGCTTTACCTGGAAAATACTCATCGTCAAAGACGTTATATACAATTAATTGTTTATTTATTACTTTAGGCATAATTATCTAATTTATTTATTTGTGCTAATGATTGGATTCGAACCAATATAGTGTGTCACTCGGGCCTCATCGTCCCTAGGATTTCCATTACCCGTCTATTAGCATTTGTGGGACTGGAGGGACTCGAACCCCCATCGTATCTTACGTCACAGATTTACAGTCTGCTTGCTTCAAACCATTTGCATACATTCCCATTATATTGTAGCGCGGACGGATTCGGACCCGTACTAACCACCTTGAAAGGGTGGGGACTTATTCCAATTTGTCAACCGCGCCATCTATAAAGACATATCGTTTATGTCTTATATTTTAAAAGCTCTCTGCTTTGTTTTATTTCTTCTGTGATTTTTAAATCTCCATAATGAATCTGGCAATGACAATTAGAACATAAAACCATTAAATTGTCTATGTCTACATTTTGTCTATCTTCATCTATATGATGCACTATTAAGGCTGATTTTATATTAAAATTGCAGATAGTACATTTTGGCTGATACATGTCAAATGCTTTCTTAGAATAAGATGATTTTCCATCTATCCAATTAACATTATTTTCGCCAGCTTTAGTAATAACATTATTAAAAGAAGCTGCACAAGATTTGTTACAGAAATTATTTCCATTTTTACTTTGCTTTATTGCTGAAGGTGTCTTAACTATATCTTTTCCACAATGGGCACAAGTACAAATTACACTTGTACTTAATACATGTTTTGACATTCTGTAGAACAATACATTTTGTACCCTTTTTTCTTATTTGCATTTATAGCACTTATTGATCTTTCTAGATCTTTCTAGATCTTTTCCACAATATTCACATTTGATAATCATATTTTATATTCTTTTTAAAAAACAAAGATACATAAAGTTTTGATCAAAACCAAATGGAAACATTATAATGTGCACCTACCAAGATTCGAACTTGGATTTCACGGTTAAAAGCCGCGAACTCTAGCCATTGAGTTATAGGTGCATTCTAAAGTGCTTTTGATGAGCACATTGAGCCTTCTGTCAGATTCGAACTGACGTGTCCTTACGGATCATGATTACAAGTCATGTGCAATCAACCACTATGTGAAGAAGGCAGTGCGTCCGTTACTAATGCATTAGTAAATAGCTCACGGACCGAGTTGTTCTATTATTTATTTCTTTACGAGAGCATGAATGCTATAATCATAGCAATACATATACCAATTATAAATGATTGGAGCTTTCTCATTGGTTAATAATTTGTTAAGCGTTAGTATTAAGATTAATTGTTTAATTTAATTTAATACGCGTGAAGATTAGGGGAATCGAACCGCTCGCAATTTCTGATAGCTTTTATGTACAATATTAATCTATCTTACTTTATAAATTTCATGAACCCAGTCATTATGACACTAGTTTAGCACTAGCTGGCCTCCCACGACCAAGAATCTTCATATTTTGTTATTTTAATATATTTTTTTCATATAATTTTATCCATTTTTTAATCATAACGTCAGATACTTTATATTTTTTACCCATAGCAGTATATGTATTAATTTTATGTTCTTCTACTAAAGTTTCATAACTAGGACGAATCACTTTTCTACGATTAAAATCTGATTGTATAGTTTTAGCGGTTCTTATTTTTCTAAAATCTATAGATTCAGACAAAGGTATATTGAGATCTGATTTTATTTTATTTAATTTAGAGTTATTTTTACCACAATGAGTGTCAAAAGTAGCATTGCAATTTGGACACACAATTCTAAGATTTTCAAGACGATTATCATTATAGATTCCATTTATATGATCTAAAATTAAACTAATAGGTTTGCCTAACCAGTTTTCATTTTGTCCACATATCTCACATTTAGGTTCTTTTAAATTTGCTTGATATAATCGTTTTTTAATATTGGAACGAGAAGCCAATGAATCTACTATTAGATAGTTATTTAAATCTTTTTTGTTAAAATTAGTTAATTTATTTTTTCTAACTAAATCTGCAGAAAAATGACTTATATCTAAATTAAATGATGTAATGTACTTATGTAAGGTTCTAAAATTACCTCCTGCACTTCGTATTTTTAGTTTATGTAATACTTCTGTTAAAGTATTACTATTTTTAACAACTTCTTGTAATAATTCCTTTGTATATTTTGTTCTCATGTTCAAACTATTAAATTAATAGTGCAAAGATAAAGAAATGGTTTGATATAACCTAATTTATATACAAAAGTTGTTCTGATTAGAGTTGAACTAATCCCCTAAGAACCAAAGTCTTATGTGCATACCGATACACCACAGAACAATTTAATTAATAGTATTTATTACTATTGTGCTTCCTACAGGACTCGAACCAGTGTAACCAGGGTTAGAATCTGGGGCCCTACCATTGGACGAAAGAAGCAGAAAAAGTGAGTTCAATTTGAACTCACTTTAGATAAATTACGAAAAAGTGAACCATCATTGACCATAGTAATAGCTGTTAACTGATTGTTTAAGTCTGGCTCATTAAAAGTGGAGAAAGTATGGTTCTTAAGCTTTAACTTAAAAAGCCACTTGTCAACGTCTGCATACAAATACACGAGATATTGATTATTCCAGCTCTGAGTATCTCTATTGTCTAGAAGCCACTGCGCGACAGCGTGACCAGCTTGTACACACCCATAGACCGGTTCCAAAGTGGTACTCACTAATACATAGAGTCTCTGCATATTGTGCTACTAGTTTGTCTATAGAATTTTTAAAAGAATTCAGAGGATGATTCTCCTCTGGGAAGCAATTCTCAATTTGACTAAAGGTTTTACCTCTTAGTACTCCATAGGCTGCAAACAATATTCTTAAATCCTCTCTGTTACTAGAGTGACTAAGTGCGGCTTGCCATGGTTCCATAGTTCTAGTGCCAACGATTTTGACAGTCTTTCTCTGATTTTTTAATTCGATTTGAGTTTCCGATAACCCTTTGATTTTTAATTTTAAAGTATTCATTGTATTTATTATTTTAATTTAATTAACTGATATGATCTGTTCATAAACCTATGTAATAAATACTTACGGAGAACCCCGTGTTTTGTAAATCTATTTCTTCATGAGATAAATTTTAAATATGACAACATGTCATATAGTGCGAGATATAGGATTCGAACCTACGTCTTTGAGAACTCTTCTCAACGCTCTTGCCAGTTGAGCTAACTCACAGTCTCACTTAATTCTTTTATTTTTAATTGATAATGTATATCTCTATGGCAATTAGCACATAAAATTACACATTTTTTTATTTCCTCTATAATTTTATCTTTACTAGTTCTAGAGAGTAATTCTGAAATACCTTTTTCTTTTTCTAGAGGGTCTAAATGATGGAAATCTAGTACCCAATCTCTAGTTTCGCCACAATGTTCACATTTTAATTTATTTTTTATATCAGTTAACCATTGTCTATCAGCAAGTCGTCTTTTTTTACCTCTATTTAACGTTTTCTCTTTTTGACCTTTACCACAGTAATAAGCTATAGTACCTTTACTACAGTTTAATTGTTTCTGTATTTCATTATATGTTAATCCTTGTGTTCTGAGATTTAATATTTGTTCTTCCATGTTATTATTTTTGTTCAATACAAAGATAACAATAATTTGTGATTGAACAAATTTAATAGTCGAAAATGTACGATTCGAACGTCTCTTCGTAGTCCCAAACCACGAGTGCAACCAATTACACTTCACTTTCGATAAATAAAAAATCACATTATCCCAAACCACGAAAGGGAATTTAAAAGTGCCCATGTTTCAAGGTCTTTAATGCGAAATTTTGTGGTCCCCGAAGGAATCGAACCCTCAACCCCAAGCTGGAATGTGCTTGGATTCAAACCAATATAAACTACGAAACCAATTGCCGATCCTGTGGGATTCAAACCCCTCCTCCTCGCAGACAACGAGGCATACTAATCATTATACTACAGAATCGTGTTGAACTTGCAAAGATACAACAATTATTGAACTCTGCAAGTTTTATTTTATTTTATTTTGTCTACCACTTTAATTGTAAATCCAAGTATTTTTCTTACTAAAGTTATACACCAATAAAGAGGCCAGAACATTGAAAATACTACAGCAGCCTCAGAGTTACTATCCCAATCATCATAATTAGCATAGGTTTTTTCTTCATCATAGTTCATATCAAAAGTTTTTGAAAACTTCTTAAGAATATAAATACTTAGGCAAAAGACTATAAGATAAAGTATTATAAAAATTGCTATACACATGATCTTCTGTAGTTTTTAATTAATTGTTCAATATTTTCTTTACCAATCACATTCATTGAATGAACAAGAATGGTTTGAGGAAGTTCCTCATTATTATCCATACAATACTCAATCATCCATTTAGCACAGTGATAACCAGTCATTTCCTGATCTTCTGCCTCATAATTGGTATCATCAGCAGATTGCTGATTATAATGGATATCAGCTAAGTCATGATCAAATGAGACCATATTTGGAAGACCATAACGTTCAATAAACTTAACAAACTGTTTATAATCACGAACTATAGTCCACTTTTCTTTTAGGTATAAAGTATTACCTGTATAATTAAAAGCATCTTCCGGATACCTGAAGTCATCAAGGAATAGATTGTAATTTATCATTTCGCTTCAAAGTTTTGACATTCAACAATCATCCAAATTGGATCAAACACGAATGGATATATAAACCATCCATTTTTTATTCCATGGGAATCTCCTCTTACTTGAGGATCAGACTTACTACATGAAATATGTGCATCACCAGGGACGTTTCGTTTATGTTTACACTGGTAGCATTTAGCTTCTCCAGGATTTATAGATTTTGACATTATAATTCTTCTTGTGATTTTACTTCTCCAAATAAAAGATCGAATATTTTTTTATTCTCCATCATAAGTATATACTTAGCTAAGGAAAATTTATCGATCATTGTTAACGGAGTATGTTTAGGAACTTGTAATGAATCTCTAAGAATGTTTATATACTTAGAGGTATTGTTTTCAAAACTAGGAACATATAGTTGTATGAATTCTTCAAGTGTAACAGTAGAATCCATAACATGGCTTCTACCGCTTTGCTTGATTTCAATATCATTTACTAATGCATTATAACCCGCCTCTGGAGTAGTAAATTTTCTAAATCTACCATTTGCTTTTCTAAGTCCAACATTATAAGCTAAAACTTTCGTTTGTACTTTTTGTTGTGGAATAGCCTTACAAATAATTGTATTTGGACTTAAATTATATGAAATGAATGATATCATTGCACATAAGATTATTATTTTTAACTTCTTCATAAGCGTTAATTTTTTAGAAATTTATTTTTAAAGTATTACCGGTAAAAGTAAGTTTACTTCTACCTAACCATCTCTCAGCACTAATAAATTTTATAGCACTTAAGACAAAGAAGCCACCAGCTATATATAAACCAGCATGATGATTCTGTTCATCTGACTTAGTAATTTCTGTATTAGCAGAAATATAAGCCATAATAGCTATGCCAGTTAATCCGGCAACAACAGCATCTGTTCTCTCATATTGATAATGATGTAAACAGGTTATTACATGATTTATCTGAATAGAATCAGATTTGGTTTGACTGAATACAGTCATACTACATAATAGTAGTAACAATAGTAGTAGTTTTTTCATTTATTTTACAAAATTAGGTGCATTTTCAAATACTGTCCATGATAAATGTATCCATCCACTTGGAATATAATGACTAACACCAAAATGATCTAATATTCTATGTCCGCCACTTGGACTCACATTTAAATATTCAGGCATTGCAATGGTTATTGTAGCACCACTTTCCCATTCGTAAATACGTTTTTCTTCTGTACTAATGTTTTTAAATTCTAATCCACTTTCATTTATCATAATTATTCATTACTTGTTTATTATCTACCCTGAACTTCAGGATACAATAATTTAACTCTGTCTGACATGAAATATTCTTCGGTTTCAACGTTCATCAAACATAACGATCCTTCAAATCCTCCTCCGCAATCGACGTTCCAGACGTTCCCCCTTTTTTGGGGCAAACTCCAACCTAATGAAGTATGCCCTATAAAGAGCCTATTATACATTTTAGTCATTTTTAGTCTAGTACCCTTAGAAGATTTAGCTTTTTCCCAAAGACTTCTATCCCACATATAAGTATCTTGACTATCGTAACCTAAACCTTCTTTTGAGGTGTAACCACCATGCACGTATGCATTATGGTCTTTATCAATATAGTAGTATGTACATTTTGCAAAGTACATATCTCTGTGTTTATCTTTTAAAGTATTGTTCTTAATATAACTATCATAGGTAGCTTGACCTCCTTGCATTAACCAAAGAGGAGGAGCCCAGCCGTAAGTTAGATAATTATTCAACCAATAATCATGATTTCCCATGATCGGAATTAAATTTTTTATTGTTAGTAATTCTTCGATTACCTCAGCTGTTTCTGGCCAGCCATCCGCCACATCACCTAAACAAATTAGAATGTCTTCTTGTTTGTCAAAGTTACTTAACTTTAATACTTGAAGTAATCCACGAAGATCTCCGTGGATATCTCCTGCGACAAATGTGTTGCTCATAATTTTAATTTACAAAACTTTATGTAAGTTTGCCATGGATTAGTTGTTTGAGGATCCTCAACATTATGCCAATAACCACTTCCAGTTACAGAAGTTAAGTTATCATGAGATGTTTGTGACCAATCACCCCAAGTAAATTTTCTATACTTAAAATCCCAAAGCTGATACAATGGCCATGCAACAATATATCCTACAATCCATAGAATGATACCTACAAATACTAATACATACCAAATTATTAAAAATATATATTTCATTAGTTTTTTCTAATATTACCAGAGCCAGTTTTTACACTACCTCCTACATTACCACAATGAATGTTTCCGGATCCTGCTTTAACATCACCAGTTATAGTTCCATAGATTTCTATGTTACCACTTCCAGATTTAACAGATCCTGCATCACCAGTCATTTGAAAATCATTACAGTAACCTATTTCTAAAGTCTCGACATTACCATTAACAATAATGTGAATTTCTTTTGTGTCAGGAGTAACATCTTTACCATCAATGATAATTTTATTATTAGCCATAATGATATTACTACCATTATAAATTATTCCATTCATTAGAATCATACTCTTTTTCCGTTTTTATATTTAATTCCTGTTTCTTCAAAATACTGTTGTTCAATACCTTCTGCAAAAGATTTAATAGCTTCAAAACTATAAATCTCTGTATAGGTTCCTACAAATAAATTCAAAAGACAACGATAATAATCTGGTCCAATTGGTCCATAATCACTTTCCCATCTTCTGTACTTAATACTATCTGGTAAATTGATAAGATATACAAGTATTTGAGCTTTTAGTTCCTTATCAGCTTTAATTTGTTTTGCTTTTTGTCTGCTCGCTAATTTAGCTTCATGCTGTCTAGCTAGTTCAATAGGAGAGTAATGACGGCGTATTCCTCCATTTATCCGGATAATATATCCATCAGGTTGTATATATAGACTATTATATGATCCATATCTACTGGGTGCAGGCATCTCGCTTATTCTACCATGTCGATCCATGACCTTATGATCGAGTGTTATCCAATTGTAATTCCAACTAAGAAAATAATCTAAATTTTCTTGTGGAGGTATGAGAGGCTTTATTTTAGTAATAACCTGATTGATATTCATTCCAACAGAATTATTAACTATAGCACTAGCTCTTCTGTATGTTTCTGTACTGTACCAGCTATGGTTACGGTAATCAGAATCCCGTATTACACGGTGTTTCCAACCTGCTCTTTTAGGTAGCTCGGATAATTTCTTTAAATCTACATTATACAAGTTGTTCATAAACTGTTAATTAGAAGTTTGAATTGTCCCAAATATGTTTTATATTTGGGACAAAATTATAATAAAACTGTAGTTTTTAC
>Ga0302215_10000037_pt1 | contig 109016 bp, 92 predicted proteins | sample II_Fen_N3_1_FD_194580 | JGI IMG/M metagenome (GOLD analysis project Ga0302215, IMG submission 194580) | Peat permafrost microbial communities from Stordalen Mire near Abisko, Sweden - II_Fen_N3_1 | ecosystem: Environmental > Terrestrial > Soil > Wetlands > Permafrost | place: Sweden: Abisko... | reverse complement strand
ATCATGATATAGTCATTTTCATAGATGTCACTTTTGTCCGTTTGGCACAGGAATCCCGTCCGCATAATGCGGGAACTGCGTCCGGATGTTACAGGATTGTTGTACCAAATAGACAAGAATAATCAGTTTAAGATTTTATTCATTTTACAGTTAGCTTAAATAATTCGCCTAGTAATTCTTTATTAATGAATACTTTTAGTTTTTGATATGTGGTTCGAATTCTATTTTATAATCCCCCACAATACTTTCCAAGAAGTCTTCTTAACTCTCTACATTGATTTCTAAAATTATCATTCCATTCTTCCATATCATTGTCATCATTAAAATTCTTTCTCTGCTTAACCATCTGATAGATAACTTCCAAACAATCCGATAAATCTTTACTTGCAGTTCCTTTTTTGAAGCAAAGATGTATTTTCAAGCTAAAATTCCTAATTTTAGTTGGCGCTCCAGCAAGATCTTTTAATGAAACTATTTCAGACAAATAAGTGAACATTTCCTCACATATTTTTGACAATTCTTCTTTTCTCTTATACTTGTAGCCCAAACGTGGTTGTCCAAATATATAAAATCCCATATTTATTAATAATGTGATTATACTAACTATGCTAGGCACCCATATCTTTAGTAGTTCTACACTAACTCCTGTTGAAGATACACCTGTATTCATAATTTGATCCTCCTATCTCACAAATCTTTTATTTTTAACAGTTTTAATAAAGTATGTTAAATCGTAACAATAAGATTCACCATAGTCAATAGCATTTTCCTCCTCTTGATATGGATTATCAGTCAAAAGCATATCCTCTGAGTTCTCAATAATATACATAATACTACCCAATACTGTTAATTTAGTACCTACAGGTGATATTTTCATTCTTAAACGAGTATTTTGTTTTTCCTTTGTTAGAAACTCGAAAACCTCAAATGGATTTACTGCTGAAACATATTTTAATTGTTCATGTTCTTTTAGGTTTTCGATAAAATCCATGTTAACTTCAATTGCATAGTTACGCCATTCTGCTCGCATAGAAGGTATACACATCACCGGAATAACGTACTTCCTACCTGGAGATGCCTCTTCCTCAAGCTGCCCTAATCTTCCCCCTTCAAATCCCATAAATACTATCCACTCGCAATCCGTTGTATTATCTCCTTCTGTTTGTAAGTTAGGAATTTCATCAAATCCTAGCGTACTATATTTCAAATCAAAATATCGTGTACCTTTCTCATCTTTTTCTATGTATTCTCCCGGCTCTGTATAACATAAATATAACATATCCCATTTATAATAAGGCAACACAGCAAGAAATGCTCCTAGAAACCTAATATTAAGTAAAGTAATATCTACTATAATTGATTTATATTGTGAATTAATAATATCAATAAATAAACTCATGGAATCAATATCTATAGAATCATAATTATTATCTGAAAAAACATTAGATTTAATCGAAAATCCATCCATTATTGTTCTTTCTTGACTAATACCTCTTCTTTGATATTCAACTTCAATCCAATCACTCGGCTGTATTTTTCCCTTACATATATTTCCTCTGGATTTACTTGGCTCCCCCTTTTTTTCATTCCATGTGGGTGATCCAAATATAAAAATAACATCTTTGCAATTAGAAATTTCCTTTCCCACAATAACATTGCAAACTCTATTATATAGTTCCGTCATAATTAACTCCATTCGTTTTATCCAAATGCATTGCGATCTGCCCTGGTATCTTTTTGTTCTTATCATCATAAATTATTAAATCGTATTGTGATTCAATTGCTTTTGCTGTGCTTGCTATTTGGGTGTTAGTAATTGGTCTGAACATTTTAATAATGATATCATCTTTCAAATAGCACTTTTGTTTTGTTCTATATGAAATATTAAAGTAAACTGCATATATTGGATGTAATATATAATCCTTACTATCATAAGTGTAATCTAATGGATTTTTCATCTTATTCGAATTTGTTTCAAGTAATATCCCCCAAATTACTGCATCTTTTAATATGTCTGATATATGCTTACTATATTCCACTGCAATATCACCGCTAGCACTTATTGTAAAATTGTTAACCTCAAATTTCTTTGCTCTCTTATCTAATATCAACTTTTTGAAAAGATTACCCAAAGCATTAATAAAATTCTTTACTTCATATCCATGGACTGGTATATATTCAATTTGATTAAATTTAAGCTTGGCAACTTTTAGTATAGCTTTATTCTGCTTATCAACACCTATCATTTTATTACATCCATTACTAAAATCGTATTCCTCAAATGCATAATTCAGAATTGATAATATCATTCTTGCAGTATAGTTCGCTAATTTTAATATAATATCAAATCCGCCAAATTTTTTCCGGTTTCCACACTCGTCTAATATTATATATAAAGCGTTTACCTTATAGTTATGATTCCAATTATTATATTTATTGCTTTTATTGAAAAACTCAAAGTAGATTTCTTTAAAAGAATATCCCTTTTCTAAAAGAATTGATAATAATTGCAAATCAATGATATCTGTAAACTTTTTTAATATATCGGAATTCTCATAACCAATTTTAATTAAAATATTATTTGTTAATTTAGCCCTATATTCATTCAAATTATCTATTACACTTAACTCTTTTTCGATAGTTTGTTGTTCTAAATAATTATCAATATTTAAATCTTTTTCAAGATATTTAATATTTTTTTCATTAAAATAAACAATTAATCTATTTCTACATACATCTCTAAGCATTGATTGTATTTCAGTATCTTCACCTAAAATATCTTTTGTATAATCAATTTTAATATAATCATCTTTTTCCATTAAATGTTCACGTTCTGATAATGTATTCCTAGTCCAAAATCCTTGTGGTCTTAAACATATTTTATAAATAACCATTTCAGATGATGCTTTAACCATTGAATTAATTACTCTTTGTTGAAGTACTGTCAAATTTTCATACTCGTCTAATAATATACAAATGCTTGTCTGTTCAAATCCATCTTCCAAACGAATGCATCTAACTACAGTTTCAAAAATATTATTATAATCAAATAACATTTCTGTTTTCTTATTTCTAATACCAAATAAAGTATGCAATCTAATTTTTTCAAATGCCTTTTCTAAACTTTCAAATGAATCAATATTTTCTCCATAATTTTCATCAATTAAATCACATATTGTTCTACAAATATCTTTTTCATTTTTGAAATTATGGTTTTTTTTCATTTCTACTAATTTATTACATAAAATCTTACATAAAATTGCATGAAGAATCTGAGAAAAGTTTTCTGTGTTTTCATCTTCGGTCATTTTTTGATTATAGAAGGACTTCATATTAGCTGTTTCAAATCTAAAATAGGCTGCTAACCATCTATGGTCTTGATTTTCATTAAAACTTTTTTCTAAATATCTTAATATTGTTGTTTTTCCCGATCCTCGTTCACCAAATATGAAACTAGCCCTTGGTGAGTATAATTTATCTATATGGGCTGGTTTAACGAAAAAATGTGTTTGTTTATCTTGTTCTACTTCAGGGGCTTTATAAGCAGTGAATGGTCCAGTCATATCTCATCATCTCCTAATTTGAAAATCTGTCTCCAGTTATTCGTTTTTGCATACAAAAGCATTAGTGCATTATTCGGGCATCCATGACTAAATACTATAGGTATATTTAACTGGTATTGCATTAACTTTTTATATTTTTCATCTTTGCTAATAATATTTTCCCTTGTATTTATGATAAACTCGATAATATGAGCCCTTTTTTCTTCTGTTAATTTGTTATAGAAAATACATTTATCATTTAATAAATCAAACTTCTCGTCAATTAAATCAATATATCTAATTTTAATCTTCGGAAATTTATCATTAAGTAATTTTAAAGCTTTAATATGTATAACATAAACAGCTATTGTTACTGTTAAATCAGTAAATTCATTCGGTAAGTCACATATTTTAATTAATTTACCATGAACATTAATTTCTTTTTCAATGAATTTCTTTAGTTGATTACCAGAACCCGAAAAATCATCTACAAAGATCAACTCCTTTATTTGATTATCAATAGCTTCTTCTATACTATAGATATCAGATACTACATCACTTCCTAAAATACTTCGGTATCTAGGCATAACTTGATAAGCACTACCACTTGCATCACTAGGAATTGTAGCAGGTATAACTTTTAAGTTCTGCTTATATATATTCCATTGGTCAAAATAGTATGGATCATCTTTAAATAACTTACAATTTTTCAACTGATGTTTCTGAAAAATTTCACCTTTTATTTGATTAATTATATTTTTTGTATAAGAATTTAACTGTTCATTATTATAAAAAAATATATTGTCAAGAATTAACTTACCAATATCTTTATCTTGTCCGAAATTTTGTATCCAGCTGTTAGCACGTCTTTTATCAACATCAATCCACCAATTGCATTCAATAAATTTTTCATATAAATTATCTCTGCTCATATATTTATCCTATCTTTTGTATTAATATTTTTATTTAATCGAACTTACAAAATAGCTTTTATATCAGATGCTGAAATGTATCTTGTTGAAACTCCTTTTACTGGAATATTCAATTTACCATTCATAGAATTACTTTTAAAAACATTTATGAGTGCGTTTGTTTCACCAGACCTTACAGCAATTAAACAATCCGAGATATATGCATCTTCAGTATTTAAATACCAATAACCGGCGCACTTCCCTACACGGTTAACAATAATATCCCCTGGCTTTGTCTTATTGCATCTTTTCGTTATAGAATTATCATTGCAGTATCTAACTGCAGGTGTCCATACATTGTTAATGAAACGATTTGAACAGTGTAATACTTTTGATCCTTGTTCTGTTAATTGGCTGCTAAAAATATTTCCTCTAAAACTACATATATCAGCTCTATTTTCATATGATTTTAACCCATTAATCCAGACCCCTTGAAGAATCTTAGAATGTTCAATATTACTTCTTTGGAAAACCCTGTATTCCTTACCATCATATGTCATTTCATAAAAATCTGTATCATAGTGCTTTTTTCTATTGTGCTTTTGCATTATAATAGCATATGTATTTATTTCGCGTTTTCCAAATGTTTCTATTGGTAGTTTTACCAACTTTCGTATTCGATATTCCTTTGCAATAGAACTTCTTGCTTTTTTATTACTTTCTCCTTCAACAAAAGTTGAAGGTAAGATAAATACCATAAGACTCTTATTATCAGATAATAATAAATTTGCTTGTAACATCTCATTTTCATAACGCTTATTATTCAAGTTCTGCAAGACATTTAGGGATTGATGGTTATGAAAAATCCTATTGGAATTATCCAAATACCCAAAAGGTGGATTTGATAAAATTAATTCATATACTTTATTATTCTTGTATTCTTCTACTGCAAATATCCTTCCGTCTTTCGTAAAGAACTCTGCATTTTCAAAGCAATTTACTCCAGCTTCTTCGTCAATATCAACACCAGTAAATTTAGCATTAGGATATTTTTCTTTAGCTGCACATAACAAATTCCATGAACCGCAGCATATGTCAATAATTTTTTTGTAGTTACGTTTAGGTAATAAATTTAATAATTGTTCAGCTACACCTAATGGTGTATAAAACTTATAGTTATTCATAAAGACCCCTCATCATACCAAATTTATAAGATGTAATATTAAACGTAATTATAAACACTACTCGCATTCAAATTATACCATTATTCGCCATAAATTGGTATGCAAGATTGTTTCCCATTGTAATATAAATTTGATACTCCTCCTTAATATTTATTTTATCGTTTGTATTTCATAATGTAATAACAGTATATATAAAAGTAAAACCGATAACAGTAAACTATAAAATTAAATTATTTACTATTTCCATTCCTTTTGGAGAGACTACGTATCTTCCCTTACGTCTTATCATTTCTAAATAACCTTCTTTTTTTAATTCGTTTATAATTTTATTACCAACCACTTTACTACATGGAACCAGATCAGAAATCTCCTGTTGATTTAATAAACAAAAGGAAATATTTCCAACTTTTATTTGATGTTTATATATTATTAGTAGAATCTTCATACGATTATTGATAAAACTATCGAATTTATAAATCAATTGAATATACCTCTATGTTTATTTGGTTTAATTTTTATACCATTTTAGTAAACATTGTAATCTATTATAGTTCATATTATGTACTATTATAACATAATTACTAAAATATTACAATGATATGCAATTAATATTATATAAAAATTATGAAAATATAGTTTTTTTAAATATCTAATAGAAGATCCATTGTAAGCATTAGTTACCATTTGGGCTTAAGTTTGTACTGCAACCTCACCCACCTAATCGCCTTATCAAGTTTCTGTACGTAGGCTCAAAAATTTTGCTACACCACTTCCTTCATCCATATCATTACTGATACCAACTTGTGGTTCACTACACTTTGTGGTAAATACCCGTGTCTAGACTTTCACTAGCTAGATTAGTGCCATGCCTGGCACACAACAAAAAAATCTCTTTCAAATAATTATGAAAGAGATTTTTCGTTTCAATATTTCATGAATTAATAACTTAATGTCATTGAGGATTGACTGTCACATTTAAAGATGAAGAATTTCATTTATCTCGTTCACCACACAACAAATTACAGAAATATATTTTAGATGATTTTGTACCACGATTTGTGCCAGGTTCTAAGTTGATATATTTAGGTGATACTAAAAAACGTGAGTTGAAAAAAGACGATGAAATACTTTCAAATTTTAATATTAAAGTATTAGAGAATTATATGATGCAAGATATAATTTTATTTGATGAAACTAAAGAACATAAATAAATCATTTTTATTGAGGCATATTCGTTCACTGGTGAATTACAATTGAGAGAGTTAAGAAAATCAAGTATTATTGCAATGATTGCCCTTCTGACACAGAAATTATATTTGTTACGGCGTTTGCAGCTATGAATAAATGTAAAGAAAAGTTCTTATCTATAGCTTGGGATACAGAAATATGGGTTGCTGAAGAACCAACATATATGGTGCAAAAAACGGGAATAAATTTATTAAAGCACATTCCAATAAAACTTGCAAATTATAAGATATAAACCTCAATCAATAAAAGATGGGGGGTTGCCGCAACAGTAAATCCATGTAAAATGATACCGGTGATAGGGTTTACAGCTTCAAAGTGAGCCGCCAATTTTATTGGTATATATTTTCTTAACAAAAAGTTTAGCCAAATATACTAAAATTGATATTATAATATGGTAATTGTGTAAAGAGAATAAAGTTATGAACTAATATGCCATCTAATGGAATTAAATAAAGGTAAATTAGTTTTTTCTGATTTACCTTTATTTACAAATTAATAGAATCTATCATCTACTAAAAACAGGAGAAAACAAAATTCATTTTAGTATTGCCGATGGGGATTGGCAACGAAAATATTGGCTTGAAGTTTAAGTTCGAACTCTAGTATCGAACCATACTTACCATTTATTATCGTTCTTTAAAGTATAGCTTGACTCTCGCCGCCATATTTTTCGCCGCAGCATCTGCAGTGATTTCACTTTTGAAAAACCGTTTAGATTCCTCTAAAACGTTTTTTTCAATATCCGTCTTAAAGTTCGTTGATACCCGATCGACGCTGTCCAGAATTGCTTCGCTTTCTTTGATTATCTTATTCGCATCAGCCTTCACTCCAAAATAACTTATTGTTTCGTTTAATCCCTTATTAATATGCCTATCGGCAGCTTTTCGGTTGATCGGCGTAAATTGACCGGTGGCCTGTATGTCTTCACTGAGCAAGAACTTGACAAACTTCCATGCGGTTGCCTTATACGGAGTAGATCTATTAATGCATATGATTTGAGCTAGCGATATTTTATTTGCTATATCATTTTTTTCGGAATCAGATGGTATGTTGTAATAATACGGTTCATTATCCATATAGGGGTTATCAAACCGAAAGTAAGTAAGTATATCCATATCGCCACCGTCATACTCTTTAAAAAAAGATTTATCATTAAGTTCTGATTCATTTTCCGCATCATATGGGATACAGAGACCCTCTCTGCTCCATTCCTTGCATTGCTCCAACAGCTTTACCAATTCCGGAGAATCAAGATTTTGCGTCTTATTTTCTTCATTGATAAAGCGAACATACCTGTCCTTGAATCGACGTTTGAATATTTCATAATCGGTCATGCTATACAAAATACCGTTTCTCTTTATTCCTTTAGCGAAATCAAAGAACTCTTCCCAACTAAAACTTTTCCCATCGAGCTCCGGTACTTTAATGGCTGACCCCAGAGCCGAAAAATACATAAAGAGTGGGACTGAATACACATCACCCTCATCAAATCCAGATTTCAATATATTCATATAGTATGCATCGTCTGAAAAACTGGAATCCTTGGCTATCCAGTTTGCGACATTGCACAAATGCTTATTTTTCCCGATACTGGCATAGTCAAGATATGTGTTCGCATAAATATCTGCTCCTTTGCCAGCCATCAATTCCGCTTGGATTCTATCCACATTTGCATTCAAATCTTCACTCGATAGCCTTTTATAATCATTAATTACGTTCACCTTGACACCAGTTTCTTCTTCAAACTTTTTGGCTGCATTAACATAAAAACTTGTTGTATCTCGTACCTCAATGGTGATTTCAGTAGCATGATCCTCTTTGGGTAACGCATTGTCATTTGTCTGCATTCCTCCTGAGGAACAGCCACTCCATAAAAAGATACCAGCGATGATAACAGATATAATCATAAATCTTTTCATATCATTTATTCCTCCCTCAATTTAATACGTCCGCCATAGAGTTCTTTGTCGCTCCCCGTTACGATTAGATCTCCAGAATCTATCTCTCCTTCCAGAGCAGCGTTCGTATCGTCCTGATCCAGCACTCTTACATAGATTTTGTAAAGCCGGTATTCATCTCCAAGGGCTCCCGGGACTGTTTCAATCTTGAATATGTAATTGCGATCGCCGTCACTGTGCAATGCGCTTAGTGGAACAAGAGAGAGGTAATCGCCCGACATCTTTGTAAAGCTGACTTCAGCCAGTTGACCTGCATGGATTGCTCCAGAAGGGTCGCTGATATCCGCGAGCGCCACCATGTTACCGTCTCCCGCCGATTTGATCCGGCTGACCAAACCGTCAAAGGTTTGGTTTAACATTGGGATGTAGACACTTACCTTATCATCCTTCTCAAACCAGGTGGCCTGTTTTTGTGTCACATTTAATGCCACCTGCAGACCGTTCTTCACGGAGCCCAGCGTCATAAGTGGCTCTGCAGGATTGGCTGTCATCCCGACTTTAGTAGCCAACGTTGTCACATAGGAATCAGCTGGAGCGGTAATGGCCGAACCATCAATTTCTGCATGCTTCGCTTTGATTCTATGTTCCACGGATGATAAGGCTAGTTGATATGCTTTGGATGAAGATCCTTTCTTTGCATCCTTGGTTTGCTGTTTCTCTAACTCCAGATGTAACAGATCATTTTCCAGTATGCTTGTATCCAGACGGAGAAGTAGTTGCCCCTTTTTGACCAAGTCGCCTTCCCTCACCTGTACCTTCAAAACCTTTTGTGGAACTTGCGCATATAGATCAAATTCTGTTTTGGCAGCTGCTAACGTCTCACAATTAAACACTCTCTTTAGTGCCCCCGGTTTGGGTTGTGTGTAACTGACTGACGGAAGGTTTAAGTTATAAAGCGTTTTGGAAAAGAAGGTCAGTATCAGTACGAGTATGACAAATATAATTGTAAACACATGAATTTTTTTCATCGGCTTTCTATTTGATTCCACTTGTTTTAATCCCTTCCATTAATTGTTTTTCCCCGTTCATGAATATCAGCAACATCGGAAGCATATACACGACTGCAGCGGCAAAGGCCATTTCTATGAACTGGTTAAAATATGTGAAATATAAGGAAAGCGGCCATTTATTCGTGTCGGACAGGAAGATCATCGGCTGCTCCACCATATTCCAGTTATCGATAAAACAAAGGATTGCCAGCGCCACCACTGAGGTTTTGCTAAGCGGCAGCATGATATGTAGGAACACCCTCATATGCCCTGCGCCGTCCATTTGCGCTGCTTCGATATTGCTTTTTGGTATCTGCTCCATGTGCTGCCTTACCAAGAAGACCCCGAACGTCGAGAATATGCCAGGCAATATAATCGACAGATGCGAGTTTATGAGACCCAAGGCGTCGGCGGCGAGATAGGCCGGTACCAGCGTAACCTGAAAGGGCAATAGCATTACAACGATATAGAGGAAGAAAAGCCCTTCCTTCCACCTGTTCTTCATGACCGTGAACGCGTACGCGGCTAGTACGCTTATGATGACTTGACCGATTACAATCGATACAGTCAGCAGAACAGAATTCCAGAAGTAATCCCAATAGGCACTATTTTGTATCAATGCATGATTATATTGCTCCAGGGTCACCTCACTTGGGATCAGCTTGATGGATTTATTTGTGGCATTCTCCGCCGTATATTGAGACACCTCCCAGCCGGGCATAAACGAATCCAGAAATGTCGCGACCATAGGGAACACCATGACAAAGGCAAGCACGACGAGTACTATAAGAAGTAAAATTCTCTTACGCTTACTTCTCAACTTAATCACCTCCCTAGCCGCTTTTGCGCCTTACGGTTTAAGCGGAACATAATAAACAGAAAAATCACAATAATTGTAGTGATTATAACGGCTGCTGAGGTTAGTCGTCCATAGTCCGTTTCGCGAAACATATTGTTCATATAATACTGCAGCATGTAGACACTTTCATCAGGATAAGGACCGGTAATGAGGTACGTCTCACGAAATATCTTAAAACAGTTAACGACTGACAGCACCAGTACAAAGAATATGGTTGGGCTGAGACAGGGCACCGTGATTTTGCAAAACTTTTGAAATGGGCCTGCCCCGTCCATCGATGCTGCTTCATAGTAACTCTCGGGGATTTCGCTAAGCCCCGCAAGGTAAAGCACCATCATATATCCAAGGTTCTTCCAGAGATAGATCAGTGCGACAACGAACACCGCCCAACCGCTATGTAAAAAATCTGTTTCTGGAATGCCCAGCATGCTGAGTATACGGTTGACCGTCCCACCGGGTACAAATAGGATTGACCAGAAGATCGCCACCGATGCCACGGGCACTACAAGCGGGGAGATATAGGCAAGGCGAAACAAGCGGCTTTGTTCTCCAATGCTTTTTACGGCTATTGCAACTAAAAGCGGCAGTATCAGGTTTAGTGGCACACAGATCAGTAAGAATAGCACAGTGTTTTTAAATGCCAGTTGAAACGCTTCATTATGCAACGTAAAGGCGAATTTATTTAGACTGATTTTCCCGTCTACACTAAAGGCGTAATAAAGACTGCCCACAAAGGGAATAAGAAAGAAAATCAAAAAGCCTATTAAGTTTGGAAGAAGAAATATGTATGCTATCCTTTTTCTCATATCAACCTTCCTTAAGCATTTTATTGGTCGTTACTACTTTTTGTTAATTAAATTTTGAACTTGTATGAACCATATTACAAAACGAAGAGTCTACGGCATGTTGTCCCAAAATATTTTCTAAATGATAACAAAAAAATTGCAAAACAGTATAAGCAGTAATTTCTAGCAAACTGTTTAGAATTTCTATTTTTTTATTCATATTCTGCTGATTCATCAATTAGAATCTTCTATGTTTCTTGGGCACCTTCCGATAGCCGAGTATATTGGTAGAACTTTATCCTTACCCTTCTCTTATATCTTCAACCCACTGTTATCTATCACTATCCATTCTGAAACTGTCAAATTTTTAACACAATGTGGTCCCCCCAATCAATATTCATTACAAAAAGTCAAGAATTTTGACTTCTAGATGTACTTTTAATAACTAATTATATGAGTTCCATAACAAAGTTAGAATAAAGTAATAATAACATTATTCTTTTAATATGTATATACAAATATTTACATTTTAATTGACTTTTTCCATTATATGGAATAAAATATAGTTATGTAAAATTAAAACTAATTTAATAAGGAGGTAAATCATGAGAAAATTAAGAAAAAGTTCTGAAGCAAATCAAGGTTCTTTAAAGGCATTTAGATGTACATGTACATGTAATTGCCCATGTACATGTACTTGCCCAGTTATGACTTATTATTCAACTTTTTATGGCCCATATGATGCTAAACAGGTTGATATTGCTGAAGGTGTTGGTATGGATAAATTTGATGCTTGATTTCTCGGCATGTCCACCAGCTGTTTTAAGTCTACTTGAAACTAGTCGTTTTTGTGCCACTGTTTCTGTTATGATTTTAGGCACAACGAAGATGCATTATTCCCATTGTTTCTATGGCAATCCCCTGATATCACAGTTCTGACCATGTGATCATCGATTAATTTTTTTCCCCGCGGGTAAGCATTCAGTAGGGAATGAGTACAGACTTTATTCGTTGCCCGGTATGATCCGGCTACAATCTTACGTTTAAGTATACAACGTATGATCTACAGCTACCATACTGCGGCTTAAGGAACCGGATTGCATCGTTCCCTCCAGCTCGAAGTAACAGATGATTTTGGCTTCACTCAGGATTGGACCATGGCGCAGGATTATGGCCTGTTCTGCAATTGCTGTATAGTGAACTGGAAAGGTGGACTCCTTTATTCCTGAACCTGGTTAATTCAGTAAGCAATGGCAGGTCATATTAGCTGTCAAAAACAATTTTCATAATTTATTGAGAGAGGCTTAATAAGCCTCTCTCCAATTCTATTCCTTGATCGGAGATTATTGAAATGGATTTAATACAACCCTTTATTCATTTAATTAAAACACCATTCGGAAAGTATTTTTATGACGTTAATAGAGATGAAGTTTACAAAGTTAATGATAGTATTTTCGAAGCATTAATAAAAATACAAGCTAATAATGCAGAGGTGATTGATGATAATACTATGGTTGAAATAAATAAAATGAGGGAAATTGGACTTTTAAAAAATAATAAGCCTCAAAAAATAAAAAATCCATTAGGGAACTTTATGGATTATTATTTAAATCATAAATTAGGTAGCTTGACATTGCAGGTCACACAGAATTGTAATTTTCGATGTGAATACTGTGTCTATGGGCAAAATTCTGTTTTAAATAGAAGTCATTCAAGAATTAGAATGACATATGATATCGCTAAACAATCTGTTGATTTCTTATTAAATCGTTCAAGAAATGCAGAATTAGTGAGTATTGGGTTTTACGGTGGAGAACCTTTATTGGAATTTAAACTAATAAGACAGATAGTTGAATATGCAAAAAAAGTATTTGTTGGTAAACATTTAAGATTTAATATGACAACGAATTGCTCATTAATTAATAATGAGGTAGTTGATTTTTTGTATTTGCATTCCTTTAATATACTAATTAGTCTTGATGGACCTAAGAATTTGCATGATAGTAAGAGAGTATTTGCTGTAAACGGATGCGGAACTTTTGATTTAATTATGGAGAAACTTAGGATGGTAAAACTAAGATATCCTGAATATTACAAGAATAACATTAGATTTAATACTGTTGTAGATCCGTCTAAGGAATTTGATTGCATAAACCAAATGTATATTAGTAATGACTTATTAAATGAAACACAGACGGCTTCATATAGCCTAATAGATGATTCTTATTCAGTGGAAAAAAACACATATAGCGATGTATTTAGGCAACAACGATCATACGAAGAATTTAAGAATCTTTTATTTGAATTGGGAAAGATCGACGAATCAAAAATTTCAGCAATATCCAGACAGCGTATTGCTCAAGAAATGGAGCTAAAAAAAACACTTGGAACGGGCAGAATAACGGAAGAAATGTCGCATGGAGGTCCGTGTATTATAGGAAGAAAAACTTTTGTTGATGTTAAAGGAAATTTGTTGCCTTGTGAAAGAGTAAGCGAATTATCAGAATGTATGCAAATAGGGAATATACAATCAGGATTCGATATGGATAAAGTGGATAAATTGATGAATGTGGCTCAGTTAACAGAAAGCCAGTGCAAAGACTGTTGGGCAATTACAAGATGTCATATGTGTGCCAGATATGCGGATAATGGTAGCTCACTCTCTGCGGAAAAAATATTACAAGGATGCGATTCTTCTAAATATAATTTTGATTATAACCTGAGAAGATATATTGCAATAAAAGAGATTTATGCGGGGGGGATTATTTGATATGGATTACAGTTTCAAAAATGCAGTTGTCTTTCCATATGGATATGAATTTTTATCAATACTAAGTGGATTAAACAAAAAAAATCTGATTGGTTCGTCAATTAAACTGGTATCGCCGGAGGGATGGGGTATTGTTGGCAAAGATGCTGGAACCGCTTTTGGGCGTCCTTATATCGGAATTAATATTATAAGTAATTTGGAAAATGCTATTTTAGAGGGCGATACATTGATTGCCTCCCCATTTAAAGATGCTGGAGATGAAGAAACGAATTATTTAATTAACAGTATGATTGATGAGGGTATTAATTTGGCTAAATCTATGAAAAAAAAAGTTGTTGATTTACGGAATGTTAATGAAGAAGTTGTTCATTATGAATACAATGATCAAGACTTTGAAATTGAATGTCCTATCATTTTTATTAATGGAATTACTGAACAATTGAATAAATTAGATGTTATTATTGATATAGCCAATTCTTTATCCTCTAAAGGTTATAAAGTGTCTCAAATTGGCACAAGAGCTTATTGTAATACCCTGGGTATGCACATTTTTCCCAAATTTATGTTTAGTTCGATGACTGAGTGTCAAAAAGTAAAGGCATTTAAATCATATACATATAATATATACAAAGAAGAACGTCCGGATGTAATGATTATCGGGATACCGGGGGCAGCAATTCCTTTTAATGATAAAGTAGATAACGGGTATGGAATAATTCATTATCTTATATCTATGGCTGTCAAGGCTGATTTTTCTATTACATGTTCTGATCTAGATGCTTGGAATTTTGAGAACATGAATATTCACTTTACCCATCGTTTTGGACATGGCATAAATTGCGTCATTTTAACAAATACAAAAATACATTATAATGTACAGGAATTTCCAGACAGAATATTTTATGAAATACTAGATTATGAAATTATAGATAAATATATTAGTAGCATACAAAGAGAGAATCTAAATATTCCAATATTCAATGAATATAACGAAAAAGATATGGAGAAATTAACTGATTTAATTATTAACGAGTTATCGAATGTTGAGTACTTCAAAGTATAAAACAATAGATTTGGGGGTATGTCGTACGATGATTGAACAAATGATCAAAAATAAAATTATTTCAATAATGAAAAATAAATTATTATTTAAATTTGATGAAAAAGCAGATAAAATAGAACTTAAAAATTTTTTTGGCCAATTTTTTGACTTAGCGCCATTTGAGTTAGCATATCTTTTGATGGAAGTTGAAAGAGAATTCAATATTTCTATTCCTGATACATATCTTATAGACCCAGGTGTAAAAACAATTGATAATTTTACAAAATATATAATTGCTAATCAGAAAGGTTTGATTGCTATAGGGGATAGATCATGATTAAATCATTTTTTAGTGATGTTTTTTATTGCCTAAGTATATCATACAAGACATCAAAATTCTATACGATTTCTAGGATACTATTACAAATTATAAAGGCTCTTTTGCCAATTGCCGCTGTTTATGTACAAAAACGTATTTTAGATGTCTTAGCCAGTGGTGAAGAAGTCAATTATTTAATGAGCATATTTTTTACATTAATTATATTATATTTAATTATTCAAGTTATGAATGAATGGACATCAAAATTAAACGAATATTTTAAGAAGATTCATGATGAAAAATTAAGTAACAATATAAACCTTACAATCATTAATAAGTCTTCAAAAATGGATTTAAAGTATTTTGATTCCCCTATTTATTATGACAAGATTAATTTACTAAAGTTCAATGCAAATGCTATTAACCAAATTGTTTGGAACTTAGTTGATTGTATAAGTCATATTATTACCTTTATTACTACTTTTGCCATTTTAGTTCAATACAGTCCTCTCTATTCATTTGCTATAGTTTTATCATATTTACCAATTGCTATCTGTGATCAAATCTATATCAGAAAACTATATGACTGGCAAATTAATAATATAGGACATGAAAGAAAATATGAATACATAGCAAACTTGGTTACCCAAAGAATTCATGCGAAAGAGATAAGAATATTTGGCATTGCAGATTATTTAGTAAGAATCTATAAAAGTCTTTGGGAATCATGGTTTATTAAAAAAAATAGGATCGTAAAGAAATGGTCGATTATTACAATGATAATATCAATAATCCCCCAGATGTCAACGGTATTTATACTTCTTCAGGTGGGTATTAATATAATTAACGGAAGGGGTAGCATAGGAGACTTTAGTTTTTATTCCGGAATTATTGGACAGTTGATAGCCAGCACTTTTTTAATTATCTTTTCCATTTCTAATATTTCTGAAAATAAAATAAGAATACGAGATTTTAGAGAATTTAGTGGATGGACGAGCAGTATTGAAAATACTAGTGGTTTGGTGTTGCATTCGATTGATAATATTTGTTTTTGTAATGTGTCATTTACATATCCGGGTAACGAAAACGCTACCATCAAAAATATGAGTTTCGAGATAGACGCAAGAGAAAGAGTAGCGCTCGTAGGAATAAATGGGGCTGGAAAAACAACGCTAATTAAATTATTACTAAGATTTTATGATGTAACAGAAGGTAGTATCAAGATTAATAATATTGATATTAAGCTGTATAACCAGGCATCAATAAGAAGATTTTTTAGCGTCATGTTTCAAGATTATGCTAATTATGCATTTACATTAAGAGACAATATTGCAATTTCAGATATTAATACCCCCCATACAGATAATAAAGTTATAGAAGCATGCCAGAAAAGCGGTGTTGATGAGATATATAAAGATTGGGAGAAGGGTCTGGATAGCTATATATTTAAAGAATTTGAAATGGATGGTAAAGTGTTATCTGGTGGTGAGAATCAAAAAGTTGCACTGGGAAGGACTTTTTATAGAGACGCAGAAATCATTATACTTGATGAACCCTCTTCTTCTTTGGATCCCGAATCTGAGTATAAGCTTTTTATTAAAATGCTTGAACTATGCAAGGATAAAGGTGCTCTTTTGATATCACATAGATTATCTAATGTTATAATTGCTGATCGAATTATTGTTATTGAAAACGGTGAGTTAATAGAGCAAGGATCACATGCAGAATTAATAAAAAAGAATGGTAGATATGCAACTTTATATCGTTATCAAGCAGAGAGGTATAAAGAAGAATGTTAAAAATAGCTGTTATAGATGATGGAATTTCAACAAATAAATTTACTAAACTAGAGTTTAATATGGAGATCGATAACAATTGTAGGGTTATTGAATATTGCGATAAGGTGCAAGATAATAGCCATGGTACAATTTGCGCGATGATTATTAAAAAGTATGCACCGGATGCTTCGCTAGGAAGCATAAAAATATTGCAAACAAACACAAAAAGAGGTTATGTTAATCAATTAAAGAAAGCCATTGAGTGGTGTATACAGAATGATATTTCATTGATTAACATAAGCTTAGGTTCTACTCAAAGCTATGATTATTTAATTCTTAATGAATGTGTGGAGAATGCGTATTACCATTATGGTATTATTATTGTTGCAGCACTAAGCAATAAACATGTAGCATCATATCCTGCTTCATTTAAAAGCGTCATTGGTGTAGAAACTCATGAGCTATTAAGAGGTGATATGTATTATATGAAAAAAAATTGTATTGAAGGTGTTAATGCTATTGCAAGTTCTATGCATTCTATTAAAAATCATATAAGTGAGGTGTGCAATAGTTATGCTGCACCATTGATAACAGCTAAAGTCTATCAAATAATGAATGAATTTGGATACAGAGATATTGATAAGATTAAAGTTATATTAAATGACAAAAGCTATAAAAAACTTGAAAACTATAATCCATTGGATAATCCTGAAATTCAGATTGACAAATCTGTGAGTGATAAAATCAAACCAATTAAGATACCCTGTATAATTATTAAAGAAGAAAATATTCAAGATAAACTTCTTAGTACTCTAGACAAAAAATTTAATTTGAATGGATATAGTACTTTATTAATACTAACTGACAAAATTGATACAGTAGATGTATCATATCATATTATTGTTAAGAATTTAAATGATAATTTACTGAAATATATTTCATCAAAGTATGAAGCAGATATAATTATCATAGGTTTTAACAGCTCCAATAATATGAAACCAAAAATTACATGTGATATTCTATTTTACCAAGAATTTGCTTTTGATAAATTTCATAATTCTTTGAATCAATTAAGATTAGACTCTGATATATCTTATGAGATAAAAATTGGATACAAAAGTGAAAGTAATTTAGTTGATTATATTTATCAGAAAACCATTGAACACCTGGTGTAGCTAATTATAAAATATTTAATCAAGAATTGGATGCTAGACTATTTACAGATGAAAATCCTAAAAAACTCGCGGAATTAGCAATATATCCATGATATAGGATAATTATTGCGTAATCCGGTGAAAATGGACCCCTAGGTGTAAAAACCTCCGGAATATTCACCTGCTTGTACATGGCAAATAACAGTTTTTCTCTTTATTTCAGAAGATACTACTTTAACGTCATCGTTCGCACTTATTACTACTGAAGGGTAACTTATAAGATTATTTAAAAATCCAAAATCTTCATTCTTTATTGTTTCAATTGCATGTTGTGCAAATCGTATACTTGTCATATCGTCGACACTAATAGGCGCACCCTGTATTTTATGTTTTATATTATCGATACTTGTTTTTGTGAACTCAGATGCAGATAATTTGGGTTGCTGCCCTATCATCATTTTTAGAAGTGTTCCTAAGAAGCTTGCCTTACCAGCTTTACTATGTCCATAAACAAGACCAAATACTGGATCTGGAAGTAAATTACGATTATTTTTAGCAGCTGAATTTCAGAAACCAACCATAAAGGGAGATACAAAAAACCAATTAACAAATTGAAAATATTTTTCTTGCATATCTTTTGTGTCTCCATGAAATTTATCATATCCATCTAGATATTCAATAAATAGTTTTATATCTTTTTTTAGTTCTTCTTCTGAATTCTGTTTAATTATGCATACTATATTTTAATAATTAATACTTTAATAAATAAAATCTATAATTCTATGATTCTATAACTCCATTATGATAAGAACTATGCATCGTTGCTATCATGATACTATCTGTATTGTTTTGCTTGTTATCTATTGCCTGGCGCTTTAGCTGCTCCTTATATTCTTCCATATGTACAAACCATTGTTCATAAGTTTTAAATTCTCTTGCACTTTCTTGCAACTCATCCAGTATCTCTAATAATTCATCCGCCTTAATTTTACGTTGATCTGCATATTCTCTAAGATAAGTCTCGTAGCCAATCCCCCTCTTTATATAATTGACTGCTGCGTAGGGCGTCATACTACTAAGTAGGGCGAGATCATATTCCAGTTGATCAATCCGTTCCAGCATCCAATTCTTATCCTCATAGTATTCCTTTATCGCTTCAAAATCCACCTCTGGAGTATCAAAACAATCCCTAGTAATATAACGTTTTGGCCGATTTATAATCTGTAAATACAGACTTCTTTCCGCGCTTCCCGTGGCGATTTTTATATAACTAATCATATCCTTCGTTATCCAGTGGTCAAATATATTAGGTAACGAGTCTTTCATTTGAAAAGGAATATTATATTCCATTAGCTTATGTATTAAGGGACCGGAGCCATGGCTGGTTCGAACTAGGATTGCAATCTCACTGAGCGGTATCCCTGTCTTACTATGTTCAAGAATTTTCTCACACAAACTTTGGTTTTCCATTGATAAGTTATCAAATTGTCTTATTTTAACACTCGTTCCCTCCTCCTTAACAGCAGTAATAACCTTTTCAAAACGATTTTGATTTTTACTAATTAAGTTATTGGAGGATCTTATAATATTGGAGGTAGATCGATAATTTTTGTCGAGAACAATCCTCTTGCAATCTGGATAATCCACAGGGAAATTCAGCATAATTTCCGGCTTAGCTCCACGAAATCGATAAATAGATTGATCATCATCCCCTACAATAAATAAATTATTCTCAGGCAAAGCTAACATTCGAATAATATCATATTGCACCATATTAATATCTTGAAACTCATCAATAAGGATATATTGATATTTTTTCTGCCATAGTGCCAGAATATCAGAGCGTTTTGAGAATAGCTGATAACAGTAAAGGAGCATATCATCAAAGTCAATTAAATTTGATTTTTTTAATTTACTATTATATTCTTTATAGATATCTCGAAATACTTCGTCCGCACAATGTAATGAATAATAATTCTCAACCTTCATCCGGTTCCCTTTTACCAGACTAATTTCAGAACACAAATCGGAGATAAATTCCTTCTCATCTTCATACTCCAATTCCATGTTATGAATTATCTCTTTCATATATTGATATCTTACTTCTTCACGGACAATATTTCCTGCATTTAAGCGATATGCATGCTTTAGTATCGTAAAAAACACAGCATGAAAGGTTCCAAAGTTTACGCCCGTCCAACCTCTTCCGATTTTCTCTAAAAATCGTTCCTTCATTTCATTCGCCGATGCCTTTGTAAAGGTAATTACAAGAATTTGTTCCTCAGGTACATTACTTTTCTCAATTAAGTATTTGGTTCGTTCTGTAATTACAAGTGTTTTACCCGAGCCTGGACCTGCCAGGACTAGCATAGGCCCCTCTTTATGATATACGGCTTGTTGTTGCGTGTGATTCATAGCTTCGTTACCTCCTTTCTCAATACTATCCTAATTCTACCGGATATGAACCTTTACGCCTCTTTCTCCGCAATAAAAATTATATTCATCAACACATCTATGTTATATCATCGATTTTATCCACATAATACCCTATACTTACACATTAATAATAAATTACACTCAATTAGAAAAGACCGCGATCTTTTTAGTGTATATCTTATAAATTTAGTTTATTTTGAACAAATTGGATTTAATACGATTTATAATTTACAACTTTAGAATTAAATAGATGATAACTAGATTTCCATTAAAACAAATAACGCTACTTCCAAAGTGAGTTTTTGTAATATCTTCTTTGGAAGTAGGTTATTTCATTCTTTCTTATTTGCTTAACTTCTCAATCGCAATCTCAATGCGTCGTAGACTTTCCTCTTTGCCAAGGATGCTTATAATTTCGTAAGCTCCACCTGGTGTCGATTGTTTACCGCTCACTGCTGTTCTTATTGGCCATAAGCCTTGTCCATTCTTAATACCCTGTTCTGCAATATAAGTCATAAGCAACGTTTCTATATTTGCTTCAGAGTAATCTTCAAGATCCTCAAAGCGTGGAAGCAGGTCTTTCAAAACCTTGAGAGAGCTTTCAGCATCTGTCTTCATCTTCTTATGGGTATACATCATAATATCATAATCCGGAAGTTCTTCAAAGAAATCAATCATTCCCTTAATATCCACAAGTGTCTCAATTCTAGTCTTAACTAGTGCTGCAATTCTACTAAGGTCAACATCCTTCGTTATAACCTCTTTCATATAAGGCAGTGCAAGAGCATAATACTGATCAAAATCCATGTTCTTTAAATATTCGCCGTTCATCCAGCGCAGCTTCACCACATCGAATACCGCTGGTGCTTTATTAATGCTTGTATAGTCAAATTCACGAATTAATTCTTGAAGGGACATAATCTCTTTATTGTTTGGAGAACTCCATCCAAGTAATGCTACGAAGTTTATAATAGCCTCAGATACAAAACCCTGCTCCAATAAATCTTCATAGGAGGAATGCCCACTACGCTTACTTAGTTTTTTGTGCTCTTCATTCGTTATCAAAGGCAAATGTACATATTCAGGCTCATCCCATCCAAAGGCTTGATACAATCTTGTATACTTGGGCGTAGAGGATAGATACTCATTACCTCTTACCACATGAGAAATTTCCATCATATGATCGTCGATTACATTGGCAAAGTTATAAGTAGGATAACCATCTGACTTAATTAAAACCATGTCATCCAGTTCTTCATTATCTACCGTAATATCTCCAAAGATGGCATCACGAAAGGTAGTTGATCCCTCCACAGGAATATTTTGACGGATTACGTATGGTATTCCCGACGCAAGCTTGTCCGCAATCTCTTCTTTTGATAAGTAGAGGCAATGCTTATCATACTTGGTTATTTCCTTAACTTCTTCCTCTTCCTCCGTCTGAGAATCACCAACTGTTGTCTTTAAGGAAGCTAGACGCTCTTTGGTACAAAAGCAGTAATATGCTGCACCCTTATCAATTAATTGTTTGGCATACTCCAGATAGATTCCAGTTGCCATACGTTCACTTTGTACGTATGGGCCATATCCGCCATCCTTATCCGGTCCTTCGTCATGTATAATTCCGGTTCCTTGTATAGTACGGTATATGATATCAACCGCGCCTTCTACAAGACGTTCTTGATCAGTATCTTCTATTCGAAGGACGAAGGTACCATCCTCATGCTTCGCTATTAAATATTCATACAATGCTGTTCTCAAATTGCCGACATGCATTCTTCCTGTCGGACTTGGCGCAAATCTGGTTCTGATCTTACTCATATTAAACACCTCTCATAATATATTGTTACATTCCGTTTCTTGTGTACTTTTTACTAATTCTTCACCGGGTAATGTCTGTCGACATTATAACACAACTGCCTTAAAAATCAAACCCAATCCAATGACAATTCATTCTAAAAGCCATTATAACAAAGACTGGCTGTTGCATATCATATCTCAACTTAATGAATATTTAATCAAGTTGAAAATATAAAATAATACAACAGCCTAAAGATATTCAATACTTAAAATTGTTAGCTAAAGTGTAATACATCAGCTTTAGAGTGAAAATGAATATGATCACCTATTCGTTAATTTAGGTTGCGGATGACTTATGACACCCTTCCATCGTTATATGTTGAAAATACCCATGTAATTATTCCTTACCAGCGAGCTCCACTTGTTCCAGCTCTTCCTTATGTTTTAGTCTACGGTTAATAAAACGGACAAAAATGACTTTAAAATATGCACCGATAGGAACCGCAACGAGCATTCCCAGAAAACCAGCCACTGATCCACCGATTATGAGTGAAACCATTACAATTAACGGATGAACCTGAATTGCATTGCTAAGCAGCTTAGGTCCAATAAAATTACCATCCACTGTCTGTATTACAAAAAGAGCAATTAACGCGACAATCAAAAGATTAAATTCACCATTAATAAGGCATACCAGCGTTGTACTCACATAGGCTACGATAGGTCCAAAATACGGAATGAGATTACCAATACCTGCAAAAATTCCAATTAATATTGCAAAATCCACTCCTATTATTGATAAGGTCAAACTAATTAATATCATCATAACAAGTGCATCTGTTAATTGTCCTCTGATATATCCAGAGAATACCTCATCCAAATCATGTGCCATATTTAATATTTTTTTATTGGTCTTATCATTCAAGAACGCTCTACATACTCTAACAAAAAAATTTGCAAACATTCTTCCATCAATCATAAAGTAGATACCGATAATAAAGCTAAAAATAAAAGTTGTCATATATCCAGAGATATTTATAATAGAATTAGTTATCCCTGATGCAAATGATTTTATTCCATCCAAAATCAATGTGGAAGCACTCTGTATATATTTATCTAATTCCTGGGATTGCAAATTCAATTCCTTCATCTTATCTTGTACCGAATTGTAAAAATCATTAACTGTCTTCAAATATGCTTGCGCGAGACCAATAATATCGTCAAAATTTGCCACCTTGAGCTGCTTCATTACTATGAATACCATTAAGGATATCAACCCAATCACAATAATCAAGAATAGCAGCGCTGCAGTAATCGCAGCTAACGTTCTTGTGGAGCCCATTTTACGAAATATTTTGATTCTTTTTAATTTTCGATATTGATTTTCAAAGAAGTCAACCAACGGATCCATCAGATACGCAAAAACAAAACCTAATATAACCGGTTTAAGAACATTAATTACTCCGTGAAATCTGGCTGATACAATGTCCATAATATCTGTAATATTCTTAAGACTAAACCATATTGCAATGATAATTAATACTGTAAAAATGACATACAAGGAAATCTGCATATAATTTTTATTAATTCTATCTCTCCATTTCATTCGTCCGCTACTGTTCCCCTTTCTTAATAATTCAAATAGCGAAGGATGCAGTCAACTGTATTATCAAGGCCGACATAATCACTTCTAATAGATAGGTGGTAATTCTCTGCTTTACCCCATTTTTCATCGGTATGGTAATTATAATAGTTTGCCCTTCTTTTATCACTCTTTATAATCTCTTCTTCTATCTTGTTCTTCTTCAAGCCATATAGATCAATCGCTCTATTCTTTCGAAATTCAAGGTTTGCCCATATGAAAACATTAACCACACCCGTATAATCTTTCAGAATATAATCCGCACATCGACCCACTATAACACATGGGCCTTCCAGTGCTACTTTTCGAATTACATTGGATTGCGCTATATATAACTGATCATCTAAGGATAATTGAGCATAACCTAGTTCTTGATTTCCATAAATATTCATACCCATTGCTATAGAATACAAAAAACTGTTGGTTGCTTTTTTCTCGGCATTTTCAAAGGATTGTTCAGAAAATCCTGTTTCTTTAGAAGCTCTGGCTATTATCTCATTATCGTAAAAGGGAATTCCTAATTGTTGTGCAAGTTTCGCACCTATTTCTCTGCCACCACTACCAAATTGTCTGCTAATTGTTATAATTTGATTCATTGTATGGCCCCCTCTCATAGATTACTTACTGAATTTCTACTGAATTCACTTACTAAATTTGCTTACTGACTTTACTTACTGAATTTCTTACTGCGTATCTACTGAATTTATCTACAGTATTTCTTTACAGTATTTCTTTACTTATCTTCAGTATAGCATAAACCCAAATAAGGTAGAAGCATTTTTACATTATTATTACATTAAAAGCATCAGTTTCCAATATAGTTTTTTATAGATTGGAAGTTTTTGATATATCTTACGGTACAGATTTTTATGAAACCTCTCTACTTCCTGTAACTCCTCTGGGCTTATACTACCTTGTGCAAACCTAGCCTTACGTAAAATCATCATACATGAGGAAAATGATGTCGGATCCAAATAATCCACCTGTTCTTTTAAATATTCCTCACTGTCCTCCACTCTCATGCCCTTGCCCGGTAATACCTGATGGTAACTCAACATTTTATCAGCTTGCACAAGAAGATAGAGTGCTTTCTTATTGCGATCCTCTGAGCCTAATAAATGTTTATGTTTTATAATTCTCCAATAAAGCAAAGTAATAAAAGAGACTATCACTAATATAGCTAATACAATTGCTAATAACGTCTTTGCACTGATTTTAATCCATGTTGTGTGCGTCTTTGTAGTGTTATTTTGGTTCTGTATCGGATCAACCGGTTTCGTATCATTGGGTTTTATAACCGCATGCGTTGGTGTTGGTCCTATAGGTTTCGGTGTAGGTGTCGCTTTAACTTCATCAAAATAAGGTTTTAAGGTAGTAAGATTATTTAAAGTAGATAAATCACTATCATAATTGGATCCTGGTGTTAGTTCAACTGGGAACCAGCCACATCCATCCACGTAGACTTCTACCCATGCGTGTGCATTCTTATCTGTAACTTTTACCTGGGCAGACATTTCATTCCACTCTTCCTTGTAATTAGTGCCGTAGACGGTAACTGTCTGATTGGGCTGAACGTATTGTTCCTCTCCTCTTCTAACAACATAACCTTCCACATATCTTGCAGGTACCCCCATAGCTCGAAGCATGAGAGTTGCTGCCGATGCGTAATGAGCACAATATCCCTGTTTATTCTCATATAAAAAGTATTCTACATAATCTTTTCCTTTGGGAAGAACACCTGGTGACAGAGTATACTTTGTTGAAGTATTCAGGAAGTTCCTAACGTAATCGATTTTTGTTGACAACGTGGCTTTATCGCCTTGTAATTCCGGTTTTGAAAAATCCTGCTTAAGCCGTTCAACTCCATTGGCAGGCAATCGTGTATACACGTCATGCACATACTTACGATACAATTTCTCATACTTGGAGTAATTTTCATAATGACCAATTTTATCAGCAAAGAAATCATATCCTTCTGAGTCCATATAAAAATTAAAAAAGTAATTAAAATCATATTCCTTTTTTGAAGCCAAGGGTGCATGATATAAATCCTCTTCTTCATAGGTGTCATTAACCTGATTAAAATCAGTCAAATATGGTGCATAGATATAATTTTTATTCGCATTCTTATATTCTATCTTCATTACACCCTGCATGATATTATAGGTATTACTATTAATATTATCGTCCTGAGATTGCAAGGTTTTATAACCGTCAAAAATAAGTTTTAATAGTTGATTCGTTTGATTCAAGGGCTGAAAATCCTTTTTGGGCACAGAAACTTGAAGTTCCTTGTACTTCTTTTTATCCGCTCCAGAGAGTTGTTCCCACCTGTTACCGGTATAGACACTTCCCACATATCCTTTTAGATAGATACTATAATTATTGCTTTCTAATGCATCGTACGGCAATGTAACACAAAGTTGCTCTGCATTAGTAAAAATAACTTCCCCTGCTTTTCCTAACTTTCCACCGCTCAATCCTCCAACAAAAATTGTTTTCCCAAAGAAATCCATATCTTCCAAAGAGGACATTATCTTCGAATATGAAAGATTATTCATAACGGTTTGCAATTCAGATTTTGCTGTTTTAATCGTTTCAACTTTACTATAATTATCATTATTGATAAATACCTTAAGTAATAAGAACATAAAAATTGTAAATAAACTAATCCACACTGCAGCGCGACTGTTTATCCTATGTATGAGGCTTTTTTGTTCTTTCGAAATTACACGATGCAAAGAATATCCTGAGCGTGATAGATAAAGCACTATTACAATGTAAGCTAAAAGAAGCTTCTCTGAAGGAATCATTCCAAATAAAAATATAGATGCCAAAGGGATACATAATATCAAACTACAGATAGCACGCAGTCTACTTTTTACGACAGCGACTGATATTAACGCAATCAATGGTATGATAACTATAATTAAGAATAGAGTTGTATCTTTTTCTGCATAGCTATAATTAGCCATAAAATGATTCAAATTAAGCCCATAATAATCAGATACGCAATCAATTACTAAATTTTCAATAATATAAAAACCATTTATAATACTAGGTAGAATGCTATATAAATACAAACCATAGAAAAATACTCCAAAATATACTTTTAGCACGTGAAAATAAGGAATCTGGCACAAAACAAATGCAATTCCCGTATATAGAATAATTGCCAACGCTATTTTTAATGTATCGAACGGAATGTTCAAGCCTTCCTTTAGCCCCATTGTGAAACACATTGTGCCAGTAAGTAAGACAAGAACTTGAATCACTTTTGATATTATATGGGTGTCTTTCTTTTTTTCCTCTGACAAATGAACGGTTTTGTTTATTTTGAGTCCATCTTGTAATAACTTATTCATGCTTTCACCCCACTTTTAGCCAATCGATAGCAGTTCCATATTTTGTTTTATATTACTGATATCAATAGGCCATGTCTCCATTCCCATTTCCATAAATTTCTGAAGAACCTCTTCTTTTACTACATCTGTTTCCTTTTCCTCTTTCCCTTTAATATAAAGCATTTGACGGGAGTGTGTTTTTAGGGCTGCAATTGAATGAATCCACATAGTGGACAGTTCACCAGTTATAAAATAAGTATCGGCGTACTGTTCATGGGGATATTGTGACAAATAGGAAGAAAACATATCGGTAGTGTTATAATAAGGGGTTGCATGTAATAATCCATTGACCGCCTCATACAAATCCTCTTCTTGCGTTATCCTTACTCTGGAACAACTGCCACTAGTTTCGTCCGACCAACATATATAGTGTACCTGTTGTTTCATAACAAAGGTATAGGATAGAGATAATGCACATTCTAAAACTGCATCCATATAATAAAGCTTATATTCTCCTTTCGGTATACAAAGATTCACAAAAAGAAGAATAGAACTATTCAATGGATAACTAAGTTCCTTAATCATTAACTGATTAACCTTCCTACTTAATTTCCAGTGAATACGTTGAGGACGGTCACCTTCCCTGTACTCTCGAATGGCAAATACCTCAGAAGGATCATCACCCTTCTTCGTCGGATGATAACTGTCACTCTCCACAATTAACGAATTTTTATATGCATTAAATTCCGGAAGCTCATAATAACTTGGTAATACTGCTATTTTAATTTCCTTCTTTAATTTCGTTTTGATTGAGAATATTTTAAAATAATCATAAATTCTGATTCCCTCAAGTGATACTAGTAAATTACCCGCACATTCTGAAAACAAGGTACATGTTACTGCGGTTTTTGTATTTGAATCAATAGGAACCATAAATGTTTTTTTGTATTTCTTATCAGAATAACTATTTTGATAAGTTAAAAATATTTTCACATAAGATACCGGGAATACGGTTGGATTATTCAGTTTAACCGAAACCGGTATCTTGTCCCCTTTGTTAACAATGTGGACTCTACTAATGATATCTATAGTCAATCTCCAGTTACAATAAACGATAATCCCTAATAATATAATTGGTAGTGCACATAAGGTAAGAAAAATAATTCCCGTGTAATAGACATCATATAAAAGAGAGATAGCTCCAACGGCAATCATCAGAATCAGATACTTCAGTTTATTTTTGATCATGATTCACCGGTACCTTTCTAAACATTCGCATATGCTTCCTTTGTAACAATTCTAGGCGCCTTTACCGAACGGATAATTTCATCCAATATATCAAAAACAGTTACATTATTCACTCTTGCCTTTGGCTTTAAGATGATTCTGTGCGCTGCAACATCTTTAAAGATAAATTGAACATCTGACGGTAATACATAATCTCTCATATTTAAAAATGCTGTTGCTTTGACCATATTCATAACTGCAAGAGATCCTCTTGGGCTCACGCCAAGTTCGATCAGTGGATTTTCTCTGGTTTGCTGTACTAACAAGGTAATATACTCATAGATAGAATCATGGATATACACATCTTCCACAATATTTTGAATGGACTGTATGTCCTCTTTTTCGATAATACGAGTTACATAATCCAGAGGATTTATACTTTTACGTTCTTTTAAAATTCCAATCTCACTTTTTAAATCAGGATACCCCATACTAAGTCTAACCATAAAACGATCCAACTGAGACTCCGGTAGCATCTGCGTTCCAATTGATCCAATTGGATTTTGGGTTGCAATTACAGTAAACGGTCTTGGAACCTCTTTAGTATATCCATCTACCGTTACCTTTCCCTCTTCCATTACTTCTAACAGTGCTGATTGTGTTTTTGAAGAGGTTCTATTTATCTCATCTGCCAAAAAAAGATTGCACATGATGGCGCCAGGTTTATATTGATATCCTTCTCCATCCTTATTCAAAAGATGAAAACCTACCACATCGGTCGGTAATACATCGGGCGTAAACTGCAGACGTCGATAATCCAATTCCATTGCCTTCGAAAATGCTAGAGCCATTGTTGTCTTTCCCACGCCCGGATTGTCTTCTAACAGAATATGTCCTTTGGCTATGATTGCGCATAGCACTTTACTAATGACCAATCTTTTTCCTATTACTACTTTACTTACTTCATCAATAATTTCGACTGCTTTATTATAATATTGCACCGGCATATTCTCCCCTTGATAGCATTTTTTTACATTATAACACGAATTATGAAGAAATCCAATATATGTATTATGTCATAATTAAGTAACAATTTCTTAATATTTGGACTAATTACCATTAAATTCCTACTTAATAAAAATATAACCGAAATTAATTTAAATAAACATTTTTAAGTAAATTTTGTGAACATCTGTCCTTAGTATTGACTTATACGATAAAGTTGATAAAATTAGTAATGAGAATACTATGGAGGTAGCAAAATTGAACAATTCGAAAAAAATACAAACCAAAAAAGTAAAAGAGGTAAAACTTAGTGAAAAACCAATCACAAGCATATCAAAGCCTTGGCTTATAACATCGTTGGTGTTAGTTGTAATATTAATTGGTGCTCTTTTATTTGATCAGCTTTACACACCTAATATAATGACCGTAGATGGCAAGAAGTATAATTTAAAGGATCTTTCCTATTATTTCTATACGGTTGAATCAAGGTATGCTTCTTACAATTCAATGTTTGGCGGAGATTACTGGGATATGCCAATTAGTGAAAATGGAGCTTCCTTAAGAGAAACTGCTAAGAAGGATGCAGTAAGTGAATCTTTAAGAGCTACCATTCTTTACAATGAAGCAGTAAAACAAGGATACAAATTAACTGCTGAGGAGCAAAAAACTGTTAAAACAACGGTGGACAACCTCTATGACAAATTAACCAAAGAGGAAATCCGTAAGAATCATTTCACAAAGTCATATCTTACTAAAATGATTGAAGGAACAACCCTTGTTTCACGTTTTAGACAGGATAAGCTTAAGGAAGCTAAAATCGATGAAGCTAAAATTAAAGCAGGCGTATCCTATGACGAATTCAAACAATACGACATTGAATACTTATATGCTGCCACACAGAAAACTGACTCCGAAGGCAAAGTAACGGAATATAGTGCCAAAGACAAAAAAGCTGCCTTAGATAAGCTGACCTCTTATTATGACAAGGCAAAAACTACGAAAGATTGGTCAAAGGTTGTTCCAACCGATGAGACCGCTATCATTTATAAGACTTCCAACTTCATCAAGAGTGATACTTCTACCTTCCCGGATGACTTTAAAGCCGAGATTATGAAGATGAAGAACAATGATATAAGCACAGTACGTCAAGCTTCCACCGGATATTTCATTGTACGTATGGTTAACAACAATTCTTCCGAACGTTATGACACAGAAGTGAGCACTGCCATTACTACTGAACAAAATAAAACATTTGACAAGATTTATGAAGAAATCAAAAAATCTCATCCAAACAAGTTGAATGATGGAGCAATCAAACACCTGAAAATGGGTGATTTAACGATTGTTTCTAAATAATTTGGAACCTGTGTAATAATTTATATATCGAATAAAAAGAACGATGATACTTTCTGCACTATTGTACTGATTGAATAAAGACTTACTAGAGTCCATTCAATCGTGCATAGCGAAAACTATCATCGTTCTTTTTATTATAAATTATTCATCTATAAAGTTGCTTATGGCGTCATCCGTAAAGTTGCTTATGATGTCTTACGTAAAGTAAATTAATGAATATGTGCGCCTATATATGCAGATGCGCAGACCGGCCTCATGCGGAAGCATTATACCGCATGTGGGTAAGGCAAGTCATCTGTATATATAGGCGCACATATTCATTTTACAAGCTATAGCTAATTTATATCTTTTACCATTAATTTTTATTAATAATTTTATACTTTATGAATAATCTATCCTGTTTTTGCCATAATAAACGTGACTAAATTAGGAAAGGAGTTTATGATGGCTAAAAACAAGGATAATCGACCAAAAAATAATAGCAAAAATTCTTCTTCATGCAGCAGTAAAAGCAGTAGCGGCATGGAAAATTCGATGAAGAATACTAATTCACAATTTCCTGATAATCGTCCGGCACGTAGTGGCCCAGGTGGGGAATAAGCACTAGTTAAAACGGCTGTTGCAAACAAAATAGTTTTAAACTAGGATGTTTTGCAACAGCCTGTTAACATGAGGGTTGAACCGGACCAATAGAATTATAAGGTATGATGAAAGTCGGAAGCCCTGAAGCATAGGGTGCAATATCATATTGTTGAAAATAAATAGCTACTCCCTCAGGTGTTAGAAAAAAATTATTTGGTTTAAACGTATCAATTACTAATTGCTTGTAATTCTCAAAATACATCCCACTGCCCGCAGCAATTTGTGTTTCAATCTGAGTTATGATATTTTGAATAATCTCGTCCTTATAATCACTATTGTTAGGATAAAAATCAGACAAATCCATTCTTCTGCTTCTTTTCAAATCCCAGGTATCGGAGTTACGAACAGTCAAACCATGTGCTCCTCCGGAATACTCATATTGTTCAAAATACAAACTCAGCGCACAGTCTTGATTAAAGGTAACTTCATAGTTTACATAAGCTTCAAACTCACGTACGGGATATCCATGCGCAACAGAATATTCATATTCTGCCATTGCCATTTGATACAAGTTCATCACATTGTTTTTTTGATACATTAGCGCCTGTGTTCTGTATAGGTTATTTAACTTGCTAATCATATTATAAAAAATACCAGAAACAAACCTAGGATAGTTAATCGTTGACTTTAAAATAATGTGATTTTTATAGGACATGTCCTGTTGTATCTGCTTTTGCTTGACAAGTACATGATAATTCTCCAATTATCAGCACTCCTTTACATGTTTTTCTTATCACATCATATGCCGAGTTGTCCGAGTATATGCTTGCTACATTGCCCCAGAAAGCTCAGAATAAACCAACTTCTCTACCTGGCGTATCTGTTTATGATTCATTGAAAATTGAAATACGGATTCACAAGCATAAATAAAATCGTAAAAATTGCAGTTACCTGCTCGCTCGCCAATTCCAAACAGAGTACAATCAATCAAATCCGCCCCAGCTCTAGCTCCTACGATAGAATTTGCCACCGCCATACCCAAATCATTATGAACATGCATTTCAATTCGCATATCTGAATTCATTTTAATCGTATTCACCAATTCCATTGTTCGCTTTGGCGTTAGTACTCCAACTGTATCAGCAATTCGGATTGTGTTGATCCCTGCATTCTTCAATTCCTTAATAATGCTGAGTACAAAACCGATATCTGATCTGGATGCATCCTCGAACCCCACAGTAACATCAATATTTTCAACGCGAGCAACATCTACACATTCCAAGATGTTTTTCATCACCCAACTCTTATTTTTTTTCAATTTACTATATATCTGAATATACGAGACTGGCATACCTATATGTATGATATCCGGTTTACACCGGATTGAACGTTTTACGTCATCAATATTCATACGACTCCATACTGATATCTTTGATCTGTTTTTATTCTTAATAACTTTTGTAATAGCTTCCTCTTCCGCATCACTTAAGACAGGAATACCCGCTTCTATTTCATAAACTCCTAACTCATCTAAAAGCTTCGCTATCTTTACTTTATCTTCAATTCCCAATGCGATTCCGGGGCTTTGTTCCCCATCTCGTAGGGTGGTATCAACGATGTATTTGCTTTCTTTCATTCCTGATTACCTCCCTTACAATTCCAACAAATTCGGTATCGCTTAAACTTCTTCGCTTTGCTGTACAATCCTCTTTAACAATATCTAGGATTTTTGTAATCACAAAATCACCAGGTACCGGCAGCTTTAATTCTTCTAGCTTTAGCCTAATTGATCTGGTTCCTGAGTGTTTTCCAATTACTAATTCTGTTTTGCCACCTACTATGCGTGGGTCAAAGGCTTCATAGGTAGCCGGGTTTTTATTAATACCATCCGCATGGATTCCAGCTTCCACTTTAAAAATATCCGAACCAATAATTGCCTTTTTATTACCTATCGACTTGCTAATGAACTTTTCATAAAGCTTTTTTATATCCGATAATACTGTGAGATCTCGACTAATTTTATACCTTACCGCCAGACGCAATGCTACCATTACCTCTTCCGTTGCCGCATTATTCTTACAGCCTGCAAAACTAGTTGTAATGTTACTACCGAATCCTGTTACCCACTGAATTGCTAAAGCACTTGCACAACCATAAGTATTCTCAGGGCAAAGGATAACAGAGGTTTTTGGAAGAAAATCTATAATTTCCTGTAATATTTTTTCAAAAGAATCATAACAAATCAAATCATCCAAACCGACAATTCGCAGCTCTTTACAGCCCTTTAAAGCTCTTAGCTTTACTATTTCTCGTGCATCATTCATTTGCAATTCATAAATTAGATTGTCATCACAGACAATATGGCGGCTCACATATCGATAAAATCCTGGATACAGTTCTCTTTCCTCCAACAAATCGATATCTAGAATGAATTTTTGATTATCCGGTAAATATTCCATTCTTTCGTATACGTCTCTTGACATCTCAATTGCGTCAACCCCTAATGTAAATAACAATTGACAGAAGGTATGCAAATCTTCTTTCGATGGCAAAATCCGGTCTAAAGTCGTTAAGGTATTGTCAATTATTTTTATCATGACAACCTCCCTTCTGGCTTAATCCAGTGAATTCAAGCAATATCTCAAATTTGCCGCCTAGTTCCTCGTTAATTAAATCCTTAGGCTTGCAACCGGTATTCCACCTATAAGATGCTCTTCCACAATGGTTTCAACATCATCCTCAGTCAAATTACCGTACCAAACGCCCTCCGGATAAACTACCGCAATTGGGCCTTTATCACAGACTCCAAAACATCCGGTATTTGTAATCATAACATCCCCCGATAAATCATTATCTTCGACCAACTCCATAAAACGCTGAACAATCGGAACAGCTTCCTTTGAAAAACAGAACCCCTTCTGTTGTCCGTTAATTCTGCAGCTTGTGCAGACAAAAATGTGATGTTTGATTTCTACCATTTCAATTCTCCTTTTCTATGTATTGTATAAGATAGGATTATAATTTTTCACCCTCGCTTACCATTTCTTTCACTGCCCTTTTGACGGAATCTTCAATCCTGTCATAGGTTATAAATGTTTTTATTCCTTTGTTACTCAGCTTTTGCTTTGGGGATTCTCCGATTCTCATGGCAATGACCGCATTGCAATCAGATATGGTCTGTATAATTAAATCCATCCGATTTTCATTATCATCGCATTCAGAAACTCCGTTACAATACTTTTCTACCGCTCTTTTCTCTTTAAAGATCGCCTTTTCTCCAGTATATTCGTAAATATAAAATTCAGTCACATGGCCAAAATGTTGATCTACAATCATTCCACTCTTAGTGGCTACCGCTAAGTGGATGCTTTTTGCAGGAATTACTTTTTTCTGTTCTTTCTCTTCAATACTTGATAATGTTTCATCCTCCTTCGCTTTGGAAGTTGCATTAAACTCAATTGACAAATCATTATCCAATGTACCAATCGCATCTGCACGACATTGCCTACAATGATACATCTGTTTCATCGTTTCTCCACATTTCTTACGCATTTCCATTATTTCTATATTGCTGACTAACGGTAGATTTTCAAAAGCGCTTCCTTTGACCGGAATTAGCTGCATAATATTTGTAATGGTAGCTCCTAGCTCTTTCACTTTCGCTACAACCTCTGGAATATGATATTCATTAATGCCCTTAAGCATTACTATATTGACCTTGCAAATAATACCCTTCGAAGTAAGCATCTTAATGCCTGCCAATTGATTACTCATCAGAATCGCTGCAGCAGCCTCTCCAAAATACTTTCGACCCATATAATCAACATATTTATATATTTGTCCACCGATGGCAGGATCAATCGAATTCATAGTTACTGTTACATGGGATACACCAAGCTCTATTAAATCATTGGCGTATTGAGGAAGCATAAGTCCATTGGTTGAGAGACAGAAGGTCACATCTTTATCATTTTCTTTAATCAGCTCCAAGGTTTTCTTGGTCTCTTCAAAGTTAGCTAACGCATCCCCAGGACCTGCAATTCCAACGACTGAAAGATTTGGTATCTTTTTCTTCACCTCTAAATATTTTTCGAAAGCCTCCTGTGGCTTTAACACCGAGGTAGTCACTCCAGGTCTGCTCTCATTCGGGCAATCAAACTTGCGCAGACAATAATTACAACTGATATTACATTTTGGTGCAATAGGGAGATGCATTCTTGCATATTTATGAGCACCACAGTTATAGCAAGGGTGAGTGGCTGTCTTTTCTTCAATCGACTTTTCTTTTACATCGTTATCTTGTACGTCTTGTTTTATAGCTTCTTTGGCTTCCTCTTTTATATCTTGTTGTACCACTTCTTTTACTTCTCTTACTTCTTTTACTTCTTTTACTTCTCTTACTTCTTTTACTTCTCTTACTTCTATTACTTCTTCTTGCATTGGTTCTTGTACATCTTCATGAATTGCATAGTCTTGTAAACTCTCACTCATATGATTCAACTCCTCCCGTTCCACCTTTGAATCGCCTTTGTAGTATTTCTGATAAAGCTCCTCTCGGAAACTAGTTTCTTTGTGTCCTAATATCTCATTGGAAATATCATCGATAAAGGTTAAAGCGCCTTCAAAGCCGAGGGTTCGTAATCTCTGTCCACCCATCCTATCATGAATTGGAAAGCTTCTTCTCACGAGAGGTGTCTGTAACTTTTCCGATATTCTTCTTCCATCTGAATTACCGATGAGTAAATTAACCTTTAATTCTTTCGCAAGTTCTTCAATTGTCTGGAAGTCCACTTCATCCAAGATTTTAAATTGATCTATACAATAACTATCTGCGAGAGGTTGAATTTCCTTCTCAAGTAAGGCTTTTAGCGTGGAACATTTGGTACCGGTAGCGGCTATCATAGGCATCGCTCCGTTTTCCACACACATTCTCACTGTACTATAGACAAAATCAGGTTCTCCAAAGATTGCTGCTCTAACTTCTCCGTTATATTTATGTGCGTCAATCATTCCATCTAAAAATCTTGCTCGTTCCTTCTTCCATCGATTTGGAATTGACTTACCTGATAGCGAAGATAGAAGTTGAATTAATTTATCATTGTCTCGCAATCCAAAGGGTAGATTACACCGTTCGTAAGGAACTCCATAATTCTTACCTAGATATCCTCCTACCGAAACCGAATCGTCGGAAAACGTTGATAACTCTATTGTAAATCTGGCTCCACCCATTTTCTTAATATCGTTAATATCCGTGCCACCCTGTGGGAGTCTTTGATAGGTTTCTTCATGACCACCATCCAAATTCTCTGAAAGGTCGGGAAGCAATATATAATCTAATTCAAAGCTATCCAGTAACTTCTTTAAATAACGGGTATCTGCGGGAGAAATATGACTGCTTACTATATTTATTTTATTGTTTTTCGTAATATCCATAGGTATTGCTTTCACGATATGAAATAGTGCTGTCATAAAACCTTCATATTGAGAACCGGCGTATCCCGCTGAAGGTACCCCTATAATGGTTACATTCCGATACTCGGGATATTGCTCATAGAAATTGTAAATAATTCGACTGATGTCCTCTCCAATTGTTTCTGCAAGACAGGTGGTTGCAACCCCAATTACTTCCGGGTCATAAACTTTAATTAGATTAAGCAATCCTTGAATTAAATTTTTTTCTCCACCATATACGGTCCCTTCTTCGGTTAAGGAAGAGGAAGCGATATCGACAGGCTCATTGTAATGCGTAGCCATATGCCTTCGAATATAGGTTGCACACCCCTGTGATCCATGAAGGATGGAAATGCATTTTTTAATCCCATATAAGGCTGTCATAGTTCCCATTGGCATACACATTTTACAGGGATTCACATTCAAATTTACTAAAGTTCCTCTCATGCTAACCTCCAATCTGCTGCCTGGCAACTAACATAATTCCATATTGGATTATTGATACTCATATTAATTTCCTTGGTGAAGTTCACCACACCTTCAAAACCACATAGGGGATGTTTTCGCTCATGATTATGGTCGCAGAATGCAATTCCGAGTTTATAAGCTAACGGCCTTTCTTTTACTCCTCCTACTAGAATATCTGCCCCCTTTTCTTTCATAAAGCGCTCAAGCTCTGCTGGGTTCGTGTCATCTAGAATAACCGTGCCCGGTTTTACAATGCTTTCAATAATTTCATAATCTTCCTTTTTACCGGTTTGCGTACCCACCACGACGGTATCTATGCCCAAAGACTGAAACTGGCGAATGAGCGAGATTGCTTTAAACCCACCTCCAACATAAATGGCCGCCTTTTTGCCTTCTAGTTTTTTGCGATATATTGTTAAAAAGTCCTCTATCTTCGCTGTCTCTTCTTCACCAAATTGAATTGCCTTCTGTCTGGCATTCTCATTCTTTAAGGCTTCTGCGATGCGAATTAAAGAACTTATTGTATCTTCAATTCCATAAAAACTTACTTTGATATAAGGAATTCCTAGTTCCTCTTCCATGCGATTTGCTAAGTAGGTGCTCGATCCGGCACATTGAACAATATTGAGCTCCGCTGCGGGCGCCTGAAGCAAGGTCTCATAATTTGAGTCCCCAGTTATGGTTGCAACTACCTGAACTCCCATATTTTTAAGATATTCTCTAACAATCCATAGCTCACCAGCCAGATTGAAATCTCCAAGAATATTGATTCCTTTTCTTTTCTCCGGTTTATGAGGAAGAATCAACTCCATGATTGCATTACAAGCCATCTTATAACCCACTGATTTATTGCCTGAAAAACCGGGAGACTTAACAGGAATGACACGAATCCCATGCTTTTTAGACATCTCTCTACAGACTGCTTCTACATCATCTCCGATTACTCCAACAATACAAGTGGCATAGATAAAAATCAGCTTAGGATGATGCTTCTCTACGACTTCTTCAATTGCTGCAATCAATCTCTTTTCGCCACCAAAGATAATATCCTGTTCCTGTAGATCTGTGGAAAAACTGTTACGATATAAATCACTACCACTACTCAAGCTACCTCGAATATCCCAAGTATAACTTGCACATCCAATCGGACCATGTACAATATGAAATGCATCTGTAATTGGGTTTAGTACCACTCTGGCACCACAATATACACAGGCCCTCTGGCTCACTGCACCGGATACACTGTTACTGTCGCAATGCATACCATTGCCTCCACAGCCATCCTGTTTTCGCAGGATTGAGCTTTTTCTAGCATCCAAAACATCATCTTTTTCCACTTGTTTATCCTGCAAAGGGACATCGACACAACCCATACGATCACTTCCTTTCATTCCTGTCTCCGTTGAAACATCCTATTACCAAAATCGAATTCCCGATATATAATTCTTTAAAATTACTTGACAAATAATAAAACATCATAAATAGAAATTAATAAATATAAAACTAACATTTTACAGTAGAGATATATAATAATAAATACGAATAAAATAAAATAATCTTCAGGGTGATTATCCTTGATCCCCTTTCCTACGTAAGTACTGCAATTTGCAACATTGCAACACAGCCAACGGCTTTTCGCGCCTGATGGCGATGCCATGCTCACACATGGCATGCCGGGCGCTACGGAAATCAGGAATTCGAATAAGAGAAGCAAGGATAATCACCCTGAAGCTATCATTTTGTTAAAATTTCATTTGATTCAGTTTGCAATTCATTCAGTTTACATATGATCCCGTTAGTAAAAACGTTTATAAATATGAATCCTTTTTAACATATACAACTATTACATAACCATCTCGAAATCTTCTTCCGCAGAATCTCTGTCCTGACGATCCATGATTGCATTTGTAATTAATTCAGCTAATCTCATTCCGCCCTTGTAGCCAACCAATGGCAGATAAGAATGAATATAGCGGTCAATGATCGGAAAGCCTGCTCGAACAAAAGGAATGTCCTCTGCTCTTGCAATGTACTTACCATGTGTACCACCAATTAATAGATCCACACCTTCTTCTTTAATCCACTGATGAAGCTCAAATAAATCTCCGGCTGCTTTCGCCTTACAACCCTCAATCCCAAATTTCATAAACAGTTCTTTTGCTGATCGTTCAAAATCAGTACCAGGTGTACCGGTTAAAACGTATTTTGGTATCATGCCCATCTCAAGTACAAACTCGGTTATACTAAGAACAGTGTCCGGATCGCCAAAGATAGCAACCTTTTTATTGTAGGTATAAGGATGAATGTCAATTAATACATCAACCAACTGTCCTCTTTCCTCGTCGACGGAATAAGGAACCTCTTCTTTCGTAAAGCTCTGCAATGCCATAATATATTCATCTGTTCTACCAACACCAATTGGTAAAGGAAGTAATTTATTAGGTACTCCGCATTTCTTCGTTAACAATTCTGCAGGCGCTTCGCTCGCTGCTTTTCCAAACGCAAGCGTTAAGGCGGAATCTCCTAAGGTTTCAATCTCTTCAACTGTAGTTCCACCCTTTGGATAGAGTTCGAATTTGCCAGTCATCGGAGCATCCATAACGCCACTTGTATCTGGAAGCATGGTATAGGATACACCCATTGCTTTCGCTAATCTCTTCATTTCTCTCATGTCTCCTGGATTAACAAAACCCGGAAGAATTGCTACCTTACCATTGTTAGTACCGGAAGATTCGGATAAATAACGGATAAATCCTGCAACCATATTGCTAAAGCCATTGATATGTGAGCCGTAATAACTTGGCGTATTGCAGTGAACCATGTATTTGCCCTCAGGAACGTCGATACCTTGGATTAATGCATTCAAATCATCACCAATGGTTTCAGAAAGACAAGTAGTATGAACTGCAATAATCTTAGGATTATATATATCAAAGATATTCTTAGCTGCAGTCTTTAAGTTACTTCCACCACCGAATACGGAAGCGCCCTCTGTAAAGGAGCTTGTGGAAGCCATTGCAGGATCCTTAAAATGACGGGTTAAGAACATTCTATGGAATGCACAACAGCCCTGTGAACCATGACTATGTGGCATACACTCGTGTACACCTAATGCTGCATACATCGCTCCTACCGGTTGGCAGGTCTTTGCAGGGTTTACTCTTAATGCACTTCTTTCGTAGGTTTCCTTCGTTGTATAATTTAGCATGCCTCTACACCTCCTACTGTTCCTTCTAAGATTGGAGTTGACTTCCAAGGAGCCTTCACATAACTCCAAGCTGGAGTATAGATACCCATTGAAATATCTCTAGCAAAATTTACTGCACCACGGAAGCAAGAATATGGTCCGCTGTAGTCATAGGAATGTAACTGTCTGGATAGAATACCGCTCTTTTGTGCCACGTACTTATCCTTAATTCCGGAGAAAAAGATATCCGGTTTTAAAAGCTTTAAGAATTCTTCTGTTTCATAATGATTTAAGTCATCAACCATATAAGTGCCATCAGCCATATCTTTTACCATACCACCATAATAGTCGATCAGTTTTTCTTCTTTTAATTTATTTAGATCTTCTTCCGATAAATATACATGGAACTTCTCTGGATCTGCTTCAACTGTAATGGACTCAATATTCTTACTGTCCGCATCCGTCTTAACAAATGGTATAACCTCACGTCCCTCATACTCTTCTCTATGCGCGAACTCATAACCTGCAAGTACGGTATGTACTCCAAGATCATTTAAAAGGAATTGATAATGATGCGCTCTGGAACCACCAACATAAATTGCTGCTGTCTTACCCTTTAACTTGCTCTGGTAATATGCCATATCCTGCTCGATGTTATCTAACTCATCTGCAATAACCTCTTCTGTTTTTGCAGTTAATTCTGGATCGTTAAAGTATTTTGCCATATTTCTTAAGGATTCAATCGTCGCTTCAACACCTACAAAATTAATCTTCATCCAAGGTGTACCGTATTTTGCTTCAATTAATTCAGCAATATAATTAATGGAACGGTGACATTGTACTACACTTAAATTTGCCTGATGTGCATTGGCTATATCGTCCATGGTTGCACCACCGGTAAAGGTAGATACTACTTCGTAGCCGCATCTTTTTAATAATCGTTCCGTCTCCCAACCGTCGCCACCGATGTTATATTCACCCAATAGATTAATGGAGAATTTATTAGTAATCTTACGATCACCCTCACCGATTACATATTTGATTAACTGGTTGTTCGCAATATGATGACCTGCTGACTGGCTAACACCCTTATATCCCTCACAACTGAACGCAATACATTTGATTCCATATTCCTGCTCAGCCCATTTTGCTACTGCATTGATATCATCACCGATAAGACCTACCGGACAGGTAGAGCAAATCATGATGGTCTTTGGTGCAAACAATTCCATTGCCTCTACAATGGCCTTTTTTAATTTTTTCTCACCACCGAATACAATATCCGGTTCCTGTAAATCAGTAGAGAAACAATACTGTAAGTAATTGTCCTCACCTTTTTCTGTTCTAGCTTTATGTCTTCTGGTTCCCCAGCAATAATATGCACATCCAATTGGTCCATGTACAATAGTGAATGCATCCTTGATTGGTCCTATAACAACGCCTTTACAGCCTGCATAGCAACAACCTCTCTGTGTGATAATACCCGGTATTGTACGTACATTTGCCGAGATTACATTATCGGATTCATTATTAACATCTACCATGTGCTCTTTACGGTTTTTATAAACTCTGGAATTATATTGATCCAGAACTTTACTCATTGCATTCATAGCAACCTCCTTACTCGCCTTTCAACGAAACTATTTTTTCTCTTCGTCTTAATAAGCTTCCGTTGTTGTTTCACCGTTACGAACTCGATAACTTTCATTGATCGGAAGAATAAATATTTTACCATCCCCAGGATTACCGGTACTATTTGCATCCATGATGGTACCTACTACGGTCTCCACATCCTCATCCTCAACTATTAAAGTAAATACTCTCTTAGAAATCAATCGTTGTGTTTCAGATAAATATTCTCCTGTCGGAGTCGCCGGTATCTCACCGGAATCAACGATGGATCTAAGCAATGTCATATCTATTAATTTTTTACCTCTTCCAAGTACTTTTCTACAGGTAAAAGCGGGAACTCCGGCTTGTGCTAACGCTTCTTTTGTTACGTTAACTTTATTCTGCCTGATAATTGCCATAACTTCCTTCATGCCAATCCTCCATTCTTTTTGGAGGATTTCTCCCCCATTCTTTGCAAAAGATTTCTCTTCCATTCTATTCTCAATACTATAGGCCTTTTTTCTTAGTACTGATTGTGTAAGCCTCATCTACAGGGCTAACGAAGATTCTGCCATCACCAAAGTTACCATTTTCACCGGTTCTAGAATATTTCATGATGATCTTAACAACATCATCCTTATCTTTTTCATCAACTACAATTAGAAGCATCTCTTTCGGAATTTCATCATAGAACACTTCTCCTACCTTAACACCCTTTTGCTTACCACGTCCGAATACATCCATTTTTGTTACTGCAGGAAAACCTGCTGATAATAATTCTGATAACACGATACCCACCTTTTCAGGACGGATAATAGCTCTTACTAATAACATAACGTGCACCTCCACACTTAATATTTTGATTTCCAATTAAAGCTTCCTTACTCTTTTTGACAAGTTACTTTAATCACATAAAATTATTAGATATCCAAAATACCATGTTCCATAAGTAATTCTTCAAGTCTCTCTTGTTTCATTGGCTTTGGAATAACAAACATATCATTTCCGTCTATCTTCTGAGCTAATTGACGATATTCATCCGCCTGCCCTGCACTTGGATCAAAATCGATTACTGTCTTCTTATTAATTTCTGCTCTTTGTACCATGTTATCTCTAGGTACAAAATGAATCATCTGGGAGCCTAATTCCTTAGCAAACGCTGATACAAGTTCTGCTTCTCCATCAACATTTCTAGAGTTACAGATGATACCTCCAAGTCTTACACCACCGGTATTTGCATATTTTTGAATACCTTTTGAGATGTTGTTGGCTGCATAAAGTGCCATCATTTCACCTGATGCTACGATGTATATCTCCTGTGCCTTACCTTCACGAATTGGCATTGCGAAACCACCACAAACAACGTCACCAAGTACATCATAGAATACATAGTCCAAATCATCTGTGTAAGCACCCAACTGCTCCAATAAATTGATGGATGTGATAATACCACGACCAGCACACCCAACGCCAGGTTCTGGACCACCCGACTCAACGCAACGAATACCGGAGAAACCTTCTTTCATAATGAAATCCAAATCGATATCTTCGCCTTCCTCACGCAAGGTATCAAGTACTGTCTTTTGTGCAAGGCCGCCCAAGATCAATCTTGTCGAGTCAGCTTTCGGATCACATCCAACAATCATGATTTTCTTACCCATCTCGCCTAAGCCTGCAGTTAAATTCTGTGTTGTAGTGGATTTACCAATACCACCTTTACCATAAATCGCAACCTGTCTCATAATAATTACCTCCTATTTGAATGCTTGATAGAATAAACAAAGGCGCCACTACATTATTGTAATGACGCCTATGTCCTTAGACCTTTACCTGCATTCTCTGCAGTAATCAGTCTATATTATTGCCTGTATGAAATTGTTTTGTTGCCTTTTCAATTTCTATGTTGCAATTCTATCATCAGATAATTAATCCTTCAATGCATTGAATTGTCAAATATCAAGATCGATTCATAAAAGTTTTTGCACAATTTACACTAGTAAATTATTGGCCTAAGTTATCTTTTAATAATAAAAGGTGTTCCTTCGGGAGTAATAATCTCTCTGGAACCCTCTCCTTTAGGGTGTTTTTCCACTCCTGCTTTGATACAATCCACCAAAGCTTTGAATCACCACTTTCACAAGGGTTGTTTACAATAATGTTATTTTCAAAAGGTCCCTCCGAAAATCCGGATAGGCTGATTGGAAGTGAATTCAATTCCTTGCCATCATAACATGGCTTAATATTATGTGCCCGAATCCCGACATAACGAATATCGTCTTCTATATATTGATACGTGTTCAGTTTAAGGTTCCAATCCAAGGCTCTCAACTCATAATCGGATAACCTCTCTACCCTTGATAGATTCTTACATCCCGTTAGCTTCGCGGTTGCGATATCAGTAGGTGATGAAAAGATTTTTTCTTTTTTGCCTTTTTCAATCGTTTGCCCTTGACTGATTACCACGATATCATCACAAAAGCGATATAATTCTTCCCTACTGTGGGAGACCATCAGAATATCTCCATAATATTCTTTTAATACCTCTAAAATCTCTTGCTGTAGCTGATCCTTAAGAAATAGATCCAAGGCTGAAAACGGTTCATCAAACATCATCAGTTCTGGTTCATATGCCATCATTCTAGCCAAAGCTACTCTCTGCTGCTCTCCACCAGAGATTTGAAAGGGATAACTCTTTTGCAAGTGCCCTATACATAACATGGATAGCATATTATCTGCTACAATGGCTTTTCTATTCTTTTGCTTTACAGCAATCTCAATATTCTCACGTACTGTCATATTAGGAAAAAGTGCATAACTTTGAAACAGAAAGCCCACTCCTCTTTGCTGTGGTTTGAGATTAATTCCTTTTTCCGAATCATAAAGGACTCTATCATTTAAAATAATTTTTCCGCTATCAGGGGTCTCTATACCTGCGATACATTTTAACGTGAGACTTTTACCACATCCGGAAGCTCCTAATATTCCGGTGGAAGCACCCTGTGTATTAAGATCAATATGTAAGCTTAAGCCCTTCAGCTGTTTTTGTATGTTAACAATTAGACTCATAATTATCCCCCAAATATTGAACAGTGTAGCGATAACGTGTATGGTATAAAAAATTTTACCTAATTTGGATATTTAAAAAGACGCCTTAGATAATCTAAGACGCCTTTGTCAATTGTCAGACATTTAGTTCAAAATCAATTACATTGGATAAATATTATATGTACTCTATTAATTATTGGATATTATACGCGTGTTTCATTCTGTTTGTCAATACAATTTAATCCGTAGTTTTAATTTGCATTATATTTGACCCTTTTACCAGCTAATGCTTGCGCTTTCAATTAGTTTATACAACGGCTTACAAAGACTCCAACATCGTATGCGAATTATGCCTTTCAATAATTTACATTCACCGTACCTATTATTATCTTTATACATTTATACTTCCGATTACAGTAACATAAGCCTCTTTTGGGGCATATATAAATAGTGAATAATTGTAAAGAAGTGTCATAACATGGAACGTGTTAACTTCATTTTAACAACCTTTCTACTAAGTTCAGTTGTAAATACATCTACCTTTCTTGTAATTTTTATCGCTATTGCTATTGTTCTCTTTTTATTGGGATTGATTTTAGGGCTTTCCCTTAATACCAGAAAACATATAACAAAAGAAATGAAGGCACCTTTCGACATTAATAACAGTCCTACCAATATTACTCCTAATACTACAACTTATAATAATAACACTAACAATGGTGTTTATAATAATATGCAACAGAATCAAATTGATACTCGATTGAAAGGGACAAATGAAAAAAAGAAAAATATTCTTGCAAATTACAAGCAATGGCCCTATTCAGCTGAAAACTTTAATAAGAACAATAGAAGGTAAACGGTGCAAAATATTAAACCCTTTATATATTTATAAAAATGATACCCCTATAAATCGTTCCAATCATAATTGCATTCAGGCATTCAGCAAGTTTTGAGTTGAAATAGTTATAATGGTATCATTTTGTGTTTATAGTATCAATTGAATACAAAATACTCTTAATTGTTAATTATAATAACCTTATGATTCCTGCTTAGCAATAAAATATGTCCTTGCTATAAAAAAGATAATTGTTCCAAATATTACTGCCAACGTTATATAGAAGAAATATGGTGCTAAAACCTTTGCTTTAGAGCTCTTATAAGATATGTAGGCAAAATTGATTACCATTTCCAACTTCAACAAACACATCATATTCTTCATACTAGCATAAACCCTAGTTTTATTTTCTTCATTAAAACTTATCGGCACATTCCACAATGCAGGAAAAAAAGTAATAAATGTAAGCAAAATGTATAACACAATGCAGATAATCGGTACGAAAAAAAGTTCAGATTTCTGTCCCCATTTATCCACCTCTCCTGCTGCATTATAATGAGCCGGTATTTTATCCGCTATATTTTCCCACGATACCTTAAGATTAACTACCATTGCGATTAATATCAGTACTGTGATGATTTCAAGTATTATTTGCAATTTGGTATGCTTCAATTTCATATTATCTCTCCCTTATACATACTATTACAGCATTTATCTTCACGCAAACTTCTATCTCTATTATCACACGTTTTTCCAATTAGTCAATTCTTTTTCATCTTTTGAACCAAGTCCTTTTCATTTTTTCAAACCAAACATTTGCAATATTGTCCAATTTACACCAATATATATTAGCAATAAAACGATACTATAAGTAGCTACAGGCAATAGTTTTATACTATTTGCCTGTAGCTACTTATAGAGATGGTCTTCAGCAACAGTTTTATATTGACCGCCTTCAGCTACTGTTTTAAACTGCTTGCCTGCTACAACTATATTTAATAATAATTGTTGCAAAAGCTGGATTCTTTAACTCAACCTTGTATTCACTCTTATACATAATCTTATATAACTTAGATTACTAACTTAATTATCTAACAGAATTATCAGAAGAAGCACCAAATTCTCGATTAATTTTGTTTTGATTTTTGTCATTGTTTACGCTATCAGACTCATTGGTAATACCATCTTTTTTCGTTTGTTTCTTATCTAATTCCTTACGATATCTCTGATTTGACTGCTTGCTCATAAGTTCACTTCCTTTTCTATGATAAAACTATTATCTCAAAAGAATTCTTCCTTATTCAATAACTGTCACAAATTCTAATTACTAAACTGCCTAATAGCAACAGTTAATGTAAAATATAATTTTAAATAAGTGCGTCGCTCTATTCATTTTTCAGGTGGGACATATGACATCCATTTTATACTAAGATTGCGCCTATGCAGGATGAACGAAAAAGCTGGTAGAGTGGAGCACTCACTCTACCAGCTTTTTGCTAACAACATTCCCCGTATACAACTAATCTGCATAGCTAACACAATCAATATAACATTACACACTGACAGGATTCTTACAAATTTATATCTTTTTAGTCAAATAATAGCATTTTTTTAACCTCTTCTGCATTATACTTCCTATATAATCTCAAATAATGCCTTAATTCTTCGAGAAGGCTCGCTATCATACTGTTCCTTTAACGTTTTTACAAGCCACTGATAATGTTGTCGGGCATCCGACATGTATCCGCAATTCTTATAAATATGTAATAATTGATAATTTACCGAATCCTCATAAGGCAGTAACTCCGCTAAATACCGCAATAATTGCATCTTCTCCTTTGACGGTATTACGGTATCTTGCTTTATGAAATAGTTTAATATCGTAACCAATTCTTGCTTTAATTCCTCATCCTTTTGAATACTCCATAAATAACCCTGCTCCGCTAGAAAGCCTTTTTTACAAAGCTCAATTACCATCTCCAGCTTATCTCGGTCTTTAATATTATGATTTTGCAAAGATCGAATCGTATCTTCCACTGCAAATAAATCACAATGTGCATCTTTTATTGTTAAGCAATATCTGCTCTGATCATATAGAATGTTAACCTTCTTATTTAGTTCTGAGAAAATATTACGCAATCTACATACTGCAGTCTGTAAAATCTGCAATGCTTTTTGTATCTCATATTCCGACCACAGATTTTCAATAATCACCTCTTTGCTTACATACTGGTTATGATACATTAATAGAAATGCAAAGAGTTCCTCCGATTTTGCTCTTTCCCATTTTATCGGAACATTATCAATACGAGCTACCAACGAACCAAAGCACGTTATTTGTAATGTTTTTCCACGCTTTGTACGAATACTCCGTACTTCACTTTTTACCTTCATAATCATCTTATGAAAGCGCACAACATTAATAGGCTTTAAGATATAATCTAATGCATTGACATCAAATGCTTGTACAGCGTATTGATTCCAACTAGTTACAAAAACAATTATCATATCTGGATTAATCTCCTGTAGTTTTTGCGCTAGAACAATACCATTAATTTCTGGCATTTCAATATCTATAAAGGCAACCTCCGGTCGAATACATTGAATATCCTTCAATGCCAACACAGGATTTTGATATTTTTTAGGCTCAAAAAAAGCACCCGTTTCCATTAGTAAATCGGATATCTCCTCCAAATTATACCATTCATCATCAACTACAATAGCATTTATCATAGCTTAAGCCTCCTAACAAAATAATTAACTATTATCAATCGGTATCCAAAAGGATACCGAAGTTCCCACATCTATTCTCTTAATGGTTAAACCTTCTTGGTAATATTTAATGAGCCTTTTATGAATATTTGTTAATCCAATTCCTTTTCTTTCATGGTTGATTGAAATTAGGTTATTAATATAATTTTCATCAATCCCAATTCCATTGTCACGGATATCAAAAAACAATCTGCTATTCCACTTTTTTATGATTAGATAAACCTTACCACCCTCTGCTTTCTTTAGTATGCCGTGGCGAATAGCATTCTCAACCAAGGGCTGTAGAATAAGTCTCGGAATATTGACCTCAGGTATATCCTCTGCAACCAGCTCAAATTTAACTCGATCTCCAAAACGCGCTTGTTTTATATTAACATAGGTTTGCACTGTTTCGAGCTCCTTCTTCAAGGTTACCATTGGAGATTCACTATCAAAATAATAGTAATGGGCAAGATATTCACCTAATTCCGTTATAAGCCTTTTCGCATCACTTGGTGCTCTCGTAATCATGGAGGCAATTACGCTTAATGTATTATTGATGAAGTGAGGATTAATTTGAGCCTGCAAGAAAGATATTTCATTTTTCTCTGCCTTATCAATTGCAATTAGTGCAACCTGTTGTAAAAGTTTTTTTTGTTCCACTATTTCTGTAATGTCTACAATCTTTATAAACTTTCCTATATATATATCTTCTGTCATAATTTGCTTTACATCCGCTCTAAAATAAATACTTCCCATCTCTCCGTTATATTGAAATTCAAATTGTGTCTGTTTATCCATTGCATTTCTATACTCGGGATATTTTTGAATAAAGGTTTCAAAGGATATTCCTCTGGTTATCTTTTTTAGCTCCGGGTAAAGTTGTCCCATGGCATTGTTCGCATCAATAATTTGATTATTAATGTCTAACAGTAGAATTCCTGCATTGGATTGTCGGTAAACCGTCTCAATAGCGATTGGCATTGTTTCAAAAAAATTATAGCGGAATATACCCAGAACTTGAAATAGACTTGTGAAAAATGTAAAAATAGGATAGTAATCTATGCCAAGTGTATTATATTCACTTACAGTAAAATATCCAGATGCCCAGGGAAATATGGAACCAATCATCATAAGGAGATAACCCTTCCGCTGGGACTTTGGTGATATACAAATCCCTCTTATGTAAATGATTGCTGTGACTAGTGCAAGATGGGAACACAATAGAAGCATTGGATAGTAATAGGGTCCTTTTTCTGTGACCAATACGTTAAAGAAACCATTACTCTTGAAATAGAATTGTTTTGTATACAAATGAAAAATATCATTTGTAAAAAACTCTAGATAATATAATAATGCTTGTATCATCATTATATATTTTATAATTAAAACAGTTTTTTTCTTTAATCTTATGTACTCTACACACATCATCACCCAAAAGTAAATCTGTATACAGCTACCTATATGTTCAATTTTATACCATAATATTGCACTTGTGTAAGTGAGTGAATTAATTTCCCCAATATAGGCTCCATTATAAATAATCATAGAAATAAGAAGGCAAATGAAGTATTTGGCCCCTGGCATTGAGCGCCTTTTATGTGCATATATAATTAAAAATAATTCACAGATGACCGTTGCTCCCAATATCGATGATATTAAAAACAATAATGGACTCATAGTTAGTCTCCTTAATCGACATTATCATATAAATTTCTATAATTGTTTTCTAATATTATATCATAAAATGAAATATTTACCATTAAATACTTTTATTTAACAGTTATAAAATGTAACATAAATCAAGTGTAAATTAAGGCAATGAATACTATCAAATTTGAATACAACTTCAAATGTATCTTAACAGCTCAAAACTGCCACTTATCGACTAACGTATTGCAATTGTAGGGGTGGTGTAGTATATAGAAATAGTGCTTAAATAATTGCAATGCATAAAACTTACAAACAAGTATTACATAACCAATATATCCTATATTAGACAAGAATTTAGCGTAAATCAAAAAATAGTTACACACAAATAGATATCTGTAACTCATGTTTAGCAGATGTTGATGAAAGGTATGATTACAAAATGAAAATTCGGATTGAAAAAAATGAAAATTTTGGTTCTGAACCCGAAGTAATAATTCGTTGTAGGGACGTTGATGAACGAGTGCATCATATATTATCGTTATTGGAAGAGCCAAAGAAAAGGGTAATTGGATATGCGAATCATCAGGAGTATGTACTTGATCCTGCTGATATTCTGTACTGTGAAAGCGTGGATGGAATCGTGTTTATCTACATGCAGGATAATGTATATCGAACCGCTTATACCTTGAATGATATTGAAAATGCTTTTTCTAATTTAGGTTTTTTCCGATGTTCCAAATCTATGGTGATTAATATTTACTCCATCAAGAAGCTAAAGAGTGAATTAGGTAATCGCATTGATGCCGAGCTGTCAAACCGTGAACATATTATTATATCTAGACATTTTGCAAAAGATTTTAGATCTATTTTAAAGGAGGCTGGTAGCTTATGAATCGATTATTAAAGTGGTGTGTCTGGGAAATGAATAATGAATTCATAGCGTGTACTTACTTTACCGTCATGCTCTTAATGTATGCAATCATAGATTTAGTTATTGGTAAAAATACCATTACAACTGCAGTCATCTTTGAAATGTATCTTGTGAATTATTTATTATCAATAGTGCAAAAAGTTATCTTAGATACTCAAAAGGATTATAGCAGACGAAGTTTTCTCCTTCGTGCAATTATAATAAGTCTATTATCAGTAATCTTAGTTGTGATCGTAAGTACCCTAGGGGGATGGTATAAAGGAATGCCTCTTTGGGCAGGTATTCTAATTATTGCAATGCTTCTTCTATCTTACCTAACTGTATGGATCATTATAAGCTTAAGCAAAAAATACGACACCAAGCTACTTAACGACCAATTGGCTAATTTTAAAAGAAAACAACAAAACTAATAAAATGAGGTGAGGTTATGGAACAGGTAATACAAATAAAGGATTTAGTTAAATCATATGGAAAAAGCAGAGGTGTTTCCGGAATTAGCATCACCGTTCAACAAGGAGATTTCTATGGGTTTATTGGTCCAAACGGTGCAGGAAAATCAACTACGATAAGATCTATGTTGGGATTAATTAAAAAGGATTCGGGTTGTATCAATTTACTTGGTATGGACATTAAAACGAACAAAGTAGATATCTTAAAAAGAATCGGTTATATGCCCTCTGAAACCATGTTTTACCCCACACTTAGAGTGAATGAAATTATCAAAATGACAGCAGATGCTTATCAAATGGATTGCAACGATAAAGCAAATGAACTTTGTGAACGACTTAAGGTAGATAGAACAAAAAAGATAGAAGAATTATCCCTAGGCAATCGTAAGAAAATCAGCATTGTGTGTGCTTTACAACATAAACCGGATCTTTATATCTTTGATGAACCCACTTCAGGGTTGGATCCTCTTATGCAAAAGGAATTCTTTACTCTACTTCGTGAGGTTAATAAAGAAGGGGCAACCATATTCTTCTCCTCCCATGTATTGTCCGAAATTCAAAGCTATTGCAATCATGCAGCCATAATCAAAGAAGGTAAAATTATCGCTGTAGATAGTGTAAGCAATTTGACAAAAACCAATGCTAGAAAAGTAACGCTAAAGGGCATCTCACAGTTACCATTGATACCTGGTATCTCAGGTAAGACCTGTGAAGAAAGTGGATTACATTTTATGTATCGAGGCGATATAAAACCTCTTATATCTGTAATAAATAAGCTAAATGTACAGGATGTCATTATAGAGGAACCCTCTTTGGAAGAAATCTTTTTGCATTATTACGAAAAGGCAGGTGAATAGTATGATTTTTAAGCATGAATTAAAAATAAATTTAAGATCCTTTTTAATATGGACGTTAACCATCGCAATAACTGATTTTGGTTTTATGTTAATGTATCCAAGTCTACAGGATTCATTAAAAAAGGCGACCGATGTTTATTCAAACATGGGCGCCCTTACTGCTGCCTTTGGTATGGATCGTTTAAGTATGGCTTCCCCTCTTGGCTTCTATGGTATTGAAGTTGGTGCCATTCTATCCTTAGGAGGTGCGTTATTTGCAGCCATCCTTGGTACGGGAATTTTATCGAAGGAAGAAGGCGGTCATACCTCCGAATATTTATTTACACTTCCCTATAGCAGGATTACGATTACTGTACAAAAGGTTGCAGCTGTCTTTATGCTAATTCTATCCTTTGATGTAGTTAATATGCTCTTTGGATTCTTATCCTTTCCGTTAATCAATGCTCCCATTGAATTGAAAGAGCTCCTATTATATCATGCAGCACAGTTTACCATGCATATTGAGGTGGCTTCCATCTGTGTCTTGCTTTCCGCTTTCTTAAAAAAGGTTTCCCTTGGAAGTGGTCTAGGCATAGCATTACTGCTTTATTTCCTCGATATGATGTCAAGAATTCTATCCCAGCTTGAATTTGCCAAATACATCACTCCCTTTTACTACTCCAATGCTGCTGATATCATGGTAAATCAGAAAATCGACTCGATGCTGCTCACCATCGGTGTGGGATTAACACTTTTGTGTATCTTTGTCGGAACCTGGTACTATAATAAGCGAGATTTAGCCGCTTAATTACACATAATTTTATGGCGATATAATGTTACTACTTATGGTAATTATATTTAATAATTAGCTATACACATATTATATCGCCTTTGTTCTACGTCTATCTTCTGTTTTTATTTTATGTGTTTACCTTATATTTCAAGTCTTTATCTTATGTGTTTCTCTTATATCTTAATCTTATGTGTTTATCTTATTCGTTTATCTTGTGTTTATCTTATGTGTTTATCTTAAGCCTTCACAATTTCACCAATATACTTACTTCTTGTAATTAAATAGAAGATGCCCTGCGAAGCGAAGTATATTCCAACTACCATAAACGCATTTGTAATAAATTCTTTAATAATAGCATCACCACCTACAATATAGGTCATCAGATAAATGAGTGAGGTACCAAAGAAGGTTCCAAACACGAGTGGTAAGAAGAATACAATGAATAATTCTTTGCCAATTACACTCTTCATTTCTTTGTCTGTAATTCCTATCTTGAACAACTTACGAAAGCTGGCCTTCGCTTCCGGCAGTTCTGTAAATTGTTTAAAGTAAAGTACACTTCCTCCTGCTACAAAGAACATAATTCCCATAACCGTGGATACGAACAGGAACACGGAATATCCGCTTCTTAAACCCTTATACGTATCAAGTATTGCGATCATCTTTAATTCACTCTCACCAAGTGCAGCTTGTAACTTTTTATTAATCCCACCACTCTTTTTCCAATCCTTAAAGTTAATCAGATGATAGTAACCAATATTTTGATTACTTATCTCAGCCGATAAGGATTTGTAATCTGCATCGCTGATAATAATGGCTGAATTACTTTTAAACGTCGCCATGCCAGCGATCCAATCACCTCTTCGAGAATCCTGTATCTGATACTGATATGTTTTATCTCCTGCATATAAGGTAAAGCTATTACCTGGTACAATACCATGATTACCGGGAATCCAATCTAGTATGATATTTAGCGCTTCCCCTTTACCAACTGCTACACTGTTGCCCGTTAACTGATTATATTCTGCTGCAGAGATAACGGGTTTGGTATCCGTAAGTTTATTTGAATCCTTTTTTGTACTAAGGTAGATAAATTTCACTTTTTTATTGGTAACTACATTCTGATCTCCTAGGATATTCTCAATCTCACTCTCCTCAAGATGATTTATCGTTGATGTCTCCACATACTCATCATGATTGATTGCCATCTCCGCTATTGATTCGCTTAAGCTAAACAGAGAAAAAGGGGACGCCACTAAGAAGATTGTCATCGTACTCAATACACTTAATATAAATATAATCTTTTTATTTTGGTTGAATTTATAATGAAGTTGGGTAGCCGTTAACATATTCTTATAATAAAATCTACTTTTCTTGAAAAGCTGCATAATCAAATTACCGCCGCAGGACAAGGTCATATATAACCCCAAAAACGAAACAGTCATATAAATCATTAATACAAATGGGTTTGAATTCAGCTTATCATTATTTGCAATGACCACCAACATAATAACTGAAGATGCTATAATTAGTATTCCAAGACCTCCAAAGATTGGATCGGTTTTTTGATAACCACGGCCCTCACTTTTTCTTACCTCCTGAAGTAAGCTAGTGATATCCAGCTTTCTCATACGAATTATCGTTCGTAACATTACAGATACAAAAATTATAAAAAACACTAAAAAAGTTAATAAAAACGGACGATAATCCATAGAAAATGCAATGTTTTTAATCTCTAGTAAACTTAGAATCACCATTTGAAATAGGCGGGAGAAGAGTGTACCGACCGTAACTCCTACAACCAAGGAGGATATATTAATTAATATACTTTCTAAGTTAATCAACTTACGTAGCTCCTTCGCATTGAGACCCAGGCTAATATAGATTCCAAATTCTTTATTTCTTCCCTTAACGAAAGCCGTGTGAGCATAGTTAATAAAAAATACTGAGAATAATGCAATCGCAACCATTGTAATCGGAAAAACATAGGACAAAACCTCCGTGTCCTCCCTACCTTGTAACCCCTTGTTAAGTAGGAGTGACGCATACATAAAAAACAACATAATCGAAAAACTACTGGATAAAAAGTACGCAAGATATTTTTTTATATTGCCAATAAAATTCTTAAGGATAACATCTTTAAAGGTCATTATTTTCACCTCCAACGATTGCCTGGCAGTCTAAAATCTGCTCAAAAAACTCCTTGCGGGTGCCTTTCTTAACGATATCCATAAAGATTTTACCATCTTTAATAAAGATTACTTTCTTACAAAAGCTAGCCGCGAATACATCATGGGTAACCATAAGAACAGTCACCTTACGTTCTTGATTAATCTGATCAAAGCAAGTCATGACTGCATTCGCTGATTTTGAATCCAGGTTACCGGTTGGCTCATCCGCGAATAGAATCATTGGATCATTCACTAATGCCCTACTAACTGCTGCTCTCTGTTGTTGACCTCCGGATATTTGGTAAGGGCGTTTATCTGCTATCTGATCAATACCAAAGAGTGTCATAATTTCTAATGCCTTCTCATTCATGTATTTACTATCTTTTTTGTCAAGAACCATTGGAAGCATAACATTTTCCTTAAGGGTTAAGCTATCAAGAAGGTTGAATTCTTGAAATACAAAACCAAGTTTTCTTCGTCTGAATAATGCCATCTCAAATGGATTCATCTTATCAATTCTGTTACCACCGATTTCAACACTTCCACCGCTTGGGATCATAATACCGCTGAGTATACTTACGAGAGTAGATTTACCACTTCCAGAGGGTCCCATAATTGCTATAAAATCTCCCTCCTCAACCGTAAGATCAACACCATCGAGCGCTTTGGTTGTATAATTACCTTTCTTTTCTCCATAAATTTTTGTTAAATAATTGGCTGTTAATACCGACATATCATATCCTCCTATTAATCGCTTCAAAACAAATTTCAATCCTATCAGGTTGTTATCTGAAGCTCACTGTTTTATAGGTCTATCATAATCGGATTACTAAGACGTATCCATTGATTTAACTAAAGTAACCTTACAGTTTTGCAAGATAAGAGATAGATACTGCAGTTCCCTTGTCAACTTTTGAAGTAATCACTAGCGAGTGGCCAAGAAGTGAGCATACTTCTTTACAAAAATACAGCCCAACACCGCTAGAGTGATATCCTTTTCTTCCGTTATCACCGGTGAAAAAAGGTTCGTATACCTTACCTAGATCATGCTCCGGAATTCCGATTCCATCGTCCTTTATTGTTAATACGATTTCAGAACCTTTTTTCTCAAGGATGAAATAGATGCTTTGGGGTTGTTCTTGCTCCTTTTTGGAGTATTTAATTGCATTGGATATGATCTGACTTATGAGTAGCTCGTTCCACTTTCGATCGGATAAAATCTTACTATCTTCCAATTCTGTAACAATTTTTGGAAATACATGATGATAGATAAATTGATTTTTATTTTTATTAATAATCTCCTTTACTTCTTCCAAAAGGTTAATCGGTTCCGGAATATAATCCTTTGCAAAATCCTCCAGCCGAATCATATTCAGTATCGTATCCAAATTATACAGAAGCTTTTTATTCTCCTCTACTAGCCCCTGAATTGCCATTGTAATGTCTATATCGTTTTGCTCCATTCTCTGAAGCAACAAATCAGTTACTGTAATAGGTGTCTTCATATTGTGAATCCATAAGGATAAAAATCTACGTTCCTTTTTACTAGAATTGTCCGCTATGGCTAACTTGTCCTGATAATCATGATGAAGTTGATTCAACGTAGCGGTAACCTTCTTACTCATCCGATGACTGTAGTTGGTATGGTAATCCGGATTCGTAACCATTTCCTCTAGCGCATAATACAATTTATAATATTCAATAAAACTTATTATAATCCAAATCACATACATAAATAATACAATCAAAAATGGATATAAAATCTCCAATCTCTTGCCTGTAATAATGGAGTAAAATACACAAATTAATAAGTTAGCACAAAAGAATGCAATCGTTCCAGATATATGGTCAAGAAAAAAGCTTTTTAATAAGTTACGCTTCATAATAGCTATCCTTTCTTTCAATAACTAGCACTAGTCTTAACATGCCTTCATTTGAATTAGTTTGATCCAAGATTTCAGGAGCAAACTTCGAAGGGTGAAAATTGTATTCCATTTTCACCCTAAGCTTGAGGTGTCAAATAGATAACCTGCCCCGCGCTTCGTCTTTATCACATCTTCTAACTCCAAATTAGCTAATTTGTTTTTTACCCTTGTAACATTCACCGTTAACGTATTATCATCCACAAAGCTACTCTCATCCCATAACTCCTCTAGAAGCACTTCTCTAGATAATACCTTATTCGGTTGTTGCAAAAACATTTTAATTAGTTTGAATTCATTTTTACTTAACTCTTCTGTTCTATTCATATATGTAATTTTAAACCCTGCATTATCTAGAGTAATTCCATATAGAGTGATGTTTTGTGTTATCCCACTACCCGCATAATCCCCATAAAGACGTCGAACCAGAGCATTCACCTTCGCTAAGAGTACCTGTATATGAAAAGGTTTCACAATGTATTCATCCGCACCCAGTTCCATGCTAAGAATTTGATCACTATCACTATTCCTCGCAGAGGTAATAACAATCGGAATCTTAGATCGTTTACGAAACATTCTGCAGTAGTAATTGCCATCATTATACGGGAGATTAATATCCAAAAGCACCAGATCCGGAGCAAACTGCTCAAACTGTTCCTCTACATCTTGAAAAGATTCCACTACGTAAACCTCATAGCGATCTTTTATCAACAATTCCTTCATGTGATTTCTTAGCTGAATATCATCTTCAATAATCATGATTTTAGGCATGTAAATCTCCCTCCGGCCATAGCGCCACTTCTTTTACTCATAATGAACTTCTTCTATATTACGTAACCACAACTTTATTATTGGAATTTTCTACTAAAATCATAACAGAGATAAATTCGGAAATCAAGAATACCTTTAAGAGTTAGAGTTATCAGCTCGGTAATCGCAAACCACGTCTTTCCCCTTAATGTAACATGATACTATATTATAACTTATTTTTACCTATATTCTCACCAATTTCATTGTAATGAATATAATATTATGTAACAATTCATCAACTATTAGAAGAAACATTTGACTTTTTGTCGGTAATAGATTCAATCATCAACTGTGTCCCCATTCGTACCATGGGCTAATTCAATATCAGTCATCAAAATGTCATCCTCTTACTTATAATAATGAATTGCACAACCTAACAGAATGCACGATCCCCTGCATTAAGGCCTAATCCTACCTTACTGCAGGGGATACATTTATTTCTCTATTTTACCTTTACATTATCAACAGAACAAAGGAATATGCCAACTTTATTCCATAAAATATTAAAATTAATCCACAAAGCATATTGATTACTTTGATTGCTTTAACAAATTTGTTACGATATGTGAAAACCAGAGTTGCAAGCAAATTAAACCATACAAAGGATGCAATACAAACTCCAAACATAAAATAATAGGCCATGTTCGTGGGAATTAACGCTTTGAAACTTCCCAAAAGTAAAGAACCATCTATAATAGCTTGTGGATTCAACCAAGTAACTGCAAAACAAGCTGCAATCGTTTTTAATAGAGTATGCTCACCCTTATCATCCTTTAGGTTGCTTGAGGTGTCGCGAAGTAGTCCTATTCCGATAAAAGTCACGATAAGACTACCTAGCAAAATATTAATTGCTTTTAACAATAGAAATTTTTCAATCACAAATCCAAATCCAAAAAAACAGGATAGCGCCAATGTAATATCAAAAAACACAGTAAAAAACACCACTTGATAGGTTTTAAATTTACTTCGATTTGTTGCAGAATTAATTACATATAGATTTTGAGTTCCTATCGGTGCCACATATGCGAACCCGAATAACACGCCCTGTAACAAATAATTGATCATTTGCTTCCTCCGTACTTATACAGCAATGCCAAAATACTTACTTAACGTATGCGCGATACCGTCCTCATTGTTAGATAACGTAATCTCGTCCGCTATCTCTTTTAAAGGATCACATGCATTACCCATCGCTACTCCCAAACCAGCAAATTCAATCATCGAAATGTCATTTTGAGCATCTCCAAACGCCATTACTTCCTCCGCTTTAATTTCTAACAGGTCACAAATAGTTTGTAAGGAAGACGCCTTGCTGATTCCCTTCATTGTTGCTTCAAGAAAATATGGCGTGGACTGAATAAAGGACAATTCGTCATCAAAAGGTTTCATGATCTTCTCACATTCCGGTAGCAAGGTTTCATTCGGCGCTGCAATTAATACTTTAACCGGTGCAAAATCAATCGCATTTGCAACGTTATTCACTACTTTAACGCCCATATTGTTCAATTTACTTTCTACTTCTACCATAAACCCATCCGGATCCTTTGCATAATAATGCTTACCGTCATCTACAATCGGGGTAACAGGGAATGCTTCGAGATGCCTTAACAAACGGGTTGCTATCTCATGGGTCATCCCTTTCTCATATAGAATCTCATTGGTGTCGGCATGGACCACCCTGCCCCCATTATAGGATAACAATAAGCCCTTGTATTTCTCAAGCTCCAGTTCGTCACTCTCTCTTTTTAACCCAGGTGCCGGTCTGCCGGATGCAAGAACTACCACCGCACCCTTCTTTTGAGCTTCTATCAGTGCTGCTCTCGTCTTTGGCGTAATCTTTTTATCATCATTGTTCAGAGTTCCGTCTAAGTCAAGCGCTATCATCTTGTATTTCATTGTTGTTCCTCCCTATGCCATATATCCATATAGCCAATACCACGTATGCTTTCAAGATAAAGTATACAAAAAAATGATCTATTTTTCTATAGGCAGATTCTCCATTTTTCATATGAATCCTGGCTCTGCTCTGTGAAAATAGATCAAAAAATTTGTTAATTTGTCTTCAATCGGTGTGTGAGCGGGAAGCACCCTCCTCCCATAAAGGAGAATACGGACACCACACCCCTCACAACCTTTATTTCTTTTATCCTACTTTTCTTTCCTTCTACGTACGCAATCCGCGAGCAAATATTCAATCTGTCCGTTGATGGAGCGGAAATCCGCCTCCGCCCAGCCAGCTAATTCATTCCAAAGAGTGGGTGAAAGCCTCAGAAGAATTTGCTTTCTTGACTTTTCTTTATCCTTTAGTGCACTTTCTCGAGTTAAAATCTCCTGCTCCAAAGTCCTGATGCTCTCTAATCTAGCTCTTAGCTTTTCTTCCTTTTCTTCCAACTTATCTTCCATGTTTCACAACCTTTGTTAATAATTAATAAATGGTTCCCGTATTAACGATCGGTTGAGCATCCTTGTTGCCGCAAAGAACTACTAAAAGATTACTTACCATCGCTGCTTTTCTTTCGTCATCCAATACAACAACATTTTCCTCACTTAACTGGTCAATCGCCATCTTTACCATACCTACTGCACCTTCTACAATCTTTTGGCGAGCAGCAATAATTGCGGTAGCCTGCTGTCTCTGAAGCATTGCCGCTGCAATCTCCTCTGCGTAGGACAAATGAGTGATGCGAACCTCCTTTATTTCAAGTCCTGCCTCAACCACTCTCTGCTGCAACTCTTGTCTCATACTATCAGCAATCTCTTGACTGCTGCCACGAAGAGTCTTCTCATCTGCATCGTCCTCCATTGTATCATAAGGATATAATCTAGCGATATTACGAATGGTGGAATCGCATTGAATGGATAAAAAAGATTTGTAATTCTCCACATTAAAAACTGCTTTTGTCGGATCAATCACTCTCCAGATTACAACTGCACCGATAATAATTGGATTACCAAGTACATCATTAACCTTTTGTTTCTCATTATTCAGAGTTAACGTCTTTGTTGTAATCTTTTTACCTGGAGGCGCAGGATTAAAGCCTCCGGCAAATGGATTCGTATAATAAAACCCTTCTTTTTTAATCGTTCCATAGTACTTACCAAACAAAGTCAAAACTAATGCTTCATTCGGATTAAGAATATGAAAGCCACCCAAAAGAATTAATAAAACCGTAACTAAAATAATTCCTAGTGTTAACAAAATTGTACCTATAACAATTTCTCCACCGTCCAAACTATTTCCACCAAAGATAATCCCTAGTGTGGACAGTATAAAGCCCACCAAAATCAGTATAAGAGCAATTCCTCCACTGAACGGTACAATATCCTTTTCTTTAATCATGCTCTCTTCCCTAGTATTTTCTTCCTTCATACTAATAACCTCCATTTTGTTATATAGATCTGAACCCTTTTTATAGATTTTTTATATCTTTATTGATTTTCAATGTATCAATCTTTCATAACTTTGTATCAATAGTCAGAATTAATATTTGATATCAATATGATATCATAATACTATATATAATTATATATGTCAACAAATATTTGGAATAATTTACCTCGCTTTACTAAAAATAAAAATAAATTCTATATCCCGAGGATGCGGACTAGTGTTGAATAAAACAGAAAATATTATTCACAAATAGTCTATCTATATATATTGCATTAGTTATGATAAAATTATAAAGAACGCTCTAAATCATAAAATTCTGAGTAATCAGTATGAGTTTTTTGGTTTAGTTCATAATTAGTTCATATTACAATATTATTTTAAGTTTACAAAATTAATGGAGGTAACCAATGAATACAAAAAGAAAATCAAAAATAAAGAAACGTATTTTTCTATTTTTAACACTAATAATTGTAATTGCTCTTGCAGTAGTTGCTGTTATTGCCAGACCAAAAGCCAATAATTATGAAAGTGTTGATGCAAAAAATGGCAACATTAAAACTTATTTTTCCTTCTCCGGTAACGTTGAAGCAAAGAACCGCGAATCTGTAATGTCAGAAAAAGTAATGCAGATTTCAGATATCAAGGTTAAGGAAGGAGAAAAAGTTAAAGAGGGTGATGTTCTTTTTACCACCACAACAGATGATGAAATTACCGCTGAGATTAATGGTGAAGTGTCCAAGCTTAATATTGAAGAAAACGAACAAGTTATGGCCGGTATTTCATTAATTGAAATCGTTGATTATGATAACCTTAAAATCAATGTTAAGGTAGATGAATATAGTAGCTCAACTTTGAAGGTAGGGAAAAAAGCAGACGTTTATATCAATGCACTTGATAAGAATATTACCGGCACGATTAAAAGTATTTCCAAAGAAGGTCAGGTTGTAAATGGAGTTACCTATTTTACAGCTGATATTGACCTCAAAAAGGATAAAGCGATTAAAGTTGGCATGTCAGCTGAGATTAAGTTTCCAAGTAAGTCTGTATCTGATGTCGTTACGCTTCCTATGTCTGTCATTCAGTTTGACGAAAGCAATAATCCTTTTGTATATCTGAAGGATGAGAAGAAGAATTTAATTAAAACCCCTATTAAGACTGGCATCAATGACGGCACAACTGTTGAAGTAGTAAGCGGTATCAAAAAAGGAGATCTCGTATTCTATAAAAATAATATAACCACCTCAAGTAATCAAGGCTTTGCTCGATCCAATGGAGGAGGTAAATAACCATGTCCGAAATACTTAATATGAAAAACATCTGTAAAAGCTACTATATGGGCGATGAAGAGTTAGAGGTTCTTCATGATGTTAATTTAGTGGTGCATGCTGGAGAGTTCTTATCCATTCTGGGTCCTTCCGGTTCAGGCAAGTCTACTATAATGAATATTATAGGATGTTTGGATATTCCTTCTACAGGAGAATATCTTCTCTCCGGTACGGATATTGACGATTTGGATGAATCTGAACTTGCGGCTGTTAGAAACAAAGAAATCGGGTTTGTATTTCAAAGCTTTCAGCTTTTACCCAGATTAAGCGCATTAAAGAATGTAGAACTCCCTCTTATATATAGCAATGTACCTGTTTCTGAACGAAAGAAGCGTGCAAAGGAAATGTTAGAAAAGGTAGGCTTATCGGATAAGATGAACAACTTACCTAACCAATTATCCGGTGGTCAACAGCAACGTGTAGCAATTGCACGTGCCTTAGTTACAGAACCCACTATTCTTCTTGCAGATGAACCAACAGGAGCCTTGGATCAAAAGACCGGTTCACAGGTAATGGAGCTATTTGAAAAATTAAATAGTGATGGACGAACTATTATTATGATAACGCATGATCAAAACATCGCGAAGCACGCAACAAGAGTTGTAAATATTCTAGACGGCTATCTTACGGAAGCGGAGGTAAATTAGTATGTTGTTACTGGAAAGTATAAGAATGTCTTGGGAAAACATCATTCATAATAAACTCCGTTCCTTCCTAACAATGCTTGGTATTGTAATTGGAGTAGCCTCTATTATTGCGCTAATTACAATTGTTCAAGGTGCAACAAATAGTATTAGCGATCAGATTAGTGCCCTGGGAGTGAATAAAATCACCGTTACCGCCATGGGTACACCTCTCAAACAGGGCTTGAATGATAGCGATATAAAAGTGATATCACAGTTGAATAATATAGATGGGGTTTCCCCAACTATATCCGGAAGAACAAGTATCATTTCTAACGGAAAGGTTATGGAAGACATCACTGTTCAGGGTAAAAATGAAGTTTATTTTAATAAGGATACCAGCCTACTCAAAACAGGAAGATCTATTAATATAATAGATATCAGAAGTGATAATCAAGTTGCTATCATTGGTGATAATATTGTGAAAACGCTTTATTATGGGATGAATCCAGTAGGAAAGAACTTAATGATTAACGGAACTACTTACACGATTATTGGAACACTTGCACAATCCAGTGGTTTTAGTATGAATTCAAGTAATGATGCTGTTATAATTCCATACACTACAGCCCTTCGCAGCTTAGGGGTTAAAAATGTTACTACTCTTGACGTTTATCTTAAAGATACCTCTATTGCAGATGATTCCGTTACCGATATCAAGAGTGTATTAAATCCCGCCTTTAACTATGATGAGGATGCCTATTCTGTATTTAATATGGGTGACATGATTAAAAGTTTTGAGACAATGATGGGAATGATGTCGTTGCTTCTTGCAGGTATTGCAGCCATATCTTTGGTGGTCGGCGGTATTGGCATTATGAATATGATGCTAGTTTCCATAACAGAAAGAACAAAGGAAATCGGCCTACGTAAGGCGTTGGGCGCAACTCCAGGAAGAATACAGCTCCAATTTATCATTGAGTCCATTTTCTTATCTCTAATTGGTGGTATTATCGGACTGATCCTCGGAAGCATTCTTGCTTTTATAGCTGCTATTTTAATCGGTATCGGTTTTTCCCTATCAATGATGACGATTGCACTTGCAGTTGGTTTTTCTTCAGCGGTTGGAATTGTATTCGGTTATATGCCGGCAAGGAAAGCTAGTAGATTAAATCCGATTGATGCGTTAAGAAGCTTGTAATCCTTCACTGATACGGATAAAATAAACAGTTTGACACAGGAAGACGCTTCCTGTGTCTGCACATAATATAGTTGTAAACCTCTAATAAACTTCCAATTATAATAAATTTCAAAGATATTTATTTTAACTATATTAAACTGCTAATATCATAAATAGTAAAATTCATTATATTGCAAATCATAAAAAAATTTTAAATCATTTTTATAAAACTCAAGATAGTACAATGATTTATTAAATCATTTATATATAGCTCAAGATAGTAAGGAGGTATTTCATGTTTCAAATTCTAATTGTGGATGATAATGAACGTATCCGAAAGTTAATGAAAACTTACCTTTTAAGTGGTGGATATAACGTGTTATCCGCTTCAGATGGACTCGAAGCCTTAGATATTCTTGACAAAGAACACGTAGATCTCATGATTGCTGATATCATGATGCCGAACATGGATGGTTATACCTTAACCAAAGAACTTAGAGACTCCAATTATAACTTTCCTATTTTGATGGTTACTGCTAAGGATAGCTTTGAGGATAAGAAAACTGGTTTTCAGGTTGGTACGGATGATTATATGGTAAAGCCGATTGATTTTGATGAAATGTTACTTAGGGTATCCGCATTACTTAGAAGGGCTAAAATTACGAATGATCATCAAATTATCATAGGGGATATTGTTCTTGATTATGATATGCTAAGCATTCGAACGAAAACAGAGGAAACACAGTTGCCAAAGAAGGAATTTCTTATCCTTTTTAAACTCTTAAGCTATCCCAAGAAAATCTTTACGCGCCAGGATCTCCTGGATGAAATCTGGGGGCTCGATAATGAGACTGATATTCGTACTGTGGATGTTCACATTAAACGCTTACGCGAGAAATTTGATGAGCTTGAAGAATTTAAAATTATCACTGTGAGAGGTCTTGGCTACAAGGCGGAAAGGAATGTATGAGAAGGATATTTCCCTTACGATCAATTTACGCCAAGTTTGTCCTTATCTTCGTTGGTATTTGGTGGCTGTTGAACTCATTAACCTTCGCTGCGGTGTTACACTTTATATCGAATGGACTGTCACCCTATTTTAAAATCGAGTTGCTTACTACGAATAGTAAAGTTGTTGAGCAATTTCATCACATACGAGTATTAACCGCAATAACCTTTTCATTAAGTGTAATGGTTGGTACTATCTTAATTATTATCGTTGTTAGGAGTATAGTAAAGCCGATTAAGCAGTTATCAAAAGCTTCCAAAGAGGTTGCGAAAGGTAATTTCGACGTTGCTATAAAGACGAACCAAAGAGATGAAATCGGCCAATTAACCAGAGATTTTAATATTATGACCTCTGAATTAAAGAACATTGATGTGCTACGTAAGGATTTTGTATCCAATGTATCCCATGAATTTCGTACTCCAATTACCTCGATTATTGGTTATGCCAAATTAATCAATGGTAGCTGCTTAATTGACAAGCAACTAGAAGAGTATAGTGAAATAATTATTAGCGAAGGAGAACGATTATCCGAGCTTTCTTCTAATTTATTAAAGTTATCCGAATTCGACAGTAAGGTAATTAGAAATCAAACCTCGAATTACTCTCTTGATGAGCAAATAAGAAAATCCATTTTATTACTTGAAATTCAATGGACAAAGAAAGAGTTGACCTTTGATATTGATTTAGAAGAGGTAATGCTTTGTGGCGACAAAAATCTTCTGCAACAGGTTTGGCTAAACCTCATACAAAATGCAATTAAATTCTCTGATCAATATGGATTAGTGCAAATACAATTGAATAAAAGCTCACATACTGCTATTTTTAAAATAACCAACCAGGGAATGAAAATTGCCGAGGAAGACAGAGCTCATATTTTTGAGCGTTTTTATAAGGGTGATAAATCACGTTCCAAGGATGGGTACGGCTTAGGGCTGGTGCTAGTGAAAAAGATAGTGGAATTTTCAAATGGAACAATCTATTTTGATAGCAAGGAGGAAGGTACCACTTTTGTTGTTGAACTGCCTCTTATATGATCTAACATGTCGAATAAATATGGCTATTCTCGAATACTTAAAGTATAATGGACACACCTATTTCCTACTAGGAAATACATGATTAACATATACTATTAAAGTAAAGGAGAGTGATTGAATGAAAATATGGGTTGCACTCGTACTAATACTTTCTATCGGTTGTTGCCTCACAGGCTGCAAACCAAGTAAACAAGAAGCTTCCGGCATTCAAGAACTTCCCATTCAGGCCGTGTCATCTTACATCATAATTCATCCTTCACAAAAGGGTGTCGATGCTTTTCTGAAAGCTTTGGGCAATGATACACCCGCTTATGAAAATGATACCTGCTATAATATAACACCGAGCCTGATATCGGATAAATCAAATTATCAAGTTTTCAAATTTGACCAATCCTGCAACTCCTACCTGTTTTATAATAATTCCGTATATCAATTGGGTACTGCCTTCGGGGGGTATGGTGTCACTAGTGTTGCTCTTGCAGATATGAACAAAGACACTCTCTATGAACTGTATTTTACCTGTTCTTTTGGCTCCGGTATACACCGTTCCCAAATAGGATATTTTGATCCAGCTAAGAAACAAGTGGTTATGTTTGACCCCTCTTATATGGACATTGACTGCATTCTACATCTTGATAATAATGATTTATGCGTGAGCGAAAGTGATATTATACTAAAGAGCTTTGTTGACTTTAAGTCTACTGCAAAGAATGAGCTTGGAACCATTTCTTATATCAATGGATTAATTCAATATAATGATTATACACAGATTGACTAATGAGGATGAATGGAGAGATTACAGATGAATATCTTAGTGAGTGCCTGCTTTCTTGGAATGGGTTGCCGATATGATGGAACCGGATACTTGTTAGAGGAATTAAACCTGCTAAAGGAAAAACATACTCTAATACCAATATGCCCTGAAATATATGGAGGATTGCAGACACCTAGAGATCCAGCTGAGATTTTGAATGACCGAGTAATAACCAAGAAAGGTCAAGACGTTACAAGTGAATTTCATAAGGGAGCTAATGAGATCATAAAGCTAGCACGCTTTTACCAATGTACCCATGCCATATTAAAAGAACGCAGTCCTTCCTGTGGGCATGGCAAAATTTATGACGGAACCTTTACTGGTACCCTGATTAACGGAAATGGTGTTGCCGCTGATCTACTCTCTAAAGAAGGTATTCATATACTTGGTGAGAGTGAAATTAATTCACTTTTGAAATAAAAGATAGAGGGAATCTGTGAGGGATCAATAAATTTTTGTCCCAAAGTGACAACTACTATTCAAAACAATTCTATTCTTATGGATTTTTATACTTGCTGTTTTATTATTGATAATTCTTATTTTTGTTGATTTTCTTTCTTAAGGATTCTTTTTCTTGTTATTTCTTGTTTTAGTAAATGTCCTTTCTTTAAAATTTATATTCTTATGATTTCATATTCTTGTGATTTCATATTCTTGTGACTGCTTATTCTTGTGATTTCTTATTCTCTTCAATTGGAATAAAATTAAGCACATAATCATAAAGGTAGGGTGTTAATTCTTTGATAAATTTGTTTTTCTCTTCCTCCGTGCATTTGATGTGTATAATTTTATTATAATCGTCGATCTCTTGCTGCATAATCTACTCTCCCGGATATATTGATATTAGTATTCTATCATGCTTTTGATTTTTTCATCAAGCTAATGTTACGAATTTTCGAAAGGTGTAATCCCTATTAAGCTAGAAAAGAGTTTTTGCTCCATAGCATGATTTGCCATGAAGCAAAAACTCCTTTTTAGTACTCATATTAGAGGATAATTGCTTTATAATCAATTACTCAATTATAAAGGTGTGAATTGCTTCCGTTAATTCTGCTGTTCTGACATCAAGTTCTGTAGAAGCATCTTTTAATTTACTTGCTAATTCACTTTGTTCAAAAATCGTGCTTCCGACAGAAGAGGAACAAGCCGATGTTTCTTCAATAACCGCTGATATATTTTCAACTGCACTTAATGTATTCTTTCTTTCAAAGTCAATATCTTCGATATGCTCTCCTATTTCCTTTAAATACATCATAAGCTCATCTATTCCTTGATTCATGTTCGTAAACGCTTCAATTGTTTGTCGAACAATCATTTCCTGCGCCATTACAATTCCTTCGGCACGCTTTACAGAATACACAGTGCCTTCCGTATGCAATTTAACTTCCTTGATTACCTTCTGTATTTGCTCAGAAGCATTCAGGGTTTTCTCTGCTAGTTTACGTATCTCTGATGCAACTACAGAGAAACCTCTACCGGCATCCCCGGCTCTTGCCGCCTCAATGGAAGCATTCAAGGATAGTAAATTCGTCTGACCCGCAATATCGTTAATAATGTCAATAAAATTCTCAATATATCTATTTTTATCTTCTAATACTTTAACGTTTTCTACTACTTCCTTCGTGATTTGCGAAGTAGATTTTGAGTGCTGTGTTAATTCTCCCATTGTATCAATACCATGATGAATCATATCTTTGGTAGAGTCTGCTAAGGTTTCAATTTTTACGGTATTATCACCCAAAGCTTCAATTTTATTGGACAGTCGATCCATAATCGATAAGCAGCTTTGTGAATCCTCTACCTGCTGAGAAATTCCATGATCAATTTCCTTCATTGCATGATATATGTTACCGGACAAATCACCCATTACCTCAGACGAATGCGATATCTCGTTAGCAGCACTTGAAACCAGTTCCGTCACCTGTTTTACCTTTTTGATCAGATGTCTAGTTTTTGAAATTGTCTCCATGAAGTCTTCCGCTAGTAAACCCATTTCGTTTTTACTTTTAATATCAATGCTAACTGTCAAATCTCCTTGAGAAACATTGGTTAGTTTTTTCGATATTTTACTTATATTCACAATGATGCCAACTGAAATCAAACTACCAATTCCAACTGCTATTATACATGCAATTGCTACCAGAATTATTGTAAGCCATTTTATTTCATTTGCACGTTCCATAACTAGATTCTGCGGAACTAATGCACAGAGCATAGCATCTGTACTCTTGCATTTGCTATACATAAATAGATATTTATCACCTTGATAATTAATATACTCTGATCCACTTATAGCTTTTCCCTTGTTCTTATCCTGATAAAAATTCTGATCTAAGAAGCTAAACTGGTGCTCTCCATTCATAGTCTCTCTACCATCAGCGGTGATAAATGCTAGAATACTTTCATCTCCGAGATTAAGATTTGTCATGACATTCTTCATTACTTTATAGTTAATGTCTATTACAACACATGCATTTTTTGTAGCGTATGGATAGATAAGGGAGCAAGCATATTCGCTTTCATTGAGTTTAACCTGTTCGTCAATAAATTGATGCTTTCCAACCCAATATTTTTCCAATTTGCTATTCATTGGTTTTCCTTCATCATACTTTAATAATTTATTAAAGAAACCATTACGAATAACATTGGAGGTTGTAATGAGACTTAAATCATCTTTTGTAATGATGTGAATATTTTGGATAAATTCATTCGATATAGCTTTTGCATAAACCATCGTCTTAGTAGAATCCATTTCAGATTTTTTCTTAATCGGATCATTCTTATATTTGTCATTTGCATAATTTATGGTACTATCTGACAATACCGTCTGTAAAGCATCTGCCTCTACCGAGCGAAATCCAAAATCCAAGTATTGTACAGCCATATCAATTGCCTTCGTCGTTGAATCTTCGTAATTCTTCTTAAGTCCAAAGGATGCTTTTTCATACGATATACAACCAACAAGAATTACAAAGGCAATTGGAATTATGAACCCTAGGATTAACTGTAATCTAATACTAAGCTTAGCTTTACGAGTATTTCTTATATTAGGTCTTTTATAATGCCACTTCTTCATCTTAATGAAAATCTCTTGTAGTTTCATATAAATCTCCATTCTGCATATGACCACGAAATCGGACGAAGTTAGTTTATATTTCCTCAGCGGTTAATATATTTGTTGTACTATTTAATTAGTTCAAATACTGGAATGATATCAATTGGAGCATCCACCTCGATGAATTGTCCACCCTCATAAATGGCTTTTCCTTCAAATTCTCTCCAACTACCTCCACTTGGTAGATATACATTACGCTTTTTCAAACCTGCATATAAAATAGGTGCTACTAGTAGAGAATCTCCGAAGATATACTGGTCCTCAATCTCCCAAGCTATTGTATCCTCAGGGAATTGATAGAATAAAGGTTTCATAACAGGAGTTCCTTTTTCATGTGCCTGCAGCATCGCAGCTCTCACATACTCACGAAGATCTTCTCTGATATTCATATATTTCTTGCAAATCTCATAAGCAGCTTCACCATAGCTCCATACCTCATTGGGCGCACCCGATAGACACTTTGCCCCGCCCGTTGTTCCAACCTGCGGCTGGTGAGGCTCTCGATCTCCATGCAGACGCATTACCGGACAGAAGGTACCCCATTGAAACCATCTGATAAATAATTCTCTGAATTCCTCATCATCTGGATTGCCTCCATGAAAACCACCAATATCCGTTGTCCACCAAGGAATACCGGCAATACCCATATTTAACCCTGCTGCCAACTGATTACGCATACTTATATAGCTAGAGGCAATATCACCGGACCATACCAAAGCACCATATTTTTGACTTCCTGCCCAAGCACAGCGTAATAGGTTAACAATATCCTTTTGGCCGTTCGAGGTCATACCATCAAAGAAGGTCTTCGCATACATCAATGGAAAGAGATTGCCGATTGACACATTAGGTCCTTCATAATAGCGATAATTATCAAAATCGTATATTGTATATTCTGGCTCTGCTTCATCAAGCCAGAATGCTTTAATACCCTTGCTATAATAATTATGATTGATTTTGTCCCAAACGAATTCTCTTGTCTCTGGGTTAGTCGGATCCATGAATAATGTTGGCGCCAAAAAATCCATACTGACATTAATTCCTCGGTCTGTATTTACTAATAAGCCCTGTTGGTGCATCTGGTCGAAATTCTCACTATTTTTCTCTACCGTAGGCCAAACAGATACCATTAATTCAATTCCCATTGACTTTAATTCTGCGATCATCTCTTCTGGATTTGGCCAATATGTGGAATCAAATTTCCAATCTCCTTGGTTTGGCCAGTGGAAAAAGTCAACGATAATTACATCCAGAGGAAGGTTTCTCCGCTTATATTCTCTGGCAACCTCTAATAATTCTTCCTGTGTTTGATATCGAAGCTTGCACTGCCAAAAACCTAGACCGTACTCCGGCATCATTGGAACTTTGCCGGTCACCTCTGCATAAGCTTCTTCAATCTCTGACGGTGTATCCCCTGCGGTGATCCAGTAATCTATTTTCTTAGTGGATTTGGCATGCCATTCCGTAATATTTTTTCCAAAATACACATTGCCGAGCGCAGGATTGTTCCATAGAAAACCATATCCCAGATTGGAAATCAAAAACGGAACGCTCGCCTGTGAGTTACGGTGTGCTAATTCCAAGCTACAACCCTTAAGATTTAAATAGGGCTGTTGATACTGTCCCATACCATATAGTTTCTCGTCCCGCTCTGATTCAAAGCGGACACTAATGGAATAATCTCCTCCCAATATCGCCTGGAATTCCCTACCCTCCACCTCAATTGCGGAGCAATACTTAGAAAGTACGTCTTTTCTATTCCTTGCATACTCTTCTAATATTACTTTGCCCTTTTGATTGTAAAAGGTAAGTTTGCCGGCTGAGTTGATTACCGCACACAATTTGCCATTCGTTATGGACGCACTTGTTTCTTCAATACGAATCTCAGCGTTATGCTCCACTGCTTCAGTTAACGCCCAATCCTTCTCATCATGAGCATTACCCATCTGAACGGAACGCACGCGTAAACTGTTTTTGCCCCAAGGCTCTATGTATAAGGTTTCATGTTGGAATTTACTTATTAAGTAGTTATTTTTCTGTCTAAACATTATCATCACCTTATCCTTTCACAGCACCACTTGTTAACCCACTAATAATGTATTTTTGCATAAAGATAAAAATAATTGCTACAGGAATAATCGTTACTACAGCAAAGGCGGTTAAATAACTCCACTTTGTACCATATTGTCCCATGAAGTTAAAGATACCTGCAGTAATCGGACGATTAACCTGATCCTGAATAAAGGTCATACCGTATGCCAGATCGCCCCATGCATATAGGAAGGAGAAGATTCCACATACAATAACTCCGGGGAAAGCAATCGGTATTAATATTTTGATAAAGGAAGTAAACCGATTACATCCATCAATATAGGAGGCCTCCTCCAATTCCTTCGGTATCGATCCAAAATAATTTTTTAAAATTAATATTGAGAACGGAATACCGATCGTTGCATCTGCTAATATGGCAGACAGTGGATTATTAATCATATGAAAATTACGAAACATGATAAACATCGGTGTTAGGATAACGGAAACCGGCAGCATCTGTGTAATTAAGAAAGCAAGTACAGTGACCTTTTTACCCACAAATCGATATCTTGCCAACGCGTAAGAAGCTGGAACAGCAAGTATGATCGAAATAAACATACAGCTTGTGGAGATGAACATGCTGTTTGCGAAGGAGCGGAACATATTAAAATCCCCAACATTTAGCTGTGCTATATAGGATTTAAAATTTAACTTAGTTGGAAATAAAGTTGGAGGATTTAAAAAAATCTCCTTTTCCATTTTAAAGGAAGTTACTAAGATCCAGTAAATCGGAAATAATAGAACTATTAATACAATTACTGACATAATGCTCATTATTATATTCTTTTTACCACGTACGGTTCTGTCATTCATTATTTTTCACCCTCCTCACTATACGTATATTTCAGATAAATTAGGCTGACGAAAAATAATATTACAAATAAAATATTAGCTACCGTTGCACCCTTACTATACTCAAATAACGTAAAGGATAATTTATAGGAGTAGGTGGAAAGCAAATGAGTTGAGTTAACCGGACCACCGTTCGTCATAACATATACCAAATCAAAAACCTTAAAAGTATAAATAAAACCAAGAATTAATACTGACTGAATCGTAGGCTTCAGCAAAGGTAACGTGATTTTCATCATTGTCTGAAATTTGTTTGCTCCATCAATTGATGCACTTTCATAGATGTCACTGGAGATTAACGTTAGACCCGAGGAAAGCAAAATCATATTGAACGGAATACCAATCCATATATTTGTAAAAATCAGAGCAAACATTGCCGAATTCGGTGTTATAAGCCAATCGATCGGAGCAGATATCAAATGAAGGCCTTGTAATGCCTGATTAATAATTCCCACATTAGAGCTAAACATGAATTTAAACATAAGGGCTGTTATGGTTACCGGAATCATCCATGGTATCATTAACAAACCTCTAACCGGCTTTGAGAATGAGAACTTCTTATAAAAAAACAACGCCAATAAAAATCCGAATATAAATTGAAAAATTAATGACAACACAGTAAAGAGTAATGTATTAAATATTGATTTCTGAAGAATCGGATCTTGAAATACCTTGATATAATTTTCAAATCCAATAAATTGTTTTACTGGAAGATTTAAAGTTTTAATTGTTACATCCTGAAAACTCAATATAAAATTACTGATGATTGGATACCCAACGAATACCATCATATAGATCAAGGCAGGAAGAATATATAGTATTCCTACGTTGTCATATCGAAAAAATCTTTTTATACGTTTCATATATAGAACCTCCTATATTACTTGGGTAGTAGAATTTAATTATCAAAGGCAATAACTATGTATAGAGGCTCTTTGATATCGTTCAGGTAATAGATAGGAGTACACGATAATTCATGTACTCCTATTCTTGTACCGAGTAACTATTAAATACTTACTTTGCTAAAATGCTATCAATTGTACCCTGTGCTTTCTTTGCTGCGGCATCTGCTGCACTAGTACCTGTCAACACCTCATTGAAGGCCAAAGAAATTGCATCAGAGATGGAAGGCCAGCTTGGATGAGGACCTCTTGCTCCAGCGAACTGTAATTCTTTAATGAAAATCTGCATCTGATCATCACCCTTATACTGGGTATCAGCAACGTCTTTTCTAGAAGAGATATAGCCAAAACCATCTATGTAAGTCTTAATCTTCTCAGGTGCTGTCATGTATTTTACAAATTCTAAAGCGGAATCGGAGTTCTTATTATTGATGATAGCGATATTCTCGCCACCAAGTCCTGAAGATTCTTTTGCATCCTTAGGAAGCATTGCTACGTTCCATTTCATATCCTTTGCTTGTTCACGCATCGTAGGAATCTGCCATGTACCATTAATCATCATTGCAAGGTTACCGGAGATAAACTGATTCATGGTATCACCCTGAGTCCAGTTAATTGATTCTTTTGCCCAAGAACCGTCTTTCGCCATCTTACCAGCGAAATCAAGTGCTTTGATACCAGCTGCATTATTGATTTCATATGAGGTTGTTCCTGCTTGCCATACAAAAGTTAAGAAGTTGAAGGTACCTTCTTCGTTCTGAAGGGAACTACATGCAAAACCACTAACCTTATCTGTTGTTGTTTTCTTTGCTACTTCTCTAAGCTCATCCCATGTTGTAGGAACTGCACAGCCTGCAGCCTTTAACATGTCTTCGTTGTAGAAGAGTGCTAAATCGTTGCTACCAAAAGGAATGCCGTATAACTTTCCATCTAACTTACAAGAATTCAAAGGTCCTTCAAAGTATTGGCTTGTATCAATCTTGCCAGTGATATCTGCGAAGATACCCATGGATGCATAGGATGCTGTATCCGGATTATCAATAAATACAATGTCAGGTAATTCCTGAGCTGCTGTACCGATTGACAATTGTTTCTTAAAGTCTGCAAATGGAACATACTTTGCAGTTACTTTGATATTTGCCTGAGATTTGTTAAAATCATCAACAAGTCCGTTTAATAATTTTTGATGACTCTCAGTCTCCCAATAGTACCAAATAACTACATCTTTTTTTGCTGCTGTTGTAACATCGCTCTTTGTCCCTGGCGTTGTCTTATTATCAGTTGTAACAGCTTTCTTTTGACAACCTGCCATCATACTGAAAGCCAAGACTAGTACTAATACTACTGCTAATACTCTTTTTTTCATGATTTTCCTCCCATTTCTTACACAGTGCTCAACTCTGTGCAGATATTATCTTTTTAAGATGTTTTCATTATATAATCACCCTAAGGAATCGAAAACTCTAGAAATCTTAAAAAGGATGGTAAAACTAAGGTCAGTGATGCATGACTCTATATTCGGTGGGAAGCTGCCCCGTACATTCCTTAAAAACCTGACTGAAGTACTTAGAATCGCTATAACCTACCTTTTCAGCGATATCATAAAGTCTTAACTGTGTTCCGATTAATAGTTCTTTGGCCTTTTTGATACGATACTTCTTAATATAAGCGCTAAAATTAACTCCAACCTCTTTATGGAATTGTGTCCCTAAGTATTCCGGGGTAATATTGAGTTTCATCGCTATCTCATCTAAAGTTATACCCTGACCATAAAACTCATGCACCAGTCGCTTTGCCCTTTGCACTGTAAGACCGACTTGACCCCCCTCGCTATTCTCATTCGATAGTAATAAAATAAATTCTTCCAAGGTATGATTTAATTCATGGTAAGTCATTGCTGACATTATTCTCTTTAATAACCCCTGCTGCTCAATATCTTTTTGAAGGGTAAACCCAATTTCCTTTGAAACATTAATCATAGACCATAGAAAACGTACATAAGATTCTTTAATCTCTTGGGGAGAGTATAAATTCCCATCCTTAAAGGCTTGATAAAAGCTATCAATTACCTTTTTCAGCTTTTTCGTATCCATAGAACACATAGCAACTCTCATCTGATTTTCAATTTCAATTGGATAAGTCAAAACCTTAGTCTGTACTTGTGTAACCTGTGGGAAGGATATAATTACGTCATCTCCAAGCGTGATACACCAATCCATATGCTTTAATAGCTCGTGCAATCTACTCTTCATTAACGTGATACCTTGAAAACTACTCCATCCAAAACAGGCATTGCCATGCTCCTTCTTCAACTGTTTTATAACCAGATGTTGAAACCACTGCTTTATCATATGCTCCTCGGGATAAGCAAAGATAATCAGTAAAAGCATCTTATTATGTGGCATATCTAGCAATCGATATTCACCAATATATTTTTCCTTAAGAGCCTTGGTTAACTCTTTGGATATCTTTGCCCCACTCTCCTCATATTGTTCACCCAGAAAGATAGGCATAATAATATACTCACTGTCTTTGTTCAATTGATAGGTCTTCTCCATGAACAAGATAAGCTCCTCATCAACAACGATTCCGCTCAAAAGAATGTTATAGAATATATTCTCAAGCTTTTGCAAGGATTTATAATGCTCTCCTTTATTCTTCTTCTGCTGTTCCAGTTGAACTGTTATATTCTCCAAAGAGGTAGTTAAATCCCCCACTGAGATGGGCTTTAACAGATATTCGCTAACGCCCAACTTGATCGCTTGCTGTGCATAAGAGAATTCCGAATAGGCACTTAGAACAATCGCCTTAAAAGGAATATTCCTATCCTTTAGGATTTGCAACATCTCAAGGCCATCCATCTCCTGCATCTTAATATCAGTAATAATTAAATCCGGGCTTTCCTTAAGAATTAATTCCAGCCCCTCTACCCCATTCTCCGCTTCTCCAACAATCACATATTGATCGCTAATTTTATGGATCAAATTGATGATACCCTCTCTTATTCTTATCTCATCTTCAATAATTACAATCTTCATAGCGCACACCCCTGCTCTGTCTTATAATTTTGGAATTTCTATATAGATGCTCGTACCTTCTCCTAAGGTGCTATCGATCTGAACCTTTGCCTGACTCCCATAATACATTTTTAATCTACTTATTGCATTTGTCATGCCGATGTGACATTTTTCCTCATTATCATCCAGTAGACCGATCCGAAGTTCCCGCAATTTTTCCTCTGATATCCCTTTTCCATTGTCTGATATACTAATATTAATCGTGTCTTCTCCTACACTCATACTGATTTCAAGGATGTGCGTTCTCTTAACCCCTTCAAAACCATGAATAATAGCATTTTCAACAAATGGTTGTAATAACAGCTTATGAATATGATAATCCACCACTTCTGGTTCGATATTAAGAATGCATTCAAAGGTATTCTTTAATCTGGTTTGTTGTAAAAATAAATATTTCTTTAACCAATCAATTTCCTGCTTAATCGCTACAACACTATTACTTTTGTCTACTCCGTATCTTAAAATCTTAGCTAACGAATTAATCGCATTACTGATCTCATATTCATCCTTATCAATGGCCATCCAGTTAATTGTGTCCAACGTATTATATAGAAAATGCGGATTAATCTGCGCTTCTAATGCAGAGATTTCGGCATTCTTTTGTTTTAAAGTAGCATCCTTTTCCTTCTCAATTGAATCATTCAACTCCTCTAGCATAGAATTAAATTGATGCGCAATTGTCTCAATTTCCACAGGCATATTCTCATCCGCTTCAACACGTACCGTTAATTCTCCTTGCTCTGCCTTCTTCATCGCTTTTACGATCTTATTAATAGAACCACTTAATTGACCAGTAATAAAATAAATGATAAGAATAAGCATCATTACGGAAACAATAAAAATGATTATGGTGAGCTGCTGCTGATTACTCATTTCATTTACTACCATGCTCTGATCCGATACATTAATAAAATGCCATTGAAGTATATCATCATAAGCCTTATATACTTTAAGATTTTTCACCTCAAGATAACCATTATCATTAATAAAATTAATATAAGCATCATTTTGTTTTTTCTGTGTGGAATTAATTTTAACTATTTTATTCCCTATTTTTTTTGAATCTTCAAAGGAGATAATATTCCCATCATTATTTAGAATAATATGTAAACTATCTTTTTCGTTACCTTCTGAACCAAGATTCTGCCTACATATTTCATTGAGCATTCTTTCATCAATGCTTAATATAACGACCGCATTTTTTTTATTAATATTCTTATATTCAAGAATTCTATGAGTAATATGAAACAAGTAATATTCGTGTGAATTAAACTTATCAACGTATTTGGTCGGAAGTATCTTAGTATCATTTGTTGCCGAGACTTGATTATAAAGTTCTGTGGGAGTCATACCGTATTTATCAATCCATACCACATTCTTAGTTGGTGTAGCAAGCTTATCGTAGTAAAGAACATTACCATTCTTTGTAATGACCGTAATACATTGTATAAACTCCTTAACATTCGCAACCGCTCCCAACTTTCGGCGTAATTGATTTCTACTCACTGCTACATCTCTACCTGCATCAATCTTATCAACCAAGGAGGCCACATCGTCATCCGTATACAACTGATATAACAAATCCTCGTAAGATGATATCACGGTCGATACATTACGTTTAGTCTGTTCTAAACTGAAGGCTTTCATCTCATCCACATTCTTTTGCACTTTGTTCGCAATATTGTAATAGGCAACAATATTGACTAATAATAATGGAATAATTGATATCAAACAAAAAGAGATGAGCAACTGCTGCTTAAAGCTTGTTTTCTTTCTATGTATCTTCATTATGACCCCCCATTGCCTCACTCCCATAAGGTGAGGCTATTAATTAATCGTCTTTTTCGTAAATGCTTTCTTATATTGAGACGGTGTCATCGACTCATACTTCTTAAAGGTCTTCATAAAATATTTTTCATCATGAAAGCCACAGGAATATGCCGCTTCCTTAATTGATATATCAAGATTTACAATCAAGGACTTCGCAATATCCACCCTTGTCTTGTTAATAAAATGGATCAACGTAAAGGAAGTAAATTTCTTAAACAAAGCAGATAAATAATCTGCATTATAACCAAATTCTATTGCAATCTCGTTCACCGTGAGTTGTCGATAATAATTACCCTTAATCCATTCCATAATACGTGCCACATTCGGTGGAATATTCTGCTCTATCCTGGTTCTCATTTCAAAGAACTCTTGAGATATCTCCATTATTAATAGTGTCAACGCATAGTTAATCATCTGTTTGGAGTAGATCTGCTCCTGCTTTGATAAATCCAAAAGCTGATTAAACAACAGCGGGGCTCTTTGGGTAAGTGCTATCTCCCCGTACTCCGGCATAATATAGGTTGCGTACGGCTCGGTCTTTAAATCTATATCCATTTCTTCTTTTGAAGTTGCATTCAGTTCGGGCTTTAAATCTTGGGGTATTCCTGCTTTTGAATGTCCCATCGATCCAAGCTTTAAACTAAGGGCAATTCCGTCTTTCGAATCTTCTTTCCATATTGTTGTTGAACCCTCCAACGAGAAATGAGTCCAAAGATAGGATAATCTCCCCCTAGAAGGACGGTGTCCAAAATGCTCTTCTCCTGCTATCAAATAGATATACTGATTTGCCCCTATCTCATATTCTATCCCCGATTGCGTAATAAATAAAGTTCCTTCCTTCACCAATATCAATACATAAGTATCAATATTTCTTCTGGGATGCAGGAATTCGTCCTTACTGATTAGATTACCGCATAAGGTGTAGTTAATCGGATGGGATGCATCCGATATAAAATATCTCATCTAAGTTTTCACCACCTTTTCTATATTTGTGACAGTTGCGAAATACACTGCTTTTATCTTATATTAACTATATTATAAGACAACTATTATTACTTGTCTATCAATTTTGACCACTTATCAAGGAGGCACATTATGAATTCAAATCATTATACAAAACCATTATCTTTGAAACAAGTAACAATAAAAGATTCCTTCTGGGGCAACTATAGGGAGCTGGCCAGAACCAAGATTATTCCCTATCAATGGGACGCATTAAATGACCGGATACCAGGTGCAGAACCGAGTCATTGCATCAATAACTTCAAGATAGCTTCCGGCCTAAAGGAAGGCAAGTTCGAAGGCTTTGTATTTCAAGACAGTGATATTGCCAAATGGATTGAAGCGGCAGCCTTCTCCCTCGTTTGGTGTGACAATGCTACCCTAGAGCAAACAATAGATGATGCAATTGATTTAATCGTCAGTGCTCAACAGCAGGATGGATATCTGGATACCTATTACATCATCAACGGACTGGAGAATCGCTGGACTGACGTCATGAACAACCACGAGATGTACTGCGCAGGTCATATGTTGGAGGCAGCCGTTGCTTATTATCACGCTACCGGCAAGAGAAAGCTACTTAATGCAATGCTTCGCTTTGTCGATCATATTGACAGTGTATTTGGACCAGAGGAACATAAGAAAAAGGGATATCCGGGACATGAGGTTCTAGAGATGGCACTTATGAAGCTTTATGCTATCACGCAGGAAGAAAAGCACCTAAAGCTTGCTAAGTATTTTATTGATCAGAGGGGTCAGCAACCACTTTATCTTGAGAAGGAATATAAAGATCATAACAACGAATTCCCCTGGAAAGACAGCTACTTTCAATACCAATACTATCAGGCAGGACTTCCAGTTAGAGAACAGGATAAAGCTGAGGGGCATGCCGTAAGAGCGGTCTACCTGTATTCCGGTATGGCGGATGTCGCACGCGTTACGCAGGACGAGGAATTATATAATGCTTGTCAAAAGCTTTGGGACAATATGGTCAATAAGCAAATGTACATAACCGGAGCCATCGGTTCCTCCTCCTACGGCGAGTCCTTCACTTATGATTATGATTTGCCTAATGATACCGTATACGGTGAAACCTGTGCTTCCATTGGTTTGGTTTTCTTCGCACATCGTATGCTACAAATTAGTCCAAAGGGTGAATACGGTGATGTGATGGAGAAAGCACTCTATAACGGCATTATTAGTGGTATCACGTTGGATGGAACAAGATTTTTTTATGTTAATCCCCTTGAAGTAGTTCCTGAAGCATGTGAAAAGGATCAGTTAAGAAGACATGTGAAACCGGAGCGCCAAAAATGGTTTGGCTGTGCCTGCTGCCCTCCTAACTTAGCACGTACTGTGACCTCGCTAAATAATTATATCTATACCCAGAATGAGGACACTCTTTTTATTCATCTCTATATTGGTAATGAAAGCGAGTTTCAGATGAATGGAGTGGATACAAGAATTAAGTTAGAAACAGAATATCCATGGAATGGGGATATCAAGATTGAAGTTTCACCAAAAGATACAGTCGAGGGTACCATTGCTGTGCGTATTCCTGGCTGGTGTAGAACCTACTGCGTTGAGAAGAATGGCAAAGAGATTACTGTAGACCAAATGAATCTAAAGGATGGCTATTTATATCTCTCTGGCAATTGGTGTGACAAGGATATTGTTACCCTTCATTTTGAGATGCCTGTTGAGGTGATCTGCTCCAACCCTATAGTAAGAGAGAACATCGGAAAGGTCGCCGTAATGCGTGGACCGATTGTATATTGTTTGGAAGAAGCGGATAACGGACCGTTCTTGCAGCATGTTAAGCTTCCTGAAATACCGCAGTTTTCTACTTGTTTTAATAAAGATATGTTAAATGGGATTGTGGTTATTAAGTCTGATGGGTTGAAGTTAGAGAGTGATAATTGGAGTGATAACAAATTATATGACAACTACGCATCAATTACCTATACAGATAAAGATTTGGTATGGATTCCGTATTATTCTTGGGCAAATCGGGATTGTGGTGAGATGCTGGTTTGGGTGAAACATTAAGATTGGATGGCTTACCTTATTAAAAGAGTTAACAAAGGGAACACAGTGAAAAGGAACAATGACCACTTACCTCACACACAGATTGAACGACACTATTCAAATTTTGTATTTCTTAGTCGTACAGGGTTGTTCGCCTTAGAAATACAAAATTCAAATAGCGTCGTTCAAACAGTGCATTATGGTAAGTGGTCATTGTTCCTTTTTGCGTAGGTTTTGTAAAAAAATTAATAGCTTTGGGTAAGTAGAATTTTTTAAATAATTATATACAAAGCTCAAATTAATTATCTAAAATTTCGCAGAATAATTGAGAATTATTTATTTTAAATAGTTACAACCTATTATCCTTCTTGAATGAAAGTATATTCCAGTCATAGCTATTGATATTAAGAGAATATATGATGTATAATATTACCATTATAATAATTTGCAATTGTCTACGATTTCTAATATGTAAATTAACTGATTAAATAAGTTGCTTTTGAAAGAAAATTTATTACATTATGGAGGTCTTTATGAAAGATTACAAAAAATTTATTTTTAGTATCATTTTTGGTCTTGGATTACTTCTATGTCTATATTCAGATAAGGTCTTTACTAATACACCAATAAATGATGTAAATGCGTTGGTATTTAGTATAATAATTACTCTTTTTGGTGGATGTGGATTATTAATTGAAATTTTTAAAAACAAATTTTAAATTAACAGTATAGCTTAGTTCGAGAAACATTAATCAACTTTATATTTTTTAAGTGGTTGTTGCTCTTTTTTCTCCTGTTATTGTGTTTTGTAATAATTATAATCGGCTTTGTATTGCTGCCATTTATCACCAATAGAGCAATCATCATTCAACAACTTATCCTCCGTATTAAAATATGGAATGATAAACGGAAGTTGATTGTGTACATAGTTTACAAATGATATAATGCAAAACGGTTCCTCTGGAACGGAGTAACGATACAGGACATAACCTCGTTGATTTCTTGAACCAAATGGATAGTTGAAAGCTCCATAAATCTGCCAGCGCTGATTACTACCGAAAAAAGTGGTGTAGTTTGTATCTTTACATTGAAGCCTAGGGAAGTCAGCTTTGTAGGTTACATCTTGCAGGTCATAAAGTAAACCACTACTAATTAGTTCTAACTTTGTTGCGTTTGTATCCGGGATTATTTGAATACCGTCCTGCCAATAGGTTTTACCTTTCAACCAATGAAAGTATTGTAATACATAAATGAAATTATCCTTTGTCTGAACAAAAACTGTTTTGGCTTCCATTTTATGCAATCCAAACTTTATTATATTATCAATTCCACCGCTATATTTCGTATGGGTCTCTACATTTACTGTGTCTCTCATTTGCTCAACATCCTGACTGCTCAAATATACTAATAAATCTTCCGGGAAGCCCTTATTTATTAGAATTTCACGTGTACTGGTTGTGTCCGGCTGTTTATATTGCTGCCCTTCCACTCGCAAATGATTGGAGAGGATGCAGCTTACAAGCACGAGCAGGATTGTTAATGCAATATAAATCAGGGTCATTCTATTGTTGCTAACTCTAACGGGCGCTGGTTTTAGCCGATAACCGGTATCATCAATGTTGTCACCCACTCGGAATAGAGATCGAATAATGAATATATAGCAGATTATAATAATGATAAATAATATCCAATGCAATGTAGCATTTGCGAAAGCAAGGAAAAACATGATTGCGATCCAAGCGGAAGCAGCTATCAACGGATCCCTTTCCATTTTATGTCGCTCTTGATCAAAAACTGTCATCAATGCTTTACGAAAGAGAAGGAGAAATACAATTAGGAATATGAGAGTGGTGATACCAAATACCGTAGTATATTTCTGTGCACTCAGAGGGCTTGTATCAAAGATCAGACTTACCCAGTGCATAAGTAATCTAATTATGGATAGTATCCAACACATTTTAAACCATATATTTTCATTTCTTAGGCTTCGAAATCCTAAAAACATCAATATTACACCGATTGTCGACAAAATATAATCTAGGTTCCAAATCTTTATAAAAAACATGGTAAAAGCCAACCCCCATGTGATTAAATCAATGGGTATTTTCCATGGATTTGCACTCCAGATTTCTTCTTCGGAGGGCATGATATCACTTAAACGATTAATCATATCTTGATCGAATTCATTATTCTTGTTTTCACTCATGCAAGGTCACCTCCTAACAATTTTTGCAGCTTCTTTCGCAGGCGATATAACTTACCCTCTACAGAGCGCTCAGTCATTCCAAGTTCTGCGCCAATCTGCGCGGTCGACTGTAGGTAGTAATATTTTCTATAAAATAAATGCTGTTCTCGTATTGAAAGTGTCTGTATTGTCTTTAATAACTGACTCGCGCGTTCTTTGTTGAGTAAATCAAGCTCGGGAGTTGTTGGTGTGGATAAATCTTCTGTCAGTTCAGCACATGCGGTATTACTTGCGATACTCTTTCTCTTTAGATAATTAACTGCTGTATTACGCGTAATGGTGGTTAGCCAAGTTGAAAACTTACCCTTGAGGTTACTATAGCTTTCGATTTTATTCCATACTAACAGATAGATATCACTAATACATTCCTCCGTATCACGCGTATCCTTCAGAATGTTGCCCACTATGTACTGCATTAACCCACCGTATTGCTGCTGTAGTATTCGCATTCCATCATCCTTGCGTTCCTTAATCAATTCGATCATTTGATCATCCACAGGTACTCCCCCCTTTCACTCTCCAACTAATAATACAACATTTATTGTAAAAACCCATGATTTAAAATGAATTAATTTAATTAATTTAAAAAGTATTTTAAAATAGTATTTTATATGTGACCTTGACCTCTACTAAATATTTTCATCTTCCTCTATCTACTTACCTTATCGACTCAGTTTTAAAAAGGTTTTCTTTGTTGGCTATTTGTTGGCCATCTCTTGGTATTTTTAGCATAGAAGAAAAACCAGCAAAAACCTCCCTGCGGTTTTACACCACAGGGAGGCCACTGTCTTTGGGCTAAACTATTTTACTGCTTTTCTTTTACCGCTTTTCTTTTTCTGAATATGACACCAAATACAGTAATTATACTTCCCGAAACGAACAACAAGGCTATCCATAGGAACATCTTGCTTTTATCACTGCTTTGTGGTGATTTTGTGTTATCCGTTTTTGCCACAATAGTGAATTTTGCGGATGCGGTGCCGGTGACGGACTGGATGCTAATCGTATGCGCTCCGGCAGGTAGTGTTGCAAGATAATCAGCTTTCAGCATGACAATTATGCTGCCTTCTTTTAGATCATAGTTTTTAGCGTCAATCACCTTACCATCAACTAGAACAGCAAGAAAATCTTTAAATTCAGCATCTGATCTAAAGGTCAGATAACCTCTTTCGCCTTGTTTCCATTGCCCGTTTTCACCCTGGATGATTTTAGGTGCAGGTTGATTGTTGCTGTTTGTGATATTACCTGCAGCGTTTGGCTGCGTTAAAACATAGTTACCCTTATCCGCGCCGGTTAACTCAAAGTTACCGCTGAAATTGACCGCAATGTTGCTCGCAGCATTCACACTGGCAAAGGTGGCTGTGGGGTACGGGGTGAAAAGGCTGACTTTATCACCCGATATAACGCCGTTTAGGGCCGCACTTGTAATAACAGCGGTATTAAGTCCGTCAAATGCTTTGTCTTGGATGGTTATAGTCGTGGTGACTGGTTTGGCAGTGATATTAGCGGTCATCGTCTTGGGCTGGGCGGCCAGTGTGTATTTGTCCGCATCTTTCCCGGACAGGGTAAAGCCCATGAACGTAACTGTTTTGTTGTTGCCGACCATTTTATTTGCAAAAGTCGCCGTTCCGCCCAAAACACTTACCGTATCTCCGCTCTCTTTGCCCCTTACGATTGCAGTACCGGATACACTAGCGGCTCTTCCTCCATCATAGACCTTATTCTGTGCGGTAATTCCTGTGATGGTCACCTTTTTTTTGTTTACGGTAATTGTAGTCTGTACGGATTTTGCATTATAGTTGTTATCCGCCGCTTTGTTTGCACGGAGTACAACGGCACCCGCTCCCGTCAGGGTAACGGTGTTTCCACTAATTATTGCAGGGCCAGAAACAACGGAGTAGGTAACTGCCCCTGTTCCTCCACCTGTAGCTGTGACCGTAAAGGGTGCGTTGCCGTAAGTTTTCACTGGTATCTCCCTAAAGGATAGGGAAGAAAGCGCTTTGGATACCGTTAAAGCAATTGATGTCGAAGCCGGAGTGTCGCTACCCTGTTTGGGTATTCCTGTTTCACCCAAGGGGTAATAACTTACCACAACGGTGTAATTTCCGGCGGCGAGTGTCGTCAAATAGGATGCTTTCAAGGTAATTATACCACCGGACACGATATAATCGGTATTTTTAATAAGCACGTTTTTGCCAATACGAATTTCTTTGATGGTGTTACCGTTCAAGTTGACAGTTGCGGTAACATCCTCCATTGATGTTTTCTTAAAGGCGAGCGATGTCTGGCTTGCTGTGCTGTTGGTAAAAAGCACCACACCATCCGAATTGATGATTGTCACATTGCCTGCCTTGTCGGTAATCCGTGCATAAACAATATACTTGTGGTTCGGTTCAAGAGTGACTGCCTTGGTATATTTCGTCCATCCCTTGATTGAGCTAACATCACTTACCTCTACATTGGATAGATAGTATTCAGTATTTGCAATTCCGCTACCTGTGTCGGTTGATTCAATTGTAATTGCTTTTGTATTATGAAAGAATAATCCAAACGTAATATTATTGAGCACTGTGTTCCACCTGTTTTGACCAATTATAATTTTGCCACTTGGTGCTTTATTATCAAGTTGTGTATAAATTATTGATGTTGTTGCAGTATCACCCTCTGTTGTAGTTAGTTCAAAGGTATAGGTGCCGTTTTCCGATACAGAGTAACCCTTTGAATAGGTTGAGGTAATATCAGTGAAGTTGGCAAAGCCCTTTCTTACTCGTACCGATTGCACCGCTGAGTTTCCTGCAAAAGCAGACACAGTAATGGTATCCTGTCTTAAAAGAGTGGAAGTATTGCCACTAACACTGATCTTTGGAGCATTCGTGTTTACCGATGGTCTGACAATTCCACTTTCCCCATTGATATATTGTGAAACCGTCGTGTCAAGGGTTACTGGATAGTCGGTTAGGTTTGCACCGTCTTTCATCTTGAAATGCAGCGTAACAAGCTTGCCTGTTACCACTGTGTCAGTAAAGCCGTTGCGGGAGGCTAGGAAAACATATCTGCCATTATCATAACCAACCGGTGCTGTAACCTCTTTTGCAGTAAATATGTTACCAAGAGTGTAGCCTGTCATTGTAATCTTTGTTTTGTCATAATTAACAGCAAATTTCGCACCCCAGATGCCTGAATTTTGATCCAAGCTGTAGCTTACATCAAACGTACCGTTTTTGCCTGGCTCAATACTTGTCGAAGTAATATTGTCGAAGCTCCCACCAAACTGTGTGGCCAATTGCTTTGCAGGTACATTATTTAATGATAACGCTTTGGACTTCACACCGCTACACGTAACCTGAATGACTTGTGTTCGTTTTGTAGTAGCAGCTGATACACTGCTTATACCGTTTAATGGTTTAAACTCAAGGGTAGCAGTCAAATCGAGCGTAGAAGTTCCGTCATCAACCATTGCTTGATACAGTTCTTTGCTTGATAGGGCAAATGACTTCACCCCTTTTGTAATGTACTTGTTGTATTTAGCATTATTAAATGAAACTAAAAGTTCAGGCGCGTTGATATACTCATAAGGATTATAAGTAACACCATGATAAGTATCGGTTATGCTTGGTTGTGACCAATCCCAACTGAAATCATCCGATGTGGATTGTAAATCAAACGTCGAATCATGACTCTGTGAGATTGCGCCTTCAAAGTTAACCCCACGCTCGTAACCGGTAAGATTACAAGGTCTTTCAACCACGTCATAATCATTCTCCTCTGCCCCAAACCAACTATTCACACTATATTGGTTACCTTGAATTTTGAGTACTCCATTGACATAGACGTCCAGGCGAACCCATTCACAATGCCAACCTGAAGCACTGCCTGCCCTCTCATACCTCAATAAGATTGGGATTGTTCCACCACAGTTGTTATAGAGAATATTTGGGTCTATCGCCAAGTCATATCCACGCAAATCGCCTCTTTCAAAATCGTCTGCCGAACTGTCTAGTTGCTGATAGGCCCCATTTCCGATTTTGGCATATATTCTCGAGTTTGTTCCAGCATTACTAATATCGGAGGTTTGGACCCATAATTTATAAGTCATCTGCTTACCGCCTATATTATCACTTACGAGGGCTTTCGGCTTTGTTATAATATCGATTGCCTGGGTAGACACCATACTCGATGAAGCTAAATAATTTTCACTTTCAGGATTCCTTACCCAAAGGTATACGCTATTCCCTGTAATATTTGTTTGGGAGGAATCGTATACGTTATAGACCACGCCAGAATTTGACCATCCGGAAGTTGGCTCTTGCGTTTTGGCATTGCTGACTGCATACTCCAACTGATCACCACCGATATAGTCCGTACCAAAAATTGCTTTCTTTGGCGCAATACTACCATAATACACACCAGAAGAACTCGGCGCTTTCAAAATAGAGCTAGCAGCTTTATTTATGATATATACACCAGAAAATATTTTTTCAAAATAATTATAATTGTTATCTTCTTGCCTTGTTATTTTTACATTATAGGTACCAGCATTAACCGCTTCTGATGCCCACTCACTATCTACACCTTGCCGCATGTACATAACTGTAAAGCTACTTGTAGGAATATCATTAATGGTTGAGAATGTTACTGGCTGAAATTTTTGATTGTATGTTGCACTTTGACCTGACGAACAGATCACAGTAGAAGGGTCGATGTTTGTTTTCGCTACCCATCTTGCGAATACTGTTGTATCCTCAGTAGCAAACACATCAGAACCCTGAGTAAGTGGTATCCCCCCGGTACGAGCCGTATACCAACCATCAAACCGATGCTGCGGGAAAGTTGGTGTGGGTAATGTGCCATAGGTTGTTCCATTTTTAACCGTTACCTGATTTGTTGTTCCATCCGGTAATGTTCCTCCGTTTGCGTTAAATGTAATTTGAAAGGAGTCACCTTCCCATTTTGCATACAAAGTAACATCGTGTGTTGGCATTATATCAAACACAAATGAATTTTGAAATGAAGCATCGCTGTACCAACCTTTAAAAGTATAGCCACTTCTTGTAGGGTCGTTTGGTGGGGCAATAATACTTTCTTCCGGGAACTGTGCAGCTTCTATGGAAGAACCCTCATTTGTCTGATATGTAATGGTGCGCATAACAATGGGTTTGTTTTTACTTACTATCTTGTACGTTGTGTCAGAAAAAATGTTTCCAAGTTTAGGAGTAATGCTTGTAACAATAGCTTTTCTTGAAGCTACCTCCTCTGTAAACAAATCAGGCGGTGCTGAACCTCTCTTAATTTTGACTGTTTTATCTGGGATATCACTAACATCACCTTCAAATTTATAAGTAGCGGTAATAGAATTATCTACATAGGTTGCCGTATAGGTTATCCCGCTTAAAAGTTCCTTGGCAAAACCAACATCAACCGTTCTGCCAATGTCAGATGTAATTACATTACCACTTTGATCTTTTGCAATTGTATTATAATAGGATGTGTAATTGCTATTATTATCATCATCTGATCCACTATTTTGCAAAGAACTAAGATCAAATCGTTCTCCAATTTTAGTTTTTATGTTTGCAGTTCTTGTTGTACCATTTGTATTTTGTACATTCTTTACTATGATGTCATATTCTTTTAGATCTACATTAAAATAATAGTTTGCATCCGCATATGTTTGTAAATTTGTTGTTTTCTGTGAACCATATCCTTTAATGTTTGCATATTTTAGGTTGCTACCATTGAAATTATAATCGTCATAGTTCAATAAATCTAACATTTCATCTTGTGTAGGAAGATTGAAATATTCATTTTTCATAATACGCTCGCTCCAAAGCGGAACATAACCGTCTGTAGCATTTCCTACATTCACGGTTACGGTATACTTTTGTTTTAGCTCACTGTCAGAAAGACTTGTCCATACAAGTGGAATTACAATGCGCAAATCTCTTGTAGAGAAGGCAAGTTTGCTTTGTTTCCATGTTAACGTTAAATTACACTTCATATATTGCACATTGTCTGGAACAGTAACCGAAATATTACCTGTTTTATTGTCAAAGCTAAAATTACTGTTAGACAGGGTTACGGCAAAATTCGAAAAGTCATAAACTGATTTTTCAATGTTGCCCTCAACTAGATCCATGTATTGCATTAAACCATAACTATTAGGAAGCAACATGTTAATACCCGTATTGCTGTCGTTGTCATTATCCTTGACGACAACTGCTTCGTCTTTATCCATTTTGTATCCATATGCATATACATTGTTTCTAACACCGGCTGTTAATAACGGAAACTCTTTATCATAAAGATCAGGGTTATAGACTGTTTTTTTGACGACATCAACATTAAAAGAAATTGTAACATAAATACCAAATTCTAAATAAAGTGCACCTGCCATTTGGGTATCAATATTCCATTCAGGTGTATTAGCCGGCCGCATTTTGGTGTATTGGTAAATAAAGTAACCCCAAAGCTTTATATATGGTCCAAATTCCCCTGATATTCCCACTCCAGCCAATCCCCAAAGTACTTCCATAGAAACAGTGGCTTTGATACCCATTTTTAGTCCTATATATCCCATTACATAAAATTTAAAAGCAAATTTCTCGTCTGTAAGATCGGTTATAGAACTACCCGATGTTTTATTTATAATATCAATCCAGAAAGAATAGCGTTTTCCCACTAAATAATTCATGCTAATCCCAATGCTGATATTGACATTTGTCTTTATTACGAAATCTAATGAAAAGCCTACAGATACCAGTCCACCAGCGAACTTATATTTTGCTTCAAAAATATTTTTTTCTACAAGGGTTACCCAAGAGGTTTCGGTTTTCATCATTTTTGAGTAACGGTTCATCAAATCTTGAACGCCTGCATCTGTTTCTTCATCACTGGTCGATTTTAAAAGTTTATTCAATTTTGAGGACATATTTACTTCGCCTAATTGATCGCAATAGCTATCGTAGGTAGCTTCGGAACCTGCAGGCATTGTTAGCCACAAATTTTTAATGGTCTGTTTATAGGCATTCAGCTTATCTTTTGTTTCACTTGCTTCATCTAACTTTTGCTCAAGCTCTTTAATTTGTTGTAGCGTATCTTTATATTTGGTCTGAAAGTTTTTAAATTGATCCCATAATGCCCCTTTATCACCTTGAACAGTATATATTCTTAAATCAACCGCAATTGAGGTATAATTTTTAATGTCCGTATTTGCGCCAAAAGTAAGTTCATCAAGAACAGGGATAAACACATACCATTTGACATGAGCGTGCGAATTCAAACTCACTTTTACATATATTTCTTCAACAAAGGTAGCGTGTAGTGAAAATTTCATATCGCCGTCATCTAATGAGATTGAAAATTCCGCATCTATGCCTAGTTCCAAACGGACACCTTGGTCAAAGTTGGTGCAGTCTTTTGAAATTTTAGCAGTGACCACGATTTTCGGAACTGACGCAGAACTGGCCAAAGCTTTCGCTTGCTCCTGTGATAGTGCATTCCCTTTCCCATCTGTGTATGTAACATCTTCGAGAGACATATTCTTGAAATTATCAGTCTTTGTAGCCATTGTAATAAGATGATCTACCGCTTCTTTTGCAAATCCGCTATTAATTGCCTGGTCTTTAATTTGGCTTTCAACTCGTTCTGCATCTACATTTTTAAGTAGCTCGTCTCCACTCATTGGATTGCTTAAAAATACATCATTAGCAGATTCTATCGCATCTGCAGTAGTTTTTTTAATCGAAATTGTCGTGCCGTTAATCGCTGTTATTTCACCATAATAGACCGGCGATGTATCGGTCATATCTTTAAATTTGCCATTGTACATTACGACAAAATCACCAACGTCAAATTTGGGATCATCACTGTGCCCCATAAAACTCCAAGCTATGGAATCGTAATCTACACTGGCAATAGAATCGTTATCAAGTGAAGGAAGATTTGCTACCGAGAAAGGAATGGTATCTGGCATAAAAATTACATCGGTTGCTTGCGATTCATCAATCCCTTTAAAATGAATGGTTATTCCATTGACTCCCGTAACTTTAACAAATGAAACACTATCATCTTGATCCTCGTTTTTAGTATAATCACGATTTCTTGGGTCAACTTTTTCATAAATACACAGAGTATCACCCTTAGCTAAGCCGCCATCTTTATAGTCAAAGCTTCCCGATACTGTGTCTTTTTTCCCATTACTAATCAATGTAATATCTAAAACAGGCACCGTTGTAGCAGAATTATCAAGTGTATAGGACATTTCCTCGGTATCTTTGATGTATTTAATGTCGTCATTATATTTAAGATTGTCAACTTCATTTTTATGTATAATACAGGTTGCTTTACGTAAAGTTTCGGCTTTATCCTTAAAATATAACCCATCACTTAACGTTAATTCATAAGTGCAACCAGGATTAAATCCATTCTCCGCAGAGATGGTGAACAACTTACTACTTACCTTGACAACTTTAATTTCTACCGGCTCAGAGCCATCCGTTGCTAATAGTGATATTTTTGCCAAAACTTCATCGGCAGTTAAATCATCCGTTGTAACAATATTGTAGGAAAGGTTTGGAGCTTGATCATCAAGAGCAAACGATTGAGGTGTTTCATCAACACTGTTGTCTAGTACTTCAAATTTAGCACGAAGATTTAAATTTGTTGTGACCGGTGCTTGTGCATAAAAAGGTGTTCCATCTTCTTTAACCCAACCTGTGAAAACATAACCTTCTTTGTCGGTTACAGGCTCCTCGGTTACGTCAGTTATAGCAGCACCATTACAGAGCATAATTTTATCAACAGCTGTTCCACCATCTGTATCGAAGGTAATCATTACATTATCCCCCAATACAACATTTAAACCAGCTACATATTTTTCTATAAGCAAAAGATCTTTCAAATCCACGCTACTGTCGCGATTGACATCAGCCACAGCTTTATCAATATCAATGTCATATTCCGCCAGATATTTTTTCATATCATTTACGTCGCTTTGGTCAACTAAACCACTTCTGTTGACATCACCGTAAAGAACACGTTTTTGCGCAAATGTGGTGAGCGGTATCATGTTCAGCACTATGCTACATACCAATACTCCTGCAATAATCCGTTGCATAATTCTTTTCATCTCAAACCCTCCGAATTAAAATTGTTAACTTTATCACGGCTAACACCTTGTATTTTTATTTACTCATAAGAGCGGCTCCTGCTCTCCGGTAAGCGCGCACAGACATATCTACATAGCTCGTCGCAAAAGCAATTACGATTTATTATACATTGATGTGTTTAGCTAAAAATATTACCAGCGCGAAATGTCGTTTATAAGGAGTGAATTGTCGATATATGAGAGTGGTTGCAGCTGGCTACTGCCAACGTTGAAAAAAATGTGTTTTTATGTTAAACTATGAATATCATTATCATAAAGAGGGAGGGCTACGAATGCTTCGGATTGCCATATGTGACGATGAAGAAAGATGTCTTAACGACACAAAACGTATGCTTGAGAATTGGTCTGACGCCACATCTTCTCAGCTTGTCATAGATTGCTTTGATAACGGTGATTCGTTGATTAAGGAAAGTAACACCTCACGATACGATATCATCTTTCTTGATATTATTATGCCGTTGTTAAACGGGATAAATGTGGCGAGGGAGCTACGCGACAGAGACAAGACAGTAAAAATTATTTTTTTAACCTCGTCACCAGAGTTTGCTCTGCAATCCTATTCCGTTAAGGCAACCGATTATTGCATGAAGCCGGTTGCATACGAAAAACTGAAAGAGATTCTTGATGATTGCACGTCTTTTAATCGCCAAGAGTTGGAGTATCTGACCCTCAAAACAGTGGTCGGATATCAGAAAATTTATCTCCATGACATCGAATACATAGAAGCACAGAATAAACGGGTATACTTTTTTTTGAAATCAGGTCAAGTGGTAGAGGTTGCCCAACCACTTTACACCTTTGAGACTGAATTGACAGACAGTAAAGGATTTTTCAAATGCCATCGAAGCTATATTGTCTATCTCCCGAATGTGGACTATTTCAGCAATACGGAAATCAAAACAAAATCAGGACGGCATATCCCAATTGCTAGAGGATATGGCAAAGCATTTCAAGAGGCATACTTTGTCATAATGTTTAAGGAATAATTCAATAAAGGAGGGGGTTCCGTGTTGCAATTTCTATTGGGGATGCTAAATAATAGTACGCTGTTGCTATTTGGTGTGTTTGTTTCATCTGCGGTGCTCAGCATACCGTTTCACAAAAAAAATATATTCATTTTACTGACTTTTTGTATCGGCGTTAATTTTTTGCATATTGTATGCTATTCTTTTATCGGTTTAAATGCTACCAAATGGTTATATCCGGTCATTACGCACATTCCGTCCATTTTATTATATCGCCTGTACTATAAACGCAAGGTATTATCGGGGATGTTCGCCATTATGTCCGCTTACCTTTGCTGTCAATTAAGCAAATGGCTGAGTATGTTGGTCATGGCACTTACCGGTAAGCTGTGGGTGGAATACGGTATTCGTGCATTGATTACCGTTTTTTTGGGGCTCCTGATTTTACGCTATTTTGCCCCATCTATCGCAGTTATTCTAACCAAGCCATTTAAAACCATCTTGATTTTCAGTATTTTGCCTGCCGCCTATTACCTGTTTGATTATATAACCACGGTTTATACAAACCTCCTTTATAGTGGGTCTGAGGCTGTCTTCGAGTTTTTGCCCTTCGTATTGTGTGTGGCTTATCTAATTTTCAGTGTTGTTTATTTCAAAGAATATGAAGAAAAATGCGAAGCGGAACAACACATTCAATTGATGGAAATGAAAAGAGTACAGTTTGAGAAGGAAGTTGAAGCGATTAAGCGCTCCGAATATGCCGTTTCACTTTTGCGGCATGATATGCGACATTTTTTGAACAACATTTACTCAAATATCGAACAGGGCGACATGAATAAAGCGAAATCCTATATCCATGAGATCATCTCCTCCACTGATAAAACTGCCATGCAGAAATACTGTGCGAATGAAATCGTCAACATGATCCTTTCCTCCTATAAAAATGAAATAAGCGAAAAGAGAATTCGCTTTCATCACTCAATTCAAATACCTGCGAAGCTACCTGTTTCTGATGTGGACTTTACCTCCATCCTCTCCAACGGCTTAGAGAATGCCATTCATGCGGTTTCCGGACTTGATCCAGATAAAAGAATCATTACACTGGAATTGTGGATGAACGATAAGAAGTTGCTTTTGTCTATCAAAAATCCTTACGCACACAGTGTGGATATGTTGGATGGCATCCCACAGGCAAAAGAAACCGGTCACGGGCTTGGAACGCAGAGCATTCAATATGTTGCTAAAAAACTGAAAGGAAACTGCCAGTTTGTCGCAAAGGACGGACAATTTGCGCTGAGGGTCGTGCTTTAATCTTTGATTATGAACCTGTGTTAGATTCTATAAAAAACTTCCACGTGATGTCCAACTACAGTCATCGGAAATAGATTTTTTGCAACGATAAAACGAGAGGCCAATTTTCATGAAACATATTCTTTTTAATTCAGTTGTAACATGAATATTAAGAGAAAAATCAGAATCTAGTGAAAATTTATATTTTGGATGGAATTTCATCTCAGATAATGGGGAGTAAGGGATAATGAGAGATAAAGACAAACTGGTAAAAATTTACGATATTGATCCGTACAATCTGGATATCCTTAAGAATACTTTGGAACGCATGGCGCGGAAAGGCTGGATGCTTGAAGAGATCAGCCGCAACAGATTTACTTTTCGCCAGTATCAGCCGCAGCCGCTTCGCTATGCTGTGACATTACTTGACACAGAAGATATATACCCTCCAATCAATAAAGATAAAGTTTATTCTGGCGATCAAGAGGACTCGGATTGGCACTATGTCGCAAATCACGGCAAGTTATATGTGTTTTGTAATACCGATGAGTACGTTGCAGAAATGGTTACTGACCCGAAAACCAAGCTTAGCTATATAAACACAGTGTTTTGGCAGGGAAGCTTTTCATTACTATGGTGGCCTTCGTATATGCTTTTTTTAATCTTTATTTTGATTAAAATTGGACTGGGCATATACGCTGACGTTTTGGTTCTCTCTTGTTTTGATTGGCATCTTTGATTTGATTTTTGGAATAATGCGCATTACATCTCATGTACTCTGGTATATAAAAGCTAAAAAGTGCGTAAAAGAAGAGAATGAAGTACCCAAGAAAGTTAGTAGAACTAACTCGACTTATTTGATCTTTTCCATATTAATAACTGCTACCTGCATATTCTATTATGTGGTAACTACAAATTATTGTTGGATTATTCTGTCTTTTGTCTTTATGTTAATTACTTTTGTAATTCCTTTAATAAACAAAAGAAATATTAAAACAAAAAAAGTTAACCCCCGGCTTATTACTACTATTCTACTTGTAGCTGTAATGATATTACAATTAATGTACGCTTATCCCTATACTTTTCGTATCAGCAATCACCAAGACTCACATGAGGTTTCATACCAAGACCCGCTCAAAGGTATGACAACTACAACTCATTATAACGACCCCTTGCCACTAACACTCAAAGATATTGGCGGTTCAGCAAGTGAGAATAATAATAAAGAAAGAGATTTTATTGGAAGTTTTCTAATAAATGAAACAGTATATAAGGACATGCCTGTTAAATATACTGATGACGCAAGTATAAGTTATACTATATACCGCAAAAAGCATTTGGTTATTGGATCAAGTAAAAAATTATTATTTAAATGGCCACGCTAGTATCCTTATAAATTTTCATGATTATAAGATATTAACCGTGAACGGAGATAAAGTATACTTTACTAATGATTACGATATGTTCTTCAATTATTTAATCGTATACGGCAATAAAATCGTATTTTTACATTCTAGCTTTGAACTAAACCAAAACCAATTATCAGTTGCGGTTACAAAGTTGCAATGACAGCATACTGCCGCTGACAACCTCCTAAAAAGCATTAGATTGTAGAAATGGCTATTAAGTACCTGCTATGAAATGAAAGATGCCACTCACAAAAGAATACCCATTGGCTTGGCACTGAAAGGTATGATTCTCTATGAAGTTAATAAATACGCACTAGATTAGGTAAAAATCACCCCAATAATCTAGTGCGTATTAACATATAAAATCTACCATATTTTGAGACATAAAAAAATCCCCTAATCATAAAGATTAAGGGAAGTGTTACTGCAGTCGAGGGGACTTGAACCCCTACCCAGAAACCCGGACTAGATCCTTAGTCTAGCGCGTATGCCAATTCCGCCACGACTGCTTAACTATTGTTCGCCATATGTAGCGAACAATAGTGATTATATCAGACTGAATTCATAAATGCAACACTTTTTTCAATGTTTTTTCCTAACAGTTTTTTAAAGTTTTTCCTATTTGCCCTTCTTTTTTCTTGAGCATGAATCGAACGCATCCCGCATTGCAGGATTGCTAATTAAGTTCCCTAGATAGTCAAAGCGAGAGCCATGACAAGGGCAATCCCAACTCATTTCATTCGGATTCCATTCCAAGCTGCAGCCTAGATGAGGACACTTTGTCGTTACAAAATGATACTTGTCCTCTCCCTCACGGTAAGCACCGATTCTCTGCCCATCAAGGATTACAACACCCGCTTTACCCACTTCAATTTCATTTAGCTTATCATGAGGTATCTTAAGATGCTCCTTCAATAAGCTTATAGTCGTAATTGCTGCATCCTTAAGAAATCCTCGACTACCGGACAGCATCAACCTCCGCGGGTTGAATACCTTATGGAAATCATTTTCTTTTCCTGTAATCATGTCACTAATAATCATTGCTGAAACCATGGAAGTGGTCATACCCCATTTGTTAAAGCCGGTGGCCAGATATATATTAGGTATTTTCAATGAGTATTTGCCAATATAGGGAACCGAGTCCGGCGTCATACAGTCTTGATTCGACCAGCTATATTTCACTTTTGCGTTTGGATACCACATCCTGGCGGCATCTGTTAATTTATCATAGGCATCAAGAGGTTTGTATTGGCCGGAGCGGTGCGTTCCTCCTCCAATTAACAGGTAGTCCTTATAATTACGGAAGGAGTAACCGTCCGGGTCAGCATCCAGATACATACCACCCATACGTGCCTTCTTATCGATATCATCACCCTCAACTGCCACCACATACTGGCGCTCCTGGTGCAATTTAAAAAAATAAAAACCGGGGACATTAATGAATGGATAATGTGTCGTAATTACCACTGACTTAGCCTTTACGCTTCCTTTGTCCGTAATAATTCGACCGTCAGCCATAACCTTCGTAACCCTTGTGTGCTCATAAATGAGCAGATTATCCGCCACTGCATCGAGGAACTTAAGCGGATGAAACTGTGCTTGTTGATCAAATTTGATTGCGCCCTTAATTGGAAATGGCAACGTAGTGTCCTTTGTGAAGGTAGCTGGCAAACCCAACTTCTGTGCAGCTTCCACCTCCTGTTTAATTCGAAGCTCATTATCTAAGGTATACACATAATTCGGAAGAATCTCAAAATCACAGCTAATTTCCAGTTCGTTGATTATTTCTTCATATTTATCAATAGCACGCTGATTTGCCGTGGCATACTCCCACGCACGGTCTTCGCCCTTATACATAAGAAGCTTTCGGTAAATGAGCCCGTGCTGCGAACTAACCTTCGCAGTGGTATTCTTCGTAATACCACTTCCGGCTTCCTGACATTCTAAGAGTATAACCTTAACCCCTTGCTCCTGCAGCAAATATGCGGTCAATACTCCTGCCAAACCCGCGCCAATGACTGCAACATCCGCCGTGATTTCCTCTTGCAAGGAGGGTCGCTCTATCTTTCGTTCTTCTAGATTCTCATATCGATATTGATCTTGTATCCAAAGGGACTCTGCCCGTTCTTTGCCCTTATTATCAAATGTTCCGTTCTCTTTCCAAATTGTCTGCATAACTACCTCCATTTGTATCAAAACACATTACTATAAATCACATTACTATAAATCACGATAAGGGTATATTTACCGAATTATGTAGCGTTTATGCACTGACTAATACTTATACATAGTAGACTTTAATACTTATGCATTGTATACTTTAATACTTATGCATTGTATACTTTAAATACTTATGCATAGCAGACTTTAACTTCTTATGCATAGCAAGCTTTGAATACTTTTACGTTGTATTGACATGAATAATGGCGAATGATACAATTGGGACAAATATGATTACATTTACCATAAGGAAAGAGGTTTGAGATGAACTGGAATAAGATTAAGACGTTTTGGAACAAAATAGAAGGTCAAAGAACAATACTGGTTGTTTCCGTAATATTATTAGCATCTTTTATTATATTAGGTACATTAAGCTACACTGTATTAAAGGATATCACTCCTGCAAAATACGCTGTAAGAGTGATTGCAAGAGGTCTCATTGGTATACTATCATGCTATCATGCCTTCCTAATGTTATTTACTAGTAAGAAATATTACCTTACCAAGAATTCTAACCGTAAGCAAAACAGATTTTCCGGAATTCTTCTAGGCTTTGTTGGCCTTGGGATGGTTTTAACAGCTATTGCAGGATACGGTATTAACGGCGATCCTAGACTTCTCTGGTGGCAGTAGACCTATTCTCGCAAAGCAAATTAATGTTGAATTTAAAAATCGAGTATGTTATAATCTAATTCGTTCCTTATAAGGAACGATGCTTGCAGTTATGGCGGAATTGGCATACGCGCTAGATTCAGGTTCTAGTCCACGCAAGTGGGTAGGGGTTCAAGTCCCCTTAACTGCATAATATCAAGCGTTTTCAAGTATTTATAAGAAATCCCCGTGGGTAAATGACTCACTCGATTATTGTTAGAAATAACATTGGTCTAGTGAGTTCTTTTTATGTATTTTTCTACTCATTAGATTAGTCGATTTACGGTAGTCTGACGAGTTTGTGTTATGCCGTCATTCTTTCATCAAGTGAATAAAAGGAGAATGATTATGGCAAAGTAAAAGATTGTGTTACAAGACGAAGGTTGCCCCACCTTTGAAGAAGCATTAGAGTATTTTTGTATTTCTGTATGGATGAAGGTAAAATAGTTTTAAAAATTTAATAATATTTATATTTTAGAAGATTATCAAATGTAAAAGTATGGTATTTTTTATGGATTTATGTTACAATTAGTGGAGTGGGTTAGATAATCTCTTATATAATGACAATATTTTTTTAATTCATATATAATGAGGTATTCGCGAAGTAGAGTTCGGGAATATAGTAGTTAGGCGAAAGACCATGCAAGTAGACCGCCCTTCCTTGGATGGTTTTATATAACCGAACTAAATATAAACGAGAGGATGCATATATGGGTACTTGGGGGATAAAAATATTTGAGGATGATATCACTATGGATGTTAGAGACTACTTTAACGATTATGTTAATAAAGGTGATAGTATAAGTAAAGCTACTGATAAAATTTTACACTTATTAAAAGATGAGATTAAAGACAAAGACGAAGGACCTTTGATTTATTTTTCATTAGCAGAATTGCAAATGGAAAAAGGAATCTTAGAAATTAATATCAAAGAAAAATGTCTTGAATGTTTGAAGAATGGAACTAGTATGGATAGATGGATAAGTTCAGGAATCTCTCAGTTTTTAAAAAGACGAAAAGTACTTAAAGAGTTTATTGCAAGACTTAAAAAATTCTCAAATGTAGTTGATAAGTCAAATCCAAATACAGAAGACATAGAATCAGTTCCATTAGAGTATACAGTTTATGTGCTAGAAGATAACAATTCACAAACAAAGTATGTAGGAAAAACTTCATGTTTTGAAAAAAGAAAGCAGTATATGGAAAATTTATTTAAAAATTATAGAAGTAAGGTCATAGAACAATAGTTTAATGTTGTATTCGCGGTGTACTAATGCATAAATTAATACTATATATTGACGGTCAATTCTTTTGTGTAAACTTCTGAATTGCAAATAAAGCATAATAATGATAAGATTAAATTCAATAATCTAATGAATTCAGCTGAACGGAATCTAATGAAACCCCATTAAATAAAGGCTTTGTGGCAAGTATGGACATAACTTAGATTCAGGTTCTTGTCCTCGCAAGTGGGTAGGGGTTCAAGTCCCCTTAACTGCATAACTAAAACCCAAGTGCTTGGAAGTTTTTTAAACTTTGAAGCACTTGGGTTTTAAATTTTGACATTATTATATTTTATACTTCATAACTTCATAATTAATGTAAGTTACTTAGTATTGTGAGTCGTTATTCTTTATTAAAAAGCAAGCGGAGGATTATATGAAAAAAACTGAAAGATGTTATTATTTCTTTGTTATATTAAGTATTCTAATTGGATTTTTATTATTAATATTATTTTATCGACAACATCAAGGGTTTGAATATCCAACACAAGAGAATTTAAGAATTTTTCTCCAAAATCTCAAATATCTTCTATTGATAGGATTAATAATTTCTACCTCACTATGTGTAACTATAAAATGTATTATTCGTGATTTAGAGTGGAGATTAGCGAATATGGAGATGCAAATAGAGAAAATAAAAAATGACGGAAGCGACTTACGATAATCTTTTTATTATTCTTTGTAATTCCAACTATCGATACTTTTTCCTTGAATCTCCCTCCCATCTCAGTTATGATAAGAGAAATAATTACCGTATATCTGTACAAAGGAGAATGCCATGTTTAATTTAAATGTCCGGCTTCAGATTGCCTCCCTGTTTTTTCTATTTATTATTCTTTATAATTATCTGCGTACCAATAAGCTTCCGTTATTATCAACAAAGTTTTTTACCATGTTTATCTATGCTGCAACGATTAATTTGTTTGCTGATATCGGTACTGTGTATACGATAACTCACATGGATACGGTTCCGGCGTGGTTAAACCGACTGACTCATCAGGTATTTATCCTTTCATTAAACATTTGTATTGTGGGACTTTTTCTTTATGTATCCGCGTTGGGGAAAAGTCAAAAACGATTTGGTTTTAGAGGTATGATAGTGCGTCTTATACCCTTCTTTATTTCCCTTATTTTCATTATGTTCGGTCGACTTTATTACATTAATAATGGAGAGATTGCCTATTCCTATGGGCCGATGGCGATTACAGTTTATATTAGCATTGCGGTTTATATGACAATGATTATTTATAATACCCTTCACTATAAAGAAGTATTGTCATCTAAGGTTGTTACCTCCATTCTTACTGCCATTACAATATGGATCCTATTAGCTTTCATCCAATTCTTTCAACCGGGCTTATTACTTTCTGGTTTAGGAAGCATTGCTATGGTTTTATTCCTTTATCTCTCCTTTGAGAATCCGAAAGAGCATATTGACCAGGATGTGGGCTGCTTTAATCAGAGAGCTTTTCGATTAATCGTAGCAGAAGCGGTTAACTCTGGAAAACCATTTTACATCATCAATGCTGTAGTGGATGATCTAGCTACGATCAATAAACATTTTGGTCGCAACAATGGAAATCTCGTATTAGAGAAAGTGGTTAAGATGAATACAACTACTTGCAATCACATTTATCGTTCTCATACCAACTGCTTAACATGGGTTCTACGAGGTAGTGAAGACGAAATTCTTGCTCATTCGCAAGCAGTAGCGAAGCTCTTTGGACAATCCATTCGATTGGGCACGCTGAATATAACTGTCAATGCACATATTGATATTTTAAAATTTCCACAATATGCGAAGACAGAGGATGAGATTTACGATATTCTCAACTATATGGCCGAACAGTCAAATCCTTCAGAAAACTTTATACGTTTAATTAATGAAGATCATGTTAAAAATCAAAGGCGTACTGCCACCATCGAGACAATGCTCCGAGATGCTATTGCATTCGATGGCTTCGATATTCACTATCAACCCATTTATTCTGTTTTTGACGGAACCTTTGTTTCTGCGGAAGCGTTAGTTCGTCTGAGGGATAAAATCACCTTAGGTTATGTTCCACCGGATGAATTTATTCGTATTGCTGAACGTCGGGGATTAATTACTGAACTGGGTGCTATCGTATTTGATAAGGTGTGTGCCTTTATGAGAACGAATCAACTTACAAAGCATGGAGTTTCCTATATCGAGGTCAATCTGTCCGGTTTACAGTGTTTGGATTTTAATTTACCCAGTCAGCTACATGGTATTATGCAAAGGCATGGAATTGCGCCAGAATGTATTAATTTAGAGATTACCGAAACCGCTTCCGTAGAATCCGGCGAACTTTTGATTATTAACATGGAGAAATTAAGAGAGCTCGGTTGCAGCTTTTCGATGGATGACTTTGGAACTGGTTACTCCAATCTTTCACAGATGGCCGATGTATCCTATGATCTTGTTAAGATTGACAAGAGTCTTGTATGGCGATGCTTCGAATCGAATAATGAGAAAGCCGTTACCGTATTAAAGAATGTTGTTGCTATGCTTATGAGTTTGGATGTTAAAATTGTGGCAGAAGGTGTTGAAACCGAAGAACAGGCTCACTGGTTAAAACAATTGGGTATCGATTATCTGCAAGGTTATTTCTTCTCCAAACCGATTGAAGAGAGTGCTTATTTAAACTTTTTGTCCACCTTAAGAACGGAATCGGTATCATAGGTTTACGCGAAATTTGTATTATAAGTTTAAATAGTATCAGTATCAAGAGTTTAAAACGAAATTGGTATGAAACGTTTAAAACAGCATCTGATTACAGATGCTGTTTTTTGAACATATATGCTATTCCTGATCATTCATCGTTTGCTTGGCATACTCATATAAGCGCTTTAATCTTATATCATCAGCTTCATTTTCTTCACTAAGCTGTTTAAAACCTTGATAGGAACCAAAACCAAGCATATACACCGCTGCTGCCATAGACAGATCCGGCGTAGCCCCTTCGAATAATTCTGATATCTTTCCTAATTCCTGAATGACGGTATCATTCGGCACAGATACCGTATCAGAGGTATCAACTACCTTCTGAATTACTTCCGGCAATACCATACACATCTGATAAAATGCATCCTCTTCTCCCGTGACCATAGCATAGAACTGATCCATGCTTACCCTACGGATTAACTTGTGCTGTACCTTCTTGCCATCGACAGTTGCTGACCACTTTATATTCTGCGAACGCTTTGCAATTGCTTCTACGAGTAAGCACGCGCAATCATCGTCCTCGAGTATCTGACTTTGCATCTTAATATAGGTTTTCCCTGAGGAAGCTGAATTCATCGTATTATGCTTATTCTTCATCTCAACATATACAGTATGAACAACTTCTCCATCCGGCATCATGATGCCCTCAGGGTTGGTAAAAATAACATCCCATCCGGAATCCGGGACCACACATCCACTCACATAGTTAAATATTTTTTGATGAAAATATCCTATATCATTATTGTTTGATTTATCTCTTTGACGAAAGATTTCATTTTTCACAATCTCATCCCATGAGGATTTGTAAACAGTTTTATCAAAAATCAGCTTGATTGGGTCGATGAGGTTACCGTTAAATCTTCTGATGTCATGGGATTCTAGCTTTTCACCATATTTTAATATGGTAGCTTGAACATGACTGATAAATTGTTCTTCTGCAATAAAGCTTAGATTCCAACTCATATCTTCTTCGTCCCCTGTTCTAAAGATTTCCTTATCTCCACTCCAATCGCATGCGCTAAGTTCACCGGAACTGCGTTGCCCACCTGTTTGTATTGGGCTGAGATATTGCCACAGAATTCCCAATCATCCGGAAAGCTCTGACAGCGGGCATTCTCCCTTATGGTAAATGGTCGTGCCTCCAGCGGATGGCATCTCTCTGTCTGTTTCTGTGAAGGTGAAGTTAATACCGCAAGGGATGGCTCGTCCATACTCATTCGGCGCAATATGCCGGTTCTTCCACCCTCCATATCCCAACAACTCTTCATGAAATCCTTCGCAATAGCCGGATCAATATCTCTCCAATATCCACCAGGGGGAACCAATTCAAATATTTTCTTCTTAGTCTCGCCGTATTGCACGCCACCACTAACTGGTACATCATATAACACTTCTCTTAAAACGGGTTTATGTTTCTGCGGTTCAGGGAATTGAAACTCTATTGTTTTTAATAAATCATTCCTTATCCCAATGGTAATTAAGCGTTCTCTTTTTTGTGCTACACCATAATCCCAAGCATTCAACACCTTCTTGTGTATGGTATAACCTGCATTGGCAAATATCTTTAGCATAGTTTTATAGGTTTTGCCATGATCGTGAGTAAGCAAGCCTTTCACATTCTCAAAGAGAAACATCTTCGGCTGTAGCTTCTCTAAAAAAATTGCATAATGATAGAACAGCGTACCTCTTGCATCCTCCAAACCCAATCGCTTGCCCGCATACGAAAAGGCTTGACAGGGAGCGCCACCGGACAGCAGGTCTAGTTCTCCCTTCTTAATTGCAAAATACTCTTCCAAATCCATACCTGATATATTGGCTATATCATCATGGATAACCCTCCAAGCAGGGCGATTTTTCTTCAATGTATCAGAAGCTTCTTTGTCAAATTCTATTAATCCAAGCGTCTGAAAGCCCGCTTTTTCTATTCCTAGTGCCAATCCACCAGCGCCTGCAAATAATTCAATCGTTGTAAACATCTTCTACCTCTTTATCTTTATTCTGTTCCTACTTAATTGCATTATACACTACCCTTAGGTCAGGGCTTGTCAACGATCTCAATAATATCTTCCACCTTACAGTCTAACACTTGACATATCTTGCACAACACCTCTGTGGACACATTCTCATCCCTACCTAGCTTAGCCATCGCATTCGTGGTTATCCCTGCTGCAGCCCTAAGATCTTTTTTCCGCATCTTCCGATCAATTAATATCTTCCATAATTTATTATAATTTACAGTCATCTTTTATCCTCTTTACTCAATACTGTTTATATAGTAAACACTGCATTTATTATACCATAATTTATATGTATTTTCAATTTATTTTTGATTAATTCAAATTTTATTTGACAAAATACACATACAACTAACACTAAAAACTCACATGTAGTACGAGATGCAACTTTGTAAAGTGAGAAGCAATCTTTGTAACTGACAACTGAATAATTGTAAACGAAACGCAACTTTTGAAATCGAAATGAATGTTTTGTAAGCGAGATGCAACTTTTGTAAACTAAATGCAGTTTGATTTTTGCCTTTTATTGAAGTTCAAATTAAACTGTGTCTTTGAATCAAATCTTTTCTCTTTTTTCAGTAAAAAACACCAGGAGAATTCCTGGTGCTCATTGTAAAGACCTATTTAAGATCTAGCACTTTTGTATCTAAAAATTATACTGCTTCAAATTTTTTATCCAAAGCAGTACATAATATTAGTGCTAATTTTGCAGTTGGGCAAAACTGACTTGTTTCAATTGATGAAATTGACAAGTACACTTGCCAATACGATAAAGTGATGTTTTAAATTCTATTTTTTTAACTCGTAAGTTATTCCTTAATAATGTGTTCCCGTTTATATTCCAGTAGATCCCCAGGTTGACAATTCAGAACGTCGCAAATCGCTTCTAATGTGGAAAATCGAATTGCACTTATTTTCCCTGTTTTTATTTTTGAAAGATTTACGTTCGCAATGCCGACTTTTTCAGACAGATCGTTTAACGATATTTTTCTGTCAGCCATCACCCTGTCAAGTCTTAAAATGATAGACATACAATCTTCCTCCTAAAGTAGTTCGTCAGATTCTCTTTGTAACTCTGCACCATAATCAAATAGCATCGCTATAAAAAAGAATAGGAAAGAAAGTACAACATAAGGTGCATCAATTGAGGAATTCATATTAATTTCCGGAGCAAATGATCGGTAGACTCCTAATCTGATGATTGGAATCACAATGGCATAAACAATCAAAATGATACCAATATGCTTCAGTATTATTGCATTTGCTTTACTAAACGGTGCAAGATCTGTACTAATTGTCCGAAACATACTATATGCCTTTAAAAACATCGATAGAAACAATAAACCGGAAGCAATGATCGTATACATTTCCGCCTTCACTTCTCCAATAGATAGCAACTCCTTCCCTGTAGTTGAGTAAAATCCCCATCCATTTGTTAACGATAAATAGGCATTCGGATTCACTGCGATCCATATAAGTGTTGCAATAGGAATAATTAAACCTACTATCAGAGCAATCGAAAGCATTTTAAAAATGATAGTCATCCGCTTACTATTCTTTCGAATTTTTTCCTGAATTCCAATCATATAATAACCTCTTTTCTATTTTTATTATTCTTACTTGATCTCTTAAGTAATTCAAAATCCAACCGAATCTTATATTACAAATAGGTTTCCTATAAGGTTATCATAATCCTTCTATATATGTAAGTCAATAATTATTTAATGTTTATCGTTAAATTGTATATGTTTCATTAATTTCTTGTAATACTTTATAAGACTCAATGGTAAATTGAAACGTGAGTTTCCCGTTTGTAAGCTCAGAGTCCCACTTAGTAAACGAGATTCCATTTTTGTAAACAACTTTCCCATTTCGCAAATGAAAATCCCACTTTGTAAACAACTTTCCC
>Ga0302215_10000034_pt1 | contig 111587 bp, 96 predicted proteins | sample II_Fen_N3_1_FD_194580 | JGI IMG/M metagenome (GOLD analysis project Ga0302215, IMG submission 194580) | Peat permafrost microbial communities from Stordalen Mire near Abisko, Sweden - II_Fen_N3_1 | ecosystem: Environmental > Terrestrial > Soil > Wetlands > Permafrost | place: Sweden: Abisko... | reverse complement strand
GAGATGTCACTATTTGTCCGGATATTTTAGGAATGCTGTCCGAATAATTCAAGAACCTTGTCCGGATAATCCAAGAACGTTGTCCGCATGTTACAAGAACGCTGTCCGGATGTGGCAAGAATAATCACTTAAACTATTGATTTTATTATGATGCCCACCTGAAGAGATAAGGTGGGCATACATTTTTCTATCCTTCAGGTGGAAACTTATCGTTCCAATAAGAGTTTTTTCTCTATTCTGCGCATTGGTACCATGAGTCAGAAGTTTCGACTTTTGATTGCAATTCATCTAGAATAAGAAGAACCGGTTTGATTAAATCCTGCATAAGTTTGTTGTATGAGCAGTCACCCCTACCAATGCTTAGGTCAGTTAATAATCGGTTTACTCGGTAGGACTTTACACTGTAGTCCCTGTTACATGCTTCCCTTCCAAACGCACTGATTAAATATATTTTGCCCATATTATGTTAATCTTTACATAACACAGGTGAAACTCATCTATCCATTGCTTTAGGAGTAAAAGCCTGCCTGCAGGGAATGAATGTGAAGTTTTATACAGCCGCTAATCTTTCCAATGAACTGATAGAAGCCCAGGAATACAAAAACTTCTTAAGTTGGAAAGGCAGATAGCGAAATCTGAATTACTAATCATAGATGAGCTCAGTTATTCAACTTTCAACCGGCATCAATCTGAACTGCTGTTTAAAGTGATTGCAGACCGTTCTGAAAGACAAAGAGTCATAGTATCGACTAACTTAAAGTTTTCAGACTGGATTACCATGTTTGAAAACACGACGATGGTAACTTCGTTGATTGACCGACTTACATTTCGTTCGCATGTTTTAAACATGAACTCCGAGCATCCTTACCGAGCAGGACATTAAGCTTCAGTTGAAACCTGAGTACTTGGGGAAATGCTGGTTGTACAGTGTTTCCACATTATAAGAATGTAAGTGGTAAACTTATTCAATATCAAAAGAATGAAAGTGGTAAACAATTTCAATATCAAGATTGGTAAACTAATTCAATATCAAGTGGTAAACTTTTTCATTGACGTTTACACATTATTTATTCAATTAAAACAATAAAAAGATTTTAACTAAGCTTAAATTTGTCAAATCAATTATTTTAAACTGCAGCGCTTGTATTTTGCTTGATCAATATGAAGAATTTGAATAATTTTTTAAATCTTAATGGGTTTGAACAAAATGATTTTATGAAACTTCCAATTTATACACTTTATAAAAGCATATAAAGTAAATATAGAAGTTCAATGATAGCTTTTTAAAGTCCAACTAAAATGCCCACCATTTGTCTATAGTGGGCATTGATTTTAAGGGAATTTATAAGTATGTTTAAAATTTTAATTATTTATCTTATTTATAATTGATATTATGTGTTGCTTTTATCTTTGTATATTTAATGGGATGTGGAAGATCGGTTAGGGATATCTTAAATGATATAAATAAGTAAAACAGAACGTAGATACAAAATACATAAATTCCAATATTATAAATTTTAATACACAGTAATAAAAATGATAATGCAAATATAATAAATAAAACTATTGGGAGTGGCTTTAGCTTAAATCTTTTTTCGAACATAATATCTAAGATGGATACATATGTAACAACATAAAGATAAAATATAGAAATAAAAATGAATATACCGATTATTTGTAATGGTGTGTATTTTTCAAAATTAAATATCATTGTAATAAATATAATTAAAGCTATTAAAGATAGGAGTGTATATAAAATTGGAAGTAAAATAAAACTTATCTTAATTCTATTTATTGCGTACGAATAATTATCTGATATACTATTTGACATATTTTTGGTTATATCATCCTTTAACAAAAATCTGATATAATTGTATTTTTCTTTAAAATGGTTCTCGAGTTCATCGATTTTTAAATCTTCCTTATCCAAATCATAAATTAGTTTCCGTGATTCTTTTGTTGCTATTGGAAGTAATTTATATAATTCTATACATAAATCATCAAAACTTATTGCATTATTTTTATATCTTTTACATGCTAATAGGGCATTATTATATAAAATAATACCTTCCTTTACTTGGGATTGCTCATTTTGATAACTATCATTAATATTTTTCCTGTATTCTTTAAACAAAAGTATTGATATTATTGTAAACGATACTACAAATAAAGAAGTAAACTTGTCTTGATTTACCGTATTCAAATAGATATTAAGCAAATCTATAATGATTTTCTCCATAGTTATTTTCCTTTCGTATGTTCATAATTGATAATAGTTTCATAACCACAAATCCATTTATAAATCGATATATATTACCAGTTAGAAAAAAAGATCGTAGAGATAAAAGAAATATAAAACCAAAATCATTTATTTTTTTATGTATCGTGTGGCATGACAGAACTAGTTCTGTCAATTACAAGTTGATACTTATTTTTTTTGTAAACGCTTAACTTAATGAAAGTTTTTACATAAATAAAAAAGTTAGAGTCAGTTACGAAAATCTGGTTCTAACTTAATGACATTGTCTATTTAGAGGGTCCCTCTTATTAATAATACCTTTGTTTTGTTAATATAATAAGCATATATTTATAGTAAGTAATTACATAATAATACCCTTTCAAATTCAGAAAATTGAATAGATTAGTAAAAATTAGTCTACCCATCGGTGTATCTTCGATTAGCCCCATATTCATCATATGTATCGCTACGCTCATTTCTAAAAGCCTATCAATATATTCGAGGCCTTCTTTTGTTGTTCTACAAAAACGGTCCAATTTTGTTACAACTAAAGTATCACCAGACTGAAGTATATTAAGTAATTCTTTAAATATTGTTCTTTCCTTTAAACCACTATAAATTCAATTATAATCTTAGCATCTGTATACATAGCTAAGATCTTTTCTGTTTGTTCTTCTATCGAATTTCCTTCCAATTGCCACCTTGTAGATACTCTACAATATCCATAAATTATAAAATCACCTATCCCAATCTGAATATAAGTTGTGGTCATCATTAAAGACCATAATAACGTCTCTAAATGTGATTGTCAATTGCATGGTCAAAACTCTAAAGTTTCGATTATAAGAAAACCGTAATTTCATGCTTTTAAACTTAATGGCATTATGTTTAGAAAAAATAATTATTAAAACAGTAGTTCAATTAAGTAATAAATACAGGGGTAATTTTTTCGTTATTCTTTAAATTAAGAAAGTAAAAGATAGATATGAAAAAGATATGACTAAATAAGAAAATTTTATGATATTTATTGATCACCAGCTTTCCTTTTTTGATTGCATGGATATGGTCTTTTTTCGTCAGTCAAATCTAATAAATAATCAACACTACAATTATAATATTGAGAAAGCTTAATAATAGCCCATAAAGGTATATCACGGACACCTTTTTCATACCTTCTATAAACTTCTCTTTTACAATTTAGTAAAGTCGCAATCTCGCTCTGTGTTTTATCATTATCTATTCTTAAAGACTCTATTCTTTGATATAACATTAAATCACCTCTTGAATATATTACAAGAAAGTGAGATAATACATTGAGAAAAGCCACCATATGGTGGCATAAAAAGTTAAAAGTAAGAAGATTAAGTAATTAAATGTAATAATGTTCAGTAGCTATGATAAATTCCATACAACATAATCATTATAAATTTGTCGGAGAAAGATTTAATTGAAAAATGATTTACGCCTAAGATTGGCGGCAAAACACCATAATAAGACTAATGTATAAAAGCTATCTTAACCAAGTTATTCACATAAATATTAGGTTTTTTAAAATTTATTCAAGGAAATGACCAAAATGAGACTTAAGTGGAATAAATGTAATCATAACGATATAGCAGAAGCTTTAAAGACTGTTGAAAATATGTACAATGCAGATATTACTTGTACAAATGTATATTTTAGGTTAAAAAAAGGAGATATTATATATTCTCTTTATGATATGTCAACGTTTGAGGAAGCTACTATTACTATGTCCAATAACATGATTTTTGATAAAAAAATTGAAAATCTAGTATGTATTTCAGGTGATAATATAGAAGTAATTAAGGCAGTAATGCATTATATTCAAAATTGGAGCGAACCTAATAGAAAAAACATATTAAATTTTTTGATTTCTAAACTTGCTATTTTAACTAATACACAAAAGAGCACAACTACTATAAATAATATTGAGAAAATTGAAGAAGTTGTCGTATTACTTTTTAATTCAATTGGAATAAGCCCCGCAGAAATTCTTATGCCATACGAGACTCAGGCAGAAAATGAAATAGAATCAATCGAAAACAAGCTAAATTTTAAATCTGATTCTAATCATTAATAAATTAATTTTAACCAAGGAGGAGATTATGGATTCAAAAAAAGTAATATCAAAAATTGAAAATGTCAATTTGGAGGGGGCAAAGAAAACTGGGAATATGGTGAAAGAATTTTTCTTGTCTGTTTTTTTCTTGTTTATATTTCTACTATTTTGTGAGTGGGCGCATTGCTTTTCTAACCAGACGACGGAAATAGTTGTATTAGCATTTATTGCAATATATTTACTGACGCTCTTAATATATAAACACTTTGTGAGAGTAAAATATAATAAAATTAATCCAACTAGTAATATTAGCTCCAAATTATTTAATCGGCTGTTTTGCATGTATCTTTTCGTAAGTTCAATTTTATCAACGTTGGTAGAATTTATTTTGAAGCATAATGCTCCAATGTGGAGGCTATTACTTTTTGCAATATGCATCGCTTTTATGAATTATTTTATGGAAGGAATATATCACTATTGGGGAACGATTTTTTATAATAGTAAGGCATTTATTGCAAGCTTAATTATAATTTCCATTATAAATTGTATTCTTTTACATATTGTATTTTCTGGTGTAATTTTAATTTTATGTGTAATAATAGTGTTTTTTATTTTAAGGTTAATTGCTCCTAAAGGAGTTGGTTTTGGTATAGATTCATTTGGTCGCGCAACCTACTTTTATTATTTTTAATATAATGTTGAAATACTATGAACAAAGTATTTGGTTTTTTATTATCTAATTTAGGTCAGAATGCATCATACTGCAGTGGTCAAGTATAATTGTAACACTTTGACTTAAAAGTTTTTGTATTGTTACGTGCTTCATACGGAGTGAGTCCGCCGTTAAATGAGTGAGGACGAACATGGTTGTACCAAAAATAAGCAAAGTGCTCCACTGCATTTATTATTTCATTATCAGTATGATAATAGTGATGATGGATCAATTCATTTTTTAATGTATTAAAATATCTTTCCATAGGAGCATTATCAGATGGACAGAAGTTTTTACATGAATGAGATGATCACAAATACCGATCAACTGTCCGAGTTGGATTTTGTTCTAAGTACAATATTGAACATTATGATCAAGAATACGCGCGATAGTAAAATCTAGTAGTCTTTTTATAAATAAAATAGACATTTTAATTCTCTCGTGATAATCTATATATAGATAGACATAAACGGCACGTCTATCGCATAGGCTACATGGAGAGCCTATTGAATGTCGAAGCATACTGCTAGGTCAAGATAGTGGGTGTGGAGTTCTCGCCAGGGTCGTATGTTGTCCAAGCCTTGACTAAGTCGATTTTAAACTGAAAGAAAGCATTCCCAAAAAGTCTTGATTATTTCAAGGCTTTTTTTGTTACACATAAGGAGAAAAAATTTACATATTTATAATTTGAGTAATCTTATGTAGTTTGAGCCATCTGACCGGTCGCTGAGAGCCACCATTCGAATTGAAAATGAGCCACTTTATTTTGCCTTTATAAAGGTACAATATTATTGAGGAATGATCGCTTTTTAACCCAAAGTAAATAACAAATATGAAGAGTTTAAGATGAAAACACTAATTTTGAATGGTTCACCCAGAAAATCTGGTGATATTTGTTTTAAAATTAATTATTTTTCCTTATTTTACAAGTATTTCACATCGACTTCCATCATATATCAACATATACACATATTATATTCCATTTATCTCTTTCGTTTTCAGTACTTAAATTAATACCTCAAAGCATCACAAAGTCAATAAAAATCTATGCTCATATAATGCATTTGTTTAAAGGAAATAAAGTTAAGAACTAGGTATAATGTTAAGAACTGCAGAAATAGTTATGAATTAATATATCATATTATGGTATTAAAAAAGGTAAAACAGAAAAATCTGATTTACCTTTTTTATATTTTCTGCTATCCTCTACTAAAAACAGCAGAGAAATAAATTTATTTTAGTAATTCTGATATAATTGTCAACGAAAGTATAGAATGAACGGTTACGTATAGTTTTGGGTTATACCCCTTTTGCTCTTTTCGTATCTTTAACCGAAACAGATAATGTCGTATTACATCATATGATGAAAGTATATTGCGTTATCCTGAAATATCATCGAAATATCCCGGTACTATGAAGTTTAGTTCAAAATCTAGTATCAAATTATTAAAGAGGAAAAAGTAACCAAAATTGATATATATTGACAAATTATTTGTACCATAATACAATAAATTTATATTGTATTAATACGAATAACTTTCATCGATGCCATAACAGGTTCTTAATTGAATTATTTCTTCTCAAAAGAAGTGGTTGTGTGTAATATGTGGTTCGAGCTGAGTTGTAAAAGAATTCTGTTGGAATCCACGAGATGTTGTTATTATAAATCAAAAGTAAAAACTGTGGAAGGGAGTGAAAAAATGGTATATGAAAAACCTGTAATCTTGGCACAAAGTACTGTATGGATGGCAGAATGCCGCCCAAATAGTAAACCGAGTGGAAGACCATGTAATAAACCAGGTCCAGGCGGACGCTAATGGACGATTTCATTAATGGCGACGATGTTGTTTACATAACATCGTCGCTCAATTGCTTAGGAGATGTTTAAATGTATTTCAAACAAAAATCTAATGTTATATTTAGAAACTATGAATCTTTTGGTTATATAACAGACAATAGAAATTTCGGATACAAACAAGCGAACAATGACAAAAATGACGTTGGAGACAAAATTGTCTCGCAAAGTGGTGCAGTATTTTTATCTGCGTTAGGTAATAAACCACAGACGCTTGATGATCTTGCTAAAAAAATAAGCACACAATTTACAAATGTGGACATTGAAACAATTAAGATCGATGCTAGAGAGTTTTATTGCTTACTTGAATTGAATGGGTTTATTGTATCTGGCGAAACTTTGGAGGAATGCAATAAAAAAGACTTAAGGTTTTCGTACAATGTAGTGGAACCCAAAAACGAAAAAAAAGAGTGTACTCCAACTAAAGGTTATGAAAAATCTACACAAGATTTTTTTGAGGAATACTTTAAAAACGAATACCAGCTTACAAATTTACACTTAGAAATTACAAGCAAATGCAACGAAAGATGTGTACATTGTTACATCCCACATGATAATAAAATAAATCATATTGAATCTGATTTGTTTTATAGTATTTTAGAACAATGTAAAAAAATGAATTTATTGCATGTAACGATAAGTGGTGGTGAACCAATGATGCACAATAACTTTATAGATTTCCTGAAAAAATGTAATGAATACAATTTTTCCGTAAATGTTCTTAGTAATTTAACTTTACTAAATAAAGATATCATTGAAGAAATGAAAAGAAATCACCTCTTGAGTGTTCAGGTATCATTATACTCTATGGATTCCAATATTCACGATGCAATAACCCAAGTAAAAGGAAGTTATAAGAAAACTAAAAATGCAATATTAAAACTGAAGGAAAATGATATACCTTTGCAAATTAGTTGTCCAATAATGAAGCAAAATATTAACTGTTATAATGATGTTGTAGATTGGGGGAAAACACACAATATTAATGTTGGAAGTGATTATGTCATCATAGCAAGATATAACCATACAACACAAAATCTGTGTAACCGTTTATCTATAAATGATGTCAAAAAAATTATAAGCCAAAGAATTGTTAATGAACCTCAATATTTTGAGTTGATGGAAAAGGAAGCTGAAAAAAAGAAAAAAAATATGAATCCAGACGATATTGTCTGTAGTGTTTGTTATTCATCCATATGTATAGCAGACAATGGAAATGTATATCCATGTGCCGGTTGGCAGGATTATGTTGTAGGTAACGTATATGAAAAAACTCTCAACGATATTTGGAACAATTCATTAAAGGTAAATTATTTAAGAAACTTACGCAAACGAGATTTCCCAAAATGTATTCAATGCCCAGAAAATGAGTTTTGCACCATGTGTATGGTTAGAAATTCAAATGAACACCCTTTAGGAGATCCTTTAGCAGTTAATGAGTATTTTTGTAATATCGCAAGCCTAAATAAAAAAATGGTTCTTGCATGGAAATATAATCTCGCAAATTCTCAGGACAAATGTTAAAGTTGTGTGACATTGCTGGATGATTCAGGTAATAACCACATATCCAGCTTCCTTCTGATTCTTGTCGATTGACATTTACCTAAATCTATTAGTTTGTAAATAAATCTTATATAAATAGACCAAAAACCAGATTTATTTATTATCAGAATTAACATCTGGTATCCAATTGATTTCACTTAATTTACCTTTTATTAATAATTTGCAAAAAGTAGCTTTTATAATTACTATATAAATATGATGTCGGGGTCAAAAGGCGATTCATTCACTTGGCTTCGTCAATTTGCACATACACAAACTATGCTTTGTATGACGCTTCAATATGCTAATTGTGCAAATTGACGTATATATCGAAAAAAGTAGCCTTTTGACCCCGGCATCATAAATATAACAATATTCAATTGAGATTTCGTTAAAAAATTCCTAAATATATTGTTTTAATTTAGTATCTATAATAGGCGCATCAATGTATTCTATGTTCTTATATCTAACAGAACATTTTGTTTAAAAATTTGATTACTGAAAATATAGCTCAAAAATTTATATTCAGAATTAATCAACATAAATCATATATGTCTCTGAATTCATGAGGGAATGGATATTTGGACGCAGGAGCTTGCGAATAAAGAGATAACAGAAACTGAGTATTGGGAATGGAAGTTGAATTGACCGGATACTTGTGATGATTGTGGGGAGTTTGAAGTGAAGAAGGGATGGAGAATATGAACAAATTAGAAATATTAGAAAAATTAGACTTTGGCAACTCTATTGCTGAATATGATGATAATATTAGTCATTATTACATCAATACCCCTGCAACGCTAGATATAGTCAATGACCGTTATGACATTATCAAAGGTACAAAAGGATCCGGAAAAACTGCTATGCTTGTTGCAATATGTAGCAACCAACAATCCTATTCCCAACTACAAGGAAAATTGCTTATCAAAGCCATCCAATTAAAAGGAGATCCGGATTTTCAAAGAGCTTTTAGCACTGTAACAATTGATACTTTTTCACAGCAGCAACTTATAGATGCTTGGAAAATATACTTAATAAATGTACTATGGCACAATTATGGCGAAACTTTCTCTGACAGCTCAGATCTTTTAAAATATCTACAACAACATAAGATTTTAGATAATAAAAGAAATGCTTTAGAAAATATAATTTATGCATTGAAATTTGTTAAATTAAAAGCAAGTAATACAATGAAATCTGATGGTTCTGCTATTCAGAGCATTGAAGTATTAGCTTCCGATAATATTACTCCAATTAATTCCAACGAAAAAGCTTCGCTTATTGACTTCAATTACATTTTCAGTGAATTAGACATTCTAATTACTTCAAAAGACTCATGTTTTTGGGTATTAATCGATAGATTAGACGATGCTTTCCCAGATAATACAAAGAATAGCACGTTGATTTTAAAATCACTTTTTTACGCGTATAAAGATATTTGTTTTTATAAGGGATTTAAAATAAAGATTTTTATTAGAAACGATATTTTTAGAATTATTACTCAAAATGGATTTACATCACTTACACACGTCTCATCAAAAACAATGAGTACACTGAAATGGGATAGGGCAAATCTCGAGCAATTAATAGTCGAACGACTACTTTTTAACGATGAATATAAAAAATATCTTGATTCATTAAATATTAATACTAATATCGACTCAATGTCCAGCTCTGATAGAATTGAAATAATAAACACTTTAATAAAACCACAAATTGACATTGGTAAAAATAATCCAGACTCTATCGGATGGATAATAAATCATGTTAAGGATGGTAAAGGTATTTTTACTCCGCGTGATGTTATCTCTTTATTAGATAATGCACGGACTTTTCAATTACAATATCTTCAAAAAAATAATTTGGCTGACGTTTCTGACAATTATCTCTTATCTCAAAATGCGATACGAGAGGCTTACAAAAAAATATCAAAGGAAAAACTTGTAACACAAATTTATGCAGAATATCCCAAGTGTAGAGCGTGGATAGAAAATTTTATAAATCATAAATCAGAATTAACTAACGCGTATCTAGAAAAAATATTAGGTAAACATTGGAAATATCGCTCTGAAGTTTTAACCGATATCGGTTTTTTAGAAAAGAAGGCAAACTCTTATAAGATTCCATTTATATATCGCGTCGAACTAAATATTATACAAGGAAAAGAGAAATAGGTATTAAAAAGGTATCACGCCGCACATAAAAATCCCAAGAACCGCGTAAATACGCTATTTTTAGCGCATTGTTCTATACAAACCCTAAAATACAATTACCATATATTCTATAAAAAAATACACAACAAAACCTTTCTTTAGCCTATCAAGTTTGATTATGAAGTTTAATTATATATAATCAAACTCATAATAAGATAATATAAGGATTAGTATGTTTTGATTATACTATTTACCATATATTCCACGTGGACGGTTTATTGTAGTTCAAATTCAAATGTGATGGGAGAAATCAAATACCATTCTTCTCCTAATTATAGCGTTAAAGAATGAAAAATTAATATATAAAAAATATATATGTAGAGTTATTGACATGCTTTGACTTCAGATGTACAATAGTGATACGATATTAAAATAACGTATCACTTAAATAGATAAAGGAGAGGTTTCCCTTGATAAAGTTACCAACACAAATAGCGGAACAGTTTGATATTTTACAGGATGAGATTATACCCGTAGAACCTGGCGAAGTGAATAACTTACTTCTAGAACTTAAAGAATCAATTGCCAAAGGGACGTGTGTGTTTCAGCCAAGAGAAAAAAATAATGAGTTAGAAATAAAATATGCTATTAATGAAGAGAAAAAGTTAGAAATCTTAAAAAATCTAACAGGATATGATTTTAAAGTAAAAAAGAAAGATACAAGTAATGGAGCTAGAGATCGTAAAAAGAAGGGATTTCCAGACGAGCAAGTATATATATTTATACTTAAACAGATCTTACTTGTTAGAAATCCACTACCTTGTGAAATGGATGAAAAAGAAGTCAAGCTGTATATTAAAATAAATAACAGAACAATACCACGTAAAATTATCATAATTATATCTTTTCATGAAGCTTTAAAATAGCATTGAAACGAAATACATATAGGGAATACTTATCAGAGAGAAAGGAGGTGAAGGTTCTGATAAGTGAACTGGTAATAAATTCAAAGGGATTTACTATACGAATAGGATGATGATAAATGATGACAAATGGGAAATTAAAAGAAGAACGAATAATTAGCGAAGAACGAAAAGATAATAAAGATGGTAGAAAAGAAAAGGAGAAGACAAAGAAGATGAATGGGGCAATGGATTACTGTATTGAATGTAATGAATTTACCCAATATACTTTTACAAGAGAGGAAAAAACAGAGAACTACAGGGGCAAAGACTATACCTATTATATTGAAACTCCACGTTGTAATATATGTAATAGTATAATGCCATTAAAAGGGCAAATAGATAGAGAGACAGAAGAATTCTTTAAGGTTTATAAAAGAACGGAAGGAATTATTGACATAGAGGAAATAGAGGATATACTTCATAAATATAATATTGGGAAAGAGCCGTTAGCTTTAGCACTTGGATTTGGGAAAGTTACAATTAAGAGATATTTCGATGGGCAGTTTCCATCGAAACAAAATTCAAATATTATGTTTAAAGCATTGAATAGTATCGATTTTATGGAAGAATGTATTGAGAATAATAAGAAGGAAATAGGACAGACCGCTTATAAAAAAACTAAAGAACAAATTGTGAAGTTACGTCAAATTAAAAATTCTAAACTTGAGCAAGTTGCAAACTATATTATTAATCAATCCAGAGATATTACACCATTAACACTACAAAAACTATTATATTTTGTACAGGGTATTAGTAGCCTTATTAATGGCAAGTTGATGTTTAACGATATGTGTCAAGCATGGGCACATGGACCAGTATATCCTGTAATATATAATAGGTATAAAGAATATTGCGCGGATGAAATAAAACCGGTAGCAGATACAAGTGAATTAAAAGACCTGATTAGTAATGAAGATGAAAAAGTAATCCAAATAGTAATGAATACTTTTGGATTGTATTCAGGCAAAATACTTGTATTTATAAGTCATGAACAGAACCCTTGGAAAGATGCTAGAGGTGGATGTGCTCTTGGAGAGAAGTGCGATAACTATATCAAAAACGAGGCAATAGTTGAATATTATAAAAGCCTAAATATAAATACGGAGGTGAAGGTTAGAGAATACGTTATGCAAATGGTATATAATTACATATGAGAAGAGAGATATTTGCTTAAATATAAGTGAATATAAAATATTAAAAAATAAACCGCCCCTAGAATGTGATATACTCCCTTCTAGGTCAATGTCATTTAGAAAGAAATTAATAGGATAAAGATACTTCATAATAAAGAGTATCTTTATCTTATTTTTGAAAAAAATATAAAAGTGTATTGACAATTTTCAAAAATTTCCGGGCTCTCCCCTTAAAGTATAATTTTTAAGGAGGTAGCCTATGAAACCTAACGTTTTAAAACTAAAACTCAATGATGTAATTGAAGAAGTTGAGAAACATCTGTCATGCTATCTCATTGATCCAACAAAGAATTTTAACAGAAAAAACAAATTGGATTGTTCAACTATTATGTTATATAGTGGTATTAGTAGAACTTCCAAAAGCGGATGTAAACGATATTTATTTTAATGAGCGTTGCATGGATAGAAATCTTATTACAGAGCTGTCCACTGGTCAATTCATTCATGTAATACAAATGTTATCTTTCAAGGGTTTACTGGCTCAAGAAAAACTTTCTTGCCTGTGCTATTGGAAAGCAGGCATGCAAGCAACTAATCTGCACAAAATATATCTATTACCAGATCTTCTTGTTGAGTACGATGAATCGAATCTTGTTTCAAAATCCAAGTCAAAGAATCATAAGAAATACACCGGATATGGAATGCTGATTCTAGACGAATGGTTCTTGGAAGATATCTCAGAAGAGTAACAACATTTTCTCTTCGAATTGATTGAACGCAGGCATACTCAATCAAGCATCCACGATTTTCTGTACCCAGTACAAACAAATCGACTGGCATAGCTATCTTGGTGGTGTACATGCAGATGCTATCATAGAGAGAATCATACACAATGCCGTCTGGGTTGAGACTGGCAATCTAAATATGCGTGAGTACTGTGCGAAACACAAACTATAAACACAGCGGATTCCATCTGTGAATCGGTGGAATCGAGACTGGGGATAGGTGGTACGGCACTTCGTTCCATACTGGACTCATTCTCGCGAAATAATCAATAATAACCGTAACCAGTATATACTGTTTTTTATTACCATTATAAAATGTTTTTCTGATAATATGCTATTTAACTAAATGACATTGACTTAACGGGAAGCAGTTCGATTTCATAGAGTTGTGTGCTTATTAATTTGATCGTTTATTTTGCATTATAAGTTGTAAAATTTTTATGAAAAATAACAGAAATTATATGATAGGTCGTCTTTTGCTAGTATTAAATATTCTTATGTGTTAAAGTGAATTATATCAAATTAATTCTTCAATCATTCTTTTGTTATTATCTGCGAACCTCGTAAAAATCCAACTATATTTAAGCTAATTACATTAAAGAGAGGAGGTATAACTATATTTAACGAAACCGAAAAATACTTATTTAAGGATTCGTATTTCTTGCTTATACGTTCAGATGATACATTTTACGAAATTAAATCAAAAAACACTAATCATCTTTGGATTATCAAAAAGAATCTTAGTTCAAATCATTTAATACATCTTTATCACAAACATTCTGTTGATATGCAATACTATCACAAACAAAAATCAGTAAATACAGTAAGGTTTGCAATTGATATGATCAAATCGCACGATGATTTTGTTATGAAAACTAAAATATTATAAAATCTACAGCAGCTGAATTGTTTCAGTAGATTGAATGGCATTGCAGTAATACCTATTCGCCGCTTTGGAAGAGATTTTTGAGGGTTGTAATTTCATTTGAATGACCAAATATTAAATAGAATAATGAGAAGACGACGATAGGTTAAACGGGGCATATATCGCGTAAAACCAATTTTTGCGCAAGGATGCAGCTTACATCACTTCCGCAGAAATTGCAATATAGAAACCACTACCAAGACCGGGGGAACGGTTAGTTGATTATATTTTTGAAAGTTTTTAAAAAACTATAATCTTATAAATTTATCTTGATAATTATTTTAATATGTAATAGAATCAAGTTAGTTTATATGTTAATTTGCATAAATGTAATGTTTATAAGGGAAAGTTTATACTTTACCCCAGGAGGTGTTTGGCTAGTGACTACTGCCAGAGGTGTTTTAGTAGTCTTGCTAAAGCACCTCTTTTTTTATTTTTAATTATGATGAACTTGGAATATCTAATATTATGAGTAATTATGATTTTCATATTGGTTATTAAAAGCAAATATGTTTTATGCATTCCTATGGAGGTTACGTATGAAAATATTTAAAGTCAAAACAATGTATGTAAAAAGCTATAAAGAAAAAGAAGCTAAAAAATATCAGGAAGTACTTATCGTTCAATGCGATGAGGATAATTTAGACATATGGAAGCCTAGTAAACTTACAAGTTATGTTAATTATAAATATGGTGGCGAAGGTAAAATCAATACGTCAAAACCTCCTGCGCAGGCTATTGTCCAATTCATGAATTATATTACTAAAGAGGTAGCATTAGGGGAGGATGTAGCTTTTCTCCAATTAAAAACAGAGGGATTATATGGATTAGAACATATCCATTTGGCAAAGTTTATTGACTATATATCAAAGAGACGAGAACGAGAAAACAACTTTGAGACTGTCAATGGGAAGGAAAATTATTTGGTTTGGTTTTACTATACTCTGTATAAGATGGGAATAACAAAAGAATCTGCAAAAGTTGAGTCTAAGATAATAAAATCGTACAAAAACAGAGGTGAGATTGTTCTTATAAATCCAATTAAGAATTCACCTATTGTCCATAGACCCGTGAAGAAAAAGGGGAGTATAGTATTAAAAAATATGGATGAAGAAATGTGGGAGCAATTTATTCAATATGCTGAAGAACATTATCCTAATATTGTATTAGGAGTTGTTATTCAGATCATGGGTGGACTAAGAAGAGGTGAAGTCGTTAATATTATACTCGATGATGTACATATTGATAAAAAAAGTGACATATTAACACTATGGTTACAAGATAGACCTGAGCTATTTTTAGATAGGGAGATAGATTTAAGTCAATCTCAAAATAAAGGGGACCCAGCCGAACAAGCTATTTATAACTTCAATGGAAGGCTGTATAAGATTTATGAGAATTATTTAATATGGCTTGCTTCTCATGCGAATGATAATGCAAAGAGACTTGGAGCTTTATTTGTAGATGATAATGGAAATGCAATGAGCGGAGACGTCTATTACAATCAATTCCAAAAATTAAAGAATGAATTTATTGAGATATTGGAGGAAACCTCTCCGTCTAAAGCACAAAGGCTTAGAAGATATAAATGGGGCACGCATATCGGGCGACATATTTTCACGAATTATTTAATTGAAAGCGATGCAATAAACGGAAGTGATGGGCTTCCAAATGAAACATTATTGCAGAGTGCCAGAAGAGATAAATCCCCAATATCTGCACAAACGTATATTGATACAGAAACAGTACATAAAGCGGTTGATATTGTACAAGGAAAAATGAGTAAGCTTGCAAAGGATTCTATTAAGCATAAAAAATGAATTTAAATATTCGATGGAACGGAATGGTGAAATGGTGATAATGCATACAGAGAGCATAAAGATAATTGATGGAATAGAATACATAAATTCCACAGATTTTTATAGGTCTATTAATTTATACACGCTACTTGATAATTCAGCAATTAAAAAAGAAAAGGAAATTATATGTCAAGATTTTAACATTTCATCCATATTTGTTCCAGTGGAAGGAAAATATTTAAGAGAACTTGAATATTTTAACTTGTGTGATGTTCGCAGGGCAATTTCTGAGGTGGAAGAGTATTATAGCCAATATTATTCAATAGATTACGTTTATTTAATCTTACAAAATTCATACCGATATAAATCTCTTGAAAAAATTGATGTCCCGCAAAAATACTGGAGAGTGCTAGCACATTATAAATTTCTTTATACAAAGGATTCTGTCAATATATGGATTAATCATTGGTATTCGAAAGGTATTGGTTGTATAATTCAAAAAAGCGAGGTAGAAGATATTAATGGTGAAAGGTATCTGTCAAGAACTATGGTTGCAGATATCTTAGAAATAGCACAAGGATATAGTTATGCTTTTAGGATTTTAGAGAAAAAGTGGAAAGTAAGAACAATAAAAATGTCACCTGACGGTATTGGTAAATTCTATAATGCTAAAGATGTACAATATATAAAACAGGAAATAATCACCTTCTACGGTCGGCATTATATGAAACATGAATTACCTGGTAATTACAATCCAAGTATTAAAAATGTAAATTTTGTTGCAATTAAAATGAAACCAGAGCATCTTGCATTCCTTACAAAAAGTTATAATATCTTTCATAGTATGGTTGCTTATAAAAAATCAGAAGTGGATACATATCTAGAGACTATAAAGAATCAATACATTTATGCAGAGGATGCCAAGAAAATTTTAGATGTTTCTACTGCCATGTTTATAAAATATAAAAAGGAATATAAAATTAGTTTTATCACATATGTTAAAGATAGACTTGACGGCTATAAATACTTTAAAGATGATATAGAAGAACTACTCAAGAAACGTAATAAGTACTATGAAGAATATATAGAAAGTAGTGAGATTAGATCTTATCTTAATAATCAGAGTATACGATGGAGGTTATTGAATAAGATACCAAAATATACTCCTCCACTATATGCTCGAACATTAAAGTTTTGCAATAGTAGTACTTGTTCTGTATATAAAAGAACTGACTTTTTTAGTATGCTTAAAGATTTTAATGAGCGATATGCTAGAGAGGGACTATCTGATATTAGCAAGGAAACAGCATATGCCACATTTGAAGTAAGAAGGGATGCATATACAAATTGGAACAAATTCGATGAAGAAAGTGTTTATACAAGTAAGAGATGGTTTGATTTTGTAGAGGATGAGTTGAACAGAAGCAGAATGAAGGGATCGAAAATGTCAGAGCGAATAAACCTACATTTATACGCTATGGTCGAATTTAAGAAAGTTTTTTTAGACAATACAAATAAGAAAGAAATATATTTATTATCACTTTCTGAAATGAATTTTGCATTACGTACGATTTCCTGTAAGACATATGGAGTAATAATATATAGTTTTTTGAAAATCGTATTTTTCGACTTACAACAAAAAGGCGTAAAAGCTTTGCGGTTTAGTGAAATCAAGACACCTTATGAAATATGGGGGGCAAAGACTGTAAAGAATAAAAATGATATATATACATTTCAAATGTATTCAAAAGTTTTTGATTTTTGCACAAATTTAAAGTTACATACTCAAAAGTCCTTAGAGGAAATCTGTATAAATGGAACATGTAAATATGTTTCGTGTTGGATTTATGTAATGTTACATTTAAATAATGCGTGGAGAAATGGTGATGTGAAAGAATTTCCAGTAATTAATATTAGCGATATTCTTGAAAAATACAACATCTTTAATTTGTTATGGTTTGAATCAAATGAGATTACAGTTCCAATGTCAAGAGCTATTGTGCAAAGTGTTATCGATGTTATGGATAATGACCTTATTATGTCAAAAACTCAGATGAAAGGATACTTTTATTGTTCAGATGAACTTGCTCCTTCATTATCTACAGCACTGATATTGTTGACCCTATATAATAATGAACAAGAGGTTGTGCAAAACGATTATCTTATAAGATTTGACACAAAGTCTAATGAAATAAATGAATCTATTTTGTCAATGTTCTTTAAAGATATGAGTGTTAGTGAATTTATTTTTAAATCTAGAAAATTTAATAAATCAGTTGTTACATTTATATATTATTTAGCCAATCTTTCAGGGGATAGTAAGGCGTTACTATATTCGATGAAGCTCCGAGGACATGTATGTCCTGAGACAACACTAGGACACTATATACAGTTCGATTTGAAGACTATAGAAGAATTGAGTAGGAAGTTATTTGCAAGGGGTGAGTTTGGATATGTGGCATCGCTATTAATAAAACGCCTACATGGTAATGAACTGAGCTTTGATGATATTACAAATGAAATAATAAATCTAAATGAAACTTTTGGAGATGTAATAAAGGTAAATACTACCGTTGGGTTTATGAATTTACTAAGGGCTGAACAATCAGAAGTAAGTAATGCAATATCGCAAATGACGTATGAACAAATTGAAGAACTTTGCATCGATTTATTTACAAGCAAACTACCCTCAAAGGATACTACGAAAATACAATGTTTATATTCGAGAAATTGCAAAAGACCTGATTTAAATGAAGATAATAAATATAATTGTTGTATATGCCCATATAGAATACCTACTATATACGCAATCAGTGAGATTTGCGATAGTATAATGAGAGATATATTAAAAATAAGCCAAACTAAAATTTTGACTGAAAAATTCAAGCTGGCTTTAGCGATTGATAAAAAGAAAATAAATATATTAGATGCTATGAATAAATATGGAAAGGATTATGTATATGCGTGTATGGGCTGCTCTAGAGAAGAGTTTATTCAGTCGCTCGCTAAAGTTCCAAAATTGGATGAAATAATTGAGCCAAAGCTTTTAAATAACAAAAATATAATAGACAAATAAAATATTTGATGGTTTTATAAGTAGACTAAAAAATATTAAGGAGTAAATACATGGAAAACACTTCTAATTTAATTGATGTTGCTCAAATGGAAGAGACCATAATAGACCTAGAAGAGTTTATTAATAGTTATAAAGAAAAAGAATGTTTTATAACTCATATGCATGATTATGGAAAATTTAATAATTTTGACTCAAATAGATGGGTATTTTATGACGAATTAGCACAGCATAACAAGTATATTGAGTTTTCATTATTTGATGATTTAATTACTGATAAAATTATATCATATGAAGAATTACAATTAATCAAATGCTTACTTATAGAATACTTAGATAATGGCATAGGGTATAAATCTATAATGCGGTACTATAATTCAATCTATTCTTTAATTGAGATAAGTGAAAATTTTAGAATCAGGGATGATCAAGAATTATCTATGATATTAAAACGCGATGCAAAATATCTCATATATTCTATTTCTATCACAGACTATATTAATTTTCTGGATAGTATAGGCTGGGCAGAAGATGGACATCTAGTCGCCCTCAATTATTTCTATGAAAATTATATAGGCAATAAAACTGATAATAGTGTAAAAGCACTTCCAAAAACAGTTGATATATTTAAATTCGGTTATTATATGGATAAATTTTACAATGAAGAAAATGATGAAATACTAATAAATCTATTTTTCCCTTTAAGATTATGGTGGAAAATTACTAATGTTATACCGATGCGGCCATCAGAATTTACTACAAAAATAAAAAGAAATTGTATAAAAGATGAAGGGGGTAACTACCTTTTATATATAAATCGGGTTAAAGTAACTTCATCGGAAAATTCAAAAGTGAAAAATAGTAGGGCTTCAATACCCCTTTTAAATAGAGTTGGAATATCGAAAGATATATATGACCTAATCCAAGAATATCTTAACATAACTTCAAGTGATGAATTAACAGAAACTTTACTATCATATAAAACATACAAGAAGTATAGCAATGCATTCCATCAGAAATTCAATTCAACTTCATTTGACTACGTTCCTCTAATAGAAAAGTCAGTTAAAGTATATCAAGAATATTTTAACCTGGATACTCTTAATAAATTACTTGAGTTATTTTATTCAAAAATTATTAAGGGCAAATATGGAGAAGATAATATATCAGGTCATTTAAACTTAGGTGACACAAGACATCTAGCATTTACTACATTGATGCTTCAAGGAATAAGTCCTATAGAAATTGCGATGTTAGGGGGTCATACAACATTAGCTGCTCAAAACCATTATACATACCATGCATCTTATTATGTTGATAGCGAGATACTTAAATTTATTGCAAATAAAAATATACATAATGAAATAAGCTCAAAATCATTAAAAGATATTATTTTAGGAAAACCACGTAATCCTTATAAAGATTTATCAGAATGTAATATGACTGATGATGGAGTTGGATATTGCACGGCAGATTTTAATAAGGACGTTTGCGGTAGTAATACATGTGTGCTATGTTCGTTGTGGTGGTGTTACCCATCAAATTTCAATTATGTCAAAATGAAAGATTATATTGAAACAAAGTCTTTAATTCCATTAAGGGAAAAATTAATCAAAGAAGAGAAGTTTCTTACATATCTTTTAAAAACAGCTAAAGTAGTCAATATTGATGGACTGTTAGAACTTGATAAAGACTGTGATGAGAATATTCAAAAACAAGTAACTCAAATAAAATCTGTGGCAGATGAAATTATTTTTTTGCAAAAGAAACTAATTGAATATGGAGAAAACAATGATTTGTTAAATTGATTTACATCGTATATTTATTTAAAATAAAAGGAGTAATTGCATGCGAGAAAAGTTAAAATATGATGAACAAGAGGTCGATGAGATAATTCAACTTAAAATTGATGATTTAAAAGGTGATATAAGCAAACTGACATTTAATAATGTAAAGTCCTTCAATAAGAAAATAGCTCAAAATCCTTTTTACGTTCGCTCTAATGGACTGTTATATGCAAATTATAGTGATACTTTTTGGGGTGACGGAAATTATTATGGATATCAGCAAGTATGTAGGAGAAAGGAAGTTAAATTTAAGATTGTAGGAGAAACATTTACTCCTGAAACAAAAGATATTCTTGTTCTCGTAAACAAATATATAAATAATCCTCAAAAACTGACACAAAAGCTTGTAAAACTTTTTGAAGATAATGATAAGGAACTGGCCGATTTAAGAATTGAAATGCCTAAATTAAGCTCAAAAATAAAAGAACTGGAAGTCGAGTTAGAGAGATTTAAAAGAGGGTTTGTAAATGTTTTTATGAATAGTGCAGAAACGCACAATTCTCTAACTGATGTATATTCATTAAGAAAGTCAGAGGATTGTTTTATTCGTGATGAATTACAAGATATGTTTAATGATGATTTTAATATTTGGGGACAGATAAAGGAATTACCGGATAAATTGAATTTAAATGTTGTTCCTATTAGATCGAAACCAACACTTGAAGATAAAATGAAAGAGTTGGAAAAAGAGGGGTTTTAAATTTGCTAAAACAACTTATTACTTTCCTGTAAAAAACGGGATAATAATTCAATGAAAAACTGGGTTAACTTATAACAAGCATATAGTAAATTTATAATCAAGCATAAGCTGATTAAGGTAAATATTTTGACAATTTTTCATAAAACAAAAGCGTCTGCCAACTTATTAGCAGACGCTTCTTTCAAAGGTAAACATAAAGGACGGTTATTTGTTAACATCTAATGAATTTCCAATAACCTGCGATAAATTTAATATTGAATTGTATAGTAAATTATGATAAAATTAAATAGTAAATATATTTTAATTTTAATTGCGCATAACATTGTGCATATTGTATTGTCCGTATATTATGTTAGAGGCGGTTCTAATTCTTGTTTAAGGATTGGAGCTTTTTTTGTACTTAATTTTACGGATCGCAAATTTCGAAAGGAGGTTTTTGTCATGTGAAATGTAGTAATTCACAATGGCTACATGATTATCATTGATATATAAGTGATTAAATAATTAATCACTTATAGAGGTAATTGGAATTGTAGCATATACAATTCCCTAAGTTGATAATTTGATTTTCAAGAGCAAAAGGTGAATATTCCGGAGGTGAATCCATCGCCTGTCCGGTTCCTGGAAATCAAGAAATTGTATCGCTTAATCTACTTTGGTTAAGGTATCATGGAACAGAAAAATCATCAATGCTGCTATGCACCCCTGATGCGGCAAGGCATTGACAATTTCTCTATTCTAAGATTATTTGTTGTTAAGCAGAATAAAGGTGATTGGGGCTGTACCAATATGTGCAGCTCCCAAAAAAATTATTGTAACATTAAGATGGTTTTTAAGATTTAGTTGTTTTAGCATCGTGATATAATAAATTCATTTATGATTTTTCTTGCTCTGAGTTATTACTGTAATAGTACATGTTATCCATTGTGTTAATAAGGTTAAACATTCATTTGACAAGATAATTATGATAAGTCAGATACATAACAAGCAATGTATAAATATGCAAAAGAGTGGGATTTTATAAGTTCTATAATTGCCTTTTACTATGGAGAATAATTATAGAATTGAAAAAGTTATAGAATTGAAGGATACATAAGCAATTTCAAGGGTTTTATTAATTCTATAACAAAAATCATTCAGATAATTCATCCAAAGGATTGGAATATCATACGGTATTTATTGTAGATGCCAATGAAGGAATAACACCTCATAAAAAAGCAGTGTTACCAGAGGATATCGAAGAAGAGCGTAGGTTGTTCTATGTAGCGATGACTCGAGCAAAGGAAGAACTTTATCTCTATAGTGCGAAAGATCGTTTTAATAAAACATCGGATCGTTCTAGGTTTATTGATGAGATATTGGGAACGGCAGAGGTTAAGCCAATACTAAAAAAGACGAAATTAAAATAACAAGAACGATGTTACCTTTAAGCTAATAAGCCAAAAGGTAACATCGTTCCCTTAAGTAAAATATAATTTACCAAACTAACTTTAAGGATAAAAGAGCATTAAATGATTATTACTTATCTTCCTCTTCCTCATCCTCTTCATCGAACATCTCATCAAATTCTTCTGAATCTAAGAGTTCCTCGAATGCGTCAGCAACTGCTTCGAATTCATCGTCATCATCGATATTAAGCAGTTGAGGTTCGTCATCACCTTCTTGAATATAACGATATAAAAATACGCTATCTTCCTCTTCTTCACCCTCTTCAGGCTGAAGTGCAATATATTCCTTTTCATCTACAGTAAAAATGTCTAATACGACACAGTTTAGCTCTGTACCGTCATCTAATGATAATGTAATGGAATCGTGCTCATACTCGTGATCATGTCCACAGCCGCAGCCGCCATCGTGATTGTGTTCGCTCATAATACTACCTCGCTTTTTATTATTTATAGTAAGTAAAAACCAATTCAATTCTACTTACTAATCCCTAAAATATATAAAGGAATATAAGTAGAATGTATCAGATTGAGGAAAAAAATGCAATATAAAACAAAAATTATTTTAAGATATACAAGAAAAAAGGAATTAAACTTTAACCCCATCACTATAAATGTGAAGTGGCAGAGTGTTGGAGCGCTTCTTGGCAAGGTCGAACTTATGTGCTATAATTGCATAACATAAATGGACAAAGAATAAGACTTGTGGGGAGGGATGAACATGCAAGATACGAGAAATATTAATATATCAGTACGTAATCTTGTTGAATTTATCCTATGCTCAGGGGATTTAGATAATACAAGGGCTCGAAGTGATGTGGATGCGATGCAAGCCGGAAGCCGGATTCATCGTAAGCTACAAAAGCAAATGGGCTCTGACTATACTGCGGAGGTTTCGCTTACGATAACGGTTCCTGTTCAGAGAGATGGAATTGAATTTGAGCTTACGATAGAGGGAAGAGCCGATGGTATTATTCAGAACAACCAAATCCGTGAGGATTTCTCTGTCCTCATCTTTGAAGAGGAGGAGACAAGTACTCCAGAGGTAATTGTGGATGAAATCAAGGGAGTTTATATGGAGTTATCTCATATGACAGCACCGGTTGGAGTTCATAGGGCTCAGGTGATGTGTTACGCCTATATCTATGCAACCCAGGAAGGACTCAATAATATCGGAATACGTTTGACTTACTGTAATCTTGAAACAGAGAATATTAGGTACTTTGAAGAGACTTTATCTTATGAGGAGTTAAGTACTTGGTTTGACTATCTTGTAACAGAATATGCGAAGTGGGCTGCGTGGCAGATACAATGGACGGATACACGTAATATTGCAATCAAGGGCATGGACTTCCCATTTCCTTACCGAGAAGGTCAAAAGGAATTGGTAACCGGCGTGTATAAGACGGTATTGCGCAAGAAGAAGTTATTTATTGAAGCGCCGACCGGGGTTGGAAAAACAATTTCAACTGTTTTTCCTTCCGTAAAAGCAATGGGTGAGGGACTTGTAGAAAAGATATTTTACTTAACGGCCAAGACCATAACACGAACAGTTGCGGAAGATACGTTCAAACTGCTCGGCGGAAGTGGGTTAGAGCTTAAGGTGGTTACAATAACTGCCAAGGATAAGGTTTGTATTCTGGACAAACCCGACTGTAATCCTGGAGCGTGCCCTCGCGCGAAAGGATATTATGATCGTGTAAACGATGCGGTATATGATTTGCTGACGAATGAAAATGATATATCTAGGGAACACATTGAAGAATATGCACAAAAGCATTGTGTATGCCCATTTGAAATGGGTTTGGATGTCACTTTATGGGCGGATGCAATTATATGTGATTATAATTATGTCTTTGATCCAAACGTATATTTAAGAAGATTTTTTATGAATGAAAAACAAAACGATTATATCTTTCTAGTGGATGAGGCACATAATCTGGTTGACCGTGCAAGGGAAATGTATAGTGCAACTTTATATAAAGATGATTTTTTGGAAGTTAAGCGATTAATTAAAGATAAGAGTGCAAAGGTAGCGAAGTATTTGGATTATTGTAATAATGACCTACTAAGATTAAAAAGAGAATGTGATGAATTTGAAGTGATGGAGAGTGCGGATGGGTTGGTGATTCATCTCATCAGTTTAATGGCAGAATATGATACCTTTCTTCAAGAGGGCTTTATAACAGAAGGCAAAGAAGAGATACTTCGTCTTTACCTTGATATTCGCCATTTTATGAACATGTATGAAATTCATGATGATTGTTATACGATTTATACGGATTATGAAGATAATCGCTTTCGTATCAAATTACAGTGTATGGATCCTTCCAAGAATTTAATTGCTTGCATGAATAAGGGAAGAAGTTCAGTTTTGTTTTCGGCGACGCTACTTCCAATTAACTACTATATGGAGCAGTTGGGTGGAGAGAAGGAAGACTACGCCGTATATGCTCCCTCCTCTTTTTTGCCTGAGAATCGTATTGTCATGATTGGCAATGATGTAAGCACAAAATTCACCCGTCGCAATGAAAAAGAATATCGTAAGATAGTAAGCTATATTAAGGATTTTACAAACGCTAAAATCGGCAATTATATGGTGTTTTTTCCATCCTATCAGATGCTTCAGGAGATAGCAACACTTGGAGAAGGAGAGCTAGAGGGGTTGGTTGTTCAGAGTACGACGATGACGGAAGGGGAAAGAGAATTATTTTTAGATGAATTTATTGAAAATCCCGTTACTAGTAGAATTGGCTTTTGCGTTATGGGCGGAATTTTTAGTGAAGGAATTGATTTAAAAAGCAATCGGTTAATAGGTGCAGTAATAGTGGGTACTGGGCTACCTATGGTTTGTAACGAGAGAGAGTTATTTCGAGGGTATTTCGATGAGAAGAATGGTTCCGGATTTGACTATGCCTATTTGTATTCAGGTATGAATAAGGTGCTGCAATCGGGAGGAAGAGTGATACGTACCAAGGAAGATCAAGGGGCAATCCTTCTATTAGATGACCGATTTACACAAAGGCAATATTATAATTTATTTCCAAAAGAATGGTTTCCAAATGTAGTGGTTAATGTGAATACCATGAAAGATACGTTGAATGAATTTTGGAACGCTAATAAATAAACCGGAAGAAACACATGAATTGAGTTTCTTCCGGTTCTAACAAACTAATAATATTAAAAATGAAGCAGGTTGCCTAAGTATCGGGATCCTGTTTCTTTTTTTAGAAAATCCTTCCCGGTTGTAGCACGGAAGATAAGATTGGTTATAAAGAAGAGTAAGGTACCGAAGAATCCACCAATTAATGCATAAATTAAATCGTCGATATCACAGCGCTTATTAAACATAAAAAACTGCACAATTTCAATGATTAACGGTAACGCAATCAAAGCACCTAGTTTGTATAAGATAGGGCGTCTGTGAAGGGCTAAACCTGCGTAAAAACCATAGGGTAGGAAGATTAGTATACGTGGTAAGAGATAGGTAAGAATGACACCAAGTGAGGTGGAACCGTCCAGATAATAATTTTCAATCTGAGTCGTAATTATCTGGAAAGGTACAAAATTGGCGCTGCCTGCTATATCATGATATGCCCAAGGAAATGCGTGAACTGCAAAGTTACCGTAAATTAACAGGATTGAGTAAAAGAGAATAAAAACAACACTGGTATTACGAAAGAAATCGTTATAGTCCTCCAACCGAACACCGTAAGCAAACATATTACGGAAAGCTCCATTTAAAGTGGGGATCAACCAATTTATCACAGCAATTCCTAGCATGGTACTGGAGTAAGATAAAAAAGACTTATCATTACCATAGGTTAATACGATAAATATTAAACTTATAAAAACAGTTAAGATAGAGTAGTTAAAACATGCATTAAAAGTAATTGTGCGCTCTTGAAGTATGTGACAGCATAATAAGGTTATAATGCTTGATATCGCCCATATGACAAAGACGGACTCAATGAAATAATAACCTATAAACTGTACTAGAATGGTCAGAATACTAAGTAAAATAATGAGGGATGAAGCTTGCATATTAGCTCGTCTTTGCATAGGATTATTGCCTACTTTCTTATAAAATCATTCGTATTTGTTCAGCGATACAGCTAACCTTAATATGGGAACATATTGCAGGTACTTCACCATCTGTATGAACTGAGGTATCCTTATTTGTAAATACTTCTATTTCAGTGCAATGGAAGGATTCCACGCCCTTATGATTAACGTGCTTACCCGAGAAAATGGTCGGTAATAAGAGGAATGCCCTTAAGGTACTTAATCCATGTACTAAGCACACACTTAATTTGCCATCGCAAGGATCTGCTTGAGGAGCCATTTTTAGTCCGCCGCCCTCATATTTGTGTATCATGCTAGAAATTAAAAGTACATTTTTATAAGATGTTTTTTTGTTGCCGTCTACAATAACAGTAGCATCTATATGTTCAGCGGTAATAAGCTGTTTTATAGCAATTGCAATATAGATAAATTTACCTGCACCAAAACGATTTAAACGCTTTTTTAAAGGGGAAGCTTGTACTTCGCAACATACATTGGCATCGTATCCGATTCCACTTGAACAGGCAAATTTCCTTAATGGATAATCACTGTCTGGAAATGTCATCTCTCCATGATCTAAATATTTGAACTTAACTGGTTTTAATATATTAGAAAGTGCGATCACTGGGTTTTTCGATATCTTCAGGCTTCTGGCTAGATCATTACTCGATCCAGAAGGAACATATCCGAGCAAAACTTCGGAATAATGATCGATGCCGTTGAGAACCTCATTCACGGTACCATCGCCGCCCAAAACTACTATATTTTTAATGCCTTCGTTATTATTACAAATGTCTCGAACAAGTTCTGTAGCATGTCCTGTATGTTTCGTAAAAGATTCGGTATAAGGAATCTCTTTTTTATCTAGTTCATTTTTAACCGTCCACCAATATTTGATACCCCTTCCGGAGCTTGATTTTGGATTGATAATAAAATGATACATGCAGTAATCTCCTTTAAAAGGTATTTATAACCTAATACATTTAAATTTTATATGATATTGCATTTCTTGTCAATGATATGAGATAGAGAAACAGGTGTCAAATAGAATAAATATGGGAAACTTGCAGTATTTTGATATATTAATACAAGCACTATAAAATTAAATGAATCATACTATGTATAGAACGCAAAAGGCATTCATATATTGTTAGGTTGCTGGTTCGCATTTATAAGAAAAGGGATTATTAACATGGATTTTGAAAGGAGACAAAAGAATGGACAGACGAATGTATCGCAGCAATTCAGGAAGTAACTGCGTAAACAGTAGATATAAGCATATGGAGCCAGAGCGTGGCGACATGTGCAGAGAACGTGTAATGGACGACAGTTGCGAAAGAGAGAGAAGGGAACAGGACTTTGATCGTTTTCCTCTTGCTATGTGCTATGTTCCGTGGCAGTGCTTTAGAAATCTTTATGAGAATGAGCATGAAGCGCTTCACAACGGTACTTTATTTAAGGATTTGGATTTAAAATGGTATGGAAGGGGCTGTAAATAATGGATGGGAGTAATAGAGAAAAGTTATTTGCTTGTATACAAGCTACAAGCTTTGTTTGCGATGAACTAAGACTGTTCTTAGATACTCATCCAACGGATAGAGCAGCTTTGGATTACTGGGAAAAGGTTTCAATGGTAAGAAATGAAGCGGTTTCTGAATATACCAGATGCTTTGGCCCGATTGAAGCATATCGTGTTATTAACGATAATACTTGGGCATGGGTAGAAGATCCATGGCCTTGGGAAGGGTGGTGCTAAGCTATGTGGAGTTATGAGAGAAGATTGCAATACCCAGTTAATATTAGTGAAACGAACCCTAAACTTGCACAAGTCATTATGAGTCAATATGGTGGACCAGATGGCGAGATCGGCGCATCCTTACGTTATTTATCACAACGCTTCGTTATGCCAAACCGAAAAGTAGTGGGAGTGCTAAACGATATTGGTACAGAAGAACTTGCTCATATGGAAATCGTTGGAGCAATTGTTCATCAGTTAACCAGAAATCTTACCCCAGAGCAGATCCTTGAAGGTGGCTTCCAGAATTATTATGTAGATCATACCCTTGGCGTATGGCCAATGGCAGCTGGTGGAATACCTTTTTCTTCAACCACGTTCCAAAGTAAGGGAGACCCGATTGCTGACTTGGTTGAAGATATGGCGGCAGAACAGAAAGCCAGAGTAACCTACGATAATATTATTCGATTGATTTGCGATCATGATGTATGCGACCCGATTAAGTTCTTAAGAGAAAGAGAAATTGTTCATTTCCAAAGATTTGGAGAAGCATTAAGAATCATACAGGATGAACTGGATTCTAGAAACTTCTATGCATTTAACCTGGCTTACAAACCAGATTTATTTAAATAATAAAATTGGGGCTTTAATGCCCCATACATAAAAAGTCCTCAAACGCATTATGTGAAAGGAGAGGAGGTAGCGTTTGAGGTAGGAATTGTTTTACTAATGTGTCTATCATACGCTTGGTGTAGGAGATTAGCATTAGATATTTTTGTGATTAATTGTTCAATATTGTGAGTTGTAAAATATATGTGACAAAAAATTAGAAAACATATACGGAGAATATCTACAGAAAATGCCTTTAGAGAAGCTGCGGAAAATGGTCTATATAAATGTTTGCAAAAATCGCCTAGAAAATCATTGACGGAAATTTATATATTAATAATAGTTATAAACTTGATTATCTTTATTAATGAGATGATATTAAAATGGGTATTGCAAAATTTAAAACCTATGTTATACTTGGTTTACAAATTTAATAGAAGCAGAGTAGGATTGTGCGCGTTAAGTGCTGGTTGAACAGGGAGTTGTCAATCGGACGAAAAGGAAACTTGCGGTGCATGGTTCGCATCCCGCTGCTACAGTTGGATAATCGAATATTTTATATTTGGTATTATCTTCTATTGTAGTAAAGGTCTGTCTGCAAAGGAGGTAATTTTTTTATGCGTAAAATTAAGGATTTAGTTATTTCTTCTTGCAAAGAATTCAAAAGTGCAAGAAGTATCGTGTTGGCAGCCATGTTTGGCGCTATCTCAATGATCATCAATAGTTTTAGTATTATGATTGGTCAAATTGTTAAAATTGATTTTGTTTTTTTGCCAAATGAATTTGTTCATTATTTATTTGGACCAATCTTTGGTGCTGTTTATGGTGCGGTAATGGATGTTTTGAATTATATTTTAAAACCACAGGGAGCATTCTTCCCCGGCTTTACCATTAGTGCGATATTAATTGGTATTCTTTATGGTTTTATATTGTATAAGAGACCAATCAGCTTAAAGCGTGTCATTATTGCCAATGTGATCCGAGTTATATTTATTGATATACTTTTAAACACATATTGGTTGACGCTGCTAGTGGGTAAAGCATATATGGTGCTCTTATCAACAAGAATAATTGAAAAACTTATTATGTTCCCGATAGAGACGATATTACTATTTACTGTAATAAAATCAGTGGAAAAAACGGGCATATTAGATTTGCTTCGTCCCAAGAAATACAAGATTGATTCAAAAGCAGGATTGAATTAATACTAAAGTAATTCAACTTATGTTTTTTATTAGTTCGAATGTATGCAAGTATTGATCCCTTTGCCTATTCGCAAATAACGATTTCACGCTTTACTAGAAGATATGATACGTAAATAAAAGGTTCTATCAATCTGTACTGATATGAGAAAAACTCATTTCTACAAAGATGATAGAACCTTATTTGCATATATTTTGGTATTCGTCTTTTTCTTTTATGAACTAGGCATTGACTTTCATGCACTAAGCTACCTTTACCATTTATGAATTAAGCTCTTTGACTTTCATAAGCGAAAGACATACATTGTTTCTAGGATCGAGCAGATTTAACTGTTGAGTAACTGCTATATACTTTTTTGCCATTCACTATTCTATATGCTCTAACACGGTAGTAATAGGTTTTCCCTGAGGTTAGACCTGTTTTGGTAAAGGTAAGGGTGCTTGAATTTGCTGTTTTTATCACTGAGTAATTGCCTGATTTGGATTTCTTCATTTCTAACACATAACCGGATGCACCAGCTACTTTTGTCCACTTTAAGGTAGCTTTCTTTTTTGCACCTTTAGAGGTTAGGCTTGGTGTACCTAGACTAATTTGGAATGTTTTTGTAATTGTTCCAGTATAATTACCGATGCCTGTGATCGTAGCTGTAGCAGTACCAATTTCAAATCGATTGAGTGTAACAGTGTAATCTTTGCCTTTCACTAATGTCTTAGAACCATTTTTATCGTTATAGATGGAATAATATTATTCTTATTCGTTGAATATACGACCTTGGAAGAAACTTTAATATTGGACAATGTGGTTATTGATTTGGCATTGGTATACGAGTAGGTAATTGTATTTACCTTAGCATATTTTTCTGCTGCACTCTTAGGAGTGCAAATTATTCTATAGAATGGTATGAATGAGCCAAAATCGTAATCCGTTTCGCTATCGCAAAAACCAAGTGCAAAATCCCCAATCTTAGTTACGCTACTAGGAATCGTCACAGTTTTTAAACTGGTACAACCATAAAAAGCCGCTTCTCCAATATTGGTAACACCATTTGGAATCACAATATCTGATATTCGGTAATTGTTATAGAATAGATAGTCATTAATTTTCTTGGTTTGATTGTTAAACACAATCTTTCCATTAACAGGCATGCTGCCTTTATAAGTGAAAGCCAATTTACCAATATAGATCAAACCATCAGGCTGAGCATTGAACCAAGCGGTATTATCAAAGGCGCTGTTGGCGATGGCAAGGTCATAATTAGAAAGTGTAATGTTTAATAAATTAGTACAATCTAAAAAGGCATTATCTTTGATTGAAGTAACGCTAGAAGGGATAGTAATGTTAGTTAAACTGGTGCAACCATTAAAGACATAGGAACCAATGGAAGTCAATTTAGAAGGAAAGTGGATTGTTGTTAAGTTTTTACAATTATTAAAAGTAGCATTTTCCAGATAGGTAAGCCCGGAGGGTAAATATACTTCCTTCAAATATCTGCATTCTTCAAATACAGAATATATAAAATTCTTTACAGTTTTAGGAACTATATAATCAGTACCTGATTTACTGGAAGGATAACATATTAAAGTAGTCATATTTTTATTAAAAAGAACTCCGTCTACACTACGGTAATACTTATTATTGACATTTACATTGATATTCACACATGAAGATGGAGCATCAAAAATATAGGCCCCTATTGAGGAAACACTTGCTGGAAAATTCAGAGTAGTTAGAGAGGTTTCAGCAAAATCAGAGTCACCGACCACTGTAATACCGTTCGATAATGTCAAAGTGGATAACTTAGTATTACCGTTAAATGCATAATTGGAATAGGAAGTAACAGTATTTGGCATCGTATAGCTGTCACCCGATTTTGCATTGGGGTAAAGGATTAGACGAGTAATTGATTTGTTATATAAGATACCATCAACACTGGCGTAATTGGAGTTATTTTTTTGCACAGTAACATTTGATAAGCTGGTACAATTAATAAAAGCATCTTCATCCAATTCTGTTACAGTTGCAGGAATTGTGAGATTTGTTAAGCCAATACAACCAATAAAGGCGCAATCCTTAATCGTGGATAGTCCTTCAGTCAAGGATATACTTTGTAAGTTGGAACAACCATCAAAGGTATAACTATTTATTCTCTTTACTGTAGCTGGAATAACTACAGATGTGAGAGATACACAGTTGCGAAAACCATCAATACTTACAACGGGCTTCCCGTTGATGGAACTTGGTATGGTAAGTGACGAAGCAGAACCGGAGTACTTTGTAATGCTGACCCCTGTTGTATTCTCTGTATATTCAAAGTCACCTGCGGTTGCAGCTTTCGCAGTGATAACCTGAGAGTCGGTAAAATCAGATAAGCCGGTCGGAAAAGGTGATGCTACTAAACTGAAGGTCAAAACTATTACTGTTGCCAGTGCTATCATTTTCTTTTTCATAATTTTCTCCATTCTCCTAAAGGATAAAATAAAAAAGTTTATTAAGTTAGAGATAATAGGTATTTTTGAAATTATAATACTATAAAATTGGAAAATCAATACATTTAATTTGTTTAAGCTACTTGCATGAATTAAAAATTAGATAGCATTAATAAATGTTATAAGGGGATAACTTAGGATGAAAGAGGATTATAATATAAAGAAATAATTGATTGCAAAATTAAAAAAAAGATGTTGAAAATAGATGCTTTATAGGGATAATATCGGTTACTCACCTTGATATCAAAGCCCTGTAGCTAGCTATTTACAACATCTTATATTGCAATATTTTTTAATTAATTCGTTACCAGAACACTAATCCACCAAGTTTAACTGCAGTCGATTTCTTATCATAGCCTTTCTTTACTGCTGCTGCATAACTATGAAAAAAGCGTCGCGTTCCAATATTGTTGGAACCGGATAATGCATCCTTAGCCGCTTTGATTGTAAGTAATTCTGCTTGATTACTAAAATGATCAAAACGATTCAGCTGTTTTTCCAAGGAACCACTTTTTGCAACGGAAAATTGACCTGGTGAATAAATAATTGCTTGAAAAGATGCTTTGTGTAATTTGACACGGTTTAATACGACATTAGCTACTGCTAATTTGCACTCATAGCTTTGATGCCCTGCTTCGGCCTGAATTAGACAAACAAGCAATTTCAAATCATCGTCAGTGTAATTGAAACCATTGCCATGTTTTATTGTTGTCTGCTTTTTTAAGCGTTTTTCTGCTTTGAGCTGCAAGATTTTTTCTTCTTGCTTCTTAGATATCGCATCCTTGAACTCTGCCTCTAATTCAACAAATTCCTTCTTTACATAGCCATTTATTTTTTCATCCTCAAGATCAATCTTAATCCAATCGCCCTTTGTCTCAAGGACTCGATAAGTCTCATCTTGATATATGGTAGTGATTTTCTTAGAATCCATATCTGGATCTTTTCTTACATTTAAGCCATCCACATTAACACGAGCACTAGGAGTTCCATATTTTTTAATTAAGGTATCATCTGATAACCCGGTTTTGAGTAAGTCGCATTTGATATAACCTTTTACACTGCCGGATTCTACATAGAACCAACCATCCTCTGTTTTAAGAATTTCAGCGGCGGAATTACGATATAATTTACCTACGCTCTCACTTTTTGTGGAAGGTTTCATCCTGATATGCACAAAATCTTTTGCGATGGAGATGCCTATATTAGCATATTTCTGCTTTGGAGCTTCGGTTACGATTGGAGTAGGAGTTGGGTTTAAAGTGGGTACAATGGTTGGAAGCGCGGTTTCATCCGTATTCGCTATAGCTGGAGTGATTGGAGTATTTTCTTCTGAAGTTAAGTTTGATGGTTGTGTAGAGTCGTCAGATTTATCCTCCAAATCGTTATCATTGGAGAAAGAATGAATTTTAATTTGTTGTGTTTTATTTGCCAACTTATCAGAGGTGGCAATAACAACTTTATCCGATTTTGATTCTTTGGATTTATCAGTATGAATAGGAGTTCGTATATCAAAAATTGCAGTCAAGCTAAATACTGTCATAAATACGATCATAGATATTAAGGATAGTTTTTTTCTTATCAATCTCATCACCTTCTTAACAGTTTGATATAACAATGCACAAGCTATTATAGCTTATAAATCAAGGAAAATCAACTGTTTTAAGGTAATAGAGGAAAATGAATCCATATAATAGCAACATCTGTAAAAGAAAATTACATAAAATATAAATAAATGACAATATTAATCATTTATATACAAAAAATAAAAAGCAGCTGTAAGTGTCTATATGGTGATTGACTCTTACAGCTACTCTATAATTAGGATTAATCCTTATTGTTCGGTATTTGCTTCAATTGTCTGCTTGATTCTTGATGAAACGAGTTCGGCAATTTCAGTAGATTTCAAATTCTTATATTCTTCGTAATAGAGTGGTTGCAAATAATGAATTTGTACCGTTAATTTTTTGATGGAACTGGTATCAAACGCTTTGAAAGAATCAATTAAAGCAACCGGAACAATAGGGCATTTAGCGTTCATTGCACTTTTGAAGGTTCCCCCTTTAAATTCCAAAAGAGTATTGCCTTTTCTGGAACGGGTACCCTCTGCAAAAATTACAAAATTCTCACCCTCTTTAACTCTGCGAGTCATATTCGCAATTACCTGCATGGACTGTCTGATATCCTGTCGGTCAATCACTTCGGATTGAATCAGCTGAATAATTTGCTTTAATAAAATGATATCCTTGACTTCTTTTTTCATAACTGTAGTAAAAGGTCTTTCGTGTGATTGTAACATCGATAAAACATCGAACAACCCCTGGTGGTTAGGAAACATGATATACCCATTCTCTTGGGGAAGATTTTCTAAACCGTGACAATCAATCGTTACTCTACCACGACGATTAACAATTGTAGTGAGCTTGTGAAGGTAACCATAGCGAGTTTCTCTGTCATATTTCTCAATGTTACATAGCCTACAAATACGGAAAAAATAATAAGGTAATACAAATAAACTGCGAATTACCATTAAAACAATTCTCTTCATATTGGGTATTCCTTTCAGCCGAATCATTTCACTATTATGGTATGTCATATATCATAATTATAACCCTTTATATTAATTCATAGCCTTTTAACATCTTAGCTCGGCTAGGATGTCTTAGTTTTCTCAAAGCTTTTGCTTCAATCTGACGAATACGTTCTCTGGTTACATTGAATTCTTTGCCAACCTCTTCAAGGGTACGACTACGACCGTCCTTCAAACCAAAGCGTAATATTAAAACTCGTTGCTCACGATCGGTTAGTGTATCCAGCAGTCGGGTAATCTGATCCTTTAATATAGAATAAGAAGCAGCATCCTCAGGGCCCATTACGGACTCATCACGGATAAAGTCTCCAAGGTGGCTGTCATCCTCTTCACCAATAGGGGTATCCAGTGAGATTGGATCAGCTGAAACCTTTAATATATCTCTGACCTTTTCTACAGACATATTCATAGCATCAGCAAGCTCTTGTTCGGAAGGCTCTCTGCCTAATTCCTGTAACAGATTTCTCGATACGCGATAAGTTTTATTAATAACCTCAGACATATGTACCGGAATACGGATGGTACGAGACTGATCCGCTATGGAACGGGTGATAGCCTGACGAATCCACCAAGTAGCATAAGTACTGAACTTATAGCCTTTTGTGTGATCGAATTTTTCAACAGCTTTGATAAGACCCAAATTACCCTCTTGAATTAAATCAAGGAAGGATAAACCTCGGCCAACATATCGCTTTGCAATACTTACAACAAGACGTAGATTAGATTCTGCTAACATTTGCTTCGCAACTTCGTCACCATCCAAAATTCTCTGGGCAAGAGAGATTTCATCTGCCATGGAAAGTAGCGGATAATTACCAATTTCTTTTAGATATAAATGCACGGGATCATCAGACATTGCATGAGAAGTGTGCGTGAGAACTTCCAATTCGGATTGTGCATCCTCTATATCATCTTCCAGCTCAAGTAATAATTCCTTGCTAGGTTCATCTTCATCTCCAACACTTAAAACTACAATGTTGTTGGCTTCTAGCTTTTCATATATCTTATCTATTTGATTATTATCTAAGTTTAACTCGCTAATCAAGGTGTTTACTTTATCTGCTTCAACAACGCCTTTTTGCTTGTGGGCATAATCAATAAGCTCCCTGAATTTATCCTCTAATACTTCTTGATTAGATTGATCGTTCATTATACTTCCTCCATCCTCGGACTAAAAATAGCACTAACCAACATTATATCATATTAAGGACAAGTTGGAAACATAAAATATAAAATTGTTGGAAAATGGAAATAGATGTTAAGATTTATACATAAACATGTAAAAATGAGTAGAATAATAGAGTTTATTGCGGTTAATACTGGGTGTTTTATTTATAAAAGGAAAAAATCTAGTAATATTATGTAAGCTTTCACATTTATAAAAGTAAATATTCATATTACTAAAATGAAATCTATATTCAGGTAATTTTAAAGGAAACCAATATTTAGATTACATAATATGTACGGGGAAAAATAAAAATAGAAACTTCGCAGGTGCGAAGTTTCTATTTTATTGATTTATAATACTTTCATTTTATGATTTTATGTGTAGTTGATAGTAAAACAAGATCTTTATTTTATCTGCTGTTAATAGTAAATTTAGGTTTTGTGTTATCTGCAGTTAATAATAAAACGAGGTTTTAAATTTCCTATTATATTAATAGTAGAGCAATGATTTGATTGATATAGTAAAGCAAGATTTCAATTACAACACTTATTCAACCTTGGGAAGTTCGTCGAAGCCTTTCTGAAGATCTGCATCAGTAGGAATATAATCGGTCATGCTTCCATTTAGATAAGCATTATAAGCAGTCATATCAAAATATCCGGTTCCGGTAAGACCAAAGAGAATTGTTTTTGTTTCTCCAGTTTCTTTGCACTTTAATGCTTCCTGCATAGCGGAATGAATTGCATGAGCTGACTCTGGTGCAGGAAGAATGGTCTCTTGTTTTGCAAAGAAGACTGCGGATTCAAATACCTTCGTCTGCTCAACTGCGACAGCTTCCATGTAACCGTCATGATACAGCTTTGATAAGATCGGTGACATGCCATGGTATCTTAAGCCGCCTGCATGGTTAGCAGAAGGCATAAAGCTGCTACCAAGCGTGTACATTTTCGCAAGAGGAGTAACTTTGCCGGTATCACAGAAATCGTAAGCGTATTTGCCTCTGGTAAAGGAAGGGCAGGAAGCAGGTTCAACGGCAATAATTCTTGGATTTGATTTTCCTAAGATTTTATCCTGCATAAAGGGAGCAATCAGACCACCAAGGTTAGAGCCACCACCTGCACAACCGATAACGATGTCTGGATACTCATCAAGAAGCTCCATTGCAATTTTTGACTCCAATCCGATAATAGACTGATGTAATAATACTTGATTCAACACGGAACCTAGCACATAACGGTATCCTGGAGAGGTTACGGCCTTTTCAACTGCCTCAGAGATTGCACATCCAAGGCTACCTCCAGTGGTAGGATTATTCTCTAAAATCATTCGACCAATCTGTGTAGTGTCACTTGGACTTGGGATAATCTCAGCATCAAAGGTTTGCATCACTGATTTGCGGAAAGGTTTCTGCTCATAGGATACCTTAACCATGAATACGGTTAGAGGTAAATTGTAATAGGAACAGGCCTCGGAAAGTGCGGTTCCCCACTGACCAGCGCCAGTCTCAGTGGTCAGTCCGGTAAGTCCTTGTTCTTTTGCATAATAAGCCTGTGCAATAGCAGAATTTAATTTGTGGCTGCCCGAGGTGTTGTTGCCTTCGAATTTGTAATAAATTTTAGCAGGTGTTCCAAGCGCCTTCTCTAAGTTGTAAGCACGAATTAATGGTGACGGACGATACATCTTATAAAAATCCTGGATTTCCTCTGGGATATCAATGTATCTGGTGGTGTTATCCATTTCCTGCTGTGCTAGCTTTTCACAAAATACCGGATATAATTCTTCCACGGTTGCTGGATTCAGGGTTCCAGGGTTTAAGAGTGGGGCAGGTAACTCCTTCATGTCAGCTCTTAAATTGTACCATTGCTTTGGCATCTGATCCTCGGTTAAATAAAGTCTGTGTGGTATTTTCTTTGCCATAATAATTCTCCTCTTTTCGTTTTTTATTATTGGCAACTTGATTTCAATATAGTGAAATTAGTTGCTTTGTTTTGGGTTTAAGGATAGAAAGTAAAATGTATTATTGTGCAGTAATAGTTTAAAGCAGGATTAGTATAAGTGTGAATTAACATAGAGTATGATTAGCATAAAGCGGGATTAGTACAAAGTGTAATAATTGTTAAGATTAGAATTAAACAAACAACATAAAAGGGTAATTAAGTTTGATTGTGAAAATGAATATAAAAAAAGCTCTTGTCTCAGTAATTATACTGGGACAAAAGCTAATATACGCTTCTGCGGTACCACCCGGTTTGGTGCAAAGCACCCACTTAATTCATATACATTCATATATGCTCCATTGTTAACGAATTGAGATTCCGTCAGGCATTACTAGACAGTCAAACTGTCGTTCTTCCCACCCTCGTAAGCCCATTCAATATTGCGTTATTGCCGCGTTCCCACCATACGCAGCTCTCTGGAAATAATCAGCCATATTTACTCTTCTTACTCATCGGTTTAAATTGATATATTGGTAAAGCAATAATATATAATTAGTATAGGATGAATATGGAAAAATGTCAATAAACATTTTTCCATAAAAAGCTAAATATATACATGTTTCATAAAAAGTTAGATAACTATAAATATACATATTATGTATGGTGTAACTTTTTGATTGTATAATATTGTTTTGCACCTCATATGCTATTCTCTTTTGATGGTGAAGTATGGTTCAACATTGAAGGTTTATAGGTACTTGTTAGTTGACAGTAAGATTTACATGCGTACTAATTTCACGTTCGAGAAAGCGCCATAAACCTTCTTGGTTCCAACCTTGCGGTATGCACGAACTTTGAAGTAATATACCTTTTTTACCGTCAGTTTTTTCTTGGTATACGAGGTTTTAGTTGATGTGCCAGCTAGTTTAAAGGATGCTGAAGTGGTTCCGTACCACACTTCGTACCCACTTGCTCCTGAAACTGCCACATAGCTTAATTTCGCACTTGTAGAGGAAGTCTTTTTAACGGTTGATAGTTTCAGAGAAGCTGGCAGAGGAGTTACAGATACAACGTTGGAATATCCACTTGTCCGGCCATTTGCCATATTGCAAGCCATAATCTTATAGTAATATTTCTTTCCGGCTGTCAGTGAAGTATCGGTAAAAGTCAAGGTAGACACAGTTCCAACAAGAGTATATGGGCCTGCACTGTTTGTGGCACGATAGACTTTGTCTTGGTTTGAATTAGCAGCTTTTGCCCATGTAATCTTAATGGTATTGTAATTTGTAGAAACTGCTTTAATCGAAGTCGGAGTTGCAGGGATTAATGAATTCCAGTGTGCGTAAAGTGTTGCATTGTCAGAGACTTTATAAGGGAATGCAACCTTAGATCCTCCGTTTTGTGCTGTATACCATCCGGTAAAGGTGGAACCTTCTTTGCAAGTTGTTGGTGCTTTGTCAATCGTCTTGCCGTAATCCCTAATAATTGGGTTTACAGATGTACCACCATTTGCATTGAATTGGACAGAATATGTATTTACATTCCAATGAGCGTAGAAAGTAACATCTCCATTAACTGTATATGGGAATGTAATGAGAGTACCTCCGCTTTGCGATGTATACCATCCATCAAAGGTGTAGCCAGAGCGTGTTGGTGTTGTTGGGGAGGTGGTAAGTACTTTGTTATAGGCAAAAGTCTTTGTGGTGTCACCAATCCCCCCGTTAGCATTAAAGGTTATAGTACACGCAACCGCCCACTGCGCATACAACTTCACATCATTTTGAGGGATAGTGAAGATAGCGCTTGGCGAATAAAGTTTACCTTGGCCGGACGGAGAGATACTCCAGCCAGTACAAACTCTGCCTGACTTAGCGAGTGTGCTTTCGCTTGGCATATTAATATTGGATGCGTAACGTACTCTTTGCGACGCGATAGTTCCTGTGCCACCGTTTGTATCATACGAAACAGTGTAGGATGGTAGACCATTATAATTGTATTTCAAAAACGGGTATCCGTCGTTAACACTAGCGTCAATTCCCCAAATGTTATTAAAATCCCAGTCGACATAGGTGCTTTGTGTTTTCATCTCGGTAGTAAGTCTACCTGTTGTCCAATCTACACAAGCTGTATCTTTATCGTAGTACGAAGAAATAACGCTGTCATCATAATATAATGGTTGCCCTGACCCTACAATAATTCCAGTTGAATAACAATTAGAAGAATTCTTGGTTATACCGTAACCACTGTTTGTGCAATAAATATTTCCTCTTAAATAGCTATTTAGTACTTTGCCATTGTTATCATTACCAACTAGTCCACCAACATTGTAATATGAACTTACATTACAAGTCGAATAACAATACTCAACCAGACCATCATTGTGTGCAACTAAGCCTCCTGCGCCCCATCGATTAATATCTCTAATACTACCTGTTGCGTAGCAGTTAATTATTTTCCCCGAACTGCAATATGCAATTGCGGCAATTCCAATGCCTTTAATATTTGTTATCCCAAGATTTTTTACAACAGAATTGGTATATATGCCTATATTACCAAATAAACCAAAACCATTGTTCATTATCATGTTATTAACGGTATGTCCGTCACCATCAAAGTATAAATTGATATTAGGAAGTAAATCATAGGATCCTAGCCAGAGATGACCAGACAAATCAATGTCAGATACAAGCTTGTAGGATGACCCATCAGGAAAAATTCCGTGGAATATACCATAAACCATATACGCAAGCTGATGCGGAGTTTTTATGAGATATGGTGAACTGGGAGAGCCGTTTCCGCCTTCAAAGGAGGTAGCTTTATAATCTTCCCAAGCTGTTGTGGGAAGAACAGAGTCAGGAATTGCAACTGGTAGTTTTAAATAGGGATAACCGTCATTTTTCTGAGGATCAATGCCCCAAATTGTATTAAAATTCCAACCGTCAAAGGTGCTTAGTTGCTTCATTTGATCGTCTGTCATCTCTACGCCTTGTTGCATGGAATCCCCACGGCAGTCAGAATAAAACATTGGTGTAGAACCAAAGGAATAACTATTAATAATTCTGCCGCTTTGAAGAATTTTGCCAAGTCCATTTACAAAAGTACCATCGGTCAACCTGCTTTTAGAATACGAATTGCTTATTGTTCCGCGATTGGCATAGACTAAAGTGCCAATTTCTGATGTATTATTTAAAATACTAGTAGAAAAGCTGGTGTTAATATAACCTAAATTTACAGAGGTTAGTCCACCGAGATAGCTTGTTCCAATAACGGAAGTATTTGCCGTATCGGAGTTAAGTTCCCCATCAAAATCATTATATCCAACAAAACCGCCGACATTTATATTTCCGTACACTTCACCAGATACTTTGCAGTTTGATATTTTTGCACCATTGCAATTAATACCAGCAACTACTCCAACGATATCTTTACCAGATACTTTTGAATTTATAAACGATAGGTCTTTCATAATACCACCAGCTAAATCACTCACAAACCCAACCACATCGCCATTAATATTAATATTCATATTAGATATAGTGTAGCCATTACCAAGAATATTTCCAGAAAAGCAAGACCTATTTATATAGTATGGATCTGTAATGTGAGTATAAAAGGAAGATGATTTAAGGTTGCTATCAACAGTTTTCCCATATCCGATAGGGAGCCAATCATGTCCACTTAAATCTATATTCGAGGTGAGCTTGTAATACATGTATTTTCCGCCGCCATAACGGTGGATTTTCGCAATTCGGGCTAATTGCTGCGGAGTGGAAATTAAGTAAGGGGCAGCTTTTGTGCCGTTTCCACCGGCATAGGAATTTGCAGCATAGTCAATCCAAGAGTTAGAGGGCTCGGCAGATGTTTTGTTCGTTGGTGCCCCAAGGCTTTTTAAATATGGAAAACCGTTGTTTAAACTCGGATCAATTGCCCATTTATTCGTAAAATCCCACGCATATTTACTGTTCCAGTTACCTACCGTTGTATAACTGTTTTTCGTTTTGAAAAATGCTATGCTCTTTGCTGTGAGATCTGTTTTTCCTTTGTTCTCATCGTTTGAAATTCCAAAAGGATTATCAGCATTATAGTAACTTTTTGAAATACATGCAGATGGGTAACTAGGTACTTCAATTTTATGTTCTAGAAATCCAATACCGGAAGGCGTAATATTTGTGGCAAATGCGTTGACAATCAATGCAGTAGTTTCTGTATGATCTGAAGTTACATTAGACCCAGCAAATCCCCCGGAATTTTCGTCGGCAGAAGTTACACTGCCGGATGCATAGCAATTGTTTATTATGCCACCGTTGATACTCCTTATAAATCCAGCAAATCTAGTTTCGGCTGTTGAAAAACAATTGCTAATATAACTATGACATTCTGAATTTATAAAACCGGAGCCTGACGAATAGCCAGAGGTGTAATTATTATCAATTATTTGCCCATAACCGCTCTCACCCGCTAGAATCCCACCACCAAAATTAATATCTACAAATGCATCTGTTACTGCCAAGTTTTTTATGTATCCTTTTGCAGTAAAGCCAAATAACCCAGCATAATAATAATTTGTAATATCTGATACTCCATCTTTTGGCTGCTGGATTGTCATATTCTTAATTTTATGATTTGCACCGTCAAAATTACCTTTAAACGGGTATATGGTGGTCCAACCATCGCTGTCAGGAACAGCATACATAATAGAAGACCATTGTTTGCCCAAAAGATCAATATCAGCAGTTAGCTTAAAGTAGGTATTCTCAAATAGATTTCCACCAATTCTTGTGTCATAAGCAAGTTTGGCAAGCTGGGAAGTATTGGAAATTAGATATGGTGAACTTTGGCTGCCGTTACCACCGGCGTAAGAATTCGCGTGATAATTGATCCATTTCTCTGTTTTAGCAACCTTAACAACACAAGTAGTAGAATCAGCTTTGTTTGCAAGTGTAAAAGTAGATGTTGCTGTTCCGGCACTTTTTGCTACAATTTTACCATCTTGGAAGATCGCGACAGATGGATTACTATTTATAACCGTATAGCTTTTATTCGTTGCATTCAATGGGTAGACATATATGTCTATATTTTGACTTTGCTGGGTTAGACTATCATCTTGAAAATTAATTGTCTGTGGAATAACAGAAATTGTACCCGCGGGGACATTATCGCCAAGTAATATTCCGTAATCAAGCACTCCTGCACCAAATACGTTATCCCGCCCTGGTGTGCCGCAATCAACAGTTGCCGATTCTACAGCAGTCTTTAACATGACAGGGGAATAGGAGGGATGAACTAATTTTTGCATAGCAACAGCTGCAGCCACAAAAGGTGTTGCCATTGATGTACCACTCCAAGAAGCATAGTTATTATCGGGAATACTGCTTTTTATGTACATACCTGGAGCTGCAATATCGACAGCTTTGCCATAATTTGAAAAGGGAGAACGGGTATCACTGTCCGTTGATGCGGCAACGGTAATGGCTTTATCACTTTTTGCTGGAGTAACATTATCTGTACTTGAATTATCATTGCCGGCAGCAACAACCACTGTAACGCCGGCATCAACTGCTTCCGATACACCCTCAAGAACTGGATCGCTATTAGCATAAGAAGTTCCGCCAAGACTCATATTGATAACATTTGCACCATGGCTTATTGCATATTCAATACCAAGCTTTATAGTTAGTAGGTAGCCAGAACCTTTATCGTTTAGAACTTTAATGGGCATAATTTTAACATTGCTTGGGGTGTTATTAGCAATAATTCCTGATACATGCGTACCATGGCCGAAGACATCTTCCGGAGAGGAATCATTATCTACAAAGTCGAAACCTGGAACGGTTCGTCCCGTAAGCAATTCATGGGTCACATCAACTCCGGTGTCAAGTACTGCAACGATAGTTGTACCACCTGCTGCACTTGCAATTGGCTTGTATCGATCAGCTTGAACCCTAGTCTCGCCCCATTCGCCAGTAATACCCGTCGTATGTACCATTCCATTTGGCTGAACAGTTTTTACATAAGAAAAAGACTTGATCGCATGCTCAGCGTTACGAGTTGCATCTTCTGTCGAATACTGTAGCAAGTACATTCCTTTTCCATCATAAGCAGAATCAATACACCCGAAAGTATTAGAAAGTGTTGCGCCATTCGTTTGTACAATTAGTTCTTTGGTTTGATATGGCTTGGTGATGGTGATGTTATTACCGTCTACATGCACGTCAAGCCCGAGAGCGTTTTCTGTTTCCTTTTCATTGACCAGTAGAGTCTTTGCAAGCTTTGACCCATCAGGCATACTATAAATTTGTGTACCGTTTGGTAAAGTTTCTATATTAGTTACTCCTGGCATTTTTGAATTATTTACAATTGATGACATTTCAGAATTATATAGATTTGTATTTGTATATGTATATGTATATGAATGTGTATTTGTATACGAGTTTTCAGAGCTAGAATTTAAATTTGCCGCGTTCAAACTTGACGTTGCGATCGTAGGAACATCTGCAATCTCTTTTCCGTTTATAACAATCTCACCTGTTTGTTTGTCAACAGAGGTTGGTACATCCATACTTTTAGCAATATCAACAATAGGCAACATTAATTCACCATTGTTTTTAACAGCAGCCATGCTATCTTTTTTCTCTCCATCAACCATCATGCCATCTTCGCCAACCACCATGGTTATGGATGAGAAATAGTTATCGTTTTGATATTTATTGGTAATGTTTGAAACCTCGCTAATAAAAGAGTCGTTCGAAATCGTTGAATTGTTTGAACTATGTACAGTTGCTAATGTTGTAGTTGGCATTATACCAACAAGCAATGCAATTATTAAAAAAATAGACAGTATTTTTTTCATTAGTTTAGAGCCTCTCTTTTAATAGTATTTTGCTTTTGTACTACTCGTATTGCCCAACGCACTTACTCAGCTCTTCCTTGATTTTTTCCTTAAGTAAAAGCGGTTTAATTACCTTGACCCCAGAACCAAATTGCATAATCCAACGAATTAACTCTTCCGTAATTGCTGTGGTGCGGATAAAAGTAATACCATTTTCACTAGGTTGAATTTCATCAGCAAGATCAGCTTCATATTCCTTTATGTATTTTGCAGTCTTTCCATCGAATTCAAGTACAATGTCCTCATTCTCTTTACCAGATAGATGTATGAATTTATTACGGGCTCGTCCCAGATAATATTCGTCAGGTATGTCAAATGATTCCTCCAGCAAAGTAATATCTTTCATTCTAGATACACGAAAGTCACGAAGATCATTGCGCAGTTCGCAGTAACCTACCACATTCAAGGCTCCGTCGTTAATGAGTAATTCGTATGGGCGGATGATTCGCAGGGTATCCTCATCCTGGCCAAAGCTATGATAGGAAATCTTGACCTTAGTCTTGTTTCGAATCGCTGTTTGAAGGCGTTCTTCAAAATCCGGATTTACATCATCAGTGATATAGTCATTGGTATTAATCGTTACCAATCCGCTAAAATGTTTGATAAATTCACGATTTAAATTGGTGGTATTATCAATTAGTCTGTGAATTAGCTCCTGCGAAGATTTACCCATCGCCATGCTTTGATAAGGTTTCAACAATTCTAGCAGAAATGCGAGTGATACCAATTCAGGAGATGTAAACGTAATATCTCTCAGGCGGAATTTGTCAGCGGTATAATAAGTTTTGCTGCCTCGCTCTTCTTCCGATATAAAACAAATACCGGATAAGCTGTCAATATCGCGACCGATCGTTTTCTTATCAACAATAACATCCCACTTTTCTAACGATGCGTGTATATCATTGATGGTATAACCTCTTTTGTTCTCCGATAGTAGCAATAAGATAAAGATCTGTCTTTCTGTTTGTGCCATATCCTTCATTGGTATCCCCCTGACCATAGCGGTTTCATCCTATCATAATAGTTACGAAACAAATTGTTTATATTTTACTATAACCTTGAAATTTAATCAAGTTTTTGCAATACTTGTTAATATATTGCACACATAATAGGTATGGCAAATTATTGCTGAGATAGAAACAGGTTTTTATTTTTATTGAGTGATTGACAGAAAGAGTGGGAATATATAATTTTTATTAGGAATATGATATTCGAACACCCATTATATCGATATAATAATGATGCCAGAGTCAAAAGGTCACAGAATATTGTTGGTGTTTGTGTAAATAGTAAATCCAAGTGAATGAAACATTAAGAGAATAAAACATTAAGAGAATAAAACATTAAGAGAATAAAACATCAAGTAAATAAAACGCCTTTGAACGCCAACGTCATAATAATAAAATGGATATATAATATAAGTAGATGTAAAAAACAGGGATATAAGTATAAGAAGTGAAATAAAGGAGGTCAAGCAACAATGAAACAAGAGAAATTAATTAATTTTTTAGACAATAAGGGAACTTTTTCTTTGGAAAATCCAGAGAATTACAGCTATTTGTATTTCCCAATCGCGAGCGAGAAGGGATTGAAAAGTGTTGTTACACCAAGTTTAGGTGGAGACAGTAAGCTGGATCAGAATACTTTTATTTTAGAGCCGGTGAGTGTAGAGAATCTACATAATAACCGCTCTACAAGAAACTTCTGGTGTTGTATGGAGGATGGAGAGCTTTGGTCTGCCACAGGACAATCCTCCGCGCAAGAAGCAGATAAATTCACCTCGAAACAGGAACAAAGTGAACTAATCGCTGGACTTATGTGGCATAAGGTAACTCGTAAAAAGAAATCCAAGGGCTTGGAAGCATCGATAACATCTTTTGTTCCCGTGGACGTAAATTTGGAGGTTATGCAGGTTGAGTTGACCAATCACGGAGATTCCAACCTTTGCTTTACACCAGTGGCAGCAGTGCCGATTTATGGACGAAGTGCAGATAATATTCGAGATCATAGACATGTAACCTCCCTGCTTCACCGAATTCGTACAACGGAGCACGGAGTGTTAGTTCGTCCTACTCTTTCCTTTGATGAACGAGGACACCGAAAAAATCAGGTAACCTATTATGTATGTGGTATCACTGGTGATGGAGAAAAACCCGAACAGTTTTACCCAATCACGGAAGAATTTCTTGGCGAAGGCGGTTTCTTCACAAGACCATCTGCATTGTTGGAGCTGGCTAAGGGAAAAGCAAAATCTAAGGTAAAAGCTGATACCATGGAAAAGCAAGGGAAAGAGGCTTTGGGAGGCATTCGATTTTCACAGTGTTCTCTAAATCCCGGAGAATCCTGCAGCTATACAATCTTAATTGGTGCAACACAGGAAGAAGAGAACATAGAAGCACTGTGTGAACAATTCTCCACAAGTAAAAAAGTGTTAGCTTCATTAGAACAGACAAAAGAATATTGGCAGAAGCAGGTGAATGTGGAATACCACACTGGCGATGAGAGCTTTGATAATTACATGAGATGGGTAAGCTTCCAGCCATTATTAAGAAGGATTTACGGATGCTCCTTCCTTCCTTATCATGACTACGGAAAGGGCGGAAGAGGATGGAGAGATCTATGGCAGGACTGTTTGGCACTTTTAGTTATGGATCCATCTCAGGTACGTAAGCTGATTATTGAAAATTACGGCGGAGTGAGGGTAGATGGAACGAATGCGACTATTATAGGAGAAAAGCAAGGACAGTTCATTGCCGACAGAAATAACATCACTCGTGTGTGGATGGACCATGGAATGTGGCCATTTTTAACAACCAAGCTTTATATTGATCAGACTGGTGATCTGGATATTCTCAATCAGCCGATGACTTATTTTAAGGATCCTCAGGTAGAGCGTGGAACTGCTAAAGACGAGGATTGGAATGAGGCATATGGAAACCAACAAAAGGATAGTCAGGGAAAGCATTATAAGGGTACTATATTAGAACATCTGCTCCTTCAGCATCTTTGTGCCTTCTATGAGGTAGGAGCTCACAATCACATTCGCTTGAGAGGTGCTGATTGGAATGATGCGTTAGATATGGCTGAGGAAAAAGGCGAAAGTGTAGCCTTCACCTGTGCCTATGCCGGAAACTTAAAGCAGTTAGCACATTACATTCGAATTTTAAAGCGTAAGTATAAACAACAGACAATCCTACTCATGGAGGAAATGGTGGAGCTGTTAGGGGATGAAAGCTACATTTATGAGGATGTTACCAGAAAGCTTTCTCTTCTTACACGATATGTGAAGCAATGTCATCATGAGGTTAGTGGCGCCAAAGTTGCTTTAGATACAGAACTTGTGGCTCAAAATTTAGATCAAAAGGCTGATTGGATGATGCAACACATTCACAAGAATGAATGGGTTAATGATGCTCAGGGTAATGGTTGGCTCAACAGCTATTATGATAACTCAGGAAATCAAGTGGAAGGAGAAACCACATCTGGAGTTCGTATGATGCTTACAGGTCAAGCGTTTGCATTGTTAAGCAAAACACCTGATAAGAATCAGATGGAACAGATAGTTCGAAGTGCTAAGAAGTATCTGTACGACAAGGAAGCTGGAGGTTATCGACTCAATACCGATTTTAATGAGGAAAAATATGATATGGGTCGTTTGTTTGGCTTTGCCTATGGAGAAAAGGAAAATGGTGCAGTATTCTCGCATATGGCAGTTATGTATGCTAACGGCTTGTACAATAACGGTTTTGTGAAAGAGGGCTATGAAGCTTTAAAGACATTGGCAGATAGCTCGCTTGATTTTGACAAGAGTAAGATGTTACCAGGAATTCCTGAATATTTCAATAACCAAGGAAGAGGTATGTATGCCTATCTGACCGGTGCTGCCAGCTGGTATATGCTTACAATGATTACTGAGGCCTTTGGCGTAAAAGGAGAAGTGGGAGATCTGGTTTTAGAACCGAAGCTTGTCAAGGAACAGTTTGATGAGGATGGCTATGCCAAACTTAAGCTTTTGTTTGCAGGAGTGACGATTGAGATAGTGTATCATAATGCTAGCTTAAAGGATTGGGGCGAGTATCGCATTACCAAGGTTGAGTGTCAAGAATTTGAAGTGCAGGCAGATAACGAGAGTAGAGTTTTGGTTTCTAGAGAGAATCTACTGGATGTTGGAACAAAAACAATAAGAATTAATGTTGAATTAAATTAGAGGAGAAATAACATGCAATATGGATATTTTGATAATGAAAAAAGAGAATATGTTATCACAAGACCTGACACCCCGGCACCTTGGGCTAATTATTTAGGATCTCCAGAATACGGAGCCATTATTTCCAACAACGCAGGAGGATATAGTTTTGCAAAATCAGGTGCTAATGGACGAATTTTACGCTATGTATTCAACAACTTCGACCAGCCTGGACGTTATATTTATATTCGCGATAATCAGTCTAAGGACTATTGGTCTGCATCTTGGCAACCGGTAGGAAAAGAGCTTACTTCCTATGAAAGCAAGTGCTGCCATGGTATTGGCTATACCAGAATGCTCGCAGACTATAGTGATATTCATACTGAGGCACGTTACTATGTGCCACTAGACAAATCCTATGAGGTGTGGAATCTTTGTGTGACAAACAATTCGAACGAGTCCAGGGAGCTGACAATAACAGGATATGCGGAATTTACTAATAACAGTAACTATGAGCAGGATCAAGTCAATTTGCAGTACTCACAGTATATTACCAGAACTTCCTTTCGAGAGAATCGTATCTGTCAGGAAATCCATGGAAACCTTGATGCCCTTGCAGAAGGTAAGAATGTAGATGATAAGATTGTAACAGAACGATTCTTTGGTTTGGCAGGTAATCCGGTTTCTTCCTGCGGTGGAGATAAATTTGGATTCCTTGGTAGATACCATTCCTATTCAAATCCAATTGGTGTTGAAAACGGTGAGCTTTCTGGTGGTATGAATTACAATGGTAACAGCTGTGGTGCTTTATCAACCACAATTGTTCTTAAGCCCGGAGAACAAAAGGAAATCGCATTTCTTTTGGGAATGAAATATGACGTGGAAGCGGTAGAGATTATCGAAAGCTACCAAAATCCCCAGGTGACCTGCTTGCAGGATATAGAGGTACTTCAGACTTACTGGAACCAGAAGCTTTCACATTTTCAGGTAAAAACACCAAGTGAAGAATTTAATACAATGATTAATGTCTGGAACGCCTATAACTGTTTTATGACCTTTATTTGGTCTAGAGCTGCATCCTTTATGTATTGCGGTTTACGTAATGGTTATGGTTATCGTGATACCGTTCAGGATATCCAGGGAATCATTCATTTGGAACCGGAGATGGCGGCTGAAAAGATACGTTTTATGTTGTCTGCTCAGGTAGATAATGGTGGTGGACTTCCACTTGTAAAGTTCACTCATAACCCAGGTCATGAAGATACACCGGACGATTCATCTTATGTAAAGGAAACCGGTCATCCGGCCTACCGTGCGGACGATGCATTATGGCTGTTCCCAACAGTGTACAAATACGTATCTGAAGCTGGGAACCTGGAATTTATGGAGGAGGTCATTCCATTTGCAAACAAGGGAGAGGCAACTGTTTATGAGCATCTGAAGCGTGCCATCGATTTCTCTATGAATCATCTTGGAATTCATGGAATGCCAGCGGGACTTCATGCAGACTGGAACGATTGTCTCCGTCTTGGTAAGAATGGAGAATCATCATTTGTTGCCATGCAGTTATATTATGCCATGAGCATTCTAAAAAAGTTTGCCGAGCAAAAGGGTGATACAAATTATCTGCAATATCTTGAGATGAGTCAGAAGGAACTAGGAGATAAAATTGAAGAATTCTGCTGGAATGAGGATCGTTTCATCCGTGGGTATACAGAAGCTGGAGAGGTGATTGGACACCGCGAGGATCCTGAGGCAAATATGTGGCTCAACCCACAGAGCTGGAGTGTGATTAGTGGTTATGCATCTCCAGAACAGGCAGATGCAGCGCTGGACAATGTATATACCAGATTAAACACCGCTTATGGCGCAATCTTAATGGATCCGCCATATCATGCACATGCCTTTGAAGGGGCATTGGCGGTTATTTATAACGCAGGTACTAAGGAAAACGCGGCAGTATTTTCGCAGACACAGGGTTGGATTATTTTGGCGGAAGCACTTCGTGGACATGGCGAGAGGGCTTTCCAGTACTTTATTGAAAATGCTCCTGCTGCACAAAACGACAGAGCAGATATCCGTATTCTAGAGCCTTATTGTTATGGACAGTTCACAGAGGGTAAAGACAGCCCATTCTTTGGACGCTCGCATGTACATTGGCTAACAGGAACTGCGTCAACTGTGATGGTTGGATGTGTGGAAGGAATCCTAGGAATGCAACCAGATTTCCAGGGCCTTACAATCGCGCCTGCAATTCCAAAGGAATGGGAGCAGTTTGAGGTTTGGAAGGATTTCCGTGGAAAGAAGCTGTATATTCAGGTGCAGAACCCAAATCATGCAGAAAGCGGATGTAAGAAGCTTTTGGTAGATGGCATAGAAATAGAAGGCAACCATATTCCGGAAAGCATCTTGAAAGAAAACTCAAAGATTGTATATTATATGTCTTAATTATTAGAGGTAAGTTGATCCCAATTGCTACAAAAGCAGTTGGTACGATATTTGTGTGGGGTTAATCCTGTTTTCTTTTGAAACACTTGAATAAAATGACTTTGTGAAGAGAAGGACAAATAATTGGCAATCTCGACGATGTTATAATCGGAGAATTGAAGAAGTTTTTTGGCCTTCTCTATCTTTAAGTTTAAAATATAGTGGCTAACCGGGATTCCCATTTCCTTATAAAAAAGCTTAGACAAATAGTTCTCTGAAAGATTCAAATGTGTTGCTAGCTCCTGAATTGTAATACGGTAGTGAATGTGGCTATAGATGTAATTCAGGCAAAGAACAATCGGCTTGGATAGAATCTGGCTATTTTGCAATATATTCATTTTATTGCAAAAATCCAGACACATAGCTCCATGAAGTTCATCGATTTCTGATATAGTTTGGCACTTGTCCATTTTTAAAATATAAAAATCGCTTAACGCATATGCCTTTTCTTGTTCCATTCCACCATGAACACAATAACGGGTAATCATGGCTGCGGTAACCACAAAATGATAGCGTATATTTTGCAGCATATTTTCCGACAGCTTTCCCATTCCATCGGGATTGGTGAAGGTACTATTTATGATATTTTGCTTCACATATTCTATATTTCCATTAATGATTGCGCTATAGAAGGTAAGTTCATTTTCTATCATTCGATGACCTACTAATGCTTCATGATTTTCAAATTCACTACGATACCATTCTTTTGAAAGATTCATGTAAACTCCTTTTTTCATGTTATATAATTGTGAACAGGATATATTATAATATTAATATTTTTTCAATGATATTAATTCATGGTGGTATACCGATGATTCATTCGTGGTGCTATACAGATATTAATTCATGATGATTTACAGATTATAATTTATAATAGCAGATACAACGTGTAAAGTCAAAAAAGTCCTTGACATTTTTTACTTGAAAAAGTATAATCATTAAGCATGCAATTTTCTGCATGTTATGTATTTTTTGTACGCTTTTTGTTGATGCTTATATAGTATGATAAAAAGCCTGATTAACCACAGAATATCGGATACACATTTACTTAATAATTCAGGAGGTGAAAAATTAATGCCCACATTTAACCAGTTAGTAAGAAAAGGTAGAAAGACAGTAGAAACCAAATCAACTTCTCCTGCTTTGCAAAAAGGATTTAACTCCTTGCACAAAAAGCAAACAGAAATCTCCGCTCCACAAAAGCGAGGTGTATGTACAGCAGTTAGAACAGCAACTCCAAAGAAGCCTAACTCAGCGCTTCGTAAGATTGCCAGAGTACGTCTTTCTAACGGAATCGAAGTAACAAGCTATATCCCAGGTGAAGGTCACAACCTTCAGGAGCATAGCGTTGTTCTGATCAGAGGTGGTAGAGTAAAGGATTTACCTGGTACTCGTTATCACATCATCAGAGGTACACTTGATACTGCAGGCGTTGCTAAGAGAAGACAGGCACGTTCTAAGTACGGTGCTAAGAGACCTAAAGAAGCAAAGAAATAATTTACTAATTGACAAGTGATTATATTATAATCTACTTGCGAAACTGTTAAGTGCCGGTTAATTTTTTATTTTCCTTTGATTTGTATTTTCTGTGGGTTACAGGTTAAAGTGATTGTCAAAACAATCCATATAGGAAAAGAAGTTAAACTGAGCACGAACACAAGCAATCGAATAAATTTAAATTTATTCATTTGTGAGTACCGTAGAATTAATGACTAACGAAGCAAATTCGTTAAGATTTATTAAGGAGGGAAGAACCGTGCCTAGAAAAGGACATATACAAAAAAGAGATGTATTAGTTGATCCTTTATACAACAACAAAGTTGTAACAAAGCTTATCAACAATATTATGTTAGACGGTAAGAAGGGTACTGCCCAGAAGATCGTTTATGGAGCGTTTGATAAAATCGCTACTAAAACAGGTAAGGATGCTGTTGAGGTGTTTGAAGAAGCATTAAATAACATTATGCCTGTTCTTGAAGTAAAAGCTAGACGTATCGGTGGTGCGACATATCAGGTACCGATCGAGGTTAGACCGGAGAGAAGACAAGCGCTTGGACTTCGTTGGCTTACAATGTTTTCTCGTAAAAGAGGCGAGAAGACAATGCAAGATAGACTTGCAAACGAGCTTATGGATGCAGCTAACAATACTGGCTCATCTGTAAAAAGAAAAGAAGATATGCACAAGATGGCAGACGCTAATAAGGCATTTGCACATTACAGATGGTAAGATAAATTATCAGCATGTCATTCTAACTATGAAACACATGATACTTGGGAATAAGTTTTATCATTCTTTCATACAAGAGGAATTTCATATAATGTAAGCTAGTGAAACAGTAATCTGCTTCATATAGCACTTCACGAATGATGATTCACTTGTCATATATTAAGGAGGAATTATCCTTGGCAGCAAGACAATATCCGTTAGAGAGAACTAGAAATATCGGTATTATGGCTCATATAGATGCGGGTAAGACAACACTTACCGAACGTATCCTATTTTATACCGGTGTTAGTTACAAAATTGGTGAGGTTCATGAAGGTACTGCAACCATGGACTGGATGGAGCAGGAGCAGGAGAGAGGTATTACAATCACTTCAGCGGCTACTACTTGTCATTGGACCCAAGAGTTTGAGCATAAAAAGATTCCTGGCGCATTAGAGCACCGTGTTAACATTATCGATACCCCTGGACACGTTGACTTCACAGTTGAAGTTGAGCGTTCCTTACGTGTACTTGATAGTGCTGTAGGTGTATTCTGTGCAAAGGGCGGCGTTGAGCCACAGTCTGAGACTGTTTGGCGTCAGGCTGACAAATACAACGTACCAAGAATGGCATTTGTAAACAAGATGGATATCGCAGGTGCAGATTTCTTCAACGTTGTAAGCATGATTAAGAGCAGATTAGGTAAGAATGCAGTTCCGATTCAATTACCTATCGGCAAAGAAGATATCTTTAAAGGTATCGTAGATCTTTTCGAAATGAAAGCTTATTATTACATTGATGATAAGGGCGAGCAGATTGAAATTAAAGAGATTCCTGAAGATTTACAGGACGAAGCAGAACTTTATAGAGCAGCAATGGTTGAATCTATCTGTGAAACAGATGATGATTTACTTGAGAAATTCTTAGATGGTGAAGAGCCTTCTAACATAGAATTAAAAGCTGCTTTAAGAAGAGCTACAATTAGAACAGAGATTATCCCTGTATGTTGTGGTTCTGCTTATAAGAATAAAGGTGTTCAGAAATTATTGGATGCCGTAATTGAATTCTTACCAGCTCCTACAGATATCCCTGACATTAAGGGACTTGATGAGGATGGTAATGAGGTTCATAGAAAGTCTTCTGATGAAGAGCCTTTCGCAGCATTAGCATTTAAGATTATGGCCGATCCTTTCGTAGGTAAGCTTGCTTTCTTTAGAGTATATTCAGGAACAATTAACGCTGGTTCTTATGTATTAAACTCAACAAAGAATAAGAAAGAGCGTATTGGACGTATTCTTCAGATGCATGCTAACAAGAGAGAAGATCTGGATAAGGTTTATTCCGGTGATATCGCAGCTGCTGTAGGATTTAAAAATACTACAACTGGTGATACCATTTGTGATGAAAAGCATCCAGTAATTCTTGAGTCAATGGTATTCCCTGAGCCAGTTATTCATGTAGCTATTGAGCCTAAGACAAAAGCTGGTCAAGATAAGATGGGTGAATCTCTTGCAAAACTTGCAGAAGAAGATCCTACCTTTAAAGCTTATACAGATGAAGAAACAGGTCAAACGATTATTGCTGGTATGGGTGAGCTTCACCTTGAAATTATCGTTGATAGACTTCTTCGTGAGTATAAGGTAGAAGCTAACGTTGGTGCTCCTCAGGTTGCATACAAGGAAAGCTTTACTAAGACCGTTGAAATTGATAGTAAGTACGCAAAACAGTCCGGTGGTCGTGGTCAGTATGGACATTGTAAGGTTCGTTTCGAGCCTATGGATGCAAATGCTGATAAGACTTACGAATTTGTTAACGCTATTACTGGTGGTGCGATTCCTAAGGAATACATCCCTGCAGTTGATGCTGGTATTCAAGAAGCGACAAAAGCCGGTGTTCTCGGTGGTTATCAGGTTCTTGGTATCAGAGCTGTATGTTATGATGGTTCTTATCATGAAGTCGATTCTAGTGAAATGGCATTTAAGATTGCTGGTTCTATGGCATTCAAGGATGCGATGCACAAAGGTGGATCCGTACTTCTTGAGCCTATCATGAGAGTAGAAGTTACTGTTCCGGATGATTACATGGGTGATGTTATCGGTGATATCAGTTCCCGTCGTGGTCGTATTGAAGGTACAGAAGATATTAACGGCTCCAAATTAATCAGAGGCTTCGTTCCGTTGTCCGAGATGTTTGGATATTCTACAACCCTTCGTTCTAAGACACAGGGTCGTGGAGCTTACTCTATGTTCTTCGCTTCCTATGAAGCAGTTCCAAAGAACGTTCAAGAGAAGGTTTTAGCTAACAAAGGTAAGTAAAAATAGCTGAAGGCGATGTAAGTGAAACGGTCAAACTGGTTCGCTTATATCGCATAAGTAATAAAAGTTATGATATCCGCTGATTATACTTGAAAATATTGTACAGTTGAAATATAATTAGGCATATGAGGCAAAAAAAATGGTACAGAATATTTGCTTATAAGCATTATATTATTAAAGGAGGACGTTAAAAAATGGCTAAAGCTAAATTTAACAGATCAAAACCACATTGTAATATTGGTACAATCGGTCACGTTGACCATGGTAAGACAACACTTACAGCAGCTATCACAAAGACTCTTCATGAGAGATTAGGTACTGGCGAAATTATAGCATTCGATCAGATCGATAAAGCTCCAGAAGAAAAGGCAAGAGGAATCACGATATCTACAGCTCACGTTGAGTATGAGTCAAAGGCTCGTCACTATGCTCACGTTGACTGTCCTGGACATGCTGACTACGTTAAGAACATGATTACTGGTGCTGCTCAGATGGACGGCGCTATCCTCGTTGTTGCAGCTACAGACGGTGTTATGGCTCAGACTAAAGAGCATATCTTACTTTCCCGTCAGGTAGGTGTACCTTACGTAGTAGTATTCATGAACAAATGTGATATGGTTGATGATCCAGAACTTCTTGAGTTAGTTGAGATGGAAGTTAGAGATTTATTAAATGATTACGAGTTCCCTGGTGATGATACACCAATCATCCAAGGTTCCGCTCTTAAGGCTCTTGAAGATCCTTCAAGCGCTTGGGGAGATAAGATTATTGAGTTATTTGATGCTGTTGATTCCTGGATCCCAGATCCTAAGCGTGATATAGATAAGCCTTTCTTAATGCCTATCGAAGATGTATTCTCAATTACAGGTCGTGGTACAGTTGCTACTGGCCGTGTTGAGCGTGGTGTTCTTCACGTATCTGAGGAAGTTGAAATCGTTGGTATTAAAGAAGAAACTCGTAAAGTTGTTTGTACCGGTATCGAAATGTTCCGTAAGCTTCTTGATGAGGCTCAGGCTGGTGATAACATCGGTGCACTTCTTCGTGGTGTTCAGAGAGCAGAAATCGAAAGAGGACAGGTTCTTTGTAAACCAGCTTCAATCAAATGCCATAAGAAATTCACAGCTCAGGTTTACGTATTAACTAAAGAAGAAGGTGGACGTCATACTCCATTCTTCAACAACTACAGACCACAGTTTTACTTCAGAACAACTGACGTAACTGGTGTTTGCAACCTTCCTGAAGGTGTAGAGATGTGTATGCCTGGTGACAACATCGAGATGTCTATCGAGTTAATCCATCCTATCGCTATGGAGCAGGGTCTTGGTTTCGCTATCCGTGAGGGTGGTAGAACTGTAGGTTCCGGTAAGGTTGCTACAATTATTGAATAGTCACGTTGGCAATGAGCCATTCGTAATATAGAAGAGGTTCCACTGAGAGTTTAATCTCAGTGGGACCTCTTTCTGCGGCTCTTTGTTAAGACTTGGGGTAAAAATATTTTTTGCAACCGGAGGGTGATTCCCTCCGGTTGTTTTACGATAGGGCAAACATAATTCTGTTTCTGAAGTTCTGAAAATTTCTGTATCCAAAAGCATTTCTCTTTATAACTTTAATTGCATTATTACTTCCTTCAGTAAAACCATTTGAATAACTGCAATCAAAGGAATTTAATATATATTTGATCCATTTTCCTAACATTGTTAGGACTGGAGTGAATTCCTTTAATTGACTGGATTGAGTAGCTAGTATGAAAAAGTGTAATAGTTTTTGTGCTTCGCTACGATCTTTTGAAGCTAAAAATTGATAGAACTTTTCTTTGAGATGGTAGGCAATAGCAGGATAATTTGATTGCATAATCATAATTTCAAGTGCTTGTTTTGATTCTTCACCAAGATTACAATAATGCGATAATAAGATTTTTCGGCTTCGTTTGAAGTACTTTCGTTTACTGGGGTGCATAGACTTTTGGACTCGCTTTCTCACATTTTCTAAAGCACAGGTTACATACCTGACGTAGTGAAATCGATCAATGAAAATCGTAGCTCTGGGGAAAAAGATTTCTGCAAGTTCCCTGTAAGAATAATTCATATCCATAACGAAATACTTAACTTCATTTCGGTTGGGAAATGTCTTGAAATATGTAATTAGCGAAGCCTGTGTTCTATTTGGAAGGATATCAAGTATTTTATGATGAACAGGATTGGTAATGATCCCTTGAAATTTCTGACCTCCTGCATTACCTTTGAACTCATCAATTGAGAGAACTTGAGGAAGTAACGCAGGCTTATTGTAATTGACATCTTGCATTCTACGAAAGGTAAAGGAGGGAGAAACACCATTGCGTTTGGCTGCAGATGATACACTGCATTTATCTGCAAGAAAGCTTACACAATGCCAAGCAAGGCGTTGTGTGGTGGCAGTGTTTCGGTACCAGAGAAAATGGTTCATAAAAATGCTTTTGGCAGTGCTCACAATGATATCTGCGTTTTTTGTACGCGTGTATTGTTCGTTTTCTCAGAATCGGAATGTCCTTTATATAGGAAACACGATAATCATGAACTTTGTTGGTAGGAGCTGAACAGAACGGACAAGTTACAGTTTTTCTTTTTAAACTAAAATGTGTTATCATCAGAATTATCAATATTTTCGATAATCGAATCTTCCAAATCGAGAAGTTTTGTTGTAAAATCATTTGTAGGCATAGGTTAACATCCTTTCGTATTGTTTGTTTGTGGTGAACTCATTATACAAAAAATGTTAACCTATGCCTATTCTATTTTTTTCTTACCCCAATCTAAAGGCTAGAACCTTTTATTTATAGTGCGCATAAGCGCGTGCAGACCGCCGCAGGCGGGATGCTATTACTTACGTATGCCTTTAATTTGACTATTTCTTGTTATCTGGCCAATTAATCTTCCACTCAAAATATTCTTCTTTGGGAATTGTACCAGAGGCTAATTCTTTCATTCTTCATCCATTCGGATAGAAAATAATCCAATAATGAATAATAATTGAAACTTACTGTAAATGCCTATTTACGTCATATTTATTGCCATTCACTTCATAGAGCTGTATATTAAAATACTTAAAATGTGCTTGAATTTGACGTAAAAAGATGTCGAAGGTGTGAAAAGCGTTTGCAACAATTGTGTCTACGATCTCATATTATTGGACTCTTCAAGTTTTCGAAAGATAAACAAAGAGATAGTATTATTTGCGAGTGACGTACTTATCTTATATTTCAGAAACTAGTGAATAACAGGCGGGAGGGAAGACTAGGAGGGTTAAAATAGCTGAAAGAAGAAATTTTTATTTAAGTGAGTTAGTTAATTCATTTATTTGTGGAAAAATGTATAAAGAAGTATTAAAATAATATTGGAAAGAATTAGTGAAATTTTTATGTCGAATAAACATAAGGGAGATAATGTAATGGGATATATAGATATTATAATTGAAAATAAAAATAAAATAGATTCAATTTATGATATGGTATCGTTGTGTTACGATTTGATTATTAAAGAGCTTAGCGATGAGGAGCTATTTATTGGTGAGTATATAGTCAAAAATGATAAAGCTAATGAAAACAATCCTAATATTGAAAAACTTATTTATTTTCAAGAAATGATATGTAAGACATTGAAGCAGTCTAAAGGTGATGTAGAAAGTTGCTTCGATTCTATTATTGAATTGGCAGTTAAAATATATAATGAATTAAATACCTATGGTATTGATAAAATGAATAAGCTAACGCCGTTATATTTTATAATATTGGCTATTGATAGATATAGCGAAAATATTAATAACAGTCAATATTCAAATACACCGTTAAATCATTATTATGTTGAAGAATCTCTAATCTATTTTAAACCATGTAGAAGCTTAATATATGATGCAGCGAAAGAATTAAAATTTAGTAGGTATATCACCGTTAATAATATCAGTAGCTGTTTAAATAATATTACAATTATCAAGAAGAATATTTTTTCTGATAATAAAAGTCCAACAAAGATTTTTTCTTTGTATTTAGATGAAACAGGGTTTCCACAGGGGATTATAGAAAAGAAATTAAATGTTGCAATTATTCCGTTTAATGGATTTGAGATTACTAATATCTCAAAGGATAGGGGTGCTTTATTTTCAATAAAATATAATAGTGATTATGGTAGTATTTATTCAAAAAGAGCTATATTCTTATTGGATAAAGCTATTGAACAAAAGGCAAATATAGTCGTTTTTCCTGAATACATATGCAATGAAGAAGTTCAGAGCAATATAGGAAAACATTTAGTATACATAAAAGATACAAACCCAGAGAAATTGAAAGAACTTCTTTTTGTAGTGGCTGGGACAGGTTGGATAAACGGAAATAATATTTCGAAAGTATATGATAAAGACGGTGTTCTAATTGGTAGCCATTATAAGATAACAAAATATCATGATGATCAATTGATTGAAAATTTAGAAACTCCAGGGAAAGAAAGTTTAGCTATTGATGTAAAGGGAGTAGGGAGATTTATGCTGGCTATTTGTAGAGACATATCCTACGGAAATAATATGTATCCACTTTTTGATGCTTTTAAACCATTCAGTATACTAATTCCTGCGTGGAGTACTTCTGTTAATATCGGATTTAATACTCAATGTTGCAACTTGGCGGCAAAGTATCATATGAGCTCAATTTTGTGTAATTCTTGCGAACCGATAAAAAGTAAGAAATTTAAAAAAAAGAATAATTTGATTGTAACACCTTATAAAGATATAGCAGAGGGTAATACATATATAACCGGAAAAGTTAAAATGGTTGAGAGAGAGGTAAAATGTGATTGTGAATGCGAAAAGAAAGCTTGTATCTTTCTGATTACAATGGATTATTCGGTCGATAGTGTCAAAAATGGTGAGATAGTAACAAATTGTAGGCAGTTTATAACAGAAATTGGTTGAAAGTTATATAGACATAGGGTATAATTGTTAAATAGTTTATAAACAGTTTAGAGGTGAGCGGATGGAAATTGATACAATTGATAATTTGAGTGAGAAGATTCTAAAAAGATTAAAAGATAATAGGGAAGTAAGAGATGAGCAAATTTCATTATTTTTGGAATGGACACTAAGTGCAATTGGAAAATTTGAGTTGTTAGAACTGCCTAGAAATTTTTTTCTACTTAAGGAAAATGTATTTAAATGTAGGATGTATAATAAAATTGAGGAATTAGAAACAAATCAAGCATTTGTATACGGAAGTCTTTGGAGTACAATTAAATTAATTGAATTAGATGAAAAAAGAAAAAAAGATAAGGTCTCGATTGAGGTATTAGCAAAAAAGTATATTAAAAACATTGAAATATTTCAGACTATTGAGAGTTGTCAAGGAATAAAACATAAGGACTTAGCTTATAAATGCGGAAAAACTCCATCGGAATTATCTCAATTTTTTAACCAAGTAGGAGAAGAGAGATTTATTTCATCTATTAGGTTGGGAAGAGAAAAATATTATTATTTGGAGGAAAGAGGAACATGTCTTTTGGAGCAAATGAAGAAACTGGGTGAGCCAGAAGGTGTAAATACAGAATTTGCTGCAACAGAAAGTATATTTGACGTTTCAAAGGACTTTTCATCTGTATCAAAAGATAATGAAAAGTTAGGCATAATTTCTGATTGGAATAGTTTTCAAAATGAGTATATTAATGAACTTCAAGATAAAGTATATAATATATTGACTAATGATAAGAGTGTTACAATATATCGAGATATAGATAAACAAAATACTTCTATTAAACATTATTATAAAAATGACGGTCAACTTACGCAAATTTTTGAAGGTAAACTTAGAAAAATAGAAACTGAAAATGACAAATTAAATTTAAAAAGTGGAGAAGAGATAGAGCTAAAAAATATAAAAGAACAATACTTGAATAAGCTTTTAAGTTTAGCAGTTTGTTAGTTATTATTAATTTTCAGTACGGGAGGTAAAGTTAATGTATTCAAAAGATATTGCAAACGCGGTAATAGAATATTTAAAAGAAAAGGAATGGAATTATAAATTTGATGAACAAACTGGAGTTATTAAAACTGGCATACAGCTAGATGAAAAAATTAATTCATGTACATTACATATATTTATACATGATCATTATGTGATAAATTATGGAATCATAGAACTAAGTGTTGATGAAAAAAATAGGATTTTGATATCAGAATTTTTAACGAGAGCTAATTATGGGTTAATATGGGGTAATTTTGAAATGGATTTCAATGATGGTGAAATAAGATATAAGTCAACTTTAGGTTGCGATGGAATTATACCTACAAACGAATTAATTGATCGAATGGTGATGACGCCAGCTTTTGTATTTAAACGTTATGCTGATGGATTAGTAAAAGTTTTATTTGGGTTATCTACTCCTAAAGACGCTGTAGAAGAGTGTGAAAAGAATAGTAAACTTGAATGATATATTTCCTTATCAGTATCAATTGGAACTACATACTCATTATTTTATGATGTAAAAGACGCTATATACATCAACCGTGATACTTTTTAACTTATACCGAAGAATTAGTATATCCTCAACCATACTTTAATCCTAACAAACTCTGTACTTTAGAAACTTGTTCGCATTTACCAGAATATATTTTGGATGGACTAAAAATCAAGCAAATTTCGATTCGTTTCCTCCAAAATGCATCTGATGGTGTACCAAATTAGTGATACGAAATGGATACACGAATTGATGAAAAAAGCAAAATAATGCCTAGAATAGATAGAATAAGTGGATAAAACAGCACAAAACCGAAACAAATATGTTACGAGTTGCGCCCCCTCGGACCGTGAGGGTGGTAGAACTGTAGGTTCCGGTAAAGTTGCTACAATTATTGAATAATTAATAAGTAATAAAAATATAAAGGGAGCCGCTTGCGAAAAGTTTACTTTTCGGCAAGCGCCTCCCTTTATATTTATGGCAAGACAACAAGAATTTTATAATGCAAATATAGGTCAAAATTATATAGATAAAAAGCAAAACATTGTAACATTACCAATTATATGTTGTTATATTATTGAGGCGCTTCAAATGAGAAAGGAGAAATATGTGGAAAAACGTATATTGAGTCATTTGTATAAAGCATATCAGAAGGAAATATTTCTATATCTGTTCACTCTTTGTAAGAACAAGGATCTGGCAGAGGATCTGATGCAGGAGACATTTGTAAAAGCGATATTTTCCTTATCGGACGAGCATGCGAATATGAGAGCATGGCTTTATATGGTGGCAAGAAACCTATATTTTAATTATAGGAAAAAGGATAGCAGAAATGTTCCGCTGGAGAATATGGAAGATACATTGTATGAGGATTCAGCGAATAGAATGCTTGAGCATCTAATAACCGACGAGAGCAAACGCTTATTATTCCTGGCACTTCAACATCTAAGTGATCTTAAAAGAGAAATACTGACCATGCAGTATTATGGTGAGTTATCTCAAAAAGACATAGCAGCATTGTTAAAATTGACTCCGGAAAATGTGAGAGTATTGGCGTACAGAGCAAAAAGAGAACTGAAATTATATTTGGAGGAGAATGGATATGACGTATCGTGAATTAATAGAGCTATATAAAAACGAAAAATTAGAAGAGAAACAAAGAGAAATAGTTAAAAATGATATCGAACGCCATGAAGCGATTAGTGAATATTTATTTGACGAAGGCGAAATCCCAAGAGTTGAAGATCTAGAAAGAGATAATGAGTTATCAGATAGCAGTATTACGGATAAGCAAGATGAAGAGGCTCGTTCCTTTAAGAAGATGATGAAAGCTTCCATCCGTAAGGCATTTATTAAAATGGGTGTAATTGTTGGAGCGGTAGTATTGGCAATTGTAATGTTTGTTATTTATGCAGTACCTCAGATGATGGATTCGTTTTATTATGATCCTGCAGAGGTTGTGAGTGAAAAAGGAGACTCGGAAACAAACCGATTTACCTTGGATTTTGCAACCTATTCAGAGCTTTTTCTTCCGGAAAATTATCGTGACAGTGTGATAGTAGACCGTAATGGATATGGAAAGTATAATATAAATATCTTACAGACAACAAGTGGCACAGGTGTATTTACTAATGTAGCGGGCAGGATTGAACAAGGTAAGTTGACTTTATATGATGCTAATCTGTTAAGCAGACACGTGGCAAATGCATTTATACCCAATGATCCTGACTTTGTTAAAAACATTGGAGATTCAGGCAGCTATTACAGCGATCCAATGAAGGAGTTGCAGAAGCTGAATGAGAATGATAACTATGTTGCATATGTTACTTTAGATGAGATAAAAACGATTTCTCAGTTTGTGGATTGGTGCACAAAGACAGAGGTTAGTCCTGACTGGTGTGCAATCAATCTTAATAATTATGAGGGAAATAATATCTATCGTGGAACCTTTGGATTTAATTATGGTGCTTCATGTTCAGAAATAAAGTATGATAAAAATGCCTACCCATATTTGTCAAGTTTTGATGCAGATACAACCTCTGGGAAAGAAAAGAACGAAGTTATGACAACTCATGTGCTTAGTATGCTTACTTATTTGTCTAAGCAGACATCCTTTAATAAAATGATGGGTAACAAGATAATCGATTATGAGAAAGTTGCTGACAATATAAAAAGTAATGGATTGAGTATATCAGGATTTATGATTGTTGCTCCAAAAAGCGAACTTATAAGAATTGGCAAAGCTGATGGGGTGATATATATTTATACAAAGCCAATTAGATAGACTATTTATAGCAATTCAAGAGAACGTAGTTCCCTTTTGCCTCTCAGGATATTTGACCTGGGGGGCTTTTGTGGTTATAAATATCATTGAGACTGATTTATAGAGTTTAATGAGATGTAAAAGACAATATAGTATTACCAATTCTGCTAGCTTCTGGAGAAGTAAACGAAACTTATATTATTTAATTAAAACTTACTGCTATATGTAAGCAGATAAATAATTCTGAATGAATTTTGCGGAGATAGTAAAATGTAGCCTTGGATTGAAAAATCTAAGGCTAGTTTTAGATATAATGGGTAATTGTCATGGTAATAATAGGAATAGTTTGATACAATATAAAAATAATAAAAATAAATTTAATATGCCATTGTATGGAGAATGAAATTATGTTTGTTTGCAACTGCAACGAAAGATTATTTGTATAATAGGAAGTGATAATTATGGATTCAATAAACGTTGTCATATCGGTAGAAAGCCCATTTTCCGCCGATGCTATATCTTTAATTGAAGAACTTTCAGAATGCCTCCAAGACATTACAGGGGATAGTGGGAAGAACTCATTTGACGCTAACGATGTATGTAATAATAGAGCTATATTTGTAATAGCTAGGAATCAATTCGGCAAGGCAGTTGGCTGTGGTGCTTTCCGCCCTATGGATGAAACAACAGCAGAAGTCAAAAGAATGTATGCAATGGATAAAGGTATTGGAATTGGAGGAAAAATTCTTTCTTATCTTGAGCATCGGGCACATGATATTGGGTATAAAACACTCCGCCTGGAAACGCGTATTGTTAATGCTAATGCGGTATTGTTTTATGAACGAAACGGATATAGAAAAATACCAAACTACGGGAAATATTTAGAGAGAACAAACTCCATTTGCTTTGAGAAAAATTTGTAAGTTTCATTTGACGGCATATTATAAATACAGTTCAATAACTTCTGATTTATATATTTGAATCGCAATCTTTTGCATATTTTGTATAGGAGGGTAATACAAGTGAAAAGTGCTAATAAAGTTCCATATTTGATTGTCAAAGCTATCATTTACATAGTAATTATTTTGTTTGTAACTATTATTGTATTTGCGTCTTTTGAAAATCTGATATTTCCTCTATTCCATATTACCGATTTTGGCAATCCTGGATGGAAAGGGGAAATTGAAAAAGGAATACTATCTCTAATAACATTTGGAATACTAATTTCTTTAAAAACACGGGAAGATAAGATAATTGCTTTTTTAGTGAATAATAAAGTAATTAGAATAATATTTCCAGAAGCTTTTTATAGTGCGTCTCTGGCAAATACAACTAAAAGTAGTTTTTACATAATACTTTTGTCTGCAATTCAGTTTTTTGTCTTAACAATAATTAATTGGGTATGCGAATGGTTGATAAATATCAACTCCCACTTGTTAGTTCCACTTGCAATAATGTTTTGGGTATTAATATTCGTCTTATTTATCCGTCCGTTGTTCGGATTATACATTTATTTTATTGTAAGGTTCCAGCGTAATAGATAAGAATTATTGATTGGGGCGACTAAATGTTTGGAGGGTACAAGGGGGGTAATTCCCAAGGCGTTGATAACAAAAGGCAGCACTGAATTATAAATTCAGGGCTGCCTTAGACTATTTTGAGAAACTTCATTAGCAATGCAATATTCAAACAAAAATGTCGTCTTACTTTATATAAGGATGTATGATATGAGCTTCCTGTTATAAAGTAGAAATGTAAAAAAACCTCACTAAAAAAATAAGGTACAATGAAGGTGACGAAAACAAAAGCTTATTATAAAGAGGAGAATGGAGCTAGATGTCCAGCAGATAATAAATAATGAATATACAATAGTGGAATTTAAAAATGTATGATAGAAGGAGACTCAAAATGAAAAAATATATTATAACAATATTTTTGATTTCATGTGCAATCTGTCTTAATGCATGTACAGTTAAAAAGAATGATAATGTTGATGTTGTTCAAAAATCAAATAGTGACAAGTTACAAAATGATAATAAACAACTTGATCATAATCAACCTTTGAAGCTAAATGATAAATCAGTATCTTTATTGAATGAAGTAAAATTTCCGGATAAAAATGTGAGGAAAGAGATGGCGATTTCTACTTCGGATGCTTGTTACGCTTATTCGCTTGATTTGGATAACCTTTCAGATTTAGCTACCCAAATAATTAAAGGGACGATTGTTAAAATCTCTTATGATGCAATAGATGGTGATGCATGGACTAAGCTGGATGTTAAGGTGACCGATAGCTTAAAGGGCAATTTGACTAGTGGTAATACTATTTCAATTTATTATTGGGGAGGATATATTACACTTAAGGAGTATAGTAAGTTTTATAATGATCAAAAGAAGTTTGAAACAAGTAATGATAAACCTGATAATACAGTGTTAAAGTTTAATATGGATGGCAAAAAATCTCATATCCTTAATGAAGTTAGCTTATTTTATTTAAAAGAAACACCTTCTTATTCTCCGCTGCCTAAAGGGGCTTATGAAAGAATTGGGGGTAAATATGCTGAACTAAAGTTTGACAATAATGAGAATTTATATAAAAGAGATAATCCGAATGGTAATAATGGTAGCATGGAAAAATTTACTTTAGACGATGTTAAAGCAAAGATTTGTAAGGATTAATAATGTATAATATTACCACACGCAGTTTATAAAAGTTTATTAAGAAGAGATTATTGAGCAACCATAGCATTAATATTAATATGCAAAAGACAATATATTAAGGGATAAGGGTGATTAGAATGAAAAGTAAGCGATATATTTTTACTGTTGTCTTTATCATGATTCTGAGTGCTATGTTTGTTTAATTGAAAAAGTTTGTGTCTTTGGTAATAAAAAACCACTTTCCAAGTGAGAATTAGATATGAATATTCTCCCTTGGAAGGTGGTTTTTATATGGCACTGCTTACCAAAGAACTATGTTCTCAACCTTTACATCTTTAATCAAGTCACTATCCTTGAGTTTTAAAAGTACTTTGCTGTCAGCCGAGATATACATCCCAACATATTCAACACCATTGTCTTCAACATATTGAATCATGTCATCAACACTATTATCTTCTAACACATTATAATACATTACTTGTAGTAACTTTTGGTTGTTTTGAATTAGTTTGAGGTTGCTAATTAATGACTCCTTATGTGCTTGGTCATCCATCTTGTCAAAGGTTGCCTGCATCATATCGTTACTCTCTTGTAATTTCAATTCAGAACTATCGTTGTCATAGTAAGACATATCCATAGTATACATAAAATATGAGGGATTACCTATCACAAAATCCGAGCCACATGAAGCGATGGGAGCTATATCAAACTGCGTGCTATCCCCGTTATATACATTATTAATAAAATATTCTTTTATTTCATGTGGAGCCAAAGCTTTGCTGAATTTAATTAGTACTTTTACTTTCGTACCTTTAGGGGCATTTTCTAAGATATCAAACCCTGAATTCACTTCAATGTCACGGGAAGAAACAAAGAATGGATTATCATAAATTAATAGGGAACCATCATAGGATCCACTGTCAACAGGTTTTCCAAAACTATATTTAACGTTATTTTTCTTTTGCTCTATTACTGTATTTCCAACAGAATTATTAAGATAGATACTAACGTATTGCTGTGCAAAGCCCTGATTACTCATCCCACTTCCATTGGATTTATATTGAGGTTGAAACATCTGAGCGAGTTGCGCTTCTATTTTCGTTTTCTCTTCTATTTCATTCGTTCCCAGACCAAACATTTGTGTAGAAATTGTTGACACGCAGATATATAAGAATACCAATACTATTAAAACACAAAAGGCATAAGTAATAGACAAAAAAAATATTTTTAGATTAATTCTTTTTTTAAATCGCTTAGCCTTAGAATTATCAGTCCCTGCTTCCAAAGGAGCTTGATTCTTTAACTCGTCAATCAATTCTTTATCTTCACGATCAAGATATTCAAACATTGCAACAAATTTATCGATTTCAGCTTCAATCTCCACAACTTCATCACGTTCTAGGTTACCTTCTTTATATCGTTGTAATTTTTCTTTAAATTCATTACTCATTATAAGCCCTCCTTAATTCTCTTAGAGTCTTTCTTGCCCTGTAAATCAAATTTGTCACAGCTGATACACTGATACCCAATATATCTCCAGTTTGCTTATACGATAGCTCATTTACTAGACACAACAGAACCACTTGACGTTGTCCTTCAGGAAGCTTTTCTATCAAAACAAATGCTGACTTGATGTTTTCCTTATAGATAAGCTGACTTGTGAAATCCTTAGTCTCTACTTGATCCAGTAGGTAGTCCTCACGAAATTCCAATTTTTTGTTCTTCTTAATAAAATCAACGTAAAGGTTATGGGCGACGGTCAACAACCATGATTTAATACTTTCACCGGGAAGTTGAATTATGCATAGAGCCTTAACAAAGGCTTCTTGCGTCAAGTCTTCAGCTATTTGACGATTGTATGTAAGTCCATATAGGTATCTATAGACATAAGAAAAATACTTTCTATAGATCGTAATGAATATATCCTTCTCCAAACCATCACCTCCATACCTCGATTTTAGCATTGTCAATATATATACGATTAAGTGTCCAAAATATCGCGCGATTTTGAAATTAATTCTAAAAACTAATTGTAACATATTTAATTGTAATCTAATTAAAAATCCATCGAAGGGCAAACTAATAAAAATGAAATATTATCAAACGAGATTCGAAACTCTACGAAGAGAGAGTAAATATATAAGCAATCTTATAGGAGGTTTTGATATGAATAAAAAAATCATCTTAATTAACATTATTTTAGTATGTTTTATCATTGTTATAGGGTCTGAAGTAAAAGATTCATTAACAGCAAATGCTTCAAATGGGAATGGTTTGTCCAAAAGCGAAGCAATTCCAACCCCGACGACAGAATCAAAGCAGACAGAAATAACAAATGTCCGAGGGATGAATACAGCAGAACTATATGAGGGCGGAAAGCTATATATAGATGTATCAGATAATGATATTAAAACCTTTCAGGAAAAGGTTACTTCGCTAACAATACCGGATGCCAGAAAAGGAGAAAGAGCAACGGATATACATGAAAGAGAGGACTGGTATAAACGACTTATTTTCCTGAATTCCATACCGGATAAAAATATATATCTTTATGGATTTAATGATGAAGAGCTAAATGGGTTCGGGCTAATTCTCGATATTGGTAACACGCAGCATATTTATACTTATCCGATTCCTTATATGTCAACAACTGCTTTAGCACCATCGATAGGATTAAGTAAGGATGGGAGGAAACTGTTTGTTTCATGCCATACGGGAAACGGAACAGGCATGTCATTATCCCAATTATATGTATTTCAAATCAAAGACAAGGCAAAAGAGTTTTACGTAGATATTAACCGATTGGTTGAACTTTTAAATAATAAATTAATCATGACTTATGATTTTAAAAATAACATTATGACAATATATTCAGAGGGAAAGCAAATCGCAACGGATCATTTAATTATGAGTGATGTTATACCTGATGGATTTTATTGTGGAAAGTTTATTGCTTATAAATTCAATGATAATGGAATAAATGTAATCTGTGATCCGATTCTTAATACTAAGGGTCAATCCGTTGATAATCAATTGGCGAATATTTCATTAGAATCTGATATCAAGTTTCAATATGACAAAAATGGAAAGATTATTGGTTTTGATATAGGTGAAATAACGGCTGTTAAAAAACCAAATTAATAAATCTTTGTCCTATATTAACCCAGAAGTCTTAAGCCACGTTACAAACTCATCCACTTGATTAATAAGATTTTGTTCTGCATTATCATCTACATTTGCATAAAAAACGACGCCAGTACTTGCATCTTCGACCTGACACAGCTTGTCACGAAGCTGAGTGGCAGCCTCTTTCGAGTTATGAGACAATTTTAAAGCTAGCCTTTGTGAAAGCTCAGTTTCCGTTTCCATACCATTAGTAGGTATAAATTCAGCATATACGGGTTCTTTTGCTCCATCAATATCTAAATCAAACGCCCATGTTGTTGGTGTTCCATCACTTACAAGGTTGGCGATTTTTTTTGATACAGCGCTGGTGATACCTTTGTTTCTGTGCTCGTTTTCAATAATTAACAATGCAGCATCTTCGGTAAGGGGCATATTTTGACCCGGTCCTGGATAATTACCAAGAAGAACAATATCTGGTTTTTGCTGATGAAATGTTAGTTTTGAAACTATAGGTAACTTACCCACACTGTTAACGGTTCCATCAAAAATGGGCGCCATGTTCATTTTTCGAGTAGAACTCTGATCTGTAGGTGTTTGGCAGCCGGTAAGCAGTGTTGCAGAGAGTGTGCAAAGCAGCAATGCAGCAACTCCGGAACTTTTCCAACGGTTTGGACGGTGTGTGAGCAAAAGTCGATTCACATCAACCTGATAAATGTCTGGATAATTAGCATAATGCATTTTTACTGGAGATAATTTCATTTTGTTCAACTCCTTATTATCATATTTGAATCTTCAACAAGCGAGAGTAACGAATAATTTTCGTTATAATGCTTATGAATAAACATTCCGTTACGATGTTTATATAGCTTGGCAGCCAAATGATCAGCGACTTTTACTAATAATTGTTCATTGGCGCAGAGAACCGGTGACGGCTGATTGATATCACCGGTGGAATACTTGTTTATACACGCACAGCAATTCAGACATCTATGACGGATGGAGCAGCTCTCGCATTCATCTTGTACCGTTTGACTTTCTTTATAAATTTCCATCCGACGGGCTTCATCAATTCCGCTGTTAACATGACCAATTTTATAATTGTTGTCACCAACAAACTGCACACAAGGATATAATTCACCGTTATTGGAGATAGAGATTTGTTCAAAGCCCAACTTGCATCGTTCTCTGCAATACTCTTTATTATGGATATGGCTGTCAATTTTACTATCGAAAGGGCTAAAGAAAAACTTATCTTCGGAGGTGGTTTTGCTATAATAAAGTTCTGCTAGCTTTTTGTATTGACGGCTTAATTCGTGCAAATCGGTATCATCCCAATTCGCACTGTAGTCAAGTGAACAAATGATATTCGTAAATCCAAGCAAAAAAAGATTCTTTATGCCATCGCAATAATATTTGACCGTATTTGGTGAAATAGTTACCATGACAGCGGCATAGCGGTTCTGTGCAAGCAGTAGAGGGATAACATTGAGCAACCGTTGGTAACTTCCGTTCCCATTTATATCTGTTCTGTTATAATCGTGCATCAGTTCATTTCCATCAAGTGAAAGTGAAATTAATATGTTCTCAGATCTTGCAAATGTTAAAAACTTTTGATCCAATAGCAAACCGTTCGTTATAAGTTTATAGAAAATTTTTTTATTTGTATTCTTACATTTTACATATGCAGTAACTTCAGATATAAGCTCTTTGCATAGAAGAGGCTCACCACCGTAAAATCCTATTCCTACAGACGGATCAGATCCGGACAAAGCCAAATCAATGGCAGAAAATGCGGTTTCTTTATTCATATAATTTCGATTTTTCTTCAGACCACAATATTTGCATGAAAGATTGCAATCATTGGTTAGGTGTAACGTATATTGCATTCACAGACCCCCTATGAAACTGAATTTTATCACTATGAAAAAGCAATCGTAATAATATAACGAGTGAAGAGTGAGCTTGATAGTTTCTCAACTCTTTAAACATATTGATGTCCAATCTGTATTCTGTTTCTGTCTTTGCTATGCGAAACAAAGAATACATTAACGGTTACAACTGATTATTAGACTATTGTGATAGTATGAAACCACACTATCACAATAGTCTAAATCTGTCAATAATTTCTTTATTTGTTGTATTATGGTATTATATAAAAATAACTTAAACATTATAAAATGGTAAATTAAAAATACATTTAAGGTAACTAACAAAAATAGTATTATAACGAATTACTATATATTATTAAGTATGGTAATAAAAAATTTATATATTGAAAGATTATATTTGTTTGAAAGGCTGGAGTAGAAAGTCAATTTAATAAGCTTTTAAATTCCACAAGCTCCGCAAAGTTAGCCGTGTTAGTACATCTTGTTGGCCAAGACATAGTAAATAAACATAGCATGAAATATAATTTGGCGGAATAAATTCCTGAAAAGAAATTGCTAAAGTAAAGGAAACTTTTTAGTAAGGAATACCGTAGGTTTCTTTGGCAATCTAGGAACCTTAAAAAACTTAGACAAATTTTTTTGCTGTGAAACTTTATTAATTTTTTTCGAGTCTAATAGTAAATAGTAATGATAGGAGATGATGATTTGATGCAAGAGTTTGTTATAAACTTAAAGGATGTCCAACAAGCGAAAGAAGGAGATAAGGAAGTCTTTGAAAATATAATGAATAGCCTGAAAGACCAACTTTTCCATATTGCTCTCGCTATACTAAAAAACAGACAAGATGCCGAAGATGCTTTGCAAGAGACTTATTTGAAAGCATATATGAATTTACATAAAGTAAAACAAAACCAATTCTTTCAAACATGGGTAACAAGAATTTTGATAAATAATGCAAAAACAATAAGTAAAAAAAACACACCATATTTCTTGCAAGAAAAGATTGAAACGATTTACAACAAGCAGTTAAATGATGAAGAATTATTTGTAAGAGATTTGCTCGATCATTTGCAAGAAAAAGAACGAATTGTAATCTATTTAAGATTTTATGGAGGATTTGAGATCGGAAGTATTGCACGAATTTTGCGATGCCCTGAGAGTACAATCAAATCAAGACTATATAGAGGATTAAATAGGCTTAGAAGGGGGGTTGATGTAAATGAAGAAAAACACGGAAAATAATAGTAACAATTTAAATGATAATAATATTGAAAAAGTTCTTCTAAATATTGGGTCTAAATTTATAAATACGGATATGTCTCCAGAAGTCATTCATAATACTTGCAATAAAACATATAAAAAGTCCACACTTAATCCCGCTTTTACTATGGTATGCTTTATAGTTGTGTTGATATTAGCAGGGTGTGCATTAAAACATTTTCTTTTTACAAACAGTGCTTATGATAATGGTGTAAATAATGCAGACAAAAACGGTTATACTCAAACTCTTAAGGTTTCGTGCACGAAAAATAATGTTGAAATCAAGTTGCTAGGTGTAATTAATGATGGTGAAAGAGTTTTATTACAGGCGCAAATTTTCCAAGATGGAAAAGAATTAAATTTATCAAATATAAGTGTTTCGGGTATAAAATTAGTTACCGCATCAGGTGAAGAGTACAATTTTTCAAGATTTGGCGGAGGAGATACGCAACAATCAAGAGAAGCGGGTATTATTGAATTTACTGTGAAAATACCTAAAAGTCAGATAATGACTTTGAAGATAGAAAGTCTGAATAATATAGTAGGAAACTGGGAGTTGAAATTTCCCATAAAGGGTGAAGGCTCAATGACATATACTTGTGATTACTCACAAACAGTTGATAGCATGAATTTCTACATTAGCAGTTTAACAGTATCAAAAACTCAAATAAAAGTGAAAGTAGTGATAAGCGGTGAGTTTGCTTACAATCGTACAGGTGGAACTATCTATAGTGGTAAAGAAAAGGGAAGGGAAATCAGTGCAGAAGGTTATAATACTGGTATAAATGGTCAAGTTTCTGAGGTAATAACCTATGAATATATATCTTTAGCTGAAAAGAAAAATATGTTAATGGATTTCAGTTTTGCAAATCCAAATGATGAAAATGGGAAACCAATTAAATATCGTATTAATGTTCCATTGAATATAAAGTAAGAAGGTTTGAAGTGAATACAAACAGATATGAATGAAGATCGAAGGATATTATAATAAATAATTTTAATTGAGGGCGTAAATGTCAAAGTTTATACTCTCAATTTCTTTAGGTACCTATAAGTCGACCAAAACGAGTACATCGGTTAAAATATTCTGCTTATTTGTGTAAACTTTCTGGTGCCAAAAATAATGGAGTAATGGAAACGGATTCAATGAGTGGAATTAATTGGGCATCTGTACCGGTTTCTATTGTTGAGATGGGGTATATGACAAATAAGGAAGAAGATAAGAAACTTACCAATTCTGATTATCAGAAGAAATTAGCAACTGGAATTGCAAATGGAATTGAAGTGTTTCTCGGCACAAATAGATAAAGTTTTAGGCTATGTCACAACATTTTGTTGATATTATAAGTCAATCAGAGCGAGTTGATGTGAAAGTATATGTTATGAATTGTATGTTTTATTGTGTTATATTCAATTTTCTCTTTAAGAATTATGATTTAAATATATATTTTTCCAATATATGTTATAATATTAATGTGCACTATAACAAAAACATGGAGGTAAATAGATGAATTTATTTAGAAAAGCAATCAAGATTGTGTTATTTGTGTTAATCTTATCATTATTATCGTCATGCGGTCTTTACAATCAAAGTGATAAAACCAAAGACCCAAGCATGGACACAACATCTAACCAAACCATATCTTCATCACCAACACCGGCTGTAAACACCACAGATGCAACAAACTCGGATTTATTTTCAAATATAGTGGATTATACAATCGAAAACCCCAAAACATATTACAATGACGAATTTAAATTGAGTGTTGATTATCCTAGTGCATGGAAAGTATATGCCGAAAAAATTATTGAGGGCAATGAGCAATCTGAAGGCAACCCACAAAACGGACTCTTCATTTATGCAGATAGCTTAAAAGAAGAGTCTATATATGTTTATCATCAGCTAGGGCATATAGCGATACCCCCAAATGGATTAACTCTTCAAACATTTACTACAGAAGAAGGGGTCAATGGACAGATACTTTATGACAAATCAGAAAATGATATAACGCTTTATTTGGTTCTTGGTGCAGGGTTTAACGGTGCAATAATCCAGATGAGCAATACAACCTTTGAGAAAAACTTAGGTCAAATTTGCGGAATTCTGAAAAGCATAAAAATATCAGAATCTGAGTAATAATGTCTCTATGCAAAAAGATTGTCAGAGACAATATAAAATCAACTATTACTAACTAAAGGAGGATTGACATTCTCCTTTATATTTTTACTTGCTAACACATATTTTTTTCTTTGTTGCTATCCTCCCTAATGATGCAATCTTCCCGTAGGAATGACCCATATGATTACATCAGATAAAATCGTATACTCTAATTAGACATCATCAAATCAGCATCACCCTGAGCCCCCTACTAACGTAAACAGTAGCTTTAGCCGATATATACCTTATATAACTATCGTGACATATTTCCACCTCATTCGAAGCCTGGAGTATAATTTATACATAAATTTAGAATTATTGTAATTAATCTTACATAGACATAACAGTATAATTTTTATAAAATAAATTATTGACTTCAATTTCATTACCTTTTTATAATTATGTATGAAATAAAAAATAAAATATTTGTAATATCTGCGAATTATCATTATAGTATGATGAATGTAATGCAACAATAATAATAATTGACAGAGAAATTTTAAATAAAGGTAAAATTTGACGAAAAATTTATATTTATGATGATTTGATGGTGATTTTATAAAATTTCCTTTGAAAAATACGGTAATAACGTTTATAATAGAAACGAATATGTTTAAGTTACCGAAGCTAGGTTGAAAATATAATAAGTATTAATGACAGAATTTGAAAAATGATCGGAAACTTCGTATTAATAAACGGAAAACACAAAATCATACTGAGGTGTGATAGGAAAGGAGATAAATTATGATAGGCAGCGATATCGGAATTGATTTGGGTACTGCTAGTGTATTAGTTTATATAAAGGGAAAGGGAGTTGTATTAAAGGAGCCATCGGTAGTGGCTTTTGATAGAGACTCTAATAAGATTAAAGCTATTGGTGAGGAAGCAAGATTGATGTTGGGTAGAACCCCTGGTAACATCGTTGCGGTTCGTCCTTTAAGACAGGGTGTTATCTCTGATTATACAGTTACTGAGAAGATGTTAAAGTACTTTATTGCGAAAGCAATTGGTAAGAAAAGATTTAGAGCTCCAAGGATTAGTGTATGCGTTCCTAGTGGAGTAACTGAAGTTGAAAAGAAAGCAGTTGAAGATGCTACTTACGCAGCAGGAGCTAGAGATGTTGAGATTATCGAAGAGCCAATTGCAGCAGCAATCGGAGCAGGTATTGATATCTCAAGACCTTGCGGTAATATGATTGTTGATATCGGTGGTGGTACAACAGACATTGCTGTAATTTCACTTAATGGTACAGTAGTTAGTGCGTCGGTTAAAATTGCAGGCGATGATTTTGATGATGCTATCGTTCGTTATATGCGTAAGAAACACAATCTTTTGATTGGTGAGAGAACCGCGGAAGATATTAAGATTAAGATTGGTTCCGCTTATCGCAGACCGGAATCAGTATCCATGGAGGTTAGAGGTCGTAACCTTGTTACTGGTCTTCCTAAGACAATCTTAGTAACCTCAGAGGAAACAGAGGAAGCACTTAGAGAAACTACTTCACAAATCGTAGAAGCGGTTCACAGTGTGCTTGAGAAGACTCCTCCGGAACTTGCAGCTGATATCGCAGACAGAGGCATCGTATTAACTGGTGGTGGATGTCTATTATATGGTTTAGAGGAACTAATTGAAGAGAAGACAGGTATTACAACTATGACTGCAGAAGATCCTATGACAGCAGTAGCGATAGGAACAGGCAGATATATAGAATTTCTTTCTGGCAAAAGAGATTAATCCCTTGCTTGAATGAATAGATAAGTGGTTTATTGATAAGTAGTTAAATACTTGTTTGTAGAAAAGAGGTAGAGGTTATGGTAAGAGGATTGTATACAGCTTATACTGGAATGGCGAATGAACAGAAAAGGCTGGATATCATCTCTAACAATCTTGCAAATGCAGCTACAGTAGGTTTTAAGGAAGATAACTCAACGAGTCAGTCCTTTGATCATATGTTAACAATAAAGATTAGGGATAACTCGGAGGGCAATAACAATCGTGCCATTGGTAACATGAGTATGGGTGTTAAACTTGGTGAGGTCTATACGAATTATGGACAGGGCTCATTGAAGGAAACAGACAATACTTATGATATGGCGCTTGAGGGGAATGGCTTTTTTAATCTTTCAGTTACTGATAAAGGCGGTAATACAAGTACACAATACACACGAAATGGTTCTTTTACCATGACAAAGGATGGTCACATCGTGGACGAAAACGGAAATTACCTGATGGGCGAAGGTGGAGCAATTGTTGTTCCAACGGATGCAGCAGAGGTCGTAATTGATAAAAATGGTGCTGTCTATGCAGATAACACCTATGTTGACAACATTAAGATAACTGATTTTGACAATTACGATTATTTAACCAAGACAGGTGACACGATGTATCAGGCATTAGACGGAGCGGTTGAGAAGCCCTCGAATGCTTTGATACAACAAGGTTATACGGAGCAGTCCAATGTGAATATCATATCCGAGATGGTAGAGATGATTTCTGTTACCAGAGCCTATGAAGCAAACCAGAAGATAATTAAATCGGTGGATCAAACATTGGAACTTGCAGCAAACTCTGTTGGTAAAGTATAAAGCGATAGGAGGAATAGCTTATGATGCGATCATTATGGACGGCAGCGTCTGGAATGACAAGTCAGCAAACCAATGTTGATATCATTTCTAATAATTTAGCTAACATTAATACAACCGGATATAAAAAAGAATCGGCTCAGTTTAAGAGCTTGTTGTATCAAACAATACAGGATCAATCCTATGACAATAATGGCAATCCGAAACCTTCTGGCATTCAAGTTGGTTTAGGGGTGAAGAATTCGGCAATCACTTCTCAATATACAGAAGGAACCTTAAGTGAAACTGGCAGTGATTATGACTTGGCGATTGATGGCAAAGGCTTCTTTATGGTACAAACTGCAGATGGCGGAACGGCATATACACGTAACGGCTCTTTCCAAATGGCAGTTGGTGAAAATGGTATGGTTCTTGCTACTTCGGACGGTAATCCAGTATTAGATACAAATGGACAGCCTATCATACTAGATAAATCTTATAATACATCCAATATTATTATTGATGAGAGTGGTAACCTTTGTTACCCGGATGCGAATAATAATGCAAAGCCAATTGGTATCCAAATTGGAGTAGCACAGTTTAATAATCCTACCGGACTTAGTAAGGCAGCAGACAGCTTATTGACAGAAACAGATGCTTCCGGCTCACCGCTTTTGGAGACAACAGGGACTACAGTTGGTAAGTATAAAATTAAGCAAGGGTTCCTAGAAGGATCCAATGTTCAAGCGGTAGATGAAATGGTTAACCTTATCGTTGCACAGAGAGCTTATGAGATGAACTCCAAAATTGTAAAGGCTGCGGATGAAATGATGCAGCAGGCGAATAATTTACGATAGTTCATTCATAAAGTGTTGATACTCTGGAAAGGAGATTGCTATGGGTATTTCAATAGGTTCGGATTCCTTATATACAGCGGCGACTGATTATAGCAATAAGAAGGCGGACAGTATTAAGAAAACATTAACGAGTACTTCTTCTACTGACGAAGAGCTTATGGATGCTTGCAAAAGTTTTGAATCTTATATGATGGAGCAGGTTTTCAAAGGAATGCAAAGTACTGTTCCAAAGAGTGAAGAAGAAGAGAATAATGATTATATGGCGCAGTTTGGAGATATGTTAAATAGTCAATACGCAGATGCAGCTACCGAGCAAAAAAGCATTGGTTTAGCTCAGATGCTATATGATTCTATGAAGCGCAATTCCTAGTTACATAATGCGTCATTATATTAGACAATACAATGTCATTTGGTGCTACTGTCCGGTTTGTATAAGGATAAGCCGAATGACATTTTTCAATTTAAAATCCTACTATTTGATACATAGAATTAATATGTAATACAATTTTGTAGTTTAATCTGGAGGTTGCAATGTCTGAAATACTAGAAGGATATATTGATCGAATTATATATCGTAATGATGAGAATGGCTATACCGTTTTAAATCTTCAAGCGGATCAAGAGGAAGTCACCTGTGTAGGTAGCTTTCCCTTTATTAGTGAAGGAGAACTGATTCGTGCAATGGGTAGCTATATGGATCATGCCGTATACGGACAACAATTTGCTATAGAAAGCTATGATGTAAAGCAACCAGAGGATTTATATTCGGTTGAAAGATACTTGGGTTCCGGTGCGATTAAAGGAATCGGCGCAGCACTGGCTACAAGAATTGTGAAAAAGTTTAAGAAAGATACCTTTCGAATTATTGAAGAAGAACCGGAACGATTAGTAGAGATTAAAGGGATTAGTGAGCGTATCGCTAGGGATATCGGTCTACAATTTGAAGAAAAGCGCGATATGAGAAGTGCTATGCTTTTTTTACAACAATATAATATTGCTGGGAATCTAGCAGTAAAAATATATTCTGAATATGGGCCAAGAATGTATGATATTTTGAAGGTGAATCCTTACAGGATGGCAGAGGATATCAGTGGTGTTGGCTTTAAGACGGCAGATGAGATAGCAAGGAGAATCGGAATAGGCAGTGATTCGGATTATCGAATTAAGGCAGGAATTCTGTATGTTCTTTTGCAAGCTAGCAATGATGGTCATGTTTTTCTACCGGAGAGGGAATTGCTGCAGAAAACAAAAGCATTGCTATTTGCGGAAGAAGAGGCAGTGAGAAGGCAGATTACCACCCTAAGTATTGAAAAGAAAATTATGTTGCGGGATAGTGAACAAGGAAATCTGGTTTATTCTGCAGTGTATTATTATATGGAGTTAAATATTGCGCGCATGTTGCATGATCTTAGTATTCGATACGATTTGAATTCTGACAATGTGCGTAAACAGGTAGAAGCAATTGAAAAACAATTTCAGATTGAACTCGATGAACAGCAAAGAACTTCCGTTACGGAAGCGGTCAGAAATGGGCTTTTAGTTATTACAGGGGGACCGGGTACAGGTAAAACCACTACGATTAACACTATTATCAAATTATTTGAGTCAGAAGGAATGGATATTCTGTTGGCTGCACCTACAGGTCGAGCTGCAAAGCGTATGACAGAAACCACTGGTGTTGAAGCAAAGACAATTCATAGACTTTTAGAATTATCAAAAATGAGTGATGATCAGGATAATAAATTTTCCTTTGAACGTAACGAAGGGAATCCGCTTGAAACGGATGTGTTAATTATTGATGAGATGTCGATGGTGGATATTAACTTGATGAATGCTTTGCTTAAGGCAGTTTCGGTTGGAACTAGATTGATTTTAGTGGGAGATGTAAATCAGCTACCAAGTGTAGGCCCTGGTAATGTGTTACAAGACATAATCGATTCTCACAGTTTCAATATTGTTAAATTATCAAAGATATTTCGTCAGGCAGCAGATAGTGATATCATTGTCAATGCGCATCGAATCAATGATGGTGAGCATATTAAATTAGATAATAAGAGTAAGGATTTCTTCTTTTTGAAGAGAGAGGATTCTAATGTAATCGCTGCGGTAATGATTAATTTAATAAAGAATAAACTTCCGGGGTATGTAAATGCTACGCCCTTTGACATTCAGGTTTTAACCCCCATGCGTAAGGGAGAACTTGGTGTCGAGCGCTTAAATCAAGTGCTTCAATTGGCACTGAATCCTCCTTCTAAGGAGAAGAGGGAAAAAGAATTTCATGAAATTATCTTCCGTGAGGGGGATAAGGTGATGCAGGTTAAAAACAATTACCAAATCACTTGGGAGATTCGAAGTAAATATGGAATAGTCGCTCAAACTGGTACAGGAGTGTTTAATGGTGACGCTGGTAAGATTAAAGAAATTAATCTATTTTCAGAACAGTTATTGGTGGAATTTGATGATAACCGGTTAGTGGAATATACCTTTAGTCAATTGGAGGAGCTAGAACTAGCTTATGCAGTAACAATTCATAAATCTCAAGGGAGCGAGTATCCCGCTGTGGTTCTTCCGATTTTGGACGGCCCTAAACTTTTATTTAATAGAAATCTGCTTTATACTGCGGTAACCAGGGCGAAAAACTGTGTAACGATAGTAGGAAGTGATTCTATGCTTCAAGCAATGATTGATAATAAGAGCGAACAAAGCAGGTATTCTGGACTTTGCGACCGGATTAAGGAGCTTCAATAATTCACGCTAATTCTAACATGTCTATCCTTTCAATTAGTTAGTGCGAGGTTAATGTCCCGCTTTATGCGGGACAATGTGTAGGCACAAACTTTGGATGTAAAAATTGTATTTCGTTTTCGCTTTCGTTTTCGTTTTCGCTTTAGTCTTTACTATACTTTAAGGTTTCCAAGCCTTCTTTAATTAATTGGCTGATATTATGATTATGCTCACGGCACATTCGTTTTAGACCAAATAACTTTTCGGGATCATTATTGATCTGATTTACTCCATAACGGCAAGAAAGTGTTGCCTTATATCCAAGATTTTTAAGAATATGTTCCGAATTATCGTTGTATTTTCCATAAGGGTAGGTAAAGGTGGTTGGATTCCAACCGGTCATTAACATACAACGTTCTTGAAAGGTAAGGACATCATTTGTCAAAGTTTTTTCATATTGGGAGAGTGGTTCGTTATATTTTTGTCCGCAACCATATCGTCCATTTAGTATTTTGTGCATATTATAAGTGTGGTTTTGTATTTCAACCAAGCTGGATGCTCTCATTTCGTTGATTTGAGTCCAGGTCATATGGGCATAATTCACGTTTGTATCATTTACCTTGGAGAAATCATCGGTACACTTACCAACAATGGATAAAACAATTTTCATATTATACTTTTGGAGTAAAGGAAAAACATTTTTGTAAGTTGATAGATAACCGTCATCAAAGGACAGTATTATAGGTTTGTTAGGTAATTCTACATGATTATAAACATAATCAATTAGTTGGTTCATCGTTATGGTATTATAATGATTTTCAGACAAAAATTTTAAGTCACTTTCGAATTCATGTGTACTGATTACATCTTTGCCTAAACTACTGTTTTTAACTTGGTGATACATAATGATTGGTACCGTCACACTAGACGGTTTTATGGAAGCGACGTATCGGTCGGTTAAATTTTTTGTAATGGTTATAGCTAAGAATGCAAATACTATAATTAGGAGAAAGCTTTTAATATAATTTTTATGTTTTTTTATTGAAATCATTCCTGGTTCACCTGCTTCTGTTATGTAATATAAATATATGTATTGAATGAGATTTTTTAACTAAAAGTTTTTCCATATAAGAAAAAATAAAAAAACAACATAATAAAACCTAGGTTATCAATTTTGTTATTCGATAACGGGTGATGCTTGTGACATTTGAATTAATTAATTAGTGCATTTTAATGGTAAATACGGTATAATTATTTCAATTCGATAGGAAAATATAAAACATACAATTTGGAGGACACTATAATGTCAGATTTATCTTTGGTTATCATGGCAGCAGGGATGGGTAGCAGATTCGGAGGAATTAAACAATTAGAGCCAGTTGGACCTAGTGGCGAAATTATTATGGATTACTCTATTTATGATGCGATGAAGGCTGGATTTAATAAGGTGGTATTCATTATTCGTAAAGATTTAGAAAAAGATTTTAAAGATATTATTGGTAATCGTATTGAAAAACTAATTAAAGTGGAATATGTATTTCAAGAGTTGGATGCCATTCCGGAAGGTTTTACAAAGCCAGCTGATAGAACGAAACCGTGGGGAACGGGACAAGCCGTGTTATGCTGCAAAGAGGCTGTGAAAGAACCGTTTGCGGTTATCAATGCGGATGATTATTATGGTAAGGAAGCCTTTAAAATTGTTTATGACTTCTTAAAACAGAATGAAGGTAATGAGAATCAATTTAGTATGGCAGGTTTTATTCTAGGTAATACGTTGAGTGAAAATGGTGCCGTTACCCGTGGTATCTGTAAAGTGAATGAAGAAGGAAAACTTGTGGATATAACAGAAACCTCCGGAATTGTTCCAGAAGGAGATCACGCCAAGGCGCAGGATAGTAAAGGCAATGATTTTAACATTGATTTAAACAGTGCTGCTTCTATGAATATGTGGGGTTTTACACCAAAGCTCTTTCATTATCTTGAGACAGGCTTTGTATCATTCTTTTCCACACTGGAAGGAAACGAGTTAAAGAAGGAATATTTACTTCCCACCATAGTTGGTGATTTGGTCAAAGCGAATGAAGTTGAAGTTTCTGTATTAAAGACCTCAGATCGTTGGTTTGGTGTGACTTACAAAGAGGATAAGGAAACCGTAGTTGCTTCAATTCAAGCACTAATTGATAAGGGAGAATACCCATCTAAATTATTTGCTTAGGCACAAACTTCAGGGTGTGAAAATTGTAGTTTATTTTCACACTAATACTAGAAGACCTACCCTTTGAATTAGTTTGTGCTGAGGATTTCGCAGGCACAAACTTCAGGGTGTGAAAATTGTAGTTTATTTTCACACTAATACTAGAAGACCTACCCTTTGAATTAGTTTGTGCTGAGGATTTCGCAGGCACAAACTTCAGGGTGTGAAAATTGAGTTTATTTTCACACTATACTAGAAAGAGAGTATGATTTGAATGGATGCTGAGTGTGTTTTCTTTAGTAGAATAGGAGTATTTATTTGTTTCAAGCGATTCTAGATATGATATATCCGGTAAGATGCCCAATCTGTACAGCGATTGTATTGCCTAAAGGTGAGAAGATATGCCCTTCTTGTAAGGAAAGGCTACCGGTCATTACAGGGGCTAGATGCCTGAGATGTAGTAAGCCCATTGAACAGGAAGAGAAGGAATTCTGTAGTGATTGTGAACGAAAGAATTATCACTATGACAAAGGAATTGCAGTTTGGCTTTATAATGATGAGATGAAAAAATCGTTAGTTGATTTCAAATATCATAATAAAAAAGAGAATGGTAAGTTTTATATTGAAGAATCTGTTCGGCAATACGGTGATCTTATAAAAAAAATAAATCCTGATGTTCTTGTACCGGTGCCAATTCATACTAGCAAACATCTCGAGAGAGGGTATAATCAAGCGGACATTCTTGCTAAAGGAATTGGGAAACAACTTGGAATACCGGTACTATCGAAGTTATTGCTCCGCAATAAGAAAACGCTTCCTCAGAAGAGTTTAAGTGATAAGGAACGCTTGAGAAATCTTTCGCAAGCATTTTCTTATAATGAAACAGAAGCGAGAAAACATGGAAGCAGTATATTAAGGGTTTTACTGGTAGATGATATTTATACGACAGGAAGTACAATCGAAGCATGCACGAATGTTTTAAGGCTTCATAATGTTACTCATACATTTTTTATCGTAATATGTATTGGAAAAGGCTACTAAGGAGGATACGAATATGGAAGTGAAAAATTGTAAAGGATGCGGCAGACTATTTAATTATTTAACTGGACCTCCATTATGTCCGACTTGCTTAGCTTCACTTGATTTGAAATTTGGCGACGTGAAAGAGTATGTATATGATCATCCTGGTGTAGGAATTCAGGAAGTATCAGAGGTGATGTCTGTTCCAATAGCACAGATTAGACAATGGATACGGGAAGAGAAATTGTCATTTTCTGAGGATTCCATGATTGGTTTGGAGTGTGAAGGTTGTGGTGTTACAATCAAAACAGGACGCTTCTGTAAATCATGTAAAGATAAGCTAACAAAAGGGTTTGGCAATTTATATGACCAATCTAAGCCTGTGCAAAGAGAAAAGGACCCAAAACTGGGTCCCAAAATAAACTTTGTTAGTAAAGATTATAAAAAAGAATTATAAAAAAGTATTAAAAAGTGAATATGATTAGATTATAGGATCCCTATAAGTCAAATTATATGAACTCTTATAAGTCAAATTATACGAACTCTTATAAATTTAATTCAATTAAATTTTAAGAATTGGTGTACAAAAGAACCTTACCGACTACTGGATTTTAATTCATTATTGATTAGGCAGGGCTATTATTTAATCCGAATTCCATCCTCGGTGATTATAATGGTTCCTGCCTTGAATAATCTTCCAATTGCTCGTTTAAAAGCATTTTTACTAATTTTAAATTCTCTTTTGATGATTTCCGGATTTGTATTATCATTATATGGAAGAAAACCACCGGCAGTTTTTAATTTGTTTAAAATCATTTCTGTATCAGAATCCATCTGAAGATAGGATTTATCTCGTAAGCTTAAGGTTAACTTTCCATCAGGACGTACGTTAATGACGCGAGCTTTAATCACATCACCGATTTTAATGGATGAAAAAAGTTCATTCTTTGGTATCATTGCCGAGTACTTATTGTCTACAGCTACGAATACGCCGAAGGATTCAATGGTATCATATACAATTCCAGTAACCATATCATCCTTTTTATACTCGGTTTCGGTAGATAGTACATCGTATACCTTCATTGTTGCACATAAACGCGTGCTTTTATCAATATAGAGAGTAATTAAAATCTGATCACCCTCTTCAACTTGTCTTGTTTGTTCTTTATATGGAAGCAAGAGATCTTTCATAAGCCCCCAGTCTAAGAAGGCACCAATCGGGCTGACTTCTTTTACTGTAAGTACAGCAAGTTCTCCAATGGTAACAGGTACTTTGGTTGAAGTTGCTATAATGCGATCTTCTGAATCTTTATAAATAAATAAATTCAATAAATCTCCTGTAGTCGCGCCTTGTGGTACTTCTCTGATTGGAAGTAAAACAGTTTCTTTCTTATCCCCTTTGGGATCAGCAACATATAAGCCAAAATCGGTTTTTTTTACTGTTTCTAGCTCCTGGTATTTTCCTAAGTGTATCATAGTATAGTTCCTTTCCGTTCTCTAATTAATAAGTTGACCTGTAAATTCAACAGTTGCAAATGGTTTATTACATTCATTTGCAAGTACAATGGTATAACAATTTTCCTTTTTAGAAACAAAAGGAACAATAAAGTCATCTAGAACTGCTTGAGCTTTATATTCAACTCGCATAGCTTGAACCAAAAAATTATCTGGAAGAAATTCTTCAGCCATTTTAATGTATTGCCCATTATTAACATGGTTATACGAATCAATGTTTGATTTTTTAACTTGAAAAGCTGGTTGAGGAATACTGTCTTCAGGGGCATCTACTTTCCTATCGACATATTCCATCGGATATGGTGGTTCTATAGTATAACCAATATCCTCGGGTATCTTGGTTGGTCTACCGGTTTGAGTATCTAGATGTACCCAGATGGAATTTGCTACAGCTAGGACATTATTATCGCAATCCTTTATAATAAAGTTACGATATCCATAAAATCCTTTAAAATCATAAGGCCAAGTACCAACGTTCACTATATCCCCCAGTTTAATAGGCTTCACAAGTTGTAACTGCCATCCGTTCAGGAGCCAAACACGATGATTTGCTTGAAGATAAGCAATCCCTCTGTTTAGATCTTCCGATTGAAAGGTACTGCAATCTTGAAAGTAATTTATAATTGATGAACAGGGTAGAGTGCCGTTCTGGTGATTTAGTTCGCTGTATCTAATTCTTGTGTTAAAACTATACATGGCAATTTCCGAACCTTTCTTAACCGATGAATTTAAATTTACTCAGTGATAAAATTCATATCATCTTTTTGTAACTACTAAATTAAAATCAATTCACATTCTTTTGTATAAATGCAGTATATCATTAATTTTCCACTTAATATAGTTTTTTTTGTTGGTGGTGAAACAAATTCATCTATTGCTTATTTCATTGAGTGAAATTATGTTTGCTACTGGGTGAAATTTTCTTGCATAAATAGCGTTTTTGTGTATTTACCGAAAAATACTGGAATTATTCAAATACATTTGATATAATAGCCTTGAATAAAAGAGGAGGGATAATTAATTGGACTCGATAGAGTATTATAGTCAGAATGCATCAGAGTATTTTGAAAACACAGTGGGTATTGATTTGAAGGATGATTGGGAGCGTTTTGTTGAACTTCTACCTGAAGGAGGCAGTGTGTTGGATTTGGGCTGCGGATCCGGTAGGGACAGTGAGTATTTCATATCCCATGGTTTTGACGTAACTGCGATGGATGCATCTGAAGAAATGTGTGATTTAGCTAGCATACATATAGGACAAGACGTTTTAAAATTAACATTTGATGAAATTGACTTTAATGATGTTTTTGACGGAATTTGGGCTTGTGCCTCTTTGCTTCATGTGCCTGCAATCAAGATGAATGATATTATGGGCAAGGTAGTAAAAAGCTTAAAATGGAATGGCGTTTTATTTATGTCATTTTATTATGGCGATTTTGAAGGAGAGCGGAACGGTCGTTACTATACAGATTATAGAACCAAAGCATTAAAGGAATTAATAGCAAGACAGCATGAACTTGAATTAATTGATGTGTGGAAAGAAGAAGATTCCAAACTGAATAATGAGAACATGTGGGTCTGTGTACTTGCTCGGAAAATAGAACACATTTAAATATATGAATAAAAATGACAATGATTGGTAATAATCATTGTCATATTTTTAAACTTAATAAATTGTTTTAATTACCTAAAATTATTTATAACCATATGAAATAAATTAAACTCTGGTATCAATATTAACTCCGAGATTCGGGGTAATCGATTGCTCCATCATTTTTATCATGTTTTGACCAGAGATCTCGACAGTGTCCAAACTCTTCGCAAGTACAGCCATACCTATGGATGAACTATCGATTGAGGGATTTGGAATAATGGGTAAAGAAGAAATAATCATAAACGCTCCTTTCTTATATCCAATACGAATATAACACAGCCCAATCATAACTACTATATTTAGTTTTATTATAACATATTTAGACATGATGTCAAACCAAAACACAATGAGTAAATTCAACTTTGGAGGTAAAACAATGATTTATGATCTGATAATTATAGGCTCTGGCCCTGCAGGTTTGTCTGCAGCTATCTATGCAAAGAGAGCGGAATTAAAGGTAATGGTAATAGAAAAAGCAGGCATCAGCGGAGGCCAGGTTATTAATACTTATGAAGTTGATAACTACCCTGGAATACCAGGCATTGGTGGTTTTGAGTTAAGTATTAAATTTAGAGAACATGCAGATAAATTAGGAGCAGATTTTGTAAATGGAGAAGTATCCTCGTTTGAAATTGAGGGTAATCTTAAAGTGCTGACTGTAGATGGAGATCAAAAATATAAGGCAAAGAGTGTTATAATTGCAACAGGTGGCGCTCCTAGACATCTTGGAGTAGAAGGTGAGGATAAGCTGGCCGGGATGGGAGTATCTTATTGTGCAACCTGTGATGGAGCTTTCTTCAAAAATAAAACCGTAGCAGTCGTTGGCGGTGGAGATGTTGCGGTGGAAGATGCTATTTTTCTGGCAAGGATTTGCAAGCAGGTATATGTAATTCATAGAAGAGATCAGTTTAGGGCATCCAAAAGTATTACTACAAGACTTATGGAACTTGAGAATGTAACGATACTTTGGGACAGCGTTGTCGAAAAGATTAATGGTGATGGCAAAGTAGAAACGATTAAAGTGAAAAATGTTAAGAACAATGAAGCTTCCACTTATGAAGTTATGGGTGTTTTCGTGGCTGTGGGATACCTGCCTAATTCTGAAATGTACAAAGGGGTGGTAGCGACAGATGACAGTGGATATATTATCGCAAGCGAAAATTGTGAGACGAATGTAGATGGAATTTACGCAGCCGGAGATGTAAGAACAAAGGAGTTGAGACAAATTATTACCGCGGCATCAGATGGTGCTAATGCCATAACTTCAGTTGAGAAATACTTAAATTCACTGGTTAATATTTAAGTTTATTGCAATTGTAGGAGGGTAAATAAATTTGACAACTAATGTAAAATAATTCTACAGTTTTAGTATGAATGTGTTGACACGATGTGTCGTGTTTGCTATAATATCCTCAATGGTTGTAATAATTTCGTAATAATTTAACGATGCTAATTTGGTTAATAATGGCAACTGAATTTTGAGGGGGATAACAAATGAGTAAAAGTAAAGCCTTAAAGTTGACGCTCGGTTTTTTGTCAACTGCATTATTTTTTTCGATACCAAATTCCATAGCTCATGCAGATAGCTTTACTTCCGCCGAACAAGGGGTGGCAGGAATAACAGCGATTCTTGATGATAAAACAGATGAACAAGTTCAGGAAGCATATGATGCTTCTGTACAAATAAAAGAAAAATCTCCATATGAAAATTTAGGTGTGTCAACAGCCAAATATGTTAATGTCAGAAAAGAAGCATCTACTGACAGTGAAATTGTTGGTAAATTATATCGTGGCTGTGCGGCTGATATATTAGAGACCTTAGATGGCGGATGGGTTAAGATTAAATCCGGTGATGTCGAAGGATATATTGCATCCGAGTTCCTTGCAATCGGCGAAGAAGCAGAGAAGATGGTGGATGAATATGCTACAATCTATGCTACTGTAAATACTCAGACATTATATGTTAGAGAAAAGCCCACCACAGATTCAAAGATATTAACAAGTATTCCAATTGGAGAAAAATATGTTGTCACCAAGAGGACGAAGGATTGGGTTCAAATTTTATACAACTCTGATGATGATACCGGTGAAGAATATACAGGTTATGTTAGTATGGACTACGTTAAGGTTGATGTAGTATTCAAATATGCTATTTCTATTGCCGAAGAGACAAGACTTAGAAATGAACAAATAAAGGCAGAAAATGCTGAGAAGGAACGAAAAGAAGCTCAGAAAAAAGCGGAAATAGCAGAAGCGAAAAGAAAAGCGGAAGAAGCGAAAAATCATTCAAATCACAATGGCGGCAAAGGTAATAAAAATGATGATAAAGATGATGATAAACCTTCCGGTCATGGAACTGCCAAAGGAAATGAGATTGCTAGTTATGCCTTAAAGTTTGTTGGTAATTCATATCACTGGGGGGGAACAAGTTTAACGCACGGTACAGATTGTTCTGGTTTTGTACAATCAGTTTATGAAGATTTTGGATATTCAATTCCAAGAACCTCAAGGGATCAGGCTGCAAGTGCAGGAAGAATAGTTAGTGAGAGTAATATGCAACCCGGAGACTTGATCTTTTATGCACACAATGGTAGAGTACACCATGTTGCTATGTACATTGGTAACGGTAAGATTGTACATGCTGCCAATAAAAGACAAGGTATCATAGTTTCCCAATACAATTATAATGATGTATATCGCGTAAGAAGAATTGTAGATTAGGAATAATAGATTAAATATATAGGAGCTTTTGTCAGGGTTACACCTTGGCAAAAGCTCTTTTTAACGGCTCAGAAGGTAGTGTTGGGGCGGATTTCTCTGAAACCCGCCCCAACACTACCTTCTGAGCCGTTTTAACCTGTTTGTCCTTTAAATAAGATTGTACCGAGAATTTCTCAGGAATAACCTTGGGTTGAATTATGTCTCTCATTAATTAATATATATTCTACTCAATAACTTACATAAATTTTTAAGTTTACATAATATAATAAATTTATGTTACTTAATAATTAAATTTTTGTAATGATTCTTAATGAAAAAGTAAAACTATTTAATGCTTAATTAATAGCATATTTACGTACATATAAAGTATAATTTTAACTAAGGGAATTCAGAAACAAGCATAAAACGGGCGTGGAGGGACAGGGTATGGTTTTTAGTAGTTTTGAGTTTATTTTTAGGTTTTTGCCGATATTTTTAGTTGTTTATTATGTGGTTCCACCCCGTTTCAAAAACATAGTTCTTGTACTAGGAAGCCTTTGCTTTTATGCATATGGTGAACCTAAATATCTATTGTTACTTCTATTATCTATATTTTTGAATTTTAAGTTTGCACAGTTTATTGAACGAGCCTCCTACCATCCAACTTTTATGAGAATTTGGCTGATTACAGCAATGACGTATAATTTTGGTATTCTATTCTTCTTTAAGTACATAAACTTTACAATAGAGAATTTAAATTATATCTTGAATGGATTAGGTGGTAAGGATCCTATCTTGCCATTTGCTTTTGGGTTGCCATTGGGTATTAGTTTTTACACTTTTCAAATTGTATCTTATATTATAGACGTCTATAGGAAAGAGATTCCCGCTGAGAAATCAATTTTTAACCTATCCTTATACCTGTGCATGTTTCCACAGTTAATATCCGGCCCAATAATGAAATATTCAGAGATAAAGAGCCAGATGTTTAACAGGGATTACTCACTAGCAAACCTAGAACGAGGATTAAAGATTTTTACGATAGGACTTGGATTTAAAGTGTTGTTAGCGAACCGAATTGGTATTCTGTGGAATGATATTCAAACCATTGGATTTGAAAGTATATCCACCCCTCTTGCCTGGTTAGGAGCAATTGGATATAGTATTCAATTGTATTTGGACTTTTATGGGTATTCACTTATGGCAATTGGAGTGGGAAGAATGCTTGGGTTTACGCTTATAGATAACTTCAATCATCCATACATAGCAAAATCTGTGACAGAGTTTTGGCGTAGGTGGCATATTTCTCTTGGTAGGTGGTTTAAAAATTATATTTATATTCCATTAGGAGGGAATCGAAAAAGTAAGAAGAGATTAGCATTCAATCTTTTAATAGTTTGGATGTTTACAGGTATCTGGCATGGGGCACATTGGAACTTCGTTCTTTGGGGTTTGTCTTTATTTATCCTAATTTACATAGAGAAGATGTTCTTTAAGAAGTACTTGGATAAATCAAAGGTTCTATCGAGGATATATATTCTATTAATTATGCCGATAACTTGGATGATTTTTGCGATACCTAATTTGTCAGAAGTTCGCATATACCTTGGTAGAATGTTCGCTTTACTACCTGGTATTGCAGTGAATACACATGATTTTATAAAGTATGTGAGTATATACAAGATATACTTTCTTCTGGGCATATTTTTTTGCACACCTATTGCATGGAAATTATTTAAGAAGTATGAAAAAAGTATTGTTTGCACAATTATATTATTTTGTATATTTTGGTATGCAATTTACCAACTTGCCAATGGTTTAAATAACCCGTTCTTATACTTTAAATTCTAGGAGAGGTCATAATTATGTCAATTATAAAATTCATTCGAAAGAACCTATATCTCATAATGCTAATTATTAGTACCATAGTCTTTACCGTGATTGGTTATGCCGGTAAAAATAACATATATTCTGAATATAAAATTGATTATCTCAAAACACCTCAGTTAGTAGCTGTGTTCCAAGGTGTAGGAAATGAAAAATATCCTTGGATGATAGAAATGAATAACAGAAATTATAATTTAGAAGCCCCAACCATGAATGCATCAATAGGTGATGCGTTTGAAATTGCACAATCCTTTCACATTATAAATAGTCCAATTAGTATTCCAGATAAAAATGTGAATGGGGGTTCGAAAGAACCGGTAGTTATCGGAGGAAATAAAGGGACACAACCGGATAAGGAGACAAAGCCGGATAATACAACGCCCTCAGGGAATAAAGATGACGAAGGAAATACTATAAATGAACCGGATACTTCAGATAACGGGAATGAAGATATGGATAATGATGATCAAGATGTAGATGACGGGGATCAAGATGATACAAAGAATCCTGATGTTCAATTTCAAACCGTTAATGAGGATTATTTTGCGGATGCTCTTTTTATAGGCGATTCGAGGACGGTCGGGTTATCTGAATATTCGGGATGGACAAAGCCCACTTTTTATGCAGACGAAGGAATGTCAATCTATAATGTGTTTACAAGAAAGATTGTGAACCTAAATGGCAATGATGTAACAATATTAAATGCCTTGAAAGTAAAACAATATAAAAAGGTTTATATCATGTTAGGTATTAATGAATTAGGAACAGGAACTACGAAAAGCTTTGTGAACAAATATAATGAAGTAATCTCACAGATTAGAGAACTTCAGCCGGATTCGATTATTTATATAGAGGGTATTATGAATGTTGGAAAACACAAGTCGGATACAGACCCGATTTTTAACAACGTAAACATTGACAAGCGAAATAAAGGGCTTTCCTGTTTGGCCAACAATAAAAACATCTTTTATATTGACGTAAATGAAGACATTGCGGATCAAGGTGGTAATGTACCGGACAATTATACATTTGATAGCATTCATTTGAAAGCTGCTTATTATAAGATATGGACGGGGTATTTAGAAAAACATGCGGTGATTCATTAATGAAGATTTTTTGAGATGATAGGAATAAATTTTTTAAATGAAATCCAGACTAGTACAAAAACTAGTCTGTTTTTTAATTGTGAATAAATTTATTTCCATGCTTAAATTAATTTACAGTTTGTTCATATGACTATTCATAAAGTTATTCAAAATTATTGGATAAAGGATAAAATAGATGGTAAATTGATTTAATTTGAGTTACTATTTCTACACAATACCTTTTAAAAATATTATCATAAATACCTATTGACAATAATAGATTTGTTTATTATGCACAAAAGCCATATTAAATATGTAAATATATGGATGTTTCCTCGTTATAGTGTATAAGTTATCAAAAAGTTATCCACAGAGTAGAAGCCCGATTTTAGGACAATTAGAAGTTATACACCATTTTATCCACATTATCCACATTGACTATCTACTCGTGTCGCACGGGGATTTGCATGTCAATATCGAAAATGCGTTTTGTAACTTATGATAAATCGATAATTTATAGCAAAAACATTAATTTTTTTACTTGACATAGTTATTGTCGGATAATAAGAAGAAGTTACTGGGATTTGCGTGTTAACTAGAAAATATTGTTACAGAATAAGTAAATTTAATTAGAATAATGCAAATACGTGTAATTAAATGTTAATTAAAGGCTATTCCAATGTCATAAAATGCAATATCTGACAAATGTACTGAAAGAAGCTTGTCACTCACCTAGCAGTGTGATATAATTGAGTTAGCATAAGAAGTCTTAATGCTAACAAGAAAGCTAAAAGGAGTTGAGCATTATGCGTTATATAATTAGCGGTAAGAATATTGATGTGACAGAAGGATTAAAAACAGCTGTTTATGAAAAGATCGGAAAACTCGAGAGATATTTTACATCTGATACTGAGATTCATGTAACCCTCAGTGTAGAAAAGGATCGACAGAAAATTGAAGTCACCATCCCAGTCAAAGGTAATATTATTAGGGCGGAACAAGTAAGTAATGATATGTATGTTTCCATTGACCTGGTTGAAGAAATTATTGAACGTCAGTTACGCAAGTATAAGAATAAATTAATCGATCATAAACAAGCTTCTTCAAATTTTAATCAAACCTTTATACAGGATGATTATTTTGAAGACGATACCGTGAAAATTGTAAAAACGAAACGCTTTGCAATAAAACCTATGGATGCGGAAGAAGCTTGTGTACAGATGGAATTATTGGGACATAATTTTTATGTATTCCGTAATTCTCAAACAGATGAAGTGAATGTTGTTTATAAAAGAAAAGGTAACACCTATGGTTTGATTGAACCTGAATTTTAAATTGTAATAGTTAACAAGAAACTAGGAGCTGCGTCCGGACATTGCATCGGGGCAGCTCTTTTATCTCACAGAGAACCAATTTTGTGAGCAATAATAAAAACAGGATTAGATATATATAATATTAGAATGTACAAAATATACTTTATTCATATATAATTAACTTTTTATTCACGATATATGACTTGAAGTTTAAACATAGATGGTATATCGTGGGATAAAATAAGTTGAATAGTAACAAGCAAAATGTTACAATACTATTTGAATGATTTTTAAGAAAATGGATGGATACAGGAGTGAACATACTATGGGATTAATAGAACGCGTATTTGGTACACATAGTGAACGAGAGGTAAAAAGAATTATACCTTTGGTTGATAAAATTGACGCATTGGAACCTGAGTTTATACAACTTTCGGACGAAGAATTAAAGGGTAAAACCACAGAATTTAAAAATAGACTAAAAAATGGTGAGACGGTAGATGACCTTTTGGTAGAAGCTTATGCAACCGTTCGCGAGGCAGCAAAAAGAGTTTTAGGTCAAAGACATTATCGTGTTCAGTTAATGGGTGGTATTATACTACATCAAGGTCGTATTACAGAGATGAGAACAGGTGAAGGTAAAACCTTAACCTCTACATTGCCAGCATATTTGAATGCATTAGAAGGTAAAGGCGTTCATATTGTAACAGTTAATGATTACCTTGCAAAACGTGACTCCGAATGGATGGGTCAGATACATGAGTTTCTTGGATTGACTGTTGGAGTTATTCTCAATAGTATGGAAAAGGAAGAACGTACAGCAGCTTATGCAAGCGACATTACTTACGCAACGAATAACGAATTAGGTTTTGATTATTTAAGAGATAACATGGTTATCTATAAAGAGCAGCTAGTACAGCGTGATTTGCACTTTGCAATCATCGATGAGGTTGACTCCGTGTTAATTGATGAAGCAAGAACTCCGCTTATTATATCTGGTCAAAGTGGCAAATCGACGGAGCTTTATCGAGTATGCGATATTCTCGCAAGACAATTAACAAAAGGAACCTCTAGCGGTGAACTTACGAAGATGGCAGCATTAATGAAAGAAGATGTTGTTGAAACTGGTGACTTTATTGTTAATGAGAAAGAGAAGAATATTCATCTTACTGAGGATGGTGTAAAGAAGGTTGAACATTTCTTTAGTTTAGAGAATCTTTCTGATCCGGAAAATCTAGAAATTCAACATAACACAATTCTTGCATTAAGAGCACATAATTTGATGTTTCGTGATCAGGATTATGTTGTTAAAGATGATGAGGTCTTAATTGTAGATGAGTTTACAGGACGTATTATGCCGGGTAGACGTTATAGCGACGGTCTTCACCAAGCAATTGAAGCAAAGGAAAATGTAAAGGTTAAGAGAGAAAGCAAGACTCTTGCAACGATTACGTTCCAGAACTTCTTCAATAAATACAAGAAAAAATGTGGTATGACTGGTACCGCCCTTACCGAAGAGAAGGAATTTAGAGAAATCTATGGTATGGACGTAATTGAAGTGCCTACCAATCTAACGGTAGCACGTAAGGATCATCAAGATGCAGTATATAAAACCAAAAAAGAAAAACTTCGTGCCATCATTCGTGAGATAGTTGAATCTCATAAAAAAGGACAACCGGTTTTGGTTGGTACCATTACGATTGAATCATCTGAAGAAATCAGTATGATATTGAAGAAGATGAATATACCTCATAAAGTACTGAATGCTAAGTTCCATGAATTAGAAGCAGAAATAGTTGCAGATGCTGGACAGTATGGCGTGGTTACTATCGCAACGAATATGGCTGGTCGTGGTACAGATATTAAGCTTGGTGAAGGTGTGAAAGAGGTTGGAGGTTTAAAGATTATCGGTACCGAGCGTCATGAGTCAAGACGTATTGATAATCAGTTGCGTGGCCGTTCAGGTCGTCAAGGCGATCCGGGTGAATCCCGTTTCTTCATCTCTTTGGAAGATGATGTAATGCGTTTGTTTGGATCAGATCGTCTTATGTCAATTTTTAATTCGCTCGGTATAGCGGAAGATGAGCAGATTGAGCATAGCATGCTTACCAATGCGATTGAAAAAGCACAGAAGAGAATCGAAAATAATAACTATGGTATTAGAAAGAACTTATTGGAATATGATCAGGTTAATAATGAACAGAGAGAGATTATTTACGCAGAAAGAAGAAGAGTTCTCGAAGGCGAAAGCATGAGAGATACAATTTACCGTATGATAACTGATACGGTAGAAGATTGTGTAAATACCAGTATTAGTGAAGATCAGTCTCCGGAACAATGGGATATGAACGAATTGGATGACTTATTACTTCCAATCATTCCGTTAGAAAAGATTAAATTTACAAAAGAACAACGTACTGGTATGAAGAAAAATGATCTCATTCAGCTTTTAAAGGAAGAGGCTGTGAAGCTTTATGAAGAGAAAGAATTAGATTTCACAGAAAGTGAACAGATTCGTGAGGTTGAGCGTGTAATTTTATTAAAGGTAATTGATCATAAATGGATGGATCATATTGATGATATGGATCAACTTCGACAGGGTATTGGATTACAAGCTTATGGTCAACGTCAACCGGTTGTTGAATATAAATTCCAAGGCTTTGATATGTTCGAGGCAATGATTGATGCAATTCGCGAAGATACTGTAAAAGCGTTAATGCATGTTAGAATTGAGCAAAAAGTTGAAAGAGAACAGGTTGCTAAGGTTACAGGAACGAACAGAGATGATAGCATTGCGAATGCTCCAATAAAACGTTCAAGCAAGAAGATCCAGCCAAATGAACCATGTCCATGCGGCAGTGGTAAAAAGTACAAATTCTGTTGCGGAAGAAATGCATAAAAATAAAAAAGTATTGTATTTTTAAAAATAGTAATATATAATAACAAAAAAGAGGTGATTAGTTGGTACAATTAGATCAGTTTAAATATACACTAAGTACTTTTGAAAAACCATTAATCGAAGTGGGGGATTCACTTTGACCTCGCTAGGAAAAGCGATCGAGTAAAAGAACTTGAACAAACAATGGAAGAACACGGTTTTTGGGATGATTCAGACAGAACACAGGTAGTCATGAAGGAATTAAAAAATCTCAAGGCAACTATAGACGAATATCAACATCTGAAAGAGCTTTATGAGGATGTTCAAACCTTAATTCAGATGGGTTATGAAGAGAATGATGACAGTTTGATTCCAGAGATTGAGGAAGCCTTGAATTTGTTTATTGAAGATCTTGAAACCTTAAAGCTTAGAACATTGTTATCAGGACAATATGATAAGTATAATGCAATAGTAACACTTCATGCGGGTGCAGGTGGAACAGAAAGCTGTGATTGGGCAAGTATGTTATGCCGTATGTACCAACGCTATGCTGATAAAAAAGGTTTTACAACTGATATGATAGATTTCCTAGACGGTGAAGAAGCAGGATTAAAATCAGTTACGTTACAAATTAATGGAGAGAATGCATACGGTTATTTAAAGTCAGAGAAGGGAGTGCATCGTTTGGTGCGAATATCCCCCTTTAATGCTGCCGGTAAGAGACAGACCTCCTTTGTATCTTGCGACGTAATGCCGGATATTGAAGATGATATTGATGTTGAAATTGATGAAGAGGACTTACGAGTTGACACTTATCGTTCCAGTGGAGCGGGTGGACAGCATGTTAATAAGACATCATCGGCAATCCGAATTACGCATATACCAACGAATATTGTTGTACAATGTCAAAATGAACGCTCACAGCTACAGAATAAAGATAAGGCAATGAAGATGCTGAAAGCAAAGCTTTATCTCTTGAGACAACAGGAAAATATGGATAAGCTATCCGGTATCCGTGGTGAAACGAAAGAGATAGGCTGGGGCAGCCAGATTAGATCTTATGTGATGCAACCGTATACTTTGGTTAAGGATCATAGAACCAATGAAGAGGTAGGCAATTCGGCTAGTGTTCTAGATGGTAATTTGGATCCATTTATTAATGCATATTTAAAGTGGAATGCACAAAACAATTAACATAACACGAATCCTTTAAGGAGGGGTATTTATGCAAAGTACAAAGCAGGCTGTTTTTTTGCTAGGAGAAGAAGAATATAGTTTTGATATTATGGATATTAATACGGTAGAGAAAGTAATACCAGTTGATTCCGTGGAAGGGTTTACGAATAACCTAAGGGGATCTATTAGCTTAAGGGGTGAAATAATTCCGGTGTATAGCTTAAGAAGAAAATTTGGATTACAAGATATACCGTATGATCAAGACACTAGATTTATCATTATAAGGTTAGAAGATTTTAAGGTTGCTTATGAAGTGGATAGAATGAAGGAAATTGTACAACTAGATGAAAATCAAGTATATAAAACACCTTCTATCATTCAAGGTAAAGATACTTTGTATATTAAAGCAGTAACAAAAATCGAAGACCGACTAATCATTATTCTTGATGACGAGGGTATTTTAACAGAAGATGAAAAGAACCAAATTAGAGCAACAATAAATATTTAAAAATTAATATAACGAGGGGATAAAAGCTCCTCACACTATGGGAGGAACTGCCTCAGTTACATCGAGAGCGACCTCCCAAAAAATATGCAAAGTTAGAGTGCATCATGTATTTAATTGATAAGAGTAGGAACCCTGTATCATAGGGATTTAAATATAAGGCTCAAGTAATTAAGAGTTGTTATATCATACTAAATCAAGAGGAGCAATCCTCAAAGGGAATCAGGAGGAGTAATCCTCAAAAGAAAATCAAGAAGATTGAACTACAAATCACACAAGGAGGAGTGATCCTCCAACACAACCAGGAGGATTTAAAATGAAAAAGAGATTAGTAAGTATGTTTGTTATCACTGCAATGGTAACAGCAATGTTCACCGGCTGCGGAACAAAAAATGACGACACATTAATTGTTGGCACCAACGCGGCTTTTGCTCCCTATGAATATATGGACGGTAATAAGGTAGTAGGGATTGACATGGATATTTCTCAAGCGATTGCCGATAGTATGGGCAAGAAACTTGAAATCAAGAACATGGAATTTGATGCGGCTTTACTTGCTACACAAAAAGGAACCGTAGATTTTGTAGCTGCTGGTGTATCCGTAAATGCTAAACGCCAGGAGAAAATGGATTTCTCGGATGATTATGTAAATTCAACGGAGATTGTTATTGTTAATAAAGAAAATCCTGCCGTTACGAATGCGACTGCAGAAGCTATGGAAGACAAGATTATTGCGGTGCAGACGGGCAATATAGCAGATATTTGGGTTGATAATAATATAAAATCAAAAGAAATGAAACGGTATTCACAATTTTCTCAAGCGGCACAGGATTTAAAAAATAGAAAGATTGATTGTATCGTTATGGATAAAATTCCAGCTCAGGATTTAGTAGCCGCAAACCCGGAATTATCTATTTTAAATGGAACACTATTTGAGGATAAATATGCGATAGCAGTAAAAAAGGGCAATAAAAAAATGCTGGATGAGATAAATAAGGTAATTAGACAATTAAAAGAAAGCAAGAAAATAGATGAGTTTACTGCAAAGCATGCAAATAAATAGATGATTTAATTTAGAAAGAATTATAAAAATAAATAATAGATTTTAGTAATAAAAATAATAAAATAAGTAAATTAATTTTAGTAATGATAATAAAACCAATAATAAAACCAATAATAAAACCAAGTATAAAACCAAGTATAAAACCTATAGATAGATTTAAGTAATAAAAAATTATAAAGAGTTTTAATAAGAATCATAAATTCAAATAAATTGTATAATAAGAATTATAAATTATAAACCAAAAAAGATTAAAGCTATAAGAATTATAAAATAAATAGACTAAACAATAATAATTACTAAACATTAATTATTACAAAACAGTAATAATTACAAAACAAGAAAACAGATTTATATATTAAATAAGTATTGAATGAAAAGATGTTTTAGGGCTGTTGTTTTCAAAAACAGCCCTATCTTTATGAAAATATCAGTACTAAGTGATTACATAATTAGCGTTTAGTTGGTAAATCATCTTAATATACATAGTCGAAACGTGTATATTAGAAATTGTCCTTTGTGAAGGATGAATTAATTACAAGACATGAGAAATTAGGAGGGACTAAGTTGGAAAAATTCTATTCGTGGTTAAATTCCATATACCAGTCGTATTATAATGCAATCGTTCCTGAAAAGCGATATTTGCTATATTTGGATGGTATTAAAATCACTATATTGATTTCGCTATTGGCTATTGCATTGGGTGTTGTCATTGGTGTCATTGTTGCGGTAGTTAAAGTATCAGCTAATAATTCTAAAATGAAATGGTTATCTAAAATATGCAATCTTTATACAACGGTAGTTCGCGGTACACCTTTGGTAATACAGCTTTTGATTATTTATAACCTTGTATTTAATTCTAGAAGTACGAATGCAATTATAGTGGGTGCGGTATGCTTTGGATTTAACTCAGGTGCGTATGTTGCAGAAATCATTCGAGCGGGAATCGAATCGATAGATCGAGGTCAGATGGAAGCAGGGCGTTCCTTAGGCTTAAATCATGTAAAGACGATGAGATTAATTATCCTACCACAAGCAATAAAGAACATTCTTCCTGCTCTTGGTAATGAGTTTATTGTTTTGATAAAGGAAACTTCGGTAGCTAGTTATATTTCAGTTGTTGATTTGACAGCTGCGGCGCATTTAGTAGCATCAAGAACTTATGATATTCTACCACCCCTAATAATTATAGCACTGTGCTATTTGATTATGACAATGGGATTAACGAAAATATTATCTATATTTGAAAGGAGGTTGGCTAGAGGTGATCGTCACTAAGAATTTGCAAAAAGCGTTTGGGGATCATGTTGTACTTAACGGCATAGATGAAACTATTAATAAAGGGGAAAAGGTCGTAATAATCGGGCCCTCTGGTTCCGGTAAGTCAACCTTTCTAAGATGCATGAACCTACTCGAAGTACCAACAGGTGGGGAGATTTGGTTTGAAGACAATAATATTACAGATAAGAAAACAGATATTAATAAATTGCGTTGTAAAATGGGAATGGTATTTCAACAATTTAATCTGTTCCCACATTTATCAGTTTTAGAGAATATTACACTTGCTCCTGTTAATTTAGGTCTTATGACCAAGGAGGAGGCGGAGAGTAAAGCGGTTGAATTATTAAAAAGAATTGGACTCGCTGAGAAAGCTGCGGCTTATCCCAATCAGCTTTCCGGTGGTCAAAAGCAACGAATTGCAATTGTACGTGCTCTGGCGATGAATCCAGATGTAATGCTCTTTGATGAACCAACCTCAGCACTTGATCCAGAGATGGTTGGTGAGGTGTTGGATTTGATGGAACAGCTAGCTGATGAGGGAATGACAATGGTTGTTGTAACCCATGAGATGCGCTTTGCTAGAAAGGTAGCGACAAGAATACTTTTTATTGATGAGGGAAAAATCGTGGAGCAGAATACACCGGATGAATTCTTTGATAACCCAACACACCCTAGACTAAAGGAATTTTTATCTAAAATACTATAGATTATTATAAATTATTGGATATTAAATATGAAGGTAGGACAACCAATTAATTATTATACAAAAAAAGTAATATTTATCACATTTCTTTCAAGCATTTGTGACAAATATTATTTTTTTGCCCTAAAGTTGGCAAATTAGTATTGCTATTTGAATAAATATATGGTAGTATTTCTTTCTTAGAAAGACAATTGTATTTCATATACATACAAAAGTCAAAATAGTGTGCATAAACTTGCCATTCAAAAGCAGGAGGTGCTTAGAAAATGAGTAGTGATCAATATTTTATTGTTAAGAAAAAGGCTGTTCCAGAGGTTTTGCTCAAGGTAGTTGAAGCGAAGAGATTGTTGGATTCAGAACGAGTTATGACGGTTCAAGAAGCTACAGATGCGGTAGATATTAGTAGAAGTTCATTTTATAAATATCGTGATGATATTTTCCCGTTTTATGAAAACACAAGGGGGAAGACTCTCACATTTATGCTTCAGATGGATGACAGACCGGGTTTGCTTTCTAAAGTATTAAGCCAGGTAGCCAAAGGAGAAGCGAATATTCTTACAATCCATCAGAGTATTCCTGTTAACGGAATTGCGTTATTAACATTGAGTATAGAAATATTGCCTCAATCAGATAGTACATCAACTATCATAGAGTCAATCGAAGCAATGGACGGCATTCACTACGTTAAGGGAGTATCAAGAGAATAATAACCAGAGATTAATGTAAGTGAATTTATTTTATAAAGGACATAAGGTTTATGGTTAATGCAGGAATGGAGGAAAAGTAATGATTAATATTGCAGTCTTAGGATATGGCACGATTGGTTCCGGTGTAGTAGAGGTACTAAATACCAATGGTGATAGCATAGCAAAAAGAGCCGGAGATCAGATTAATATCAAATATGTTTTGGATTTAAGAGAATTTCCCGGGGATCCGATTATGGAGAAATTAGTTCATGATGTTAATATAGTTATGAATGACCCTGAGGTTAAAATAGTTTGTGAGGTAATGGGTGGTGTCGAGCCGGCCTATACTTTTGTAAAGACTGCACTGTTAAAAGGAAAAAGTGTTATCACCTCTAATAAAGAGCTTGTAGCCAAGCATGGTGCTGAGCTTCTTGATCTAGCAAAGGACAATAATTTAAACTTCTTGTTTGAAGCAAGTGTTGGTGGAGGAATCCCAATTATTCGACCTTTAAATCAATCACTCACTGCGGATGAGATTGTTGAAATTACCGGCATATTGAATGGTACTACGAATTATATCTTATCTAAAATGAGTGATGAAGGCTCTTCCTTTGATTCTGCTTTAGCTACTGCTCAGGAGCTTGGATATGCGGAACGAAATCCTGCAGCTGATGTGGAGGGACATGATGCATGCAGAAAGATTGCGATATTATCCTCTCTTGCATTCGGTATGCAAGTCGATTATGAAGATATTTATACAGAAGGGATTACTAAAATTACGGATGTCGATATTCGTTATGCAAAAACCTTAGGTGCAAAAATAAAGTTGTTTGCTTCCAGCATTCGTGAAAATGATCATGTATATGCGATGGTTGCTCCGGTCATGATTAATGCTTCTCATCCGTTATTTAGCGTAAATGATGTGTTTAATGGAATTTACGTAAAGGGCAATGTAATCGGTGAAGTGATGTTCTACGGAAGCGGTGCAGGAAAGCTTCCGACCGCAAGTGCAGTTGTTGCTGATATTGTAGATGCTGCTAAGCATTTGGGTATCAATATTTGGACTATCTGGAGTAGCAAAAAGTTAGAACTTACCAATGTGAATGGGGTACAGAATCGTTTCTTTATTCGTTTAAAGGGTGAGGATGAAGCAGTGAAGGCGAACGTAGCTCAGTTATTTGGTGCGGTTGAAGTAGTAACGGCGGAAGGTGTAACTGGAGAATATGCATTTATCACCCCAAGCTTAGAGGAACAGCTACTGAAAGAAAAAATAAAGGAATTAGATGGTGTTTTAAGTAAAATAAGAGTTAGATTTTAAATTGTAATGTAGGAGGCTTTTTGTAAAGCTATAATTGCATGAGTTTTGAAAGAGAAAGGGCATGATATCATGAAGTACATTGTTGTTCTTGGTGACGGTATGGCTGACGAACCGTTAGCTGAGCTTGGAAACAAGACACCTTTGTTGGCAGCTGACACACCACAGATGGATCTGCTAGCGAAAAAGTCTGAATTAGGACTTGCACATACAATTCCTGAGGGAATGAAACCCGGTAGTGATACAGCGAATTTGGCTGTTCTCGGTTATAATCCAAAAGTTTATTATTCTGGTAGATCGCCACTGGAAGCGCTTAGTATCGGAGTGGATATGAAACCGACTGACATTGCTCTTCGTTGTAATATTGTAACGCTGAGCGAAGAAGACAAACCTTATGAAGAATTAACAATTATAGATCACAGTTCAAGTGAAATCTCTACTGAAGATGCAGCAGTCTTAATAGAAGCGGTACGCAAGGAATTGGAGAATGACATCTATAAGTTTTATGTGGGAACCAGTTATCGCCATCTTACTATATGGGATAAGGGTGCGGTAGTGGATTTGGCACAACCGCATGATATTCTGGAAAGAGTAATCGGAGAATATTTGCCACAGGATGCTATTTTAAAAGAAATGATGAAGAAGAGCTATGATATTCTTAATCATCATCCTTTGAATGAAGAGAGAAAAGCAAAAGGTCTGAATAAAGCGAATTCCCTGTGGTTTTGGGGTGCAGGCACAAGACCGTCACTTACTTCGTTCGAAGAGAAGAATCATCACAAGGGTGCAATGATTTCGGCTGTTGATTTGTTGAAAGGAATTGCAGTAGGAGCCGAGATGAAAGTGATTGAAGTTCCAGGTGCAAACGGTACCCTTCATACGAACTATGAAGGTAAGGCGATGGCAGCAGTGGACGTCCTTACAAAAGAAAATTATGATTTTGTTTATATTCACGTTGAAGCACCGGATGAGATGGGTCATCAAGGAAGCATTAAGAATAAAATTCAAGCAATTGAGTATCTGGATCAAAGGGTAATTAAGATTGTAATGGATGAGATGAAAAAAGCAGGTGTAGACTATAGAATGCTTGTCATGCCAGATCATCCAACACCAATTTGTTGCAGAACCCATACCAGCGATCCGGTTCCTTATCTTCTCTATGATAGCACAGCGGAGCAGAATAACGAATGGCATTATAACGAAGCAGAAGCTGCGTTAACTGGTCATGTAGTAAGAGAAGGGTATAAAGTAATAGAGAGATTGTTTGATAAGGCCTTTGTGGCGAGTTCGAAATAGTGTGTATTAACAATTATTTGTGTTATTTTGTTCGAATATATTAAATGCAAGCTATAAATAGATGATGGGATTGTAAATAATTTTTTTATTATATCTTCTTGTTTGATTGTATGCATAATAAATTTAGTTAATTATAAAGTCTAAAGTCTAATAATTTTTATGTACTGGAAGATTACAAATTATCATATTGATAGGAATATAACTTATTATCATATTGATAGGAATATAACTTATTATCATGTTGACGGTTGACAACCCGAATGAAAGAATATATACTACAATCTATAATTATGCAGGGGAGCTTGTGTGTGCAGGCTGAGAGGAATCAAAAGATTCGACCCTTAAACCTGATTTGGATAATGCCAACGTAGGGATGTACACTATTAATAATAAGTGGGATATGCCTTGTTAAGGCATATCCCGTTTTTGCTTTTATTGCAGAGATTTTATTACTAATAAAGGATTGTAATGTTTGCAACATAACATATAAAGGAATGTAATGTATACAGCATAAAATGTTAAGGTTTGTTATGTTTACAGCATAAAAAGAACAGTGGGAGAAATCCTTAGAAAACATGGAGGAAGAACATGAAGGAAAGTAAGTTATCATTTTTAAGCGGATCGTTGTTATGGTTTGGAGCAGCAATCTCAATTGCAGAGATTATGACAGGCGCATCGCTGGCATCACTTGGATTTGGAAAGGGTATGCTTGCAATTATTTTGGGGCATCTAATTGGATGTACTCTGTTTTATTATGCAGGATTAATCGGTGCTAAGAGTAAGTTATCAGCGATGGAAAGTGTAGGCCTATCGTTTGGTAGATACGGTTCTGTATTCTTCTCGTTGATCAATGTATTGCAGTTGGTGGGTTGGACTGCCGTCATGATTATTACTGGTGCAAATGCAGTTGGTATGGTAGTAAATGATAAGGTTGGTATCTCTAGTAATCTTATCTGGTGTATCTTAATTGGAGGATTGAATATCATTTGGATTGAGATAGGACTTAAGAATATTGGTAAAGTTAATAATATTGCAGTATTTGCATTGCTTATATTAACTGTGATTCTTGGAATTATGGTATTCCATGGTGGTACACCTACAAAGGTGGATAATGTTATAAGTTTTGGTCTTGCACTTGAGTTATCCATTGCTATGCCAATCTCTTGGCTACCGTTAATTTCTGACTATACAAAACATACGGATAAACCGGTTGGTTTCACATTGATTAGTACCGTAAGTTATTTTATCGGAAGCTCCTTTATGTATGCCATCGGTCTTGGAGCAGCATACTATCTTGGTAATTCTGATGTGGTTCAGATTCTAGTAGGTGCGGGCTTAGGAGTAGCAGCTCTTTTGATTATCCTTCTCTCCACAATAACCACCAGTTATCTGGACGTATTTTCTGCAAGCGAGAGTGTGCATAATATTTATTCTAAGTGGGATAAGAAAATTGTAGGTATTGTTGTGTGTTTGGTGGGTACTGTTATTGCAATGTTTACGCCAATTGAGCAGTATCAAAACTTCTTATATTTGATTGGTTCCTTCTTTGTGCCTATGGCAACGATATTGATTACGGATTATTTTGTTTTACGCAAACGTGAAAATACAAACAAGCAAAGTTATATTAATGCGGTACTCTTTATCATTGGATTTGTCATATACCGTGTGTTTCTTGGAATTGATACTATTCTCGGAAGTACAATTCCAGTAATATTGATCGTATTTGTACTTAGTATTATTGTTAATTTAGGTTTCGACATGACGAAGAAAGAAGGTAAAAAGAATGTTTAGTTCAGTATTAAATAATGTATTATCAAAGACTCCACTGGTTCACTCTATCACCAATTATGTAACGGTTAATGATTGTGCCAACATAATTTTAGCAAGTGGAGGATCGCCAATTATGGCAGATGATATTGCAGAAGTATGCGAGATTACTTCCATCTGTTCCTCTTTAGTAATTAATATTGGTACGCTGAATGAAAGAACGATAGAATCCATGATAGCTGCGGGAAAGAGAGCGAATGAGCTCGGACATCCTGTCGTTCTTGACCCAGTAGGTGCAGGTGCTTCCACATTAAGAAATGAAACAGCATTAACATTATTAAAGGAAGTGAAATTTTCCGTCATTCGTGGTAACATTTCCGAAATCAAATTCTTGGCAACCGGTAGCGGTAATACACAGGGTGTGGATGCAGCGGCAGCGGATGCCGTAACGGCCGATAATCTGGATAGCGTCATCGCATTTGCAAAGGCACTTTCAAAGTCGACCGGAGCAGTGATTGCGATTACTGGTGTGACGGATATAGTCGCTAATAGTGAGAAAGCATATGTAATTTATAACGGGAATCGTATGATGAGCCGTGTAACTGGTACGGGCTGTATGTTAACCGCAGTAATCGGAAGCTATATTGGTGCGAATCCGGATCAGATTCTAGATGCAACGGCAGCAGCTGTAACAGCGATGGGCTTAAGTGGAGAATTGGCTTACCAGAAGCTGACCGAAGTGGATGGCGGTACCAATTCCTATCGTATGTATATCATTGATATGATTAGTAAGATGAATGCGGATCAATTAAAGGACGGTGGGAAATTTGAAATTAGATAAGAGCGAAATGCTGCTCTATGTGGTGACCGATCGAACCTGGCTAGGTGACAATAAGCTGGAGGATCAGGTGGAAGAGAGCATAAAGGCGGGAGCTACCTTCGTTCAGCTGAGAGAGAAGGAACTCGACTACGACAGCTTTGTGAGTGAAGGAATCAAGATTAAAAAGATTACTGATCAATATCAAGTTCCATTTGTGATCAATGATAATATTGAGGTTGCCTTGGCAATTAACGCAGATGGAATTCATGTGGGGCAAAAGGATATGAATGCATTGGATGTGCGATCGCTAATTGGAGAAAACAAGATCCTTGGAGTATCGGCACAGACGGTGGAGCAGGCATTACTTGCTGAGAGACAGGGTGCGGATTACATCGGAGTAGGAGCAGTGTTTTCTACCTCCACGAAAAATGATGCGGATGATGTATCTTATGAGACCGTGAAAGCAATCTGTGAGGCAGTTTCCATCCCCGTTGTTGCAATTGGAGGAATTAATGAACATAACATTTCACAGTTGAAGGGATATGGAGTAGACGGGATAGCCGTTATCTCCGCAATTTTTGCAAAGTCCGATATCTCGAAAGCGACGAAAGAATTATTGGAACTATCAAATGAGATGGTTAAGGGAGGCGTGTGACGATGAAAAAGGTATTAACCATAGCTGGTTCTGATTGCTCTGGTGGAGCGGGAATTCAAGCAGATATTAAGACAATGACGGCACATAGAATTTATGCAATGAGTGCAATTACAGCACTGACTGCTCAAAATACTACCGGAGTATACGGCGTGTTTGAAGCATCGCCGGAATTTGTAGCACAACAACTAGACTGTATCTTTACAGACATTATCCCGGATGCCGTGAAGATTGGTATGGTATCTAACAGTAAGATTATTGAAGTGATTGTTGATAAATTAAAGCAATACCAAGCAAAGAATATCGTAGTGGATCCGGTTATGGTGTCCACGAGCGGAAGTAAACTACTTAATGAGGAAGCGATGGATGCAGTAGTGACAAAGCTACTTCCAATTGCTGATATTATTACACCGAATATTCCTGAGAGTGAAGCATTAACTGGAATAACAATTCATACGACCGATGATATGCTTGTGGCAGCTGAGAAGATTTCTTCTATGCTCAAGGGAGATATTTTGATCAAGGGCGGTCATCTGACCGATACCGCGGATGACTTATTGTATGCAGATGGTAACCCTTATTGGATAAAAGGGGAGAGAATTAATAACCCGAATACGCACGGAACTGGTTGTACACTTTCCTCCGCGATTGCTTGTAGCTTAGCAAATGGCTTTACGGTAGAACAAAGTGTCAAGAATGCAAAAGCATACATTACAGGCGCGCTAAAGGATGGTCTTGATCTTGGCAAAGGAAGCGGACCATTAAATCATTGTTATAATATCTTGATATAATTATTTGATCCAATTTATCATTAATAACTGCAAAACACGGCTGTCATAATTATGGACAGCCGTGTTTTTAGGTGCGCCTGGCGGCGCACGTTTCTAACCGGTGCAAGTCCGGAATCCGCCCGGTAGTGGGAAGGATATAGCCGAAAGCAAGGGTGTCCATCGTGAGGTGGAATCTGAAGGAAGCTGGATGC